>Ga0126306_10002767_pt1 | contig 10008 bp, 9 predicted proteins | sample Plot27_FD_92592 | JGI IMG/M metagenome (GOLD analysis project Ga0126306, IMG submission 92592) | Serpentine soil microbial communities from UC McLaughlin Reserve, CA, USA - Plot27 | ecosystem: Environmental > Terrestrial > Soil > Grasslands | place: USA: UC McLaughlin Reserve, Lake County... | reverse complement strand
GAGGGCCGGCTTGGAAACCGGCCAGGCGTCAGCCTACGCCGCTACCACGATCGCGGCGCGCTGGCCGATCCTATCCGGGTTCTTTGCGGCGCCGACCGCGGCCGCTGCCGCGGAGTGGAACCGGGCCTGCACCGAGAAGGTCGCCGCCGCGAGCGAAGGAGCGCTTGCCGCCTGGTCGGAGTGGCAGCAGCTGATGATCCGCTCCGCCTTCCGGCTGCCCTCCCCGCTCGCCCTCGCGAACGAGATGGTCCGGGTGTCGCACAAGGCGGGACAGCCCGGCCGCAAGCACGTGCGCGCCAACGCCAAGCGCCTGCGGCGGCGGAAGTCAGGCTGACGGCGGCTCCGGCGCGGAGGCGGGGGCGTCCGCCTGCGCCGCCGGGGTGGTGGCCGCGCCTTCGCGCGCAAGCTGGCGATAGCGGGCGACCCCGAATGGGATGCTGCCGAGATAGACCACCGTCCCGACCGCGAGCGTCGCGAAGGGGAAGCTGACCAGAAGCCCGATAAAGGCGGCGGTCACGACGAAGATCGGCAGCACCCAATGCCGCGGCACGCGCTTTCCCATGGTCTTGCCCGAGAAGGTCGGGACGGTCGAGACCATCATGAAGGCGACGAAGAGCACATAGGCGAGCGCGACCGGGGCCATGCGCGATCCCATCGGCACGCCGAGGAAGAACAGGTACGTCGGAAGGAGCGCCGTGACGGCGCCGGCCGGCGCCGCCATGCCGACAAAAAAATTCTTCTGCCAATCGGGCCGGGTCGGATCGTCGATCATGACGTTGAAGCGGGCGAGCCGCAGCCCGGAGGCGATCGCGAAGACGAGCGCCACGACCCAGCCCAGACCTTTCAGGTGGTGCAGGATGAAGCCGTAGAGGATGAGCGCGGGCGCGACCCCGAAGCAGACGAAATCGGACAGGGAGTCGAGCTCCGCGCCGAAGCGCGAGGTCCCTTTCAGGAACCGGGCGAGCCGCCCGTCGATGCCGTCGAGGACGCCCGCCACGATAATGCAGATCACGGCGAGCTGAAGGTTCCGCTCGTAGCTCAGCGGCGGCTCGAGGCGGCCTTCGTAGGCGAGCCGGATCGCCGTGAGCCCGAGGCAGAGCGCGAGGACAGTGACGAGGTTCGGCGCGATGAACCGGAACGGCACGGGCTTGACGAGCCGCCGGCGCGGCTCGTGCGGGTCGGGCGCGAAAGGCGGAAACAGGTCCGTCATGCCGCGAGCATAGCGGCAGCGAACGGTGCGGCAAGCTTAGGTGGCCTACTCCGCCTTGAACTGCCGCGGGCTTTCCTGGCCCCTGAGATCCGCGATGACCGTTTCGCCGGCGATCGCCATCTGATCGAGCCCGGCGAGAATTTGGGACGATAGCGGCAGGTAGACGTCGACGCGCGAGCCGAAGCGGATGAGCCCGATGCGCTGGCCGGCGACGAGGTCGTCGCCCTCGCGGACAAAGGTGACGATGCGGCGCGCGACGAGTCCGGCGATCTGGACGACGCCGATGCGGGTTCCCGCGGTTTCGATCACGACCGCATTGCGTTCGTTGTCCTCACTCGCCTTGTCGAGCTCCGCATTAAGGAAGAGGCCAGGCGTGTAGATCTGCTCGACGATCCGCCCCGAAGCCGGCGAACGGTTCACGTGGCAGTCGAACACGTTCATAAAGACGGAGATGCGCGTCATCGGCTCGGCCGGAAGCCCCGTCTCCGCGGGCGGCACGGCGGTGACGATCAGGCTCACGCGCCCGTCCGCCGGGGACACCACAAGGCCGTCCCGCAGGGGCGTGACGCGGGTCGGGTCGCGGAAGAAGTAGCAGACCCAAAGGGTGAGGATCGCGAAGAGCCAGCCGAGCGGCCCCCACACCCAATGCCCCAGCGCCAATGCGAGAATCAGGCCGATGGCGATGAACGGGTAGCCCTCCCGGTGGATCGGCACCATCAGCCGCCGCATGGATTCGAGGATGTCGGTCATCGTCTCCCGCTTGTCATTCCGGGCTCGCCGCAGGCGAGAACCCGGAACCCGCGACTGGGCGCCGAGCGCGCCGGTAGGTTCCGGGTTCGGCTTTTCGGGCCGCCCCGGAATGACAGGGGATGGCACCCGCCGCCAAACCGGTCAACTCGCGATGCTCACGCGAAAGGAGGGCTCCTCTTCCTCTTCGGCACGCTTCAACGCCTCGCGGGCTTCCTGCGCCTGGCGCTGGCGGTTCCACAGGGCGGCGTAGACGCCGCCGCGGGCGAGCAGCGCCGCGTGCGCCCCGCGCTCGACGATGACGCCCTTGTCGAGGACGATGATCTCATCGGCGCCGACGACGGTCGAGAGGCGATGCGCGATGACGAGCGTGGTGCGGCCGCGGCTGATCCGGTCGAGCGCGTCCTGGATCTCCTTCTCGGTGAAGGAATCGAGCGCGGAGGTCGCCTCGTCGAGCACGAGGATCGGCGGGCCTTTCAGGATCGTGCGGGCGATCGCCACACGCTGCTTCTCGCCGCCGGACAGCTTCAGACCACGCTCGCCGACGGAGGTCTGGTAGCCCTCGGGCAATGACGAGATGAAACGGTCGATCTGAGCGAGGCGCGCGGCCTCCTTGACGTCGTCGTTCGACGCTTCCCAGCGGCCGTATTGCACGTTGTAGCCGATCGAGTCGTTGAAGAGCACCGTGTCCTGCGGGACCATGCCGATGGCGGCGCGCAGGCTCGTCTGCGTGACCGTGGCGATGTCTTGGCCGTCGATGAGGATGCGACCGCGGCGCGGCTCGTAAAAACGGAAGAGAAGCCGCGAGATGGTCGACTTGCCGGCGCCGGAGGGACCGACGATGGCGATCGTCTTGCCAGCCGGCACCTCGAAGGAGATCCCCTTGAGGATCTCGCGCTCGGGCACATAGGCGAAGTGCACGTCATCGAAACGGACCACGCCTTCCGTGACCACGAGCGGCTTCGCGCCCGGCCGGTCCTCGATCTCGGGGTTGCGCTCGAGGATGCGGAACATGTCATCGATGTCGATCAGCGCCTGCTTGATCTCCCGGTAGAGCATGCCCATGAAGTTCAGCGGGATGTAGAGCTGCACCAGCATCGCGTTGACCAGCACGAAGCTGCCGATCGTGGCGCGTCCGGCCATGATGTCGCGCGCCGCGAGCGCCATCAGGACCGTCATGCCGACAGTGAAGATGACGGCCTGGCCGGAGTTGAGCACGGCAAGCGAGGTGTAGGTCTGAGTGGAGGCCTTCTCGTACTTCTCCATCGAACGGTCGTAGCGCGCCGTCTCGCGCGCCTCGGCGCTGAAGTATTTTACGGTCTCGTAGTTGAGGAGCGAGTCGACCGCCTTAGTGTTGGCGTCGGTGTCCGACTCATTCATCCGCTTACGGATCGAGATGCGCCACTCGGTCGCCTGGTAAGTGTAGCCGAGATAGATGGCGACCATAACGAGGACGACGGCGGCATAGACCCAGTCGAACTGCCAGGTGAGGATCCCGAGCACCAGCACGAGCTCCAGGATCGTCGGGATAAGCTGCAGCACGAAGAGCCGCGACAGCTCCTCGATGCCGTTGCGCCCGCGCTCGAGCACGCGCGTCAGCCCGCCGGTCTTGCGCTCGAGATGGAAGCGCAGGGAAAGGCGATGCATGTGCTCAAAGGTCTTGAGCGCGAGCTGCCGCACGGCATGCATCGCGACCTTGGCGAAAAGCCCGTCCCGGACTTGCGACAGGAGCGCCATGACTATGCGCGTAAACCCGTAAAGCGCCGTGAGCAGGATCGGAGCGCCCCACACCCCTGCGGCCGCCTTGCCTTCCGTCACCGCGACGAGCGCATCCGTCGCCCATTTGAAGGTGAACGGCATCGCGACGGTGACGAGCTTCGCGATCAGCAGAAGGCCGAAGGCGTAGAAGACCCGGCGCTGCAGATCGGCCCGTCCATGGGGCCACAGATAGGGCCAGAGCTTGTGGAAGGTCGCGATCAGTCCGGGCCGCTCCGGGCGGAGGGCATCCGCCGGAGGCGTCGAGGAAACGGTGGCCATGGTTGAGTCCGGATGGGGCGTGTCGCGCCCGATATAGGCTATCGGCCGCCGGGTTACATCCTGCAGCGCCTCTAGCGGGCGGCGCCGTCGGCGTTTTCCGCCGGCAGCACAAACACCTGGCCGGGATAGATGAGGTTGGGGTTGCGGATCTGCTCTTCGTTGGCGTTGTAGATGACCGTATAGCGAACGCCGCGGCCGTATACCCGGCGGCTGATGCTCCACAGGTTCTCGCCGCGGCTCACGATCGCGGTGTTCACCTCGGGGATCATGACGGTGTTGGCATCGAGCTGCCGTTGAACCGCCGAGGCCGTCGTCGAGGGCGTCGCCGGAACGCCTGCCGAGCCGTCCGGCGCCCTCGCCACCCGCGCGGACGCCGGCGCGCCGTCCGCAGGCCCCGTTGGCGCAGCGATGGATGGGCGCCCTGCCGTCGGAGCCGGCGGCTGGCCCGGAATGCCATGTCCCGGAGGCGGCCCGCTCGCGGAGCGTCGCTGCGGCCGCACGGTGTCCTGGGCCGGAGAGGAGCTGGGTGTTCCATTGGGAGCGCTCACCGCCGCCGAGCTCCGCGCGCCTGGCAATTCGAATGGCGGCGCGGCCGCGACACGGCCGGGCGGCTCGGCGTCCGTGGAGCGCGTGACATAGGGCTGAGCCGCCGGGGGCAGCTCGACCGTGACCGGCGCCGGCACCCGGAACTCGACCTCTGCGCGCGATTTCACCTCGCCCTACACCGGATCGACGTCGTCGAGCCGCACCCGGTAGGATCCCGGCCGCATGCCTCGGCCGATTGCGAAGGAGACCCGGCCATCTGCTCCCGCCCCACCGGGGGCAATCATGGTGTCGTTGAGATAGAGCCTCACCGTTGCGCCGGGCGCCGCCTGGCCCGAGACGAAAAGTCGGCCGCCCTCCTCCGCCTCGACGCTCGCGATCCGGACATTCGGCCGGGACCGCGGAGCCGCGGGCACGGGCGGCGCGGGCGGGGAGGCAGCCCCAGGCGGTGCGGCGGCAGAGGGCAGCGCGGCCGGCGCCCCGGCGCTGGCAGATGCCGTGCCGGGCTGCGGGGCGGGCGTGGATGGAGGCGAGCTCGGCGGAGCGACCGCGGATAGCGACGGCGATGCAGGCGCGGGCGGCTCAGGTCGTTCGACCTTCGCGGCATCGGGAGCAGCCGCCGTCTGGGCCTGCGGCTCGGGCGATCCTGGCCTCGGCTGGCTCGTCGCGGCCGGCGGCTCCGGTTCCGAGAGGACGACGGTCGGCCGATCCGGGGTGGCGAGCGCGACAAGCGGCTTTGCGTTCTTCTTCTCGGCGATGACAATGGTCACGCTCTCGCGCGATTGCGTCCGGGTGCCATCGGGAGCGGTCGACTGCAGCACGACCTCGTGGGAGCCGGGCGGGAAGGGCGGCGGCACGAATGCGAAGAGGCCCGAAGCGTCGCTCGCGATCCGCGCGTGCGACTTGCCGTTCCGGAGCAGTTCCACGGTCGCGCCTGGCGCGGTGCGGCCTGCGATTACGCTTTCCCCGCTCGGCTCGACCCGTACGATGTCGAAGGACGGCGGGATCGCCGAGGAGCGCGGCGGCGTGGTCGGCTGTGCATCGGCAGGCGGCACCGGCGCCGGAGAAGGCACGGCGGCATGCGGCGCGGAGGTCGAGGGCGTTCCCGCGCGATCCGGCAGGCGAGCGACTTGGCTTTCCGCCTGGCCCGAAGTCGGCGCAGTCTGCCGAGAGGCCGCCGGTGCATCGGCCGGAGCGCGCGGCGCGGCCGCCTCCCGGAGCGCGGAGCCGGGCGGGCCGTCGCGCTTCAGTATTCCGAACCAGATCACCGCCGCCGCGAGCGCGGCGAGCCCCGAGACGGCGACGGCGGTTCGACCCAGCCGTGAAATGGCCATCGTTATCCACACCTTGAACGCGGCACTTTTCGGCACTTTACGCCGTTTATCGTCTAGGAAGCTATGGGAAACCGGACCAGATCGGTGCGTTACGATCCGACTTCGCCCCCTCCCCTTTCGGGTTCATCGATGAGAGAGATCCGCACGATCTGCGTCTATTGCGGCTCCGGCAATGGGACCGAGCCGGCCTTCGTCGAGGCGGCCGTGGCGCTCGGCCGCGCCCTCGCCGAAACCGGCATCGGCCTCGTCTATGGCGGCGGCAATATCGGGCTCATGGGGACGATCGCCCATTCGGTGCTGGAGCACGGCGGGCAGGTGACGGGCATCATCCCGCAATTCCTGAAGTCGCGCGAGCGCATGCTCGACGCCGTCCAGGAACCCATCATCGTTCCCGACATGCACACCCGGAAACGCCTGATGTTCGAGCGGGCCGACGCCTTCGTCGCCCTGCCCGGCGGCATCGGCACGCTCGAGGAACTCGTCGAGCAGATGACCTGGGCGCAGCTCGGCCAGCATACGAAGCCGATCCTCATGCTCAGCGTGAACGGGTTCTGGCGCCCCCTCCTCCAGCTTTTTGCCCACATGCGCCAATGCGGCTTCATCCGGGCCGGGCTCGAGCTGAACTATCTCGTGGCCGAGGCGGTCGAGGACGTGATTCCGATGCTGGCGAAGGCGGCTGCGCGGCGGGCGGACACGACGCCGGCCCGGGTGGCCACCATCGAGCAGCGCTTCTGAAGCGGAGCGCCTCGATGTGAAGCCGCTCAGATGCGGGCGCCCGCCCGCATCAGCTTATAGGTGATCGAGTCCGTGAGCGCCTGGAACGATGCGTCGATGATGTTGGCCGAAACGCCGATGGTGAACCAACGCGCGCCGCTCGAATCGCCCGACTCGATCAGCACCCGCGTCACCGCATCCGAGCCGCCCTGGAAGATGCGGACCTTGTAGTCGACGAGCTCGAGATCCTGGATCAGGTCCTGGTACTTGCCGAGGTCCTTGCGTAGGGCGAGGTCGAGGGCATTGACCGGACCGTTGCCCTCCGCCGCCGAGATCAGCACCTCGTCGCCGACCCTGACCTTCACGATGGCCTCGGCGACGCTGACGAGCTGGCCCAGGGCATTATGGCGGCGCTCGACGCTGACCTTGAAGCGCTCCACGTCGAAATAGCGCGGCACCTCGCCGAGCACCCGCTTGACCAGGAGATAGAACGAGGCGTCGGCCCCCTCGAAGGCGTAGCCCTCCGCCTCCTTGGCCTTCACCTCCTCGAGCACGCGGCCGACGCGCCGGTCGTCCTTGTCGAGGCGAATGCCGACCCTCTCGAGCTCGGCCAGGATGTTCGACTTGCCGGCCTGATCGGAGACGAGGAGCCTGCGGGCGTTGCCGATCGTCTCGGGCGCCACATGCTCGTAGGTACGAGGGTCCTTTAGAACCGCCGAGGCATGGATGCCGGCCTTGGTCGCGAAGGCGGAAGCGCCGACGAAGGGCGCGTGCCGGTCGGGCTGGCGGTTGAGGATTTCGTCGAGAGCCCGGGACGTGTGGGTGAGTTCGCCAAGCGCCTCGTCCGAGACGCCGGTCTCGAAGCGGGAGGCGTATTCCGGCTTGAGCTTCAGCGCCCCGATGAGGGTGACGAGATTGGCGTTGCCGCAGCGCTCGCCGAGGCCGTTGAGCGCGCCCTGGATCTGCCGCGCGCCCGCCTCGACGGCGGCCAAGGAATTCGCAACCGCGCAGCCGCAATCGTCATGGGCGTGGATGCCGAGCTTTTCCGCCGGCACGGCGTTGGCGACCTCCCGCACGATGCGCTCGACCTCGTGCGGGAGCGTGCCGCCGTTGGTGTCGCAGAGCACGACCCAGCGCGCGCCGGCCTCATGCGCGGTGCGGGCGCAGGCGAGCGCGTAATCGGGGTTTGCCTTGTAGCCGTCGAAGAAATGCTCGCAATCGACCGCGACCTCGCGGCCATTGGCAAGCGCCGTCTTCACGCTATCGCTGATGCCCTCGAGGTTGTCTTCGAGCGTGCATTCGAGCGCGACGCGGACATGATAATCCCAGGCCTTGGCGACGAAGCAGATCGCGTCGGCTTCCGCGTCCAGCAGCGCGGCGACGCCGGGGTCGTTCGCGGCCGAGCGCCCTGCGCGCTTCGTCATGCCGAAGGCCGTGAACTTGGCGCGCTTGGTACGTTTCTCCGCGAAGAAGCTGGTATCAAGCGGGTTCGCCCCAGGATAACCGCCCTCGACGTAGTCGACGCCGAGCCGGTCGAGCAGCGCCGCGACCGCGCGCTTGTCCTCGAGCGAGAAATCGACGCCCGTCGTCTGTGCGCCGTCGCGGAGCGTTGTGTCGAAGAGGTAGAGGCGGGAGCGGGTCATAGCTTGGCTCCCACCTCTCCCGCAGGGACGGGTCGAGACGGCATCAGCCGTCGGGGGGACGGGTCGACCAGCATTCGCCGACTTGCCTCTTCTGGGTGCACCTATTTGCAATCCTCTCGATAGCAAAGCTGGCTGTCACCTCCAAACCTCGCGAAGACCGGCGGGAGTCGGCCAGGTTAGCAATGGGGCTCTTCATTCAAAATCTAGAAGAAATCCGATCGCCCAGTCTCGGAGCAACGCCGGCGTCGGCCGAGGCGGTTACCGGATGAGCGCCCGCACGCGCGAGGAGAAGAGGTCGGCGAGGAGGGCCATTACCAGGATCATTAGGATGCACATGGCGGTGTCCTGGTACTGGAAGAGCTTCATGCTCGAGACGAGCTCGAAGCCGATGCCGCCGGCGCCGGCCATGCCGAGCACCGTCGCCTGGCGCATGTTCGCGCTCTCAAGACCCGGGGTCTTCCGAACCGCGGGGCCTCAGTTCACCTCGGCCGCGCCGCTGATGAGCGTCGAGAGCTTCGAGGTCTCGCGGGTGTAGGGCACCACTACGTTAGCGTAAGCTCGTTGCGACTCGAGCACCCGCTTGAAAAACGGGTCCTTTGCCTCGAGCTGCCCGAGCACCTTCTTCGCCGACTTGATGAAGGCCGGTGCGTAGTCCGCGGGCGCGTCGAACATTGTCACGCCCTTCGCCCTGATCTCCTTCAGCGCCTTCGCGTTCTCATGCGCAAAGTAGAGCGTGGCGTCGAGCAGGGAGGCGGTGAGCGCCGTCTCCACGATCGCCTGCAGATCCGGCGGAAGCGAACGCCATTTGGCGCCGTTGAACATCACGTCCGCAATGTCGATGGCCTGGTGCAAGCCTTGAATCGAGTAGTACTTAAATACGTCGTGCAGGCCGAGCGGCAGGTCGTTCGCGGGATTGATCCACTCAACGCCGTCGACGATCCCCCTCTCCGCAGCGGGGATGAGCTCCTGCCCGGGGAGGTTCATCGGCACCCCACCCATGTCCTTCAGCACATCGCTGGGCAGCCCGGAGGAAATCCGAAAGCGGAGCTTGGTGAATTCGTCGACCGAGGCGATCGGCTTCTTGAACCAGCCGAAGCACTCCGGGCCGTCTGGGGCGTACAGGAACGGCATGACGTCGGCGCGCAGGATCTTTTGGTAGTACTCGACGTAGAGCTCCCGCCCTCCGCCGCGCATGTACCACCCGAGCTGGCCCATCTGGTCGAGGCCGCTGCCGGAGCCGCCGAGCGGCGCGCTGAACAGCCCTCCCGCCGGGTGCTTGCCGGTGGCGTAATGCGTCCACCATTGACCGGCGTCGATGACGCCCTTGTTGACGGCGTCGAGGATCTCGAACGGGTTGACGATTGCGCCGCTGGTCAGCACCTCGATGGTGAGCCGGCCGCCCGACATCTTCTCCACGTTCGAAGCAAACTTGTTGAGCAGCGTCATGTGCGGCGTGCCCGCGGGATTGCCGCTCTGCAGCTTCCAGCGGAATTGGGCGCCTTGCGCGTGACTTTGGACGGGCGCCATCGCCGCGCCGGCGGCGAGCCCTGCGCCCGCTATAAAGGTGCGTCGTTCCATGGTGTCCTCCTGTGCGTTTCCACTCTCTACTAGCGCGTTCCGAACATCATGTTCGGCAAGACGAGCACGATCTGGGGGAAGAAATAAAGGATCAACACGACGAGCCACTGCAAGCCCATGAATGGAAGCATGCCCTGGTATATCTTAGCCAGGCTCCAGTCCGGCACCACGCCTTTGAGGTAGTATGACGAAAGCGCCACCG
>Ga0126306_10002766_pt1 | contig 10011 bp, 8 predicted proteins | sample Plot27_FD_92592 | JGI IMG/M metagenome (GOLD analysis project Ga0126306, IMG submission 92592) | Serpentine soil microbial communities from UC McLaughlin Reserve, CA, USA - Plot27 | ecosystem: Environmental > Terrestrial > Soil > Grasslands | place: USA: UC McLaughlin Reserve, Lake County... | reverse complement strand
GCCATCGGCGCCGAGCGGGAGCTGAACGACCAGGCGGCCGGGCTGCGCACGCACATGCTGCTGACCATCGGGGCTTGCCTGTTCACCCTGGTCTCGGCCTACGGGTTCGGCGCCGGCCCTCGCGACCCGAGCCGGCTCGCGGCCCAGGTCGTCACCGGGATCGGGTTTCTCGGCGGCGGCGCCATCGTCCGCCACGGCCTGACAGTCAAGGGCCTGACCACGGCGGCCAGCATCTGGGCGACGGCCTCGGTCGGGGTCGCGGTCGGCGCCGGCCAGTACGTGCTCGGCGTCGGCGGGGCCGTGCTGGTGTCGGTCACCCTGCTCGGGCTGCGGAGGGTGGGCGCCCTGCTGCAGCGGTGGGGGGTGTCGCGCGAGGAGCTGGTGCTCGTGACCCGCCCGGGCTTCGACGTCAAGCGGATCGTGGAGGTCGTCCGGGACGAGCGGGCGGAGCTGCGCGGCCTGGACCGCCAGGAGAGCGACGGCGAGGACCGGATCGCGCTGGTGGTCAAGCTGCGGCCGCGCTACCGGACCGAGCAGCTGCTCGACGTCCTCGGCCGCCTGGACGGCGTGCGCCAGGTCGAATGGGAGCGTTAGTCAGCGCAGGCCCAGGCGCTCCGGGAGCTCGGCGGGGTCGCAGGTGAGGCCGACCAGGAACGGGCCGAAGCGCCCGTAGGAGGCGGTCACCTCGTCGAAGCGCATGTCGTAGACGACCTCCTTGATGGCGCTGAGGTCGTCGGCCAGCAGGGTCACGCCCCACTCGAAGTCGTCCAGCCCGATCGAGCCGGTGACCAGCTGGAGGACCCGGCCGGTGTAGCGCCGCCCCACCTTGCCGTGGCCGTGCATCAGCTCACGGCGCCGCTCGAACGGCAGCTGGTACCAGTTCGCGCCGGGGTCGCGGGCCTTGCTCATCGGGTAGAAGGCGAGCACCGCCCTGGCCGGCAGGCGCGGGTGCAGCCGGTCCTCGCGCTGGCCGGCCAGCCGCTCCAGCGCCTTGGCCACCCGCTCCTCCAGGTCCTCGACCCCCTGGGCCTCCAGCCGGGCCCGGACGTCGTCCTCGGTCTCCATGTACTCCGAGACCTCGGTCAGCGACAGGAACGAGTAGGCCGGCTCCAGCGGGCTGACCGCCCGCAGGGCCCGGGCCAGGGTCTCGTGGCGGACCAGGTCGGGGCCGATGGCCATGACCCCGAGGTCGGCCTTGAGGCCGAGCACCGAGGCGCACAGCACCTGGTGGTCGCTTTCGGACGCGAAGGCGTCCAGGGCGGCCACCAGCTCCTTGCCGGCCTGGGCCGGGTCGGGGGAGCGGCTGGGGTGGACGCGGAAGTACAGATGCGTGACCCCCCAGCCGGTCGACGGGACGACGGGTTCCATGCGCTCGCTGCCTCCTTGACGGGCGCCGGCGGTGCAGCCGGGCACCCCCCATCGTGCCTGCTGGCGCGGTCGTTTGCCGACTTCGGCGCAGATGCGTCAGCACTTTCGACGAGATAGACGAGATTGAGACTATTGACATGGTTCAACCCTGACAAGGCTTCATCGCCCGTCCCGACGGCGAGGACGTCTTCGTGCACTTCTCCGCGATCCAGATGGAGGGGTACCGGTCGCTCGACGAGGGACAGCTGGTGGAGTTCGACGCCACCCAGGGGCCGAAGGGCCTGCAGGCCGCCAACGTGCGGCCGGTGCCCCCGGAGTGAACCTGAATCGCAGTCAACTGGCCCGCCCGGCCCACCGGCCCGGCGGGCCGGATCCCGTTTGACCGGGGGGCTACCGCCTTCGGCTACATGAGCCCCCCGGACCCCGACTCAGCTCCTGGACCCACCAGGATGGTCGCGCAGGTAGCGCTCGACCTCGGCGACCAGCTCCTCGGGGGGGAGGTCGGCCAGGCCGGGCGACCCGTCCTCGTCCTCGTCGGGGTCGTCGTCGTTGTCCGCCTCCAGCCGCTCGATGTAGCCGGCCAGCTCCGGGTTCTCGTCGACCAGCTCGGTCACGGCGGCGTCGAAGGCGTCGGTCTGGCCGGCCAGGGCGCTGGTGTCCACGGCCATCGGCAGCAGCCGCCCCAGCTCCCGGATCAGGGCCATGGCGCCCCAGGGGTTGGGGGCAAGGTTCAGGTAGTGGGGGAGGGCGGCCCAGAGGCCGATGGTCGGGATGCCCTCGCTGCTGGCCACGTCGCCGAGGACGCCGAGGATGCCGGTCGGCCCCTCGTAGCGGGACACGGTCAGGCCGAGACGCTCGGCCAGGTCCCGGTCACCGGCCGAGCTGACCACCTGCACCGGCCGGGTGTGGGGCACGTCGGCCAGCAGGGCGCCGACCGTGACCACCATCTCGACCCCGAGGCTGGAGGCGACCTGGACGATCTCGGACGCGAAGGTCCGCCAGCGAAGGTTCGGCTCGTGGCCGCGGACCACGATCAGGTCGTGGTCGGCGGCCGGCAGGTGGGCGGCGCGCAGCTCCACCGCCGGCCACTCGATCCGCCGGCCGCCGCCGACCAGCCGCACCGTAGGCCGGGTGGCCTGGAAGTCGTAGAACTCCTCGGGATCGATGGTGGCGAAGGTCTCGGCCGCCAGCCCGTCCCCGACCGCGTCCAGGGCGGTGGTGGCGGCCTCGCCGGCGTCGTTCCAGCCATCGAAGGCGGCCAGGAGCACGGGTCCCCGGAGCCGGGGCCGCCGGATCAGCGTCGTGTGGTCCATGACTCCACGATGCCACGGAAGGCAAGGGGGGCGCAGGTGGAGCCTACGTAGCGCGGGCTACGACAACTCGGGCATTCGAGTCCGTCGATGGGGCGATCTTGCTCGCAACAGAGCCGTCGTTCCCTTCTGGCACAACACGAGTGGCGAAAACGGCGTACTATGCCCTCTGCGGCCCCTCGCGCTGTCTTGGCCCCCCCGGATGGCGCGGGGGCCCTTTTTGCGCCCGACCCCGGCACCGGGCCGCAGCCGGGGTCGGGCCTACATCGACCGGCTTACAGATCGCCCAGGTCAACGGCCTGATCGGCCAGGCGGGCGGGATCGACGGGCTGGCCGCGCCGGATGACCTCGCGCACCGGGTCCTCGGCGTCCCAGTCGTTGACGATCAGGGCCGCCCGGGGGGCGCCGTCGCGCAGGTACCAGGCGACGAACTGGGGCTCGGCGACCTCCTGGGTGCCCCGAACGACCAGTTCGTCCCATTCGCGGACATAGCCCAGATACGACAGCGACAGGTCGAACTGGTCGGAGAAGAAGTAGGGCACGCGGTCGTAGCGCTCGCCCGCCCCGGCCAGGTTGCGCCCGGCCAGCAGCCCCTGGTTGAGGGCCTCGGCCCAGTGCTCGATGCGGATCCGCCCGAACAGCGTGTTCTCGGCGTTGGCCACGTCGCCGGCCGCCCAGACGCCGTCGGTCGCCCGCAGCTGCTGGTCGACGAGGATGCCGTTGTCGACCGGCAGGCCTGCCCGCTCGGCCAGGTCGGTGTCGGGGTGGACGCCGACGCCGATGACCACCAGGTCGGCGTGGAGCCGGCTGCCGTCGGGCAGCACCACCGCCTCGACCTGCTCGCCGCCCTCCAGCCGCTCGGCCTTGGTCCGGGTGCGGACGTGCACGCCCCGCTCGCGCAGGAAGGCCTCGAAGAAGCGGCCCATCTCGGGGCCGACGGCCCGGGTCCAGAGGGTGTCGGCCATCTCCAGGAGGGTGACCCGGGTGTCCATCTGGGTGGCGCTGGCCGCCACCTCGGCGCCGATGAAACCGCCGCCCAGGATGACCATGCTCTCGGCCCTGGAGATGGCCGCCCGCAGCCGCTCGGAGTCGTCCACGGTGCGCAGGTAGTAGACGCCGTCTAGGTCCTCGCCGGGCAGGCCCAGGCGGTTCGGCTGGGCGCCGGTGGCCAGCACCAGGCCGCCGCCGTAGTGGAGCTGGTCGCCGACCTCGGTGGTGACGGTCCGGGTGGCCGGGTCCAGGGTGCTGGCCCTGGTGGCCAGCAGCACCTCGACGTCGTGGTCGCGGTACCAGGCCTCGTCGTGGGTGCGGGTCTTCTCGCGGCCGGCCTCGCCGCGCAGGAACTCCTTGGACAGCGGCGGGCGCTCGTAGGGGAGCTCGGGCTCGGCGGTCAGGACCACCGCCGCGCCCTCGCCGCCGGCGGCTCTCAGCCCCTCGGCCGCCTTGGCCGCGGCGACGCCGCCGCCGACGATCACGAACTCCACCTCGCGGACGGCCATGGGAGCCACCTCCGGCGGTCGGGGGCCTCGGGGAGGGAAGCCTAGCTTTCCGTGCCCGCTTCAGGTAGTTAGCGCATCCAGGGCCCGGATCCTTACCAGGTAGGCGTCGCCGGGATCGTAGGCGCCGGTCCGCTCGACCCCGCGGGCGACCGCGGCCGGGAGCAGCTCGTCGAGGGGCTGGCCGCGGACGGCGGCGGCCCGGGCCTGGGTGGCGGACCGCTCGGGCACCCAGGCCGGGGTCGGCAGGGGTGTCGCCCGCAGAGCCAGGTGGGGGGCGGGGTGGCCGGCCCGGTCGGCGACCAGCAGGGTGGCCGCCCGGCCGAGGCGCTCGATGGCCGCGGCCGGGTCCTCGTACCAGTGGGGCTCGACCAGCTGGGCCGCCTTGTCGGTCCCGACCAGCAGCGCCACCTCGCCACCGGTCGCCCGGCCCAGGGCCTCGGCCATGTCCACCAGCAACGGCGAGCTGGCCGCGGCCGCCACCGCCCACGGGTGCCGCCGCGCCCAGGCCGCGACCCAGTCCAGCCGGTCCACTGGGTGGGCCCGCTCCACCCCCTCCTTGGCCAGGCTCACCGGCGCCATCGCCAGCGCCACCACCTCACACCCGGCCCGGCGCCCGGCCACCGCCAGCGCCGCATGCGCCCGCGTGAGCGGATTGAAGGTCCCCGCCAGCAGCCCGGCCCTGGCGGCTCGTGGCAGCGCCCCGGCCGCCACCTCCAGCCGCGGCGGCCCGGGTTCGCGAGCCCGGGCCAGCGCAGCGGCCAGCGGCCCCAGCCGCCGCCGCTCCGCCACCGTGAGCGCACCGTCCGCCATCGGCCGAGCATGCCACGAAGGCCCAGCCGGCGAGCGATGCGGTCCATCGCCGCCCGATGAGGTCGTTCAGGCCGGGTGGCTCAGGGTGGTGGCGACCGGGTGCTGGCCGGTGAGGCGGGCCATGTCGGCGGCGGGGATGGGGCGGGAGAAATGGTAGCCCTGGGCGAGGTGGCAGCCGAGCTCGGCGAGGGCGGTGGCCTGCTCGGGGCGCTCGACGCCCTCGGCGACGGTGTCGAGGTGGAGGGTGGTGGCCAGGGTGATGATGGCCCGGGCGACCGCGGACTCCTCGGCGGCGCCAGCGAAGTCGTCGATGGCCAGGCCCACCCCCAGCCGCTTGAGCTCGTGGAGGCGGACGATGGCCACCTCCAGGTCGTGCATGAGCACGCTCTCGGTGAGCTCCAGGGCCAGGCACTCGGGCGGCAGGCCGGAGTCGCGCAGGGCGGCGGCCACGTTGCCGGCCAGGTCGTTGCGGAGCAGGTGGTGGGCGGAGAGGTTGACGTGGAGCAGCAGGGGGCCGGCGTCGGCGACCCAGCCGGCCACCTGGCGGAGGACGAACCGGTCGAGCTCGACCACCAGGCCGGTCTCCTCGGCCAGGGGGATGAACTCGGCCGGGGGGACCAGCCCGCGGTCCGGGCGGGGCCAGCGGACCAGCGCCTCGGCCCCGGCGACCCGGCCGGTGTGCAGGTCGACGATCGGCTGGTAGTGGACCACCAGCTCCCGGCGCTCGATCGCCCCCTCGAGGTCGGCCTGGACGTCGTGGCGGTCGCGGACCGAGCGCAGCATTGAGCTCTGGAACACCTCGTAGGTGCCGTTGCCGCGGCTCTTGGCGGCGTACCTGGCGATGTCGGCGTTGCGCAGCAGCTGGGCCTCGTCCAGGGCCAGCCGCCCGTCGAAGGCGATCCCGATGCTGGCGTGGATGGTGACCTGCCCCCCGACCAGGGGGAAGGGCGCGGCCAGGGTGGCGATGATCCGCTCGGCCAGCTGGCGGGCGGTGCCCAGGTCGGCGTCCTCGGCCAGGATGGCGAACTCGTCCCCGCCCAGGCGGCCCACGGTGTCGTGGTCGCGCAGGCAGCTGCACAGCCGGGCCGCGACCTCGCGCAGCAGCCGGTCGCCGGCGCCGTGGCCGAGGCTGTCGTTGACCACCTTGAAGTCGTCCAGGTCCACGAACAGCACGGCCAGCCCGCGGCCGCTGCGGCGGGCCCTGGCCAGGGCCTGGCGGACCCGGTCGTTGAACAGCGCCCGGTTGGCCAGGTCGGTGAGGCTGTCGTGGAACGCCTGGTGCTCGAGCTGGGCGGCCAGGGCGTCGCGCTCGCTGAGCGAGGCCCGCAGGACGCCCTCGGTGCCCCGTAGCTCGCGCACGGTCGACTCGTTGAGGCGCACCAGCTCGGCCATTCGGGCCAGGACCAGCAGGAACAGCAGGGCACAGCCGGCCACGATCACCGGCACGTCGATGCGCTGACCGCGCAGGGCCTGGATGGCGAGGATGGCCGGGGCCATCAGCGACGCCCCGGCCAGGCTGGCCAGCCGGTCCCGGGTCAGCCCACCCCGTGGGACCGGAACAGGGTCGGTGAGGGTGGCCACCGAGGGGTGGAGCACGGCCGCGCCCCACAGGGCGTAGGCGACCAGCCAGCCGGCCTCGACCGGGGCTGGCCGGGTCGTAGGTGCCGAGCAGCACCAGCAGGGCCCGCCCGGTGTCGGCGGCCACCAGGACCAGCCAGCCGGCGGTCATCAGCAGATAGGCCCGGGTCCGGTCCCGGCCGGGGCTGCGGGTGCGGATCAGCAGGGCATAGCCGGCGATCCCGATCAGGTAGGCGACACAGGTCAGGGCGGCCGCGGCCACGCTGCCCCCGGCCCGGGTCACCGCCGCCGACGACCCCAGCGACCCGGCCACGAACCCGATCGCCTCCCCGGCCGCGAACAGGTGGAACGGCAGCCGCCGGGCCGGGCTCCACAGCCGCACCGAGGCCAGGGTGGCCGCGATGGTGGCCAGGCACAGCGCCACCAGGGCCGCGATCCGCAGGGGCGGGAACGGCAGGGACACGTAGGCAATGGCCAGCGCGCAGCCGCCGCCCAGGTGGTACCGCCACAGCGTTGTCCGCACCGATCGCTCCCGGAAGCGCCCGGCCAGGGTTGCCAGGTCTGCAGACCTGATCGGCAGCCAGCGGGCCGAGTCAAGGAATTCGCGCTGGCCGGGACCGGCGGGCTAGTCGCCGAGGACGATGTCGAAGCGGGCCCGGAGCAGCGGCGGGTCAGGCCCGGGGACCGGCTCCGGGCGGGTGACCGCGCCCGGTGGGTCGGGCGGGAGCTGGGGGTCGCCCTCGAACAGCAGCTCGGTCAGCAGCCCGCCGGCGTCCGGGTGCCGCACCTCGAAGTGGATGTGCGCGGGCGGCGGGTCGGGCTCGCCCTTGTAGTGGCCCGGCTTGACCGTCTCCAGCTCGTAGCGCCCCCGGGCGTCGGTGCGCAGCGCCGCCCCCAGATAGCAGCACTGCTCGTCGCCAGTCCCCTGGCCGGGCCCGTACTCGCCCTCGGCGTTGGTCTGCCAGACCGCGATCGACGCCCCGGCCAGCGGGGTCTTGCAATCGGCGCGGTAGACCGTTCCCGAGACGACCAGCCGCTGCCCGCCCCGCCCCTTGGCGACCGTCTCGGCCGTCCGCCGCACCTCCCCGCCGGGGCCGAGCCGGGCCTTCGACGGCGCGTCCGCGGCCACCTCCCGGGGGGTTCCTGCCTGGGCGGCCTCGCCCCGGGTGGGCGCGCAACCCGCCGCGGCCCCGGCCGCGGTCGCGGCCGGGGCGCTGGTCGCATCGTCCCGGGGCGCCGGGTCGCAGCCGACCAGCGCGAGCATCCCGACGCCCAGAAGGAGGCAGGGTCGCCAGGTCCTCCACCGCCGGGTCATGGCGCCGGCTGCCAGCGAGCCCCGCTGGTCAGGAGCATGCCGACCCGCAGGCAGGTCGAGCCCGACCCGCTGGCCCGGATGACGTGGAGGTTGCCGTCGCGGACGAAGCTGAGGCGGGCGCCGTCGGGTGACCAGGCCGGGGCGGCGTCCTCGGGGCCGCGGGTGAGCCGGCGGTCACCGGAGCCGTCGGCCCGCATGACGTGGATGGCGCCGTCCTTGACGTAGGCGATGCGGCGGCCGTCGGGCGACCAGGCCGGCGAGTGCTCGTAGCTGGGGCTGCTGGTGAGCCGCTGGAAGCGGCCGGTCGCCGGGTCGAGCAGGGCGACGTCGTCGTTGCCGGGGCCGCCGTAGGCGGAGACGGCCAGGCGGCGGCCGTCCGGCGACCAGCGGGGCTCGCTGTCGGCGGTGGGGGTGCCGTCCAGCGCCCGGGCCGCCGACCCGGCGACGTCCACGATGGCGATCTTGGTCACCTCCATGGCCCCGGCGACGGTGACGGCGAGGCGGCGGCCGTCGGGGGACCAGTCGGGCTGGGTCGAGAGCTGCTCGGCGGTGAGGCTCTTGCGGCCCGAGCCGTCGGCCCGGGCCACCTGGACCGACGGCGGCGGGCTGAACTGGTAGGGCTCGGCCCGGGCGTAGGCGATCCGGCGGCCGTCCGGGGACCAGGTCGGGTCGAGCTCGTTGGCGTCGTCGCGGCCGACCCGGCGCAGGCCGCGGCCGTCGGCGCCCAGGGTGAACAGGTGCTCCTCATCGGCCGAGGTGATGGCGGTGAACAGCAGCCGGCCGCCGCCCTCAGGCGGCCGCCCACCGCCCCGGCACGGCGGGCCCTGGGGGCGGCCCGGGTCCTCGTCGGGGCCGGCCCGGGCCTGGGGGACGGCCGTGGCCCGGCGCAGGGTGCTGACCGGGGCGGCCAGGGCGGCGCCCCTGCGGACCAGGGTCAGCTCCAGCTCGACCACGCCGGTGTCCTCGATCCGGTAGCCGACCAGGTTGGGGACCTCCAGGCCGAAGTCGGCCCGGCGGATCCGGGCGCTCCCGGCGACCTGGATCGAGGGCCCGTCCCAGCGGGCCTGGACCGGGAACTCCAGCGGCTTGGCGACCCCGTGGAGGGTGAGGGTCCCGGGCAGCCGCAGCTCGACCACCCGGGCGCCGGAGACGTCGCCCAGGGGGACCGGCCTGCCGAGGCGGAAGCTGGCCGTGGGGAAGCGGAGCGTCTCCAGGCCCTCCTCGCGCATGCGCCCGTCCCGCGGCTCGACGTCGGTCCGCAGCCGGGTCATGTCCACGGTCACCTCGGCCGCGGTGAGGGCGCCGCCGGCGATGGTGGCGGTGCCGCTGACGGCGGGGGAGCGACCGACGACGTCGTTCGGGGCCGAGATCGACCCCAGCCGCTCGCGCACCCGGTAGCCGACGAAGCCGTCGGCGTCGCTGGCCACCACCCAGTCGCCGTCGGGCTGGCCGCTGCCCCCCGGGCCGGCGCCCGGGCGCAGGCGGGCCGACGGCGGGGCGTCGCGGGTGGCCAGGAACAGCCACCCGCCCCCGGCCAGCACGGCCAGCGCCGCGGCGGCGGCCAGCGCGCGTCTCGGCAGGGGCCCCATGCCCCTGCTACACCGGCGGCCGGGCCCCGGTTCCCGCCGGGTGGGTGGATGTGGAAACCCTAATGCGCCAGCTCGACCGGAACCACGGTCAGCTCCAGCAGCTCGCCGCCGCGGAAGGCGCGCACGGTCAGCGGCCGGCCGATGCGCTCGCCCACCATCAGCCGCTGGAGGTCGCCGGCGTCGGTCACGGCCATGCCGTCGACGTCGACGATCAGGTCCTCGTTGCGCAGCCCCGCCCGGGCTGCCGGGCTGCCCTCGACCACCTGGACGACCTCGACCCCGGCGTCGCGGTCCAGCACCTGGGCGACCCGCGGGGGCAGGGGCCGGCGGCCGCCGGCGATGCCGATGAACGCCCGCCGGAAGCGGCCATCGCGCATCAGGGCGGCGATGATCCGCCGGGTGGTGGCGTTGATGGGCACGGCCAGGCCGAGGCCGACCCCGGCCACGGCCGTGTTGACCCCGACCATGCGGCCGCGCCCGTCGACCAGGGCGCCGCCGGAGTTGCCGGGGTTGAGGGCGGCGTCGGTCTGGATCACGTTCTC
>Ga0126306_10002765_pt1 | contig 10012 bp, 7 predicted proteins | sample Plot27_FD_92592 | JGI IMG/M metagenome (GOLD analysis project Ga0126306, IMG submission 92592) | Serpentine soil microbial communities from UC McLaughlin Reserve, CA, USA - Plot27 | ecosystem: Environmental > Terrestrial > Soil > Grasslands | place: USA: UC McLaughlin Reserve, Lake County... | reverse complement strand
TTTGGCGAGCCTATCATTAAAGTCAACAGCCTCCATCACCAGGGTCTCAAGGATATCGCTCCCTCATTGCGTGTAGCAGGACTTGCGCCCGATGGCCTTGTCGAAGCCATCGAACTTCCTGATCATCCGTTTGGGCTCGCCGTCCAGTGGCACCCCGAATGGCTGACCGATCAAGAGCCCACGAGGAATTTGTTCAGGAAATTCGTCGAAGCGGCGGGGGAATAGTATTCCGTAAAGATTCATCGTGAAGAAAAAGATGCATTCTTATTAATCCATATGTCAATTAATTCCAGTTCATCCATCGGAGTGTTTGATTCCGGCGTTGGCGGTATATCTGTCCTGCGAGCGATTCGGGAGCAGATGCAGGAAGAATCCATCATCTATTTCGGCGACCAGGGACATATCCCCTACGGTCCGCGCTCCATGCAGCAGATTCGTGATTTCTCAGAAGCGATCACGAACTTTTTGCTTGCGCAAGAAGCAAAGATCATTGTCGTCGCCTGCAACACCGCTTCTGCGGCGGCGTTAACGTATCTGCGTGAGAAGCTTCACGATGTCCGATTCGTTGGCATGGAACCTGCAGTGAAGCCTGCCGCTGAGCGCACCCAGACCGGCAAGGTTGGTGTATTGGCCACGCCGGCTACCTTTCAAGGCGCGCTGTATGCTTCTGTGGTGGAACGATTTGCAAACGGTGTGGAATTGTTTCAAAGCACCTGTCCTGGTTTAGTGCAGCAGATTGAGCAGGGAAAACTCACTGGCGAAGAGACGCGGCGAATTCTGGAGGACGCGCTCCTTCCGATGCTGGAGAAAAATATCGATACAGTAGTTTTGGGTTGTACCCACTACCCGTTTGTCATCCCGCTGATTCGTCAGATCGTGGGAGGAAACGTCCGGGTGATCGATCCTGCTCCCGCCGTGGCAAAACAGGTTCGGCGTTTGCTGGAAGCGAGCGAAATGAAGAAAAAGGCAGGATCAAAAGGTGAGGTTAAATTCTACACCTCGGGTGATCGCGACTCACTTAAATCCGTGTTGCCAAGGTTGTTGGGAGAGTCAGGAGAAGTCGGACGGGTTGAGTGGCTCAGTGATTCGGTTATTGTGAGGGAGCAATAGCACCGAAGCGATCTAGCTCCCGCTTCGACTGCACTGCGTCTCTCTCATCCCGAATTCACAATGCCCATGCCAGCATCATGCCGAAGATGGCGATAATCACACCCAGGTGCAGGAACAGATTGCTTCCGGTGATCACATTGTCCAGCCCAAAGATAAACGGCAAAATATAATTGACGATCACCAACAAAATGCCGATCAATGGCAGCAGACCTTTGCGATGGGCGAAGTAGTTTGATGCGGTATCAACCAGTCTTGAGAGCCATTTCATATTTCTTCCTCTTCTTCGGGTTCACGATGATTAGCGTCCACCTGCCAGCCGCTGAACTGTGCCAGTAGGCGCCCGGGGACGCGTCCCTGCATGACCACACCGCCGCGCTCGTGTTCGATGCGCTCGACCTGCCCCGCCTCGTGGAATAACGAGATCAAGGCACCCTGCTGATAGGGTAGCCGCACCAGCACCGGTGCGTACTTTTCATATAATTCTTCCTGAATCAATCTCAACAGCTCCCTGACGCCGGTTCCGTCCAGAGCGGAAACGGTGATCGATGACGAGAAGCGCCTCACGATCTCCCGCGCGGATTCGGGGTCGCGTAATCGATCCACTTTGTTCAGCGCAGTGATGATAGGGATGTGCTCCGCACCCAACTCCTCCAGTGTCTGCTGGACCGATTCGAATTGGTTCAACGCGTTGGGGTGCGAAATATCCACGACGTGCAAAAGCAGGTCGGCTTCGACGATTTCCTCCAGGGTGGCGTGGAAGGACTCGACCAGTGCCGTCGGTAACTTCTGGATGAACCCAACCGTATCCGTAAAGAGAGCCTGGTAACCTCCGGGCAGCTCCACGCGCCTTGTCGTTGGGTCGAGCGTCGCGAATAGTTGATCGGCGACGTATACATCCGATTTTGTGATTTTATTCAGCAGCGTGGACTTGCCTGCATTGGTATATCCGACCAATGCCACGGTCGGAATGCGGGAGCGTTTGCGCTGGGCACGGTACCTCATGCGATGGGCGCGTACTTTTTCCAGCTCCTTCTTGAGATGCGAGATGCGTTTGCGGATGGCGCGTTTGTCCACTTCCAACTGTGTTTCACCAGGACCACGCAGCCCTACGCCGCCGGTCGAACCAGCCCGACCACCACCACCGCCTGCCTGTCGTTCCAGGTGAGTCCACTGACCGGTGAGGCGCGGAAGGTAGTATTCGTACTGCGCCAGCTCCACCTGCAGCATGCCCTCGCTGGTGTGTGCGTGTTGTGCGAAGATATCGAGGATGAGTGCCGTACGGTCCAGCACCCGGACGTTTCTGCCGAGCGTTTCCTGCAGCTCGCGCTGATGACGCGGCGAAAGTTCATCGTCAAAGATCACGACTTGCGAAAGTGTTTCTTCGACCAGGCTTTTGAGTTCCTCCACTTTGCCGGGGCCGATATATGTTTTCACATGAGGGCGGTCCAGCTTTTGAGTCAACTCACCGACGACTTCAAGACCTGAAGTATCTGAGAGCAAAGCCAGTTCGCTGAGTGAATCTTCCAGGGGAAGGAACGATTTCTGTTTAAAAAGCTCCACGCCCACCAGGAATGCGCGTTCGCGTGGCAGATTGGTTGGTTGAGGATTTTTCTTGGACATTTATTCTTTCAGTGAAATTTCTTTAAGCATTGGGGTCTTTCAGTTGAGGCATATGATCATCTTGCTCGATGACTTCCTTGGGTTTATTTTTCCCAAGTGTATCAAATAACCTCGTCATTTTGGGATCGGGCGATTCGGTTCGGGCTGGGATCAGGATATGGAAGGTTGACCCCGGATGTTGTTTTTCATCGTGACCCTGCGACTGCACCCAGATGGAACCACCATGCGCCTCCAGGATGCCGCGGGCGATCGGTAGCCCCAGCCCCGGCCCGCCGCCCTTGAACTTTGTCTTTCCGCTGGAATGCAGGTCAACGCGCCCCAATTGACCGAACTTTTCAAAGATCATCGCCTGGTCCTCCGTGGAGATCCCAATTCCGGTGTCGGCGATTGTCACTTCGATAAAACCTGATAAGGTTCGCCCATCAATGGTGATCGCGCCTCCATCGGGCGTGTATTTTATCGCGTTGTTGAGCACGTTTCGCAAGGCTTGTGTAATCCGCGGCGCGTCGATATAGATCCATTCCCTGTTCCCGACGAAGTCTTTGATATTTACTGTGAGTTTTCTGGCGTGCACGATTTGTTCAATTTCGATATACAGCGCAGAAAGCATTTGTGAGATCTGCATGGGCTGGAAGTTTAACTGCAGCAGATCATTATCGATCATGGAAACATCGATCATGTCATCTACAATGCCGCGCAGACGGTCAATGCCGGTACCCATCCCAGCCAGAAGGCTATCGAGATTGGCACCTTTTCCCTGCTGCATCAAGTCCTCCATCATGGAAGCATACCCTTCGATTAGTGTGATGGGTGTTTTTAGCTCGTGTGCTGCTACAGAAATGAACGCAGACTTGCTCTTGTCAACACGTTCCATCCGTTTTTGCACCTTTTCCATTTCATTCGAGATGTGCGCCACCCTCGTTTCCATTTCATACCGACCCACGACTTCAAGACCATAGGTGTAAATGGGGATGACCGCAGCCAGAAGATCGAGCGCCTGTTGTTTGGTGAGTGTCTCCCGCGCGACCTGGATGGTCAGCGCGATCATACGATTGATCAAAAACGAAACGTGATAGGGTTCATCTTCAAGCTCGGTCTCGGTGGACGCCGTCTCCCAAACCAGAAGGATCGGATCCATCCAGGCAGGGTCTCCTGTTGTAATCGACTGTCCGAGCAGGTCGAAGAAACGTTCCAGTTGTTCCTCGAATCCGGCGCGCACTTCCATGCCGCGCGCCAGTTCCTGTCCCACGCGCGCGATCCACGCCGGGCGAATCTTCAAGAGAACTTTTTGGATGGGTGTGGCTATGGTTTTCTTTGCCATGGATTCCAGTCACGATTCCCAATGCGGGAAGTACACAAGCGTGACCTGCAAAGTGATTTTATCAGGGTTGTTCGTTTTGCTGTGTTATCCAGACACGCAGAGTCTCGCCCACAGTTTGTAAGCTTTCCGCTGAAACCTTGTCTGCTGTATCCTGGATCGTGTGCCAGTAGGGATAGTCGAAATCAATAATATCAACAGCCGGGATAGCCGCCTGTACGAACGGGGTATGATCATCGATCATGGAATGTTTATATTCGGGGATAAACCTGTTTTCATACCCCAGACTTTTTGCCACCTCCCAGATTTCGTCTGTCAACTCTGGGTTTGAGTTGCGTTCCTTATAAATATTCAGATCCGCGTCACCGATCATATCAACAATGATCACCGCCCGCGGCTGCACCGGATTAATCCTGACGAATTCACGCGAGCCAAGGATCCAGTCCCAGCCCTCGATGCGGCCATTATCCTCGGCATCAAAGAAAACAAGCCATACCGGAACCGTATCGGCGGGGAGGGAACGCGCCAGTTCCAGCAGGACCGCGACGCCCGAGGCACCGTCATTCGCACCCGGGACGAAATTGGAATGCTGAGTTGGATCCGGATCGTTATCTGCAAACATGCGAGTGTCATAATGGGCACCGATGATGATCTGGGGTGGCTGCTCGTTTTTCCTTGCCACAACATTTTCAATGGGATGTCCTAATGCTTCCGATTGCTGGATCTCGACCTGCCAGCCTGCGGCTTCAAGTTCTTCGCGCATCCATTCCTGGACTTTGGCATGCCCCTCAGACCCGGGTACCCGCGATCCGAATGCAATTTGTGCCTGCACGTCGGCATAGGCATGCTGCCCATCAAAGGTAACGGGTTCTGTGGGCAGCTGGCGTGAAGTCAGAAACGAATAGGCATACCAGCCGAGCGCGGCAATAAGGAGGAATCCAATGATCGATAAATAAAATACGACAGTTCTTTTAGCCACGCTGCTTAACCAGGCTGGAGCGGAGCTGAAGGAGCAACGTGGTCAAAGGATGTTTCGTCCTTGTTAGTCATACCAAGAGCAAAGGCTAAATCCCCCAGAGCACGTTCCGCGTACAATTTGCCCCGTTCGCGCTTGCCGATCTTTGTTCCAGATTCAAGCGGCGGCAGGATCCCGAAATTGGCTTTCATCGGTTGGAAATCTTTGAGGTCTGCATGAGTTACATAGTGACATAACGCGCCAAGCATTGTCGTTTGTGGGAGACGTATCGGTTCTTCATGGTGATGCAGACGAGCCGCGTTGATACCTGCCAGCAAACCAGTGGCAATATTTCCCATATATCCTTCGACTCCCGTGATCTGACCGGCGAAGAAAAGATCGTCACGCTGGATGTGCTGCAGGGTTGGGCGCAAAAGCTTCGGCGAAGCGATGAAGGTATTGCGGTGCATCTGTCCATAACGCAAAAATTCGGCGTTCTCCAGCCCCGGGATGAGGCGCAGGACGCGTTTTTGTTCAGGGTATTTCAGGTTGGTCTGGAAGCCCACGAGATTGTAAAGGCTGCCAGCAAGATTATCCTGCCGGAGTTGGACGATCGCGTAGGGTCTTTTGCCCGTGCGTGGATCCTTGAGTCCGACGGGGCGCATCGGACCAAAGGCCAGCGAATCGACTCCGCGCTCGGCGATGATCTCAACCGGCAGGCAGCCTTCGAAGAAGTGACCTGCTTTGACGCCCTCTTTGATGGCTTCTTCGAATGAACGTAATTCGATACGTTCCGCCTTGAGAAGCGCGTCAACGAACGCGTAATATTCCTCGCGGGTAAACGGGCAGTTGATGTAATCGCCTTCCTCCTGTTCGCCCATGCCATAGCGTGAAGCCCGAAACGCAATGTCCATGTTGATGGAGTCGGCATGGATCACCGGCGCGATGGCGTCGAAAAAGAAAAGATGTTCCTCCTGGCTCAACGCGGCGATGGATATTGACAGCGCCGGGGAGGTGAGAGGTCCGCTGGCGATGATGGAGAGTGTTCCGGGGATTTCCTTTTGCTCTTCACGCACGATCTCGATATTGGGATGGTTTTCGATTTGCTCCGTGACGAGCCTCGCAAAGAGTTCACGATCCACCGCGAGTGCGCCGCCTGCCGGCAGGGAAGCAGACTCTGCACATTCGAGCAGCCTCGAGCCCAGCACCCGCAGCTCGTTTTTGAGGACACCCGAAGCGCGGTCGGGCAGATTGGAGCCGAGCGAATTCGAACAAACGAGTTCAGCCAGATCCTGAGTTTGATGGGCTCCCGTTTGCACAGAAGGACGCATCTCGTACAGGCGGACTTTGAGTCCACGTTGCGCGGCCTGAAAGGCAGCTTCACTGCCCGCCAGCCCGCCTCCGATGATCATTAAATCAGTCATAAATTTATTTTACCATTGCGCTGCATTCCGTTGTGTGGGGTGCGGGAGGGAAGAATTTCTTGCAGAAATAGAGCAAATCTGCACGGGAACCTGCCCTGAAATTGTCTCTGCTGTATAATTAAAGTGATGCCAAATCAGATAACAATTGAGAATCAACTAAAAGAGGCCAGCCAATTGACGAATACGGTTTGGGCAGCCCTGGTGGAACGTGAGGCGGGGAAATGGCGCATGCTTGCCAATTATCATCTTGCCAGGAAGTCCCAACCTGCGTTGGGGAAGTTCCTGGGCAAAGCCGAGGTGGATTCCTGGTTATGCGGCTCTCTGAGCGGGGGACAAAGCCGTTCAGTGTCCCTGCCTGAGTCCAGCAGCCTGGAAGCGGACAGGCTGTTTGCCTTCCCACTTCCCGGTGTGTCGCGGGTGGTGTTGGTGGGTGCGAGCCAATTGACCAGTGAGTCACAGCGTTTGTGGCGTTTGGTCGTGTCCACCATGCGCATGGAAACCTCGGCGCCTGAGACGTCGGCCTCCACATCGGTCGCGGCGTCCTTGTTGGTCCCTGATCTGGATTCGGAAAACCCCTATGATATGCCGCGTGCGCTGGATCGCGCCCTTGCATCGTTTGTGCGTCTCGTCTCTGTGCAGGGAGGCTGGCTTGCCATCCGGCGCGGGGACTCTCTTGATGTGTATGCACAATGGAATGCGCCTGCCTGCGCCAACCTCGTACTTTCCATTGATGCAAATACCATCCTGCGCCGTTTGGCTCGTAACCTTACTCCGATGGTTGTGAATCGCGGCGACCCGCTTTGGGCTGAAATCCCGCATAAAGGGCTGAAATCAAGTACGAAGCTGTGGACCTGTATACCGCTGGTTATCGGTCAACGATTGATCGGCGTACTGGCTCTATGGCGCAACACGACCTTCAAGAGCGATGAATGGACCCGATTGATCGACCTGGCAACACAGGTAGCGCCGGCAATTGAAACCATCATCACATTCGCAGAAATGGCGGGTCATTTGCGCCGCCTGGCAACTTTGAATGACTTTGCTCTGACGGTTTCCTCCGGACGCAACCTCGAACAGATCGCGCGTCACATGTTTGCCTTGCTTTCCCGTGCCTTTGGCACTGAGTTGATCATTCTTTATTTGCTTTCCTCGGATAACCGCTTGTTGAATGAATATCGCATGAGAGAGGGCAATATGATCTCCAATGCGCAGAGTGTGGAGGCGCATCGGGTTGCCCCGCTGCTTTCCAGCAATCAAAAGGTCCGATTGGTTGAAGTTAATTCAGATCTTCAACTGCCGTTATACGACCGGGTCCTATCAGGGTTGTATGTCCCCTTAAGGTTCCGTGGGCAGGTGATCGGCATCCTGTGCGTGGAAAGCCTACGCAATGACGCGTTCAACCTGTATGATGAAAACCTCATCGTTGTCATTGCCAGTCACCTGGCAAGCCTTGCAGATTACACTCGCCTGCGCGAGGAAGCTGAGGGACGTGCCCGCAATCTTGGTCTGATCCATGAAGTTGTGCAGCAGGTGATCGGGCTTACCGATCCACGCGAGGTGGCAGAAATCACCTCCGATCTGCTGGCACGATACTTTGCCTATGAGCTTTGCTCGGTCTTTATTGCCGATGAAAAAGGTGATTTGACCATCAGTGGATTTGGCGGCACCAGCCAGAACGTGGTCAAGCGTGCGATGAAATCCTTTGAATATCCTCTCAGTGGCGGGATTACCGGTCATGTCTTCGAGACCGGCGAAAGTCTGATGGTGAATGATGTCCTGCAGGACAATCGCTATCGTTCCATCAAGGGCTGGCAGGCCGGCGCCGAGATGTGTGTGGCGATCCGTGATGGAGAGAAAATCCTGGGAATTGTCGACGTGGAGAGCAGTTCGCGTAATGCCTTCTCGCACAATGATTTCATTGCCCTCGAATCACTGGCTGGTATTCTTGCAAGCGTGATCACTAGCGCCGATCAATACCAGAGATTGCAAATCACGATCAGTCAATTGCGCACCATGCAGGTGGAGCTGCGCGCCCGCATGGACGCGCAGCGTTCCGCGGAGAACCGACTTGTTCAGGCTGCAAAACTGGCTGCCGTCGGTGAAATGGCGGCAGGGATTGCACACGAGCTGAATAACCCCCTTACGTCGGTCACGGGCTTTGCAGAACTGGCGTTGGAGGGTACTCCCAAGGACAGTGAAACTCGTAAAGATCTTGATATTGTGATGCGTGAGGCCGTTCGGGCGCGTGATGTAGTCCGGCGGCTCCTTGATTTTGCCCGCCAAAGCGAAAGCATGAGGGCACGCGCCTCGTTGAATGAGGTAGTTGACGATATCGTTGCTCTGAGTCGTCACTTAATCCATACGAGCGGGGTCACATTAACTCTTGAACTTCAGGAAGACCTGCCCTGGATCCTGGTGGATGTGAATCAGATGAAGCAGGTCCTGCTAAACCTGATCCATAATGCCCTGCAAGCCATGCCAGGCGGCGGAGAGATGATCATTTCAACCCGGGCGACTTTCCGCGGCGGCAGGGATTGGATCACCGTGTCCGTACATGATACCGGCGTGGGTATCCCAAAGCTGGATCAGGCGCGCATCTTTGAACCGTTTTATACGACAAAAGGCGATCAAGGCGGAACCGGGCTGGGACTTTCGGTCACTTATGGGATTATCACGGATCATGGCGGTCAAATTGATGTGGAAAGCCAGCCAGGCGCCGGATCAAAATTCACAGTCTGGCTGCCTCAATAAGAGATAGGAATTATGGAAGCTATTTCAGTCCTTGTGGTGGATGATGAGCCGGGCATTGCATTATTATGCGATCGTATCCTGAAGCGCGGCGGTTACGATGTCATCTCTGAAACCAATCCGCACATTGCGATCGAACATCTTCAGCAAAAACGTTTTGACCTGCTCCTGGTCGATATTCGCATGCCCGAAGTTGATGGCTTCGATGTCATCTCCCGGGCACAAATGGTCCAGCCTGACATTGCTGTGTTGGTCATGACCGGGTTTGGCACCGTCGAGACAGCTATCCAGGCGCTACGCCAGGGCGTGGATGGTTTGTTGTTAAAGCCGTTCCAGCAAAGTGATGAACTTCTGCTGGCTGTTCGGCAGGCGCTGGCAGATAATCAGCGTAAACGCGATACTGCGCGCGTATCTGCGCTGCGTCCGCTGTTCACTGTGACCGAAACCCTGTTCGCCGAAACCAACCGGGACCGGCTGCTGGAACTCATTACCAGCGCGATCTGCGATCATTTGAATTGTGCAAATGTTGCCTATTACCAGGTGGAAGCTGGGAACGTTTCGGTGGTGGCACAACGCGGTCGGGTGCTTCAGGTGGACGGTGTCAACTTCGCCGCGCAGCTAATAAGCCGTGTGGATGCGGATGGAGACCCGATCGTGATCAATGCCACAGGACCCGGGGAGGAGAACACGCAGGCGCTTCTTTCTACCCTCGGGCTTGGCACAGCGATCCTGATACCGGTCGCGCGCTCCAACCTGCACAGCGTATTGTTCGCCGCCCGTGATATTGGCATGGAGCGCCCCTTCCGCGGTGCCGACCTGGAAATGTTTTTTGTGTTG
>Ga0126306_10002764_pt1 | contig 10013 bp, 11 predicted proteins | sample Plot27_FD_92592 | JGI IMG/M metagenome (GOLD analysis project Ga0126306, IMG submission 92592) | Serpentine soil microbial communities from UC McLaughlin Reserve, CA, USA - Plot27 | ecosystem: Environmental > Terrestrial > Soil > Grasslands | place: USA: UC McLaughlin Reserve, Lake County... | reverse complement strand
GCCGGAGCGGCTCTACCAGCTGGTCGTGCCGGGGCTCGCGGACGTCTTCCCGCCCCTCGCTACGCGTGCGGGCAGCGGGACCGCGCCCGGCGGCCCGGTGCTGCTCGAGCGCGAGGCGGAACTCGCGGCGCTCCGCGCGATGATCGAAGTCGCACGCAGCGGCAACGGCCGTTTCGTCGCGATCGAGGGCAATGCCGGAATCGGGAAAACGCGCCTCGTCGGGGAGACGCGCTCGCTCGCATCGGCGGCGGGGATGCGGGTCCTGGTCGCCCGCGGCGGCGAGCGTGAGCACGAGTTCTCCTTCGGGATCGTGCGGCAGCTCTTCGAGCCCGTGCTCGCGCTCTCCGCCGCCGAGGAGCGCGAAGAGCTGCTCGCGGGCGCCGCCGCACTCGCCGCGCCGCTGTTCGACGAGCGCGGGCTGAGTGACCCGGAAGCCCTGGCCGACAACTCGTTCTCGACGCTGCACGGGCTCTTTTGGCTGGCGGGGAACCTCGCGACGCGCCAGCCGCTGCTGCTCGCGGTCGACGACCTCCACTGGGGCGACGCCGCGTCGCTCCGCTGGCTCAGCTACACCGCGCGCCGGCTCGAGGGAATGCCGATCCTCGTCGTCGTGGGCACCCGGCCGCCCGCCCAGTCGAACGAGGAGGTTCTCGTCGCGGAGATGGTCTCCGACGCCGGCGCGATCGTGATCCATCCGCAGGCGTTGACGCTGCACGCGGCGGCGTCGCTGATCCGCGAGACGCTCGCGCGCGACGTCGACGTCGAGTTCGCAGACGCCTGCCACGAGGCAACCGGCGGCAACCCTCTGCTCCTGCGAGCGCTTCTCGATGCGCTCTCGAGCGAGGGAATCGCACCGAAGGCCAAGAACGCCGAGCGCGTGTACGAGATCGGGCCCGAGGCTGTCTCGCGTGCCGTCACGCTTCGGCTCACGCGGCTCCCAGCGGAAGCGACCTCGCTCGCGCAGGCGGTCGCAGTCCTCGGCGACGACGTGCGCCTGTCCGACGCCGCGGCGCTCGCAGGGATCGACCGCGAGTTGGCCGCGCACACCGCCGCGACCCTCGCCCGCAACGGGCTGCTGCGCGTCGAGCGACTGCTCGCGTTCGTGCACCCGGTCGTGCGTGCGTCTGTCTACGCAGAGCTGAACGGCGCCGAACGGGAGCGTAAGCACGCCGCGGCAGCAGAGCTGCTCGCCGAGGCGGACGCGCCGACCGAGCAGGTCGCCGCGCACCTGCTGCTGACGCGCCCAGGGTCGACCGAGCTCGGGATCTCGACGCTCCGCCAGGCGGCGGAGCGCTCGCTCGCGAAGGGCGACCCCGACGCGGCCGCCTCGTACCTCCGCCGGGCCGCTGAGGAACCGCTCGAAGACGTCGATCGCGCCGAGTTGCTCTACCGCCTGGGCCTCGCCGAGCGCCTCGTCGACAACCCGCTCGCCGTGCGGCACCTCCGTGAGGCGCACGCCCTTACGACCGACACGGTCGGGCGGGCCCGCATCGCACTCGACCTCGGCCGGACGCTGCTCTACAGCCTCCAGGTCGAGGAGGCAGTCGAGGTGCTCGAGGAGGCGATCGTCGCCGTTGGCAAGAGCGACCTCGACCTCTGCCGTCGGCTCGAGGCCGGCCTGCTCACGGTCACGCTCATCTTCTCGCCGCTCTACCCGCTTGCGCGCAAGCAGATCGAGCGCGTGAAGAAACTGCCGCTGGGCGACGACATCGGGTCGCGCCAGCTGCTCGGCCTGCTCGCATTCCACGGCGCCCGAACGCTCGGCGACCGCGCGACGTGCATCGAGTACGCCGAGCGTGCCGTCGCCGGTGGGGCCCTTTTCGCGGAAGACAACGCGGCGTTCGCCTTCTCGACCGTCACGCTCACCGTCGCGGACTCGTGGAAGACGGCCGCGGCGATCTTCGACGATGCGTTCGCCGACGCGCGGATCCGCGGCTCGATCTCCGCGTTCGCCGTCGCCTCGATCTTCCGCGGGTACCTGCACGTCTTCACCGGCGACCTGAGCGAGGCCGAGGCGGACCTGCGGAACGCCGTCGACGCGAGCCGGCAGCACGGCCTCGCGAGCGGGATGCCGTATGCGCTCGCCTTCCTCGCCGACGCGCAGATGCAGCGCGGCGACCTGGAGGCGGCGATCGAGACCCTCGCCCAGATCGACACGCTGCCCGAGGCGGCGCGCGAGCACGCGTTCGTCTACGACGCGCGCGGCCGGCTGCGCTATCTGCAGGGCCGTCACCGCGACGCGCTCGCGGAGTTCGAGAAGGGGCGGCAGGTCTACGAGTCGCTTGGCGGCACGAACCCGGCCGTCGTCTCGTGGCGCTCGCAGATGGCGCTCGCGCACCATCAGCTCGGGGAGACCGATGACGCGAAGCGTCTCGCCGCGGAGGAGGTCGAGCTCGCGCGCCGTTGGGGCGCCCCGCGGGCATTGGCGAAGGCGCTTCGCGTCGCCGGGATGGTCGAAGGCGGGGAGCGCGGGATCGAGTTGCTCGAGGAGGCTGTGGCTCTGCTGCGCGACTCCGAGGCGATTCTCGAGCGTGCGCGCGGGCTGGTCGAGCTCGGCTCGGCGCTCAGGCGGGCGAACCGCCGATCGGACGCGCGGGAGCACCTCAGGCAGGCGCTCGACCTCGCCCACAAGGGCGAGTCGATCCCGCTCGCGACCCGCGCGCAGGACGAGCTGATGGCGACCGGCGCCCGTCCGCGCCGCGTGGCGCTGAGCGGGCTGGACGCACTCACCCCGAGCGAGCGTCGTGTGGCCGGGATGGCCGCCAAGGAGATGACGAACCGCGACATCGCCCAGGCCCTCTTCGTCACCCCGAAGACGGTCGAGGTGCACCTCTCGAGCGTCTACCGCAAGCTCGGGATCGCCTCCCGGGCCCAGCTCACGGGCGCACTCGGCTCCGAAGCGTCCGAGCCGGCCTCGGCGCTGGGATAGCGAACCCCCTAGAGACGCAGGCCCAAACCTGGGTGCCGAAGTTAGGGGGTGGCCCCGATGCAACCGCTGCCCCCGGTGGCGCAGGATCACCGCATTGAGACGGTGCCCAAGCGATTCAAGGAGGCAGCGATGATCAAGGCAGGCGACACTCTGATGAACCCCGTCACGAAGGAGCGGATGACGTTCCTGAAGACGTCGGCCGAGACCAACGGCGACTACGTCCTGATCGAGCTTCGGGCAGCCCCGTGCGGAGTCGTCGCTGCGGCGCACGTCCACCCGTCCCAGACGGAGACGTTCGAGGTGCTCCGCGGCACGCTCGGGGCAAAGATCGGCCGGAAGACGGTCGAAGCACGGGCCGAGGACGTACTCGTGGTCGAGCGGCGCGTGGCGCACAAGTGGTGGAACGCCGGCAACGACGGGCTCGTGTTCCGGTGCGAGGTACGTCCCGCGCTCCAGTTCGAGCAGCTGATCGAGACGATCTTCAGCCTCGCCGCCGACGGCAAGACGAACAAGAAGGGGATGCCGAAACCGATGCAGCTCGCGGTGATCGCGAACCACCACTTCGAGGACGTGCAGCTTCCCGTCGTGCCGAGGTGGATGCAGAAGGCGGCCCTCGCGCTTGGCGCGCCGATCGGTCGCAGCCTCGGCTTCCAGCCCCACTACGTCCCGGCGGGCGAGACCGCCGCCGCAACCGCGTAACCGAGAGGAACACGATGCAGAAGTGGCTCTACCTCACACTCTTCGCGGTCGCACTCCTCACGCTGGCCGTGGGAGGGTGGGTCGTGAAGGGGATCAAGTCCGTGACGAAGCCGACGGGGCGCCTCCGGCCCCGGCCGGCATAGGAAGGAGAGAGACGATGGCGACCCTGACCGGCTCCTGGCTCGCGTTCCGCCTCGGCGTCGACCCCGTGCGCATCGATCGGATGCGGAAGGCGGGCGAGCTCTACGGCGTGCGGAGCGACTCAGGCGAGTGGCACTACCCCTCGTGGCAGTTCGACGCGGAAGGGAAGACCAAGCCGGCGGTCGCGCAGCTGCTCGAGGCGGCACGCGAGCAGCGGATCGCCGGTGAAGAGCTGACCCAGCTGCTCGAACGCCGAGTCGGACTGGTCGGCGGTGGCAAGCGCGTCCGCGAGTTGCTGTAGCACGGGGGGAACCCAGGGGAAGATCCATGCGTCTCCCCGCGTCACGAGTACAGACATGAAGAAGTGGCTCTACCTGACCGTTCTCGCACTCGTCCTGCTCGCGCTGGCCGTCGGAGGCTGGGTCGTCAAGGGAGTCAGGTCGGCGACGAAGCCGCCGGGCCGTCTCGCCCCAGAGCCGGTCTAGGCGCGCTCTTTCTAGTCCTGCGAAGGCCCCTTAGCTGGCGTATTCGTCGGCGATCGCGAGCACCTCGTCGAGGACCCCAAGGCCCTCGTCGAGCTCTTCGCGGGTGATCGTCAGCGGCGGCGCGATGATCACGACGTTCCAGTGCACGAAGAGGTAAAGGCCGCGTTCCAGCGCCGCCTTCGCGATCCGGTTGACCGGCGCCGCGGCATCGCCGGAGGCATTGAAGGGGACGAGCGGCTCGCGCGTCTCGCGGTTCGTGACGAGCTCGAGCCCGAAGAAGAGGCCCTTGCCGCGGACGTCGCCGATCGACGGGTGCCGCTCCGCGAGGCGGGGCAACTCGACCGCGAGGTACTCACCGAGCGACGCCGAGTTCTCGACGATGCCCTCCTCCTTGAACGCCTCGATCGACGCAACGGCGGAGGCGCACGCGAGCACGTGGCCCGAATAGGTGAGCCCGCCCGAGAACGGCTTGTCCTTCACCCAGTCGGCGAGCTTCTCGTTCACGACCATTGCGCCGAGCGGGACGTAGCCCGAGTTGATCCCCTTCGCGACCGTCAGGATGTCCGGGACGACGTCCCAGTGCTCGCACGCGAACCACTTGCCGCTGCGGCCGAAGCCCGCCATCACTTCGTCGCAGATCAGCACGATGCCGTGGCGGTCGCAGACCTCGCGGATCGACTGCAGGTAGCCGTCGGGCGGGACGATCAGCCCGTTGGTGCCGACGATCGTCTCCAGGATCACGGCGGCGACGGTGTGCGCGCCTTCGTACTGCAGGATTTCTTCGAGGTGCGGGCCGCCCGTGCAGACGGGGCACGGGTCGGGGTGCCCGGCTGGGCAGCGGTACGTGTAGGGGTCGAGCATCCGCACTACGCCGGGGATGCCCGGCTCGGCCGGCCAGCGGCGCGGGTCGCCCGTGAGCGTGATCGCCCCGGCGGTCGCGCCGTGGTATGACCGGTAGCGCGCGATCACCTTCTGACGGCCGGTCGCCCAGCGCGCGAGCTTGATCGCGTTCTCGTTTGCCTCGGCGCCGCCGTTCGTGAAGAAGGACATCTTCAGGTCGCCCGGCGTCACCTCGGCGATCAGCCGCGCGAGCTCGGAGCGCTTCTCGTGTGCCATCGGCGGCCCGATGGTCGTCAGCTTGTCGGCCTGTTCCTTGATCGCCGCGACGACCTTCGGGTGCTGGTGGCCGATCGACACGTTGACGAGCTGCGACGCGAAGTCGAGGTAGCGGTTCCCGTCGTAGTCCCAGAACCAGCAGCCCTCCGCGCCGGCGACCGGCAGCGGCGTGATCTGGTTCTGGACCGACCAGGAGTGGAGGACGTACTCCTTGTCGAGCTCCCGAATCCGCTGCCCGAGCTCGCGATCCTCGCCCACGACGGCCATCGCCGGGAGCGTAGTCGCGCTAGGGTCCTCCTGTCACGTGAGGAGGCGAGCATGACCGAAGTCGCAGAGGCACCGGTCGCCGCGAAAAGCGGCGAGCTCAAGCGGATTTCACACTGGATCGGCGGGCAGGCCGTCGAGGGGACGTCGGGCCGCAGCGGCCCCGTCTACAACCCCGCAAAAGGCCAGCAGGCCGCAGAGGTCGACTTCGCCACGGTCGAGGAGATCGACCGCGCGGTCCAAGCCGCCCTGGCGGCATTCCCCGCCTGGCGCGCGATGTCGCTCTCGCGCCGCACCGAGCTCTTCTTCCGCATCCGGCAGCTCGTCTACGAGCACCGCGAGGACATCGCGAAGCTGCTCACCGCCGAGCACGGCAAGGTGCTCTCGGACGCGCTGGGCGAGGTCGCACGCGGGCTCGAAGTGATCGACTACTGCTGCGGGATCCCTGAGCTCCTGAAAGGCGAGTTCTCCGAGCAAGCCTCGTCGGGGATCGACGTCTACTCGATTCGCCAGCCGCTCGGCGTCGTCGCGGGCATCACGCCGTTCAACTTCCCCGCCATGGTGCCCATGTGGATGTGGGCGCCCGCGCTCGCATGTGGCAACACGTTCGTGCTCAAGCCTTCCGAGAAGGATCCATCCGCGTCGGTCTACACGGCCGAGCTGCTGAAGGAGGCGGGCGTCCCCGACGGCGTCTTCAACGTCGTGCACGGCGACAAGGTCGCGGTCGACGCGATCCTCGAGCACCCGGCGATCAAGGCGGTCTCGTTCGTCGGCTCGACGCCGATCGCAAAATACGTGTATGAAAATGCGACGAGGCACGGCAAGCGCGCGCAGGCACTCGGTGGAGCGAAGAACCACATGATCGTCCTGCCGGACGCCGACGTCGACATGGCGGCCGACGCGGCGGTCTCGGCCGCCTACGGGTCGGCCGGCGAGCGCTGCATGGCGATCTCGCAGGTCGTCGCGGTCGGCGACGTCGCGGACCGCTTCATCGAAGCCGTGAAGGTGCGCATCCCGAAGGTGAAGGTCGGCGACGGGATGCAACCGGACTCCGAGATGGGTCCGCTCGTCACGCGCGAGCACCGCGACAAGGTTGCTTCCTACGTCGCCGGCGCGGCAGGCGAGGGCGGCACCATCGTCGTCGACGGTCGCGAGTCGACCCCCGAGGGTGAGGGCTTCTGGCTCGGCGTCTCGCTGCTCGACGACCTGAAGCCGGGCATGAAGGCCTACGACGACGAGATCTTCGGTCCCGTGCTCGGCGTCACGCGCGTCGACACCTACGACGAGGCGGTCAAGCTCGTGAACGAGAACCCGTACGGCAACGGCACCGCGATCTTCACGCGCGACGGCGGGGTCGCCCGGAAGTTCCAGTTCGAGGTGCAGGCCGGCATGGTCGGGATCAACGTTCCGATCCCGGTGCCGGTCGCGTACTACTCGTTCGGCGGCTGGAAGGCCTCGCTCTTCGGCGACACGCACATCTACGGGCCGGAGGGGATCTCCTTCTACACCCGCGGTAAGGTCGTGACCTCGCGCTGGCCCGACCCGGCGACGTCGAAGGTCGATCTCGGCTTCCCGCAGACACGCTAGGCCGCTTCATATCCCCACGCGCCCGGAGTACGATGCTGCCCATGCCTCGCTACGTGGTCGAGCGCTTCTTCGACCGGATCACCGACGACGACATGCTCGCGGCTTCGGTCCGGTCGGATCGGATCGCGACCGAGCGCTTTCCGGAGATCACCTGGGAGCACAGTCACGTGGTGGTCGACGACGAAGGCGCGATCAAGACCTTCTGCATCTACGGCGCGCCGAGCGAAGAGATGATCCGGGAGCACGCCGACGCGTTCGGCGCGCACTCGATCACGAACGTCTACGAGCTCGTGGATGACGTCACGCCCGAGGAGATTCGCCGCCGCGCGGCGGCGGTGGCTCTCTAGCCGGGCGCGCTCGGCACGTCAACCAGTGCGTGCGAGAGGCGCGCGAATGCGACTCCGCGCCGCTTCGCGAGCCTGCGGCGACGCTCGACGTCCCCGTCGGGCAGGACTGCGAGCGCTCTCGTCAGCAAACGGACCGCCTGTCCGTCGGCGCCGCGGTCGAGCGCCCAGCCGGCAGCACGCTCGGAGAGTTCGATCGCGTCGTCGACGCCTTCGCCGCCGGTTGCAGCCTCGCAACGGTGGAGCGCGATCTCGGCGAGCTGCGGTCCGAGCTCCAGCCCCTGGCGCTTTGCAAGCGCCTCCGCGGCCAGGCGGTGCAGTCGTGCCCGGCGACTGGGGCCGAGGCTTGCGTACACCGCGTCGCGCGTAAGGACGTGCGCGAACCGATAGCGGCCGGCGCCGACCTCTTCGACCAGTCCGGCAGAAGAGGCGTCCTCTCGGAGCGAGAGCTGCGCGTCGTCGGGACAACCCGACACCGCGGACAGCGTCGCGACGTCGAACGCCTCGCCGAGCACTGCGGCGGCGGCGAGCGTTTCCGCGCACGTCGGCGATAGACCCTCGACTCGCGCGCGAACGAGGTCGCGGATCCCGTCCGGAACGTCGCCGAACGAGGTCCGCGGCTGATCGGCGACGTGACGGGCGAGCTCGCGAACGTAGAACGGGTTGCCGCCGGTTCGGTCATGGATTGCACGCGCCTGCGCAGCAGCGGCACTCGTCTCGAAGGCGGCGTCGATCAGCGCTGCGACGTCTGTGAGTGTGAGGCCGCCGAGCTCGACGCGATCGACGTCGCAGTGGCGCCGCAGGTCGGCGAGCGCGCCGTAGAGATGTGCCTCAGCCTCGTCCTCGCGGTAGGCACCGATCACGGCGAGCCGTTCGGAGAGTTTCGCTGCGGACAACGCGGCCGAGCAGCGCGAGCGTCGCACGGTCGGCCCACTGCAGGTCGTCGAGGACGAGCAGCAGCCGGTCGCCCGGGGTCGCGGCGAGCCGCTGCTCGATCGCGGCTGGATCGAGTGCCATGTCGCCGGGAACGCCGACCGCGTCGGCGATTGGTTCGTACGGGGCGAGCGCCTGCTCCTCGCACGTTCCGTACAGGACCGCGGTTCCGTCAGTCGCGGACTCGACGGCGAACCGCGCGGCGAGCCGCGTCTTGCCACTGCCGGCCTCACCAGCGATCAATGCGACCTTCACAGCCTCGCCGCGCTCGCGCAGACGGCCAGCCGCTCGAGCTCCACGGCGCGGCCGAAGAAGGGAGCGCTGTCGACACGCCGCAGCTGCGACGGAACCGGGGCGGCGGGCGACTCGGTGCGCAGCCGTTGAGCGAGGCGGCGCGTCTCGTCCGAGGGGCTGATGCGAAGCGTCTGCAGGAGGCGGGTCCGGAGCTCGCCGAAGACGGCGAGCGCGCCCGAGCGGTCACCCGACGCCGCGAGCCGACCCATCAGCGCGCGGTGGGCCTCCTCCGGGAGCGGCGCCAGCGCGGCGGGCTCGGCGGGAAAGCTCGACGGCCCGGCGGAGCTCGCCCTCGGCTTCCGCGCGCGCCGCGAGGCGCTCCAGCAACTCGCGGTGCGCTCCCGGCGCTCCTCGCGCGCCTCGTGCGCCCATTCGTCCTCGAAACCGGGCAGGAGCTCGCCCGCGCCGAGCTCGAGTGCTTCCTCGAGCTGCCCGTGGGCCTCGAGCCTGTCGGCCTCCGCGACGTCGACCCAGACGCTCTCGCAACTCCCACGCGCTCGCGGGACGCGACGAGCGCACCGTTCGCCTGCTCGCCGAGCTGCCGCCGCAGCGACCAGAGCGCGCTGCGGAGGCTCGCCCGCGCGCTCTCGTCGAGGACGTCAGGCCAGAAGCGAGACGCAACGGCGGAGCGGGCGTGCAGCCCCGGGTTCAGGGCCAGCCAGGCGAGCAGCGCGGTCGCGCGGTCGAACGCGGGCGACGTGCAGTCAACGCCGTCCACCTCGACGCGGAATTCTCCGATCGTATGGATCCGGAGCACCTGCCAAGCGTAATCGCGTTACGGACGCTTGACGATGCGCGTGACGGTCGCATGACGGTGTCCGTCGCACGATGCGGGCGTCAGCAATCGAAAGCGCTTGACAGATGGAGACGTACGTGATCCTTCGCCGCGGCGGTTGGCGCGACGGCGACGACCTTCGCGCAGCCACCGAGCGCTCGACGCTCGAGGGCGAGAAGTCGCCGGACGACATCCGCTGGATCCGGAGCTACGTGCTGGCGGAGCCTGACGGCTCGCTCGGCACGGTCTGCATCTACCAGGCGAGCAGCCCCGAGGCGATCCGGGAGCACGCGCGGCGGGCGGAGCTGCCCGTCGACGAGATCGTCCCCGTTGCCGACACGCCGGTGGTGCCGCCCGACCCACAGGAGGTATTGGCATGAAGCGCGCACGCTTCTTCATTGCGCTCGTAGCGGCGACCTCGCTCCTCGGTGTCGCGGGCATCGCGG
>Ga0126306_10002763_pt1 | contig 10013 bp, 5 predicted proteins | sample Plot27_FD_92592 | JGI IMG/M metagenome (GOLD analysis project Ga0126306, IMG submission 92592) | Serpentine soil microbial communities from UC McLaughlin Reserve, CA, USA - Plot27 | ecosystem: Environmental > Terrestrial > Soil > Grasslands | place: USA: UC McLaughlin Reserve, Lake County... | reverse complement strand
TGAGAACGGAGAAGTCATGGCACGTAGCAGTGGCAGACGGCGAATCGACTTCATTGGCGCCGCGGGCGAGATGTGCCGGCTGGCCATCGAACTCTCGCCCTGGCGCACGCGCCAACTGTCGACCCCGGCGTATCGTGCGATTTGCGCAAGATTGGCGAGCCCGTCGGTGGCCGGCGTCGTCGAGAGGAACGACGCGACACGCCCATCCTCTGCCGCGACCGCGCTGAACAGGGCCGCCGGAGTACGACGTGCGCCCATACTGTCCGATCCTCGTCGAGGCCGGGCACATGCCTGGCGGCCGCGGTTGCAGTGTGATGGTGATGACGCTGTCGGCGGACCTAAGCACTGCGGGGAAGAGCCTTAGGAGTCGCCGGAGCCGCGGTAGTTCCGTTCCGAGGGACGTCTTCGGTTGGCTGCAATGCGTCGCGGCAATGGCGGCTCATCGCCGACGCCGGCGTGCCGATCACCAATGTCGCGGGCGGCCCGTCGGGATCGTCGGCGTATCAATCTTTCGCCGGTTCTCGACGTGCTGTCGTCATTGGTGGACAAGTTGATCGGCACGTTCGGGAAGCCAAGGCGCCTGAGGCGCTCGGCACGGATCCGGCTTTCCCGGGATTGACGGCGTGGAATGATTCGAGCACCACATCAACCACCTGGCCGGGCTACGTCCAGTGAACGCTTGGCGATTATCACTCGTACCTCTTGAAGGACATCGGTCCCGCACTCGGCGAACTGCCGGGCTGCCGTATCCAAAGACGACTTTTCGTTGACCAGCGTGTCGTCGAGACATGCTGTCAACGTCGCTGTTGCGGCCAATTTGAGCGACTTTTTGCGCCGCATGCCCATCCCCGCCAGCTTGCAGGCCGCGGGACATGGTCGATACGGCAACGGATACGGAAGAGAGCCGTCATGTTCGCTCTAGCCACGCGTTGACGTGGGTGCGGTCACTGTTTCGCAGATGTCAACGCGAGTGTTGACAGTTTGTGTAGCCTAGATCACACTGGAGGAGGGAGAGGCGCAGCCATTCCGCTACCAGCGATCGAGCGAAGAGATCTCGACTACCAGAGAGGGTCAGTATGGCTAAACCATTCGTTTTTACTCTGCTTCGCGACCTCACCGTGCCCGGTGACGTCTGGGAGACCACCCGGCACGAGGTCGAGGACGATTCCGATCCCATGGCGAGGGCAAACCACTGGCTCGCGGCCCCCCGCGAAGCTGAGAGCTTGGGTCTCGACGCGTTTTCGGTCGGGGACCACATGTACGACTCGCCCGAGTCGCTCATCGACTGCATGGCCGCCGCGGCGGCGACGACAAAGCTGCGGGTGACGCAGACCGTTCTGATGAACGACTTCCGCAACCCGGCACTGCTCGCGAAGATGATCGCGTCCATCGACCTCTTCAGTGGCGGCCGGGCACAAGTCGGCATCGGCGCCGGCTACAACGAGGACGAATACCGGCAGGCCGGCGTCCAGTTCGACCCCGCTCCCGTTCGAGTTGCCCGGCTCCGCGAGGCGGTGCAGATCGTCAAGCTGCTGTTGGAGAGCGAGGAGCCCGTCAACTTCGACGGCGAGTATTACAAGATCGACGGTTTGATGGGCTTGCCCCGCCCGGTGCAGAAGCCCGGCCCCCCGATCGTCGTCGGCGGTGGCGGCAAGCAGATCCTGAAGATCGGTGCCGAGTTCGCCAACGTTGTGGACATCGCGCCACGTACCGCGTACCCGTCCGGACTGACCAAAATCCCGTGGCAACTGACACGCGAGGCGGTCGTCGAGAAAATCGAGTGGGTAAAGAAGTGCGCGGGCGAGCGCTTCGCGGATTTGATGCTCGGCTGTGTGATCTTCAAGTTCTATCCGGCCGCCGATCGCGAGCAAGGCGCGCGCGATGTGCACGCTGAGATGGACGCGGCCTACCGGATGTACGGCCACGAAGACGGGTTCACGCTGTCGATCGAACAGGTGCTCGAGTCTCCCTACTGTGTCATCGGGAACGAGGACGACATGGTCGCGCACTTCCTCAAGGTTCGCGAAGAACTCGGCCTGAGAAACTTCCTGGTCTTCCCGGCCTTCATGCACCAGATGAAGCCGATCATCGACCGGCTCCGGAAGGAGCAGTAGTGGCTACGCTTGGAACGCTGGGCGTCTACGAGTCGATGGCCGAAGTGCTGAACGCCGACCCCGAGTGGGAGAGTCTCGGCAAGGACATCGACTGTTCGATCATCCACGTCTACACCGAGCCGGTGAACAAGGCCTTCTACATGCGGTTTCACGAGGGGAAGGTCAGCGACGTCCAAGAGGTGGCCGACGCCGAGCAGATGGCCGCCGACTTCGTCCTCACGGCCAGTCCCGACGTCTGGAAGAGGGTCTATTCGAAGGTGCCCAAGGCTCGAGCGAGCGGCTTCCACCTTGCTCTGTCGACCGGGCAGATCCGCTTCACCGGCAACTTCATGGTCGCCTACCTCAAAAGGGTTAAGGCCTGGGAGCACCTGCTGGACCAGATGAGCCTCAACAAAGTAGTGACGGACTGACGAGAGCGCAGACCTCGCGAGCACCACGGATATGACCGACACAGTCAACGTGCCTGATCCGGTGCAGATATCGGCGTCGCACTGTGCTGGCACGCGGCGGGTGTTGCGGCGTGCGCGTGACGGCGTGGTGCTCAACGTCGATGAGGCGGCGCTCGCGTTGACCGCGCGCGGCGAGGATCTGGCTGATCTATGTGTGAGTGCGGCGCGGGTGCGTGATGCCGGTTTGGAGTCGGCGGGGCGGCGTGGCCCGTACGGTCGGTTGCCCGTGAGTTATTCGCGCAAGGTGTTCATCCCAGTGACGCATCTCTGCCGCGACACCTGCCACTACTGCACGTTCGTCACTGTTCCTGGCAAACTGCGCGCCGCGGGTGCAGGTATGTACCTGGAGCCCCACGCGATTCTCGACATCGCCCGTCGCGGGGCAGAGTTGGGCTGCAAAGAGGCGCTGTTCACCCTGGGTGACCGTCCCGAGGAGCGGTGGAATGAGGCCCGTCAGTGGCTAAATGAGCGCGGCTATGAGTCCACACTGGACTACCTGCGTGCGATGTCCATCCGGGTGCTCGAGGAGACCGGTCTGCTGCCGCACCTGAACCCCGGCGTGATGAGCTGGGCTGAACTGTCGCGGCTCAAGCCGGTCGCGCCGTCGATGGGCATGATGCTCGAAACGACGTCGCGTCGGCTGTTCGAAACCAAAGGCCTGGCGCACTACGGCAGCCCGGATAAGGACCCCCAGGTGCGGTTGCGCACCCTGACCGACGCCGGCCGGCTGTCCATCCCGTTCACCACCGGCCTGCTCGTCGGTATCGGTGAGACCCTGGCCGAACGCGCCGACACGATCCACGCGATCCGCAAGTTGCACAGAGAGTTCGGGCATATCCAGGAAGTGATCGTGCAGAACTTCCGGGCCAAGGACGACACCGCGATGCGGTCGGTGCCTGACGCGGGCATCGAGGACTTTCTGGCGACAATCGCGGTAACCCGACTGGTGCTGGGACCGACGATGCGGATCCAGGCGCCACCCAATCTGGTGTCCCGCGAGGAGTGTCTGGCGCTACTGGCCGCCGGCGTCGACGACTGGGGTGGCGTGTCACCGCTGACCCCCGACCACGTCAACCCGGAGCGGCCCTGGCCGGCACTGGAAGAACTGGCCGCTGTCACCGCCGAGGGCGGCTACGACTTGGTGCAAAGACTGACCGCGCACCCGCGGTACGTGCAGGCCAGCGCGGCGTGGATCGACCCGCGAGTTCGCGGACACGTTGCCGCACTGGCCGATCCGGAGACGGGGCTGGCGCGCGACATCAATCCGAGCGGTATGCCGTGGCAGGAACCCGACGAGGCGGCCGAGTCGCTGGGCCGCACCGATCTGGCCACCGCGATCGACTTCGAAGGCCGACGCACCGATACCCGCAGCGACCTCGACAGTGCGTTCGGCGATTGGGACTCCATCCGCGAGCATGTGCATGAACTGGCCTCGCGGGCCCCGGAACGGGTCGACACCGACGTGCTGGCCGCTTTGCGCTCGGCGGAGCGCGACCCTGGCGGGTGCAGCGATGACGAATACCTGACGTTGGCTACCGCCGACGGACCGGCATTGGAAGCCGTTGCCGCACTGGCTGATTCGCTTCGTAAGGAGGCAGTCGGCGATGACGTCACCTACGTGGTGAACCGCAATATCAACTTCACCAACATCTGCTACACCGGCTGCCGGTTCTGCGCGTTCGCGCAGCGCAAAGGCGACGCCGACGCCTTCTCGCTATCGACCGGCGAAGTGGCCGAGCGGGCCTGGGAAGCGTACGTCGCCGGTGCCACCGAGGTCTGCATGCAGGGCGGGATCGACCCCGAATTGCCGGTCACCGGCTACGCCGACTTGGTCAGAGCGGTTAAGGCTCGGGTGCCGTCGATGCACGTGCATGCGTTCAGCCCGATGGAGATCGCCAACGGTGTCACCAAGAGCGGCATGAGCATTCGGGACTGGCTGATCAGTCTGCGCGAGGCCGGGCTGGGCTCCATCCCCGGCACGGCCGCCGAGATTCTCGACGACGAGGTGCGGTGGGTGCTCACCAGGGGCAAGCTGCCGACGTCGATGTGGATAGAGGTGGTGACCACGGCGCACGAGGTGGGACTGCGGTCGAGCTCGACGATGATGTACGGCCATGTGGACACCCCGAAGCACTGGGTGGGCCACCTCAATGTATTGCGTGGCATCCAGGACCGCACCGGCGGGTTCACCGAGTTCGTGCCGCTGCCATTCGTGCACCAGAGTTCACCGCTGTATCTTGCCGGCGCTGCCCGCCCCGGCCCGACCCACCGCGACAACAGGGCGGTACACGCGCTTGCCCGGATCATGTTGCACGGCAGGATTTCTCACATCCAAACCAGCTGGGTCAAGCTCGGCGTCGACCGAACCAGGGTGATGCTCAAGGGCGGCGCCAACGACATCGGCGGCACGCTGATGGAGGAGACCATCTCCCGGATGGCGGGCTCCGAATACGGCTCAGCCAAGACCGTCGCCGAACTGCTCGACATCGCTGAAGGCATCGGACGGCCCGCCCGCCAACGCACCACCACCTACACGACGCTGGCCGCATAGAAAGCAGGAACAGATGCCCGACCTGAAGCTTGGATACAAAGCATCCGCGGAGCAATTCGCACCGCGTGAATTGGTCGAACTCGCTGTCCTTGCCGAACAGCACGGCATGGACAGCGCGTCGGTCAGTGATCATTTTCAGCCATGGCGGCACGAGGGTGGGCATGCGCCGTTTTCGCTGGCGTGGATGACGGCGGTGGGTGAGCGAACGAATCGGATTCTCCTGGGCACCTCGGTGTTGACGCCGACGTTCCGGTACAACCCGGCGGTGATCGCGCAGGCGTTCGCGACCATGGGTTGCCTGTATCCCGATCGCGTCTTTCTCGGCGTCGGCACAGGCGAGGCTCTCAACGAGGTCGCTACCGGCTACGCGGGCGACTGGCCCGACTTCAAGGAGCGCTTCGCTCGGCTGCGCGAATCCGTGCAGTTGATGCGCGAGCTGTGGCTCGGTGATCGGGTGGACTTCGACGGCGAGTATTACCACACCAGGGGTGCTTCGATCTACGATGTGCCCGAGAATGGTATCCCGGTGTACGTCGCCGCCGGAGGCCCGTTGGTGGCAAAGTACGCGGGGCGTGCCGGGGACGGGTTCATCTGCACCTCGGGCAAGGGTGTGGAGTTGTACACCGAGAAGCTGATCCCGGCGGTCAGTGAGGGCGCCGCGGCGGCCGGTCGGGATGTCGACGAGGTGGACAAGCTGATTGAGATCAAGATTTCCTACGATCCGGATCCGGCGCTGGCGCTGGCGAACACCCGGTTTTGGGCGCCGCTGTCGCTGACGGCTGAGCAGAAACACAGCATCGACGACCCGATCGAGATGGAGGAGGCCGCCAATGCGCTACCGATCGAACAGGTCGCCAAGCGCTGGATCGTGTCCTCGGATCCCGACGAGGCGGTGGAGAAGGTAGGCGATTACGTCAACTATGGCCTGAACCACCTGGTGTTCCACGCACCGGGCCACGATCAGCGGCGCTTCCTCGAACACTTCGAGAAGGACCTGGCGCCCAGACTGCGCCAGCTGACTTGACCAGCGAAATTTAGTGTGCCTACCAGCGGCCGCACAGTAGCAGGCCCTATCCGTAACTACCTATCGACCAGTTTGCTACTCGAGTCAACGCCTTGGCGCCCACCGCTGACCCGGTGTCGCCGTTCGAGATCGGCGTCTTGCTCCGATTATGGCCAGCGTCCTGCTTTAACAACGCGTCAACGTTGAGCAGGAAATTGTCCAGCAGCTTTCACTGTTCGCTTGTTCGCGGCTTTGGCCCCACATGTTGCAGCCCTCCGGGGCTATGCTGTTGAGGACATCATAGGAAGCCGATGATGGACCCGTTCACCACGCAGCGCGGCGCGCGGCCCGCGGTCGTCAGTCAGTTAATCGCTGCCGGGTTCGACGACGCTGAGGAGATCGGGCGCGGCGGTTTCGGCGTCGTGTATCGCTGCGTCCAGACCACCTTGGAGCGAACCGTCGCGGTAAAGGTCCTGACCGACGTCTCCGATGAAAACCGCGAGCGGTTCCTGCGTGAGCAGCGAGCGATGGGACAGCTGACCGGGCATCCGAACATCGTGGGCGTTTTGCAGGTGGGCGAAACCGACTGTGGTTACCCATATCTGGTGATGCAATATCACCAACGGGGTTCCCTCGACGCGCGGATCCGCCGACTCGGTCCCCTCCCATTGCACGAGGTGCTCCGACTCGGCGTGAAGATGGCCGGCGCGCTGGAGGCCGCGCATCGCCTCGAAATCCTCCATCGGGACGTCAAACCCGCAAACATCTTGCTCACCGACTACGGCGAGCCTGCGTTGACAGACTTCGGCATCGCCCGCGTCTCTGGCGGGTTCAAGACTGAAGCCGGAACGATCCTCGCCTCGCCCGCGTTCACCGCCCCGGAGATCCTCTGCGGTGATCCGCCGACCCAGGCGTCCGACGTCTACGGCCTCGGCGCGACCCTGTTCTGCGCACTCACCGGGCACGCCGCTTTCGAACGCCGCAACGGTGAACAGGTCGTCGCGCAGTTCCTGCGAATCTCCTCAGAATCGGCCCCCGATCTGCGTGAGAACGGCATCCCGGATGACGTCTCCGCTGTCGTCGACAAGGCGATGTCCCGGGATCCCGACGACCGCCCGTCCACTGTGGAGCTTTGCCAGAGCATTCAGCAGGCGCAGGCCAGCAACGGCGTTCCCGTCGACGAGATGGCGCCGCATATTGATTCGGAGGCCGACGGACCGGTGTCGCGGGCGGGAACAGCAGTCGCAGGACGCCGGGCAACGGGTAATCTCCCGCAGGATCTGACCAGCTTCATTGGCCGCCGCACGGAGCTGGGCGAGGTGAAGAGGTTGTTGTCGTCATCCCGCCTGGTGACCTTGACCGGCTTCGGTGGCGTCGGCAAGACGCGGTTGGCGTTGCGCGCCGCGACTGAGGCACTGGAGCAGTTTCCCGACGGCGGGTGGCTGGTTGAGTTGGGGGAGCTGCGCGACGGTTCGTTGCTGGTCGATGTCGTCGCCGCCGGGGTGGGTTTGCGGGACCAGTCAGCCACACCGTTGCGTGACGTGTTGATCGAGTTCCTTTCCACAAGAAGGCTGCTGCTGGTACTGGACAACTGTGAACAGGTCGTGGACGCGGTAGCGAAGCTGAGCGAGACGCTGCTGCGGGCATGCCCGCAGGTGCGGATCCTTGCCACCAGCCGGGAAGCCCTCGCAATCGGCGGGGAGTCTGTCCTGCGGCTGTCTCCTCTGGCAGTTCCGGAAGCAGATCAGGATCCGACCATCGGCGGAATGCCCGGGTATGACGCGGTGGCGTTGTTTGCCGAACGGGCCGTTGCCGCGGTGCCGGGCTTCGAACTCACCGAGAACAACAAGGCGACCGTGGCCAAGATCTGCTCACGGCTTGACGGCTTGCCGCTTGCGATTGAGCTGGCCGCGGCGCGGCTTCGTGCGATGTCTCCCGAGCAGATCCTGGAGCGGCTGGTCGACAGGTACGCGCTGCTGACGCGGGGCAGTCGGGGCGCGCCACCGCGGCAGCAGACGCTGGGCTGGAGCGTCGGCTGGAGTTATGACCTATGCACCGCGGCTGAGCAACGGCTGTGGCGCCGGCTATCCGTCTTCGCTGGAACATTCGGACTCGATGCCGCGGAGCACATTTGGGCCGACGGGCCGTATTCGGATGACGCGATCGACTTGCTGTCGTCATTGGTGGACAAGTCGATCCTGATCCGCACGGAGGACAGCGGCGTGGTCAGGTTCCGGCTATTGGACATCTTGCGCGACTACGGCGATGATCAGCTCCGCCAGACCGGCGGTTCGTCCGAGCTCCGCCGTCGTCATCGGGGTTGGTACCAGCGCATGATCGACGAGGCGCAGAAGGGCTGGTTCAGCTCCGAAGAGGTGATCTGGATCGAGCGCCTCGCGCGGGACCTGCCCAATATTCGTGAGGCGCTTGAGTTTAGCCTGCGTGAAGACGACGCGGCGGGGCTCAGCATCGCTGCAACTCTGCTTCCGTTCTGGATCTCCCGTGGCATGCTCACGGAGGGGCGCCGGTGGCTCGATCGCACATTGCGTCGGGCGCCCCGCGAACCGACCGCGATCCGGGTCAAGGCCCTTTGTGCCGCCGCCATGCTCGCGGCGCTCCAAGAAGACCTGGCGGCAGCAGCAGCCAGCGCGGCCGAGGGGCGGGCGTTGATCGGGCAGGTGGCCGACCCCGAAGCGCGGGCCGCTATAGACCTCGCTGAAGGATTCGCCGCGATTCTGGGTGGTGATGTAGATCGCGGACGCGACTGTCTCAAGGATGCCCTCGACGCGAGCGGCGATCTCACCATGCGGGCTTCCGCTTTACTTCTGCTCGGTTGGGCTTATCAATTGCGTCATGACTACGGCAGCGCCCTCGTCTGGTACGAAAAGGCCCTTACTCTCTCGGAGTCAAGGGGGGAATCCGTCTACCGCGGCTATGCCCTGTTGTCGATCGGAGTAGCAAGTTGGCGTCAAGGTGATCATGTGGCCGCTGAGCTCAGGTTGAAACAGAGCCTCGGCTTGGCGCGTTCAGTGAACGATCCACGCGGTGCCGCGACATGCTTGGAGGCTCTGGCGTGGGTCGCCGGCGAGGCGGGTAGTCCTCGGGAGGCGGCTGTACTGATGGGTGCGGCAGACAGATGGAGTCGTGCCGTGGGAAGCCCTGCACTCGCGATCCCGTTCCCCAATCTCGTCGTATATCACGAAGATTGTGAGCATCGCGCCCGCGAAGTCTTGGGGGACAAAGCATTCGAAGAAGCACATCAGAAGGGTGGCGCCTTCGATTTCACCGAGGCGATCGCCTACGCGCTCGGGGGGTGACCGCTGCCTTATGGGCACGCTTGCGCACGTGCACTCGATCGGCGAAAACCAGCGGGAGAATCACTGATTGATGCGGCGGGAAGTTCGGTATGGGGTGGCTTTATCCAGAAGTCAGCAGGCGTCGAAAGCGAGCACCCTTCGACGTCGTTTCCGGTGGCGGACCCGACCGATACTGCGTCCACCGTCGGACGAATTATTCACGATCTTGATCCAGTCCGATAGGGCTATCCGTGATGGTTATCAACGCCGACGTTGAACCGATTTCCACACTGCGTGTATGATCACTTTTATGCCAACGTGTGACGACGTGCACGTCGAACGCTATTCGGCACCGCCGTACCTGTGTTGGCGAGATGGTTTCGAGCGCAGGACCATCAAGCGATGGAACAGGTGTGTTGAAGACCAGCCAGGCGGACAGAGAACCGCCGTCTCTCGGCGCGGAGGGGCTGTCTGGCTGCGCATGTCTCGTGTCGATGTCCGCCAGCCGGGGACATACAGTGAGCGCGAAAGATGCTGGACGTTCCAATGAGATTCCGACGCAGCGATGTCAGGACTGAAGCGACCCTTAACCCCCGCCGT
>Ga0126306_10002762_pt1 | contig 10015 bp, 16 predicted proteins | sample Plot27_FD_92592 | JGI IMG/M metagenome (GOLD analysis project Ga0126306, IMG submission 92592) | Serpentine soil microbial communities from UC McLaughlin Reserve, CA, USA - Plot27 | ecosystem: Environmental > Terrestrial > Soil > Grasslands | place: USA: UC McLaughlin Reserve, Lake County... | reverse complement strand
GGACAAGGGCGTATTCGACCACCGCATCCAGTGTTCGGCTGTGGATAAGCCCCCACATCCTGTGGATAACTCGTGAACGAGCGGGACCGTCGAGGGGTGAACGGTCCCGCGAGAAAGGTGGCGAGGCCAGCGTCTCCCTCCACGCTGACGGCGCCGCGGTCAGCGATCTTACTAGGTGGCAGCTGTCTTCGCCCTCTTCGGGGGCAGAGTAGCCTCCAGCTCGCTGATGCGCCGGTCCTGTTCGGCGACGATCTGGACCAGGGCCGCGACGAGCGCGACCGGCAGAATAGGCGCCTCTTAGCGGCGGCCCTGGAGAGGATTGCACCACAGCTAGAAGACCCCCGCCAGAGCTCTCAGAGTCGGCTACGGAGGGGGAGGCAATGCGCTCTTCGTCGGCCTGCGGGGGCGCTCAGGAGGGAGCACAGAGGCCGTGGTGGAGGAGGATGTTCGGCGCATAGCTGGCGCCGCATCTCTAAATCAGCTAACGTAGGGACCGACAAAGGCATAGAAAAAGCGGCGGACCAAATCCTTTACCCGAGGCGACCGCCGCTTTGGTGAATTGTACACCAGAGCGCACCGCCGCAAACCTTCAAGGAGGTTGTTGTGGCGGCAAAGCAGAAATTCACCCGAGTCCCAAAGATACAGCACATGATCGAAGCGGGGGTTCCCACAGAGGTTATCCCCACCTACTGTGCACTCGCCGACTACACCAACAACAAAACAGGTCTGTGCTGGCCAAAGATGGAGACCCTAGCGAAAACCCTTGGTCGCTCCGTCAGGACGGTCCAGCGCCACCTGCACGTCCTCAAGAGCAAGGGACTGGTTGAGTTTGTGGAGCGGAAACGCAATAGGGGCCGATACTCAAGCTACCTCTACAGGCTCCTTCATATCGTTCGCACCACCGGACACGGGCGTCGTGTGGGAGGCCGTTCCCTATATAGAGAGAGAACTAAAAGACTATCGAACTCCCAAAAATCCACAGAATCAAAAGAAGAGAGACGCCAACGGGAGGCAAAACGACGACGAGAAGGCTACGAGTGGCTCTTTGAGTAGAGAGAGGGTGATAGCCCCACCCCGACTCCCTAGAGCACCCTGTGAGGTGCCCCATGCACTGTCGCATAATACCTCTGGGAGCCTAAACCCCTCCATAGCCCCGTCCGGCTTTGAGGCGTGGCCCAGCGGATAAAGGATTGTGCCTCTTGTACCTTTGTATTATAGGTAGAGCAAAGGCTTACGAGCCGCGGACGAGCCGTCCGGCGCGCAGTGCTCGCCGAGACGCTAGCCCCCGCCCCAGGAGGGAAGAACCTTGCCCTCCACGCAGTCCTCGGTAGCCAGTTCCTCGCCGATGGTGGCCCGGATCGCCTCCCTCATGTGGGAGAGCAGCCAGGCGAGCGCGGACTCCGCGCCGTCCGCCGGGACCTCGAGGACGACTTCATCGTGGGTGGTGATGATCACGTGGACGCCCTCGAGGGGGTCGTCGAGGAGGCGGCCTAGGGCCAGGTAGAGCTGGTCGGCGCCGCCGGCCTGGACCGGGCCGTTGAGCCGGTCGGTGTAGGTGGGGGTTCCCTTGCTGGACTTGCTGACCCACCTCTTCCGGCCCAGGAAGGAGGTCGTAAACCACGCGTCGGGCTCGTGACCGCCCCGATCGCCGAAGGCCCCCTGCCAGGAGGTGACCCCGCGCCACGTCTCATGATAAGCACGTTTCTGCGTCTTGCACTCGTCGTCGGGTATCCACTTTCCGGTCTTCTCAAAGGTCACGGACTGGTACCGGCGCCAACCGGCCCCATAAGAGAAGCCATAGTTAGAGTTCTTACCCGCGCCTCTGAAGGACTTATATTCAGGGGTGCCTTCTTTGAGTTCCCTCCCCGCGATCTTCTCTCCGACTAGTAGGTGGGGGTCTTTGCCGTCCTCAGCCTGAGCCTTGAACGCAGCGATGAGGTCTTTGTCCTCGGCGTAGAAGGCTAAGATCCTGAGCTCCTGCGCCGAGTAGTCGGCCTTCACTATGGCGTGCCCTTCGGGCGCTCTTATACACCTTCTGAATGAGACATCATCTTCCGTATCTGGCAGGCGAAGATTCTTTGCCATGTTCTGGAGGGCCGGGTCGGAGTAAGCGCTCCTGCCCGTTACCTGAGAGAAGAACTTGACGTTCGGGTAGAGCCGGCCGTCCTCGTAATAGAGGTCCAGCCAGCCCCTCGTGTCGCCCTCCAGGTCCGCGTACCTGAGGTACTCATCGAGCGTCTTCAGGAGCTGCGCCTCCTCGCCGGAGTACCTCTCCAGGGCTGCAGACCGGGTGGATTTCTTGATGTCGGGTAAGGGTGTGCCCGCTACGGCCAGGGCCTTTAGAGCGCCGTTGCGCCCGACGTGATTGCCATACTTGTCGACCGCATCCGGCTTGTTGTTGTTTCTCCACACCCAGCGCCCCTCTTCGTCTGGGTGCTCGGGAGCGTGCTCCTGGAGGCGGTCGAGCAAGGTCTCGAGCTTCTCGTGCAACCCCCCACGCATCTCTTCGTAGAGCCCGGTATCAAAAGGCACCCCACGGGCCTGCTGGCGCATGTAGAGTGGGTAGACCTTCCTGAGCAGGTTGCAGGCAGGGAGGAGCCCTTCCTTCTCGACCTTCCCTAAGAGGTCATGGTAGAGGTGCTCGAGGTGCTCGACGTCCTCGGAGGCGTAGTACAGCCTCTCCGCAGTCAGCGGCTTCTCCCAACGGTGGTCGGTCTCCTTGGCTATGGAGACCCCGAGCTCACGTCTGAGGACATCCTTGATATTGTGCTTCTTCACCACGGTGAAGGTCCCGCCGTCATTGGCCAGAACACGCTCCCACTGCCCTGCTCGGAGGAGTCTGCTGAGAACCATGGTGTCTCGGACGTCCTCCTCGAGGAGGTCCACGCCGAAGGTGCGCAAGATACGGGGTAGGTCAAAGATGGCGTTGTGGAGGTAGAGGTGCTTGCCTTCTAAGGCCCCCAGGAGCCCCGCTACGGCGTCGGTCGACAGGAGCGCGCAATCCAGGGTGAAGGTGTCTCCGCCTGAGGAGAGCTGGACGAGACGTATGGTGCCCTTCACGAAGGAGAGCGCCTTCTTGGAGCGCTCCTCTTTACGCCGGCCGGTGCCGTAAGTCTCGATATCCAAGGAGATGCCCTCCTGGGCAGGGACCCACTCCGCTACCCGGCTTAGGTCGTGGTCCTCGAAGATGAGGTTAGGGAAAACCTTGGCGAGTCTTTGGTTCGCTCCTAGGAGGGACACCCCCTCCGTTGCGGGTAATTTATTCGTATTAATTCGTAACCCAAAGGTTCCTGGGTCCGGGGAGTCAGAAATCTGCTTCCGGGCGAGGAACAAACGGGCTCTTTCCAGCATTTTGTTAGACATTGGCCCACCACCTCAAGGTGGGCCTTCCGGCCCCCTTGCTCTTCTCCTTCTTGAGGTGGATCCAGCCATCCGACTCCATCTGACTGAGGACGGCGCGTATCTGGCTAGCCTTCTTATTGTTGGAGAAGAGCTCGTGGATCTCGGAGTGTGTCAGCCCTGCGTCACCGGCATCCTTGAGGGCGTCCAGGATTTCGTCGGAGAGGGTGTCGCCTATCTTGCCGCCGAAGAGGATCTTGCAAGACCCGAACACGTAATCCCATACGGCCAGGGCGGCCAATAAGTGGGCAACCCCCACCTCCTCGGAACAATCCAAGGCGGCGTAGATCATGGCCAGACGTCTCACCTGTGCCTCAGAACGGGCGGTGGCCTCTCCGAGGAGGCCTGGGGAGGCCTCCGAGAGCTCCTCATAGACCTCGTACCACAGCTCCTTGGCGCTCGCCCCATACTCTTCTTCTCGGGTGGCGGAGAGCCCTATACGCCGCCTCTTTCTACCGAAGGTGATGGCGTCCTCTAGCTCCTGCAGGTCTGAGGGCTCGAAGATATCCTGCTTCCCACCCTCGGGTAGAAGCTGCCACCGCCGCACGAGAACGGGCAGGAAGCGGTTTATGAGCCCCCCGCCCAGCTTCTCGTGCGTCAGGTGCATATTCAGCTCACCCTGATTAGTGTGCGCCACGATGGAGATGTGTGAATCGGTGGACGTCTCCGACGCATTCTTGGAGAGGTTCTGTAGTTTTGTGTTGTCCCAAGCCTTGCGCACCTGCATCGAGAGGTTGTTGCCCTCTCGTTTCATGGTGGTCAGCAGGCCTGCGAACTCAGGCTCCTCCACCAGGAGACGCTTGTCTACCACCCCCGCATCGATAACCTCTGTCTCGCCGTCGGAGTTCACCCTCTCCCGGCGGTCACGCACCCGGTGGGTGAGGCCCTCGCCGGAGGCCAGCCCTGTAGCATTACATTGGTCTACCCACTGCTCCTCTATAAGCCCCATGAGGTTATTCACCCGGGTCTGGGCGACGCCTTTGCGTGCCTTGGATGATCTGCCCACGAGCAAGACAAAGAGCTTTGCGAAGTGCTTATCGTCTTCCACGACGAAGTGGGCACCCCGGCCGATGGCGTTCCCGTACGCTGTGAGCAGCACCACCAGGAGCGCCGCCGGGTCGGCTTCCGTGTTCGGCTTGATCTTCTCCACGATGCGTCCTGCGGGTCCGTGAAAGGCCTCTTCAGCGAGAACGGGCCAGCCCTGGGGCAACAATCCCAGACGATCCCCGGTGTAATCGACGTATTCCAACTCATCCAGGGAGCCCCCCGCGCCTAAGAAGTCGTCGATACCCTGATTTGACCCGTCATCCTTCTTCGGGAGCAGGGCGATTGTTACGCTCATCTCGACCCCTTAGCCCGAGGAACCTTTGGGTTACGAATTAATACGAATTTATTATCCACAGCCTCCCCCCATCACCGTCGAGCCGCTGCGGCGTAGGAGAACCTCGGCGACTGTCTGGCGGGCTAGACGTACCTGGTACTTATCGGCAGCATCCGCGTCGAAGGCGATCAGGAGCTCCCGTCCGATGGTGCTGATGTGATCCCATTGCGGGAGGAGCAGATCATCCTTCTTCCACGACCACACTCCGAGGATGCTCAGGGCGACCTCACCCCGACTGACGAGGGCGTCGGCCTTCTTCTCGCCCTCGCAGATCCAAAGCCTACGCGTCACATCCCTGAGATACTCCTGCGCCGGCAGCGGCACGTCTAAGACGAGCGATGTGCCCTCGGGCTGCTCATACTTTGTGTCGTCTTTGCGGGGGCGGTCTGGGCGGTAGCGGTGGAATATCACATCTTCTGAAGTGCCCCGTATGGGGATCAGGAGCCCCGGTACCCGGCGCTGATAATCGGCGAAGCCTAACTGAGAAAGCTTCTCAGAGTCTTGGACGGTGCGGTAACCGCGAGCGGCCACAACATCCGGCGAGATCCCCGACTCTTCGGTGAGCATTTTGCGGTGTTCCGGTGAAAGATAAGCCTGTTCACCAGCAACAGTTTCGTGTACACTACCCATGGATTCCTTTCCGCCCTCGGCCCGCTAAGCTTCGAGGGCTTTTCTCTTATCTCTCGACTTCTCGGATCAAGTCTTGTGCGTGCCCTACGTCGGTGAGTGTGAGCAGGGTGTCCATATCGAAGTAGCCCTCATCTACTAGGATCTGGCTGACGTACAGAGGGTCCCAGTCAAGAAGCCAGGGTTTCTTGGCGTGGAGGTCAATCATGGCCGTAATAACCTCGGCCGACCGAGAAAGGAGGGGAGGGAGAGAGCACGCTCCCGGCCACACGTATCCTCGCAGGCACAGTAAGGGCAGCTCATGTTGCCCCGCGTCCCGGATGGGCTAGAATGTGCATCAGAGGGCTAGTCAGCGGCCTTCCTATATCAGAGCCTCCGATCTCCTCCGCTAAAAGGTTTCGGGGGCTCTACCTTTAAACGACGCGCCTATTGTAAGCACTTGACACCGTGTAGTCAAGTGCGTATTATTGGCTCTATCGATAAAGATGAACCAGACGATGAGGCGCAGAGGAGGTTTATGTCCACGGATCTAGGTAAACGTTTGCGCGACCTCCGCAAAGAGCGGGGGCTTAGCCAAGAAGCCGTAGCGCGCAGGGCCGACATAGGGCTACGAGCTTACGGAGATCTCGAACGCGGTCGAGCTTTGGACCCTCATTATTCGACGTTAGAGGGGCTCGCGCACGCTTTAGGCACAACGGTTGCAGAGTTGGTGGGTGAGGTAGAGTCCGCCCCAAAAGTCTCAGCCCCGTCTCCGGGGCCGCCTAGCGAAGCCTCTGAAGCTGCGGGGCCTCAAGATGATGAGCAGGCGGCGACCTCGCGGTTTCTTACGCTGGACGCCGATCTCTTACGGACGATCTGCGAGAGCATGGCTGCCCACTACGAGAATCTCGCGGGAAGGGATGTCCCGCCGTCGAGGGCGCTCGGGTGGTGGGATGTCGCGCCATACGACGCAGGTTTCGTGCTAGCGGTGGTGGACGTACTGCTAGAGGGTGTTAAGGACGGCAGCATTATTGACGACGAAAACGAGATCATCCCACTACTGCGCGCGGCCTACCGCCTGGCGCACTTCGCGGATGCCTTGTGGAGTAAGAGTGTGGGGGCGCTAGGGGAAGAGATCGAGCGGGCGTCCGTCGAGATGCGATTCTGGCAGGCAACGGAGCACGTAGAGCTAACGGAAGAGCAGAAAGAGTCCATAGTCTCATGAGGGCAGAATATGTCTTTGAACTCGCCGCCGTCTGAAGAGCGCTGCTCTTCGGGTAAGGAGGCGTTCTCGCGCTACGGTGACGCCCTGCAACGCCTGCAGGCAATCGAGGCCGGGCGCTCCAAGGGAGGCTGGCGGGGCAGCGTCTACTCCTGCGAGAGCCGCGGCAGATTTCATGTCACGGGCCGGCAGTTCAGCCTCCGGCGCAAGAAGGGCCGCGGCAAGAGCAGGCGTGGGACAGTGGGAATATGAACGCCCCTCCTCATCTAACCCCGCGAGAGCGCGCGCTGTGGGAGGCGGCGTGCCGGCTACTGGACGAGCTGGCCCAGGCCCCTCGCTGGATTGTCTCAATCGCACCTTCGTCTGGGGGTAGTGAAGACGGCCCTAACTTCGTTACGGGCGATAAATACCCGCCGGACACCGCAGGAGTTAGGAGGCACCTAGGTGACGAAGCCAGTAGGAGCGGCCCTAAGCCGGGATATCGACGTCGCACAGATCGAGCAGGTCGAGGGTGCGCTCGACGCTTTCATAGAAGGCCGCCACAACAAGCGTGTCAAGGAGGAGGGCGACCTGGCCGAGGAAGAGGCGTGGAAGGAGACGGAGCGCCGCCACGCCGAGCAGCGCCGTGCGGATATCCGAGAGGCGTGGTGCGCCCATCACGCCGAGCAGGCCTCTCGTCTGCGGACCACCCTCGAGAGCCTGATAGCCCACCACGAGGAGCAAGCACAGAAGTTAGGAGGTTAGACGGTCTCATGAGCGAGCGCCAATCAATACTAGGCTGGGGAGACGGCCGCTACGTGCCGAACCCCCGCTACTACGGCTTCGACTGGCCCGGGATCCAGGGGGCCCTGGACCGTGGGCAGCGGCTTTACGAGCACTCGGGCAAGCTCGGCCGAGAACAGCAGGAGCTCACGGCCGAGAAGGAGCGGCTCGAGCACGACCTCGTTCGCGCCCAGGCGGGCGTGGCCCTGGCCGCTGTGGGAGCTTCGCTAGCCGACGCTGAGATCGGGGATGCAGGTACGCGCACCGACGTCCCGAAGGCGAAGAAGCGCCTCAGTTGGATCGAGAAGAGGTTAGAGGCCCTCGGGGGCGAGCTCGCCGGCGCACGGCTAGCCGTAGTGCAGCACGCTGGAGAGGTAGAGAGCGCCTTCGCTGTGGCCCGTCAGCGGGGTCACGAGGCTCGGGAGGTCCAAGAAGCCAACGCCCAGGACCTCGGGGAGTTGCAGGAGCTCGAAGGTAGGATCGCCGCCGTCCGCTACAGGATCCAGAACCGAGAGGCCCTCGGCGAGCTTGTCGGTCTTATCGGAGTGGGGGGGATTGGATGAGCGAGATAGACGACATCTTCGATGCGATCGCCCGTAGGGAGGTCGAGGAGACGAACCGTGCCCACGGGCAGCACATCCTCGATGCCATAGATGATTCGAGGGCCCGTCGAGGGACTGAGGAGGACCCACTGATCCAGGCCCTTAGGGCTGCTGATAAGGCGAGGCTCGCGGAGCTTGAGGAAGGTAAGAAGTGAGAGTAGGCGGGAGTGCGGCAACCGTAAGGACCGCAGCCTTTGGTGGCAGCCAGCTCCCGCCCAGCGGAGCTCGTGGCGGGGGCGCGCACCCTTTCGGCAAAGCACAGCGCGAACGAGGCGGTCTGCATTACGCCGTTCCATCGTCCCCCGCCCTCTCTATGGAGCCATGGAGGTTTGGTGATAAGAGATGAAGCAACAGATAGGTAGGAGGCTGACCCTCCTCGAAGGCCGACTCGGCCCGGGCGGCTGTAGGCGGTGTCAGGGGACCCTGGTCGTGATCAGGGACGCCATAACGCAGGAGAGAGTCTCTGCCCGTTGGAACAGAAAGGACCTCCCACAGGAGGAGGCCGCCGAGCGCGAGGGCTGGGAGAAGTGCCCGCAGTGCGGCCGTCACCTAGGTGGCGATCCTCAGGTCACGATAGGGGGGAGGGGGGCATAGGCTGTGGCGCGTTGTAGCGGTATCCGCACAGACGGCGGGCGCTGTGGGGCGCAGGCTATACGCGGTGAGCAGCATTGCGTCTCCCACCATCCCGACTACGAGGACGCTCGCCGCCGACGCAACTCCAAGGGCGGCAAGCGCGGTGGTCGCGGACGACCACGGGTCGTGGTCCAGGGCATCAAGACGCAGCTCCAAGACCTCGCCGACGGCGTACTCGACGGCACCGTAGACCGGGCCGACGCCTCGGTCGTGGGGCAGCTTCTCAACATCGTCCTGCGTGCTGTTACAGTCGAGTTGCAGGTCCGCGAGCAGGAGGAGCTGATCGAGCGCCTGGAGGCTCTGGAGGAATCCCTCGAGCAACGGAACGGAGGCAGCTACGCCTCTTAGGTCGTGGGTCAGGCGCCTCGAGCGCAGGCAGAGGGAGGGCCTCGCGTCCTTCGAACTCGTAGGCGGCTCGCGGTTCTACTACGACTCGGACGAGGCCTACGTCTCCTTCTACGTCTTCGCCTGGCGCCTGGGCTGTGGCGAAGAGGCCGAGATGCCCCGCACCTTCCGTATGTTGGAGAAGGCCGCGGACCCCCTCGCGGCGCTGGATGGGCTACGTCCCCCGCGCCCCGACTTGACACCGTGCGACTTCGAACACGTCTTCGACGTCGAACGTCTCGCCGCCCACCGCGAACTCGTCGTGCGCGCCGAGGCGCTCGTGCCGGTCGAGGACCTGAGCGAGTGAACTTCCCCTGAGAGGCGCGAGGATGGCTTCTAAGGCCCTTCACGCCGCATGGAGGAGTCTACACTTGTGGTGTTGGATGGATATGCAGCAGATGAATGCTCCGGTCCTCCTGGGCTTATGTGCGTGGAGGGGGGTGTTCTAGTCGGTGGCACCCAAGGCTTGGGCCAAGGCTTGAGCGTACGCAAGCTCTCTGCGGGCCTTGTGTGAATCGTAGGGGCCTTTCCCCTGCGGTTTGCGGCAGGCGAACCCGGCCGGAGCTCCACATTTAGGACACTCGACCGAGAATGCTCCCCTCATCTGCCGCTCCTGGCCGGGGAGCTTCTCGTAGGCACCCATGCTGCTCCTTCCCCTGTAGCGCTCTTGGCGCACATGGTACTCTCCATAGCCCCGTTCGTGGCAAGCACCTGCGCGTCTTATGTGCCACTAATCCCGAGGTTCGCAGATTCTTGCGTAAGAAAGGGCCGACGGGGAGGATGGGGACAACAGCGGCTCTTCGTAATGTCCCTGAACAAACTTCGTGGAAGGCCGAGGCTAGTGCAGACTACCGAAGCTTGATCCTTAAGACTTGCAATGGTGGTCCCGCTCCATCACTTAGCTCCGGCGTGGGTCTTTAGAGCGTGTTATGCACTCGGGCGAAAATCGCATAGAAATGCGGATTCCACGATCGGGTTGGTTACTTCACGATCTCCGTTTCCCGCATTCCTAAGCCGTTTCTAATC
>Ga0126306_10002761_pt1 | contig 10015 bp, 10 predicted proteins | sample Plot27_FD_92592 | JGI IMG/M metagenome (GOLD analysis project Ga0126306, IMG submission 92592) | Serpentine soil microbial communities from UC McLaughlin Reserve, CA, USA - Plot27 | ecosystem: Environmental > Terrestrial > Soil > Grasslands | place: USA: UC McLaughlin Reserve, Lake County... | reverse complement strand
CTTTGAGTCCTACCCTTGATAGAAGTGCGCAAACATGGGAGGCATCGTGGCTCTCTTGTAGAATCCCGGCTCTATAGTTTTGGAACTGCGTAGAAAGTCCCTTCCACACAATTGGATGAAGGCTCTCCCTTTAGCCCTCCGCCAATCCATCTACGTCCAGCCGGGCCAGCGGAGCGGCGCCGCCGGTTCGTCTCGCCTGAAGGGCTTCGAGTTCGTGCAGAGCCTTGTAGAGACCTCGGGAGAGATGAGCCTCATATCTGGCAACCTTCTCCAGTATCTTCTCGTCCGGCAAGAGGCGCTCCCTAGCCATGTTCCTAAGATCCCGCTCCACCTTCTCGGCCTCAAGCTTGGATCGTTCGGCCTTCCATCGGGCGCTCCTGGTGGCCGCCTCCAACAGTTCTTCGAACTCTTCGTCGGTAGCTTTGGCTATCTTCTCTATGACCGCACGCACCAGCCCGGCGGTCCAGCCCTCGTAGCCTTCCCAAGAGTCACTGTCGGGAAGACCGGGCACGGACACGCTCTCGAGCAGTTCCTCTGGGTCGACTTCCCCCTCGGCAACTTTAACTGCGCACTCCATTGCACCCCAGATAATGATATCGGCATCGAAGGAAGAAAGTCGCTTGTCGTCTTTCATCTTGACGAAGCGCTTGAGGAGCTTGTAATCTTGTTCATCGCTCTTGGCGTTGCCGCGTACAGCTTTGGGGTGGTCAGGACCCGACTCGAATCGCCTCTCCCTGGCCAAGTCGTCCTCCACCCTCTCCTGGAACAGGGCGATGCTCTCGGTCTCGTAGCGGATGACACGATGGAGGCGCCAGGAGAGCAGCGCAACCCTTTCGGCCAGCACAAGCTCCAGGTGGCCCTGCGGCTGGAGGCTCTCAAGCATGCCGTCCCTGTGCTCTTCCCAGTCTGCCTTTTTCTCCACCCCTGGAACGACCGGTGCTGGGGAGCGGATGCCATGCTGGACTGCGTTCCATTTCACTACCTCCTTGCCTTCCTGGGTTGCTGGTCCCCCTGTGACCAAACTGCCCGTAACACTCGAATAACTCATGCGGCACCTCCCCTGATTCGTAACTGCTCCATAGCTTCGAGCCCCGCTCGCGTCCAACCATCTAGCGCCACTCGGAAGGCGACCGGGTCGTTCGCCAATCCGGCGCCATGCATCCGCTCGTCCCACACGCCTTGACCGGAGAGGTCCACAGCTTCTTTGTCTGCGGGGGAGAGCTTGGCGTAGCGCTTCGCCAAGTGAGCGAGGGCATCCTTGCACAACTCGTGTGCCCACCCGGCGTCCCACTGTGCAGCCGGTGTATTGGGTAAGAGTTCCCTAGCCAACCCGAGCAGGGCATCCTCCACCTCGTCCGCCTGGAAGTGATTGCCTCGGTCTTTAAGCTCATTTCGGAACTGCCAGACCTGCGAGCGCAGCCTGAAGGCGCTGGTCCCGCAGCACGAACGGAAGACGGTACACAATTCGTGGGACTCTTTGAACAGCTCCAGGAGAGCGGTACGAGTCTTCATACCTCCTCCAGAGCGTCGCTGGAGAACAGGTCACGTACTTCTCCGATGATGTGGTCTTCAGGGTTGTTGGTCTCCTCCGTTTGGTTCTCTGTGGGGGGAGGGGGGTTCTTTATCCCTCCTGCACACGCGCACGGTTGCACGCTTTGTATGCATCATCTGAGTTTTGCCCATTCCTATGCGGCTCCTGTGCTCCATCAGAGCGTGCACCACCAGATGCACGCTCCTTCACGCCTGCACGCACGTCCTCCGGACTGGGCAGTATCTGCAGATCGTCAGGCAAGTCGTCGCCCAGAATCAGACGAGAAGGCTTGCGTGGGTTGTCTTCTAGGTCCCTTAGGTAGCCACGGTCCTTGGCGTTTCTTGCCCTCCGGGATACGGCAGAGCGGTCAAGCTTCAGGTCTCTGGCAAGCTCTGCGACGGTGATCGGCTCGCCGTTCGAGTCCTCTCTCAACCGCTTGACTGCTTCGACGGTCTCTCTGACGGTGGCAGGCACGGTCGTCTCCACGCCCTCACCCACCAGGTCGACCACCAGTTCCCGGACGGCCGCGTAGTCTTCTATGGTGGCGACGATTCGTCCTTTGGCGTCCCTTTCGCGGCTGGCTTGGTGCAGAAGGGCGTGGGCACGTGTCAGGTTCAATAGAGCCCCGAAGTCGCGCCTCAGCCTCACCGCCACAGGGGGTATAAGATCGGCCAGTATCTTCGCGTAGGGTATAAAGACGCGATGCTCAGCACTCTCCAGCCAAACCTGGAGGGCGTGCCAGGGTTCGACGTTTGGTCCAGCTTCGCCCGCTTCTTCTGCCAATGCTGCCATAACGGCACGGGTTTGATCCTGGGTGTCGGTTACGGTAAGGGAGAGCAAGCGAGTCTCGTTCTCCGGATGGAGCTTTACGGCTGTAGTGGTCACGATGAGACCTGTTGGTCCTTCTCGCTCGATGAGGCGCGGCTTCATGCCTTCTGAGGTCTTCTCCACAGTCTCGTAGCGGACGCGCCCCTCAGAGAGGAGAGAGCGCATAAGGTAGGTGGCGAACTCCCCGCTCATCCCTGCTGCCTCGTAGATGACCAGGAAGCGGTGCTTTATGGGTTCCTCGGAGTAGGCGAGGGTGCGTTCGCTCATGGCCGTGAGGGCGTAGTAGGCGCTCTTTGGGACGAAGGAGAGCACACGCTCCACCACATGGCTCTTGCCGCCAGATGATGGACCTTTGAGTGCAACACTCACCGGCCTCTCCAACAGGCGTGAGGTCAGGACTAGGTACAGCAACGTGGCTATCCTCTCCTCCCCAGCTACACCCGAGCGGGCAAGCGCTTCAGCGAAGCGCCCTAGAATGTCCGTCTCTTCTGCTAGCTCCTGACACCTTTCCCACGCCTCACGGGATGCCGCTTCCGCCTCCGCCCTTTCCAGCTCGATCCAGGGTTTGGCATCCTCCAGGGCAGCCTCAAACCGTTCCCTGAACCTCTCTGGGTCGGCGAGGTGCAGGGCACTTGGGTCCTTGTGCTCACCCAGCCCTAGAAGGTGAAGCCTGTCGCGGATGACCTCGCAGCCGGTCAGCTTCTCTCGAAGGGTATCCCCACCCTGATCGGGCTCGATGACAGCGTAGATCTTCTCAATACCGTCCAGATAGGTCGCCCACCCATCTCGCCAGTTGCTTGCGCCAGGGATGCCCAGGGCCGGTATCTCGTAGAACCACAGGGTGTGGCTGTCGCTCTCTCCCTCCACCAAGACTACGTAGCCTGCCTTGCGCGCTTCCTCAAGGAGACTGAGGCCGTACGGGCGGGGCTTGTCCCCGCTTCGCCACCTGAACTTCTCTGCGCCATCGAGCGAGACGCGAAAGCGGACAGCGGCCTCTTGGCCTTCTTCGTCAGGATAGGGGATACGGACGGCGGACTTCTCTAGGTAGGTCACATCTCTCAAGCCCACTCCGCGCAAGAAGCCCTCCGGTAGCTTCTTCGCTTCGGAGTACTCCTTGAGTGTGCAGCCGTGTTCGGGGCGTGCATCACCACTTGCACGCTCGTTTTGCCCATTGGAATGCGGCTTATCGCTCTGAGCGTGCAAGCGTGCAGGCGTGTTCGGGGGGATAGAGGACCCCCCTCCCCCTTCAGAGAAAAGGTCCTTCATCTGAAGACCCATTTTGGAGGTTATGTCCTCTGGATGGCAGCCGGCGAAGCAATGCAATAGCAGCATGCCGTTCTCTGCCTTTAGGCTGAGGCTGGGATTGTGGTGGTCGTCGTGTGCCGGGCAGTAGCACATGGCTTTCTCGCCGTTGCGGCTAACTACGTTCAGTCTGCCAAGCACCTCCTTGAAATCTGCTAACATGCTAAGCGTCTCCTTTGAACAGCGGGCGCCTAGCGCTAGGCGCCCCATCGTGATTCTTCCGCCGTTAAAGCGGAATCTGGACTACATCTCCCTTTGGATCGTCGGATTTCCTGGTAAGCCCGTCGCCTAAGGTCTTGCCCTTCTTTGGAGGCTTGACCTTCACGACCTTATTCTTCTCAGTGCCCTGGGCATCCTCGGCTGCCTCAAGCACTACGATGCACTCGCCTCCGATGAGATCTTCGGGGCCCCAACCGAGCTTGGGGTCTATCTCACCAGCGATTGCCGCTGCCCACTGATAAGCCTTGGCCTTGGTGGAGGGGCTCATGCTGGTAAACCCAACAACCTCGGTGTTCTCTTCAGCAACCTCGAAGGTCCACATCAGCCGGTCGCCGAACTTGGTTTCCTTCTGCTCGACGTTGACTAGCTTGGCGTCGTAAGCGCCGTCCTCAAGTACCTTCTCCACCTTCACTACCATCCTGAAACTCAATGCATGTCTCCTTCGAACTCGCGACCTGCGACTCTTCGGCGTTGGCTCGGAGCTAATTCCTCATCGTTGCCTCCTTTGTTCTTGTCACAGAGCGACTACTCGCCGGTTCTCCAGGAGGAACTGCTCTAGCTCCGACCGATTGATCCGGATGCTCCGCTCCCCGATGCGGACGGCCGGGAGTTCCCCGCGCTGGATCAGCTCGTAGCATCGGCTGCGCGGAATCCGCAGCTCCTGTGCCGCTTCAGGGACAGTAAGCCAGCCCTTCTGGCCAACGCTCGGCGTGTTCGTCTCCATGTAGCCTCCCTTTGTGTACGGGCCTGTCTACATAGAGCCTAGAAGGTTCTTTTGCAACAAAAAAGACACAAAATGATGCGCGGGTCTTTCTGTATCCTAATTTCCTCTGAGAATTTCCCGGCCGGCTATTACGTACGCTGTTGCGGCTCGGGCCGACTTCAAGCCGAATCGTTCTGCGAGTCGTGGATACGTCCATGTTCGGCGGCGCCCGTCTTCCGGGTCTTTCTGGTTGTGGCGCTCGTAGAGGATCGCGCACTGGATGGCGACCAACGGATCACGTGCGGATTTTGCTCTGGGTCGGGGCCTGTTTTGTTTCTCTTGGTAGATCTTAAGACGGGTTGCCGGATCCGCGGCACCTGGTACGAGGGAACGATCTCTCTCTTGCATTACTCGGATTGCACGACGGACTGCTTGTACATCTTTGTCTGTGGTGTGCTCGTGCACCTCGATGTATAGCTGTCTTGTCAGACATTCCTCTTGCCGGTGGATCTCTCGCACGACTTCGGGCTTGTACAAGACATCCTGCCACATCGCGTGAACGTCTAATCCGAGAGCTTGGAGATGGTACCTGTTTATCCCGTCAAGGACCAGATGCACCTGGTCCATTATCATTGCCCTCAACTCACCAGCATCGGCCTGTTCTTTGATCGGCAGGACTAGCATCGACACGTGGTCGTCGTAGTCTTGGTTCTGGTACGAGCCACCAAACGAGACGCGGTAAGGCTTGAGTGACGCGTACCCCGCAAACGGTATTAAGGCGGTTTCGGGAGGATCGTAGAGCACACAGGCTGAAGTAAACAACATCCAGAAACCGTATAGGCTTCCAAACCTCCTTCCGCCTGCGCCTAAGCCAATAAGGCTTGTTTCGTCTAACCTGGGACCTCCGAGCTCGCTTGGCACCGTGCTCTCGACGATCCTGTGTAGATTCCGGTTCCAGGCTCCCTCGAACTCCTCTACGCTCTTGTTGTGCTCCTCTATCTGCTTGTATTGCTCTTCGGACAGGTGCGTGTTTACGACACCATTGGGAGATACTGCCGCATAGCTATGCTCCGGCTTGTTTTCAGGCCAGAGCACCGAACCATCTGTCGTTGGTGGCAGTCCGAGAATGGGGTCGAGATTCCAGTCCATACGACAAGCACGCACAAGCTCCCAGAACTTACCTCGCCGTAAAAAAAGCTCGCACACCAGCCAACGTTTGGCCTCTTCGACCAACGCCGCTGTTGATGAGGTTAAATACTCCGTTTCCCGGACTGGTTCGGGCGGTTTCTCCGGTACACTCCCCATGAGTCGCCGCGCGGGCTCTAAATCTTCCACAGACACGGCACGCGCGGCTTCCTCCTCTCTAGCTTTTGCTTACGTACCTCTTGATTCTACCCCGTACCATCCTGTTTCCCGAAGGGTCCTAGGGTGTGCAGCAACCATGCAGCAACCCGGCCAGAACGCAGCCGAACGGAGCAGAAAAACGGGAACGCTAAGAACGCCGAAAACGGCATAATAAGCCGGATTCTCGGACAGGGCAGAACACTCTAGAAATGGCCTTGCTTCTCTGATAAGGAAGAGGTCCCTGGTTCGAGTCCAGGCAGGCCCACACCGAAAACAGACTATTTGCAGCAAAAACGTCTGGTCGTGAAAGAGCCCCAACGTGTGCCGTAACACCCTTTGACACCAACGCGGCGCCGAGGGACGCTTCCGCATGCCTTCATCGTCCGAGCGGGACTCACATGGGAAAGGACGGGTATGGCGGGGCTGTCACTGCCAGGCAAGGAGGGCGTGAAGAATGGTCTTCGACCGACGGGACCGCGGCGACCCGTGTTGGGGGTCGTGAAGGCGAGCGTGACGGGCCCGTTTGGGAGTCTAGAATCCCCAGCGTCTTCTTCGAGCGCCTCGCTGGTCTACTCGCCATAGGTCTTGACCGCGTCGGAGTAGTCAGATTCTTACTTCAAGAAGACGCTTCGGTAGTACCGACACGAGGTCTGCTGCTTGGTGCTACGTGAAAGGGGCTGTCTATCAGGTCCCGATTCGCGCCCCTACCTCTTTCAGGCCTTCTTCAGACAGGATGGTCTCTATGAGCGGGAATACACGCCGGCCGTTCCTCAACTCGGATGTGCGACTCCAGGTGTTCCCCGATCCCGCGCAGCGTATCCGGGCTCACCTCGTCCGAGCGGTCCTCTTCTATCAGCGTCATCACGAGGCCCCGGATGCGGGCGTGGTCCGCGACCATCTCCCGGATCGGCACCGCCCCGAGGTCCCCGCCGTGGCGCGCGTAGACCGCCAGCAACACCTCCTCCTCTTCCCTGAAGTGGAGGCTCGTATCCTCTCTCCAAAAGCGCAGGAACGCCCACGCCGCCTCCTGCGGTGACTCCCCTTCTCCGGCGGCGGCCCGGCGCAGGCGCCTGGCCTGCACGAGCCCCCCGTGGTGGTCATCCGAGAACTTCCTCAGAGACGGGTGTCGCTTCATGCGATCGACCTCCTTCCCGTGATCCCACGTCCGGCGATGCCGCACCCTCGGAGGTGCGAGCGGGACAACGCGCGTCGGCCCCCGCCGCCGGTGGACGGTAAGGTAGGCGAACTCGCCGGAAGCGCTCCTGGTCGCTCTCAGGCACCCTTTAGGCACGAAGACCAACCGTCCAGGCCCTAAGGCGAATTCTTCGCCGTCTACCACGACCGTGCCGGATCCAGAGATGCCCACGAAGACGACGTCCAACTCGTTGTTGGTGTGGATCCCGACCCCTTCTCCCACCTCGAAGCGCACCAGGTTGGCGTTGAGGTCTTCGCTCCCCTCCTGGGTCCAAAGCACCCCAAGCCCCCGCTCGGCCGAGGCGATCTCCGCGAGGTCAACTACTTGGGCCACCGCCCTGCCGACGGGCATCAACTCTCCGCGCCGCGCGCGATGGTGAGCACGTAGACGGAGTCCTCGATGGCCTCGACGGCGTGGCGCACGCCGGCGTCGCAGGCGAGTAAGGTCTCGGGTCCGGCTTCGACCTCCCCGTCGGGCGTCGAGAAGCGGATGCGGCCCTCCCGCGCCGTCAAAGAGATCGGGCCCGGCGCCGTGTGCTTTTCCAAACGGTCCCCCGCCCCCATCACGAGCAACACTACGCTCATCCCCTCGACCTTGCGCAGCGTGATCGAGTTCCGCCTTCCTCCCCTGAACGCATCCTCCTCGCGCAACCTGGCGACCTCCGCGCCCAGGTCGAAGCTCTGCAACGGGCCGCGCATTGGCCTTTCGGACTCGGGGTGCGGTCTGCTCGACATGTCCTCCTCCTCTCGGTCGACGGTTCCGATGCAACTGCCTGTATCTTAACTATTACATAATATGTATGAGTATGGAGGATGCACGGGCGAACGCTTTCACGTCGGTAGGGGATGACGCGACGGTGTATCTTTTTGGGATGGGAAACGAGAGACGGGACCGATGAAGCTCGAACTCTCGAGCGAGGGTCGTTACGCACTGCGGACGCTGGTGTACCTAGCGCGCTATGCGGGGAGCGGCGAGCTGCTGACGGCCGACAGGATCTCGTACGAGGCCGTGGTGCCGCGCCGTCTGCTCGCCCGCGTGATGGCGAAGCTCGCGCGCGCTGGTCTTGTGGAGACCAGCGAGGGAAGGGGGGGAGGATCCCGCCTCGCCCGACCGCCCAAAGAGGTAACCCTGCGCGAAGCCGTGGAGGCTGTGGAGGGCCCGTTCGAGATCACCTACTGCATCATGCAGCAGCGTCCCTGCGGCGAGGGCCGCCCCTGCGCCCTGCACGACGCCTGGCTCGAGGGCCAGAACGCCATCCTCGAACACCTCGGGTCTCGGAACCTTGCCGACTTCTCCTCCCAGGCTCCGCCCTTCCCCCACTAGTCAAAACTTACCTCCTACCCTTGACGATCCGTTGCGGCCTCAGCATACTGTCACTGTTTCAGTGACAGTATAGGAGGTGCCGCGCTGATTCTGGTCGTCCATACGATCCACGTTCTCCTGGCAGGCGTGTGGCTCGGAGGCGTCGTGTTCACGACGTTCGTGGTCTCGCCCGCGTTTAAGGCTATGAAGTGGAGCGAAGCCGAGAGGGTGAGTGTGAGAGCCGCGATCGGGCGCTGGTACGCGCTGGTCGGGAGCGCCAATCTGGCGTTCCTGGCGATCTTCGCCGTCGTCGATGGGGTCCTCGGCGGCTTCGGGGCTCTCTTGTACGCAGAGTGCGCTTTGATCCTGACGCTGTTCGCGCTGGTGGCTGTCCACGGGGCGGTCTTTGGCCGTCGTCTCGCGGGGTTGGCGGAGGACGAGCTTGGGGCGGAGAGCGCCGAGGAGGCTGTGACTTTCGCGCGCCGGCGGCGCGGCTTGCAGAACCTATCGCTCAAGGTGTCGTGGGTGAATCTCATGGTAAGCGCGGCGGTGACGGCGTTCGCAGTCAACGCCTGAACGAGGGTCGCATTGGTCAGAAATTGGCGGGAAGATGGAAGGTCCACACCGGGGTTGGAGATCCGGGGACGGGCGGGGTCTCTTTGGGAGGCTGAGTTATCGTGCGTGGAAACCTCGGGAGCGCGGTCGGAAGGGTGGGTAGACCGTTGAGCGTGAACGGGGCCGCCAAGCCGCCAGCGGGGGCTTACAGGGCACTGGTGCTGGCCACCTTGGCCTTCGCCTTGTGCTTCGCCGTATGGGGGCTCGTCTCGCCGCTGGCGATCTAGTTCCAGGAGTTGTACGAGCTATCGAGCACCCAGATAAGCATCGTCATCGCGACGCCCGTGATCCTGGGCTCGCTGTTCCGCATCCCCATAGGCCTTCTGGCGGACCGCTTCGGGGGGCGGGCGGTCTTCACGGCCCTCATGCTCGTTCTGGTCGTCCCGGTGCTCTTTATCGGGCTCCTAGGTGAGTCTTTCGGGGGGCTCCTGTTCTGGGGGTTCTTTCTGGGGCTCGCAGGCAGTTCGTTCGCGGTTGGGGTTCCCATCGTCAACAAGTGGTTCCCGCCGCACATGCAGGGTCTGGTGTTGGGCATCTACGGCATGGGGAACATAGGGTCGGCGATCGCCGCCTACGCCGCGCCGGCCATAGCCGCCTTCTGCGGCTGGCAGTGGGCATTCTGGGTGTTCATCTTGCCGCTCGTGGCCATGGCGGCGGTCTTCTGGATCCTTGGGCGCGACGCCCCCTCGACGGGCCCGCGGCCGTCGGTGACGGCAGGTATCTCCCTGTTTCGCAGGGAGGTCATGCCCTGGGTCTTGAGCCTCTTCTACTTCCTGACCTGCGGTGGGTTCGTGGCGTTGGGGATCAACCTGCCCAAGCTCCTCGTCGACCTCTTCGGGTTCACCCCGACGGGTTCTGGGCTGCGGGCTGCGGGGTTCGTGGTGCTTGCGACGCTGGCCCGCCCCGTCGGTGGCTGGCTGGCGGACCGCATCGGGGGCTCGCGGACGCTCGCCATCGTCCCCGTAACCGCCCTCGT
>Ga0126306_10002760_pt1 | contig 10015 bp, 10 predicted proteins | sample Plot27_FD_92592 | JGI IMG/M metagenome (GOLD analysis project Ga0126306, IMG submission 92592) | Serpentine soil microbial communities from UC McLaughlin Reserve, CA, USA - Plot27 | ecosystem: Environmental > Terrestrial > Soil > Grasslands | place: USA: UC McLaughlin Reserve, Lake County... | reverse complement strand
TGCGGTATTCGTCCAGCGTGGTGGCGCCGACAAGCCGGAGCTCACCGCGGGCCAGCATCTGCTTGATCATGTTGCCTGCGTCCATCGACGATTCGCCGGTCGCGCCGGCGCCCACGATGGTGTGCAGCTCGTCGATGAACGTGATGATCTGGCCCGCGCTGTTCTTGATGTCGTCGAGCACGGCCTTCAGCCGTTCCTCGAACTCGCCGCGGTACTTCGAACCGGCGACCATCGAGCCGAGGTCCAGCGAGATGACGGTCTTGTCGCGCAAGCTCTCCGGCACGTCGCCTGCCACGATCCGCTGGGCAAGGCCCTCCACGATCGCGGTCTTGCCGACGCCGGGCTCGCCGATCAGCACCGGGTTGTTCTTGGTGCGGCGGGACAGCACCTGCACGACGCGTCGAATCTCGTTGTCACGCCCGATGACTGGGTCGAGCTTGCCGTCGCGTGCCCGCTCGGTCAGGTCGGTGGAGTACTTCTCCAGCGCCTGGTATGTCGCCTCGGGTTCCGGGCTGGTGACCCGGGCGCTGCCACGCACCTTGACGAACGCATCGCGCAGCGCCTGCGGGGATGCGCCGTGGCCGTTGAGCAGCTTGGCGACGTCCGAGTCGCCGGTGGCCAGGCCAACCAACACGTGTTCGGTGGAGACGTATTCGTCGTCCATTTCGGTGGCCAGCTGCTGGGCTGAGGTGATCGCGGCCAGCGACTCACGGCTCAACTGCGGCTGCGAAGCCGCGCCGCTGGCGCTCGGCAGCCGGTCGAGGAGGCGCTGTGTCTCGGCGCGGATAGTCGCTGGTTCGACGCCGACGGCCTCCAACAGTGGGGCGGCAATGCCATCGTTCTGAGTGAGCAATGCCATCAACAGGTGGGCGGGTGCGATCTGCGGATTGCCAGCGGAACTCGCCGCCTGCAGGGCCGCAGTCAGGGCCGCCTGGGTCTTGGTCGTCGGATTGAACGAGTCCACGACACCTCCGATCGTCTAGAGAAAATGCTTGTCGTGATACTCAACGCCGTCAAGGTTGAGTCTGTTCCGCTCAAGCCTAACTTTTTTTGTCGCGGCGCGTCTTGCCCCCTCGGCGCCAATCATCGGCAAGGCTGGGGCTATGGCCTGGGCCGCTCACAAAAAGGTCTTCATCGCAGGCGCCGCGTTGTTGATCGTGGTGCGCGAGGGCTCAGAGTGGAAGGCCTGCCGCACTCACACCCCGCGGGCCGTATAGATCGTGGAAGCCCTGCTGACCGAACTCATCCCCCTGGCGTTGGTGGTCGCGCTTTCTCCGTTGTCCATCATTCCGGCGGTGCTGGTGCTGCACACACCGCGGCCGCGGCCGGCGGGCATGGCTTTCCTGGCGGGCTGGCTGATCGGCCTCACGGTGTTGACGGTCGTCTTCCTCGAGGTGTCGACCCTGCTCGGTGACCTCGACAAGCCGCCGCCATGGGCGTCATGGCTGCGCATCGTCATCGGGGCGGCGCTGATCGTGTCCGGCATCTACCGCTGGCTGACCCGCAAGCGGTCGGCGCACACGCCGGGATGGATGCAAGGCTTGGGCAAGCTCACGCCTGCCAGGGCCGGCGCCGCCGCCCTGGCATTGACCGTCGTCAACCCGAAGGTGCTATTCATCTGCGCCGCAGCGGGTTTGGCGATAGGCACGGCGGGACTGGGGACCACGAACGCGTGGATCTCGTTGGCTTGGTACGTCGCGGTGGCCGGGTCGACGGTGACGATCCCGATCCTCGCGTATGCGGTGTCTGGTGACCGACTCGACGAACCACTCAAACGGCTCAAGGACTGGATGGAGCGCCAGCACGCCGTGCTGGTGGCCGTGATCCTCGTCGTGATCGGTCTTCTGGTGACCTACAAGGGAATTCACGGCCTATAGCTCGGGCAGCCCGAGCGTCTCGGCGTCGGCGTTGAGGTAGCGCGTCAGTGTCGGCGCGATCAGCCTCACGATCTCGTCGCCCGACAGGGTGGCCAAGGGTGGCACCTCCATCACATAGCGCAGCATCGCGACACCGACGAGTTGCGACGCGGCCAGCATCGCGCGCAGGCGGGCGTGCTCGCCGCCGCCGAGAACGCCGGACACCGCGGTCAGCACGTAGTTCTGCATGAAGTCGCGGAACGCTTCGTGCGCATCGGCATTCGAGGTGGCCGACTGCAGCATCGCCCGCATGCTGCCCGCAGTTTCATGCTGCTCCCAGATCCGCAAGTAGGCCCGCACCATCCGGGTGCCGATGTCGCCATCCCCGTCCGTCAACGCCGCGACCAATGCGTCAGGGTCCATGATCAGCCGCACGGACTCGCGAAAGAGCTCCTCCTTGGACCCGAACAGGTACAGCACCATCGAGGCGTCGACGTGCGCGTCGTGCGCGATCGCCCGCAGTGTCGTCTTTTCGTAGCCCTCGGTGGCGAATCGCTGTTTGGCCGCCGCCAGCACCACGTCCCGGGACACCGGCTCGCCCTGGCGTCTACCCCGTCGCTTCGTCGTCTTGGCTGGTGACGGCATATGCCGACAGTATCATTTCAATCGATGTTGAAATAATGGCGCGCCGTCTATAAGCTGACGGAGGTAATTCAACAGTAGGTGAAAATTAGGAGCCAGCATGGCCACCACATCACCACCCCGACACAATCATCACCGCGTATTACCGCAATCCACACACGACGCGTCATCGACGCACGAGGTCCCAGAGGCCCTGCGCGCCACGGGCGTCGTTCTTGCGCTCGCAGCGGTGCTGGCGCTGATTGCGATCGCGTTCGCGCTACCGGCGGCAAAGTCGAAACCACACGACATCCCGATCGGCGCAGTTGGCGCGCCCGCGGCCAGCGGGCAAGTCGCCGACATGCTGGCGCACAGCGCGCCCGGCGCGTTTGCGCTCACCATCTATCCCACCGAAGCGGCGCTGCGCGACGCCATTCGCGATCGCGACGTTTACGGCGGCGTCGTGCTGGAACCTGAGGGCCGTAAGTTGCTGACCGCGACCGGCGCCGGCCCGACCGTCGCACAATTGCTGACCCAGTTCGGCAACGCCATGGCCCAGCAGACCGGCGTGCCTCTGCGCACAGAGGACCTGGCACCGCCACCTGCGGGTGACCCACGCGGCACCGGGCTGGCGGCCGCAGCGCTACCGATCACGCTGGCCGGATTCTTGCCAGTGGTCGCCCTGACACTGGTGGTCCGCCGCGACGTGCTGATCAGGATCGCCGCCACGGCCGCGTTCTCTGGCCTCGCGGGTGTGACGATCGCGGCAGTGATGCGCTTCGCGCTCGGCTCGATCGACCAGAACTTCTGGGCCGTGGCCGGTGGACTCACACTCGGGGCGCTGGCCGCCGGACTGTTGGTACTCGGCCTCAGCGAGCTGTTCGGTCGCGCCGGGTTGGTATGCGGTGCGCTTCTCGCCCTACTCGTGGGCAACCCGCTGTCCGGGTTGACCAGCGCGCCCGAACTGTTGCCCGGCGGATGGGGCCAGCTCGGTCAATTCCTGCCGCAGGGCGCCAACGCGACGCTGCTGCGCTCGACGGCGTTTTTCGACGGGGCCGGCGCGAGTACCGCGATCGCTGTGCTCACCTGCTGGGCAGTACTCGGCTCACTGATCATCGTCATCGCGCTACAGCGTCGCGCCGTTCACGCCGTCCGTGGCCCTGACGAACCAGTGCCTGCCATCTACCGGGCCGATAATTTCGAGCGGCTTGCCACCCAGCCCAACGTCATGAGGCCACTCACCGCGCAGATGAACGGGTCGTTCAGGGATCTCGGAAGGATGACACCGTGACGTCGAGACCGGATGCTGCGGCAACACCCCATTTCAATAGCTGTTGAAATATCTACAACGCGAGGTTAGGCTCCAAAGAAGATAATTCAACGCCGAATGAAAAGGACCATGATGACTGCTGAAGCGGTCGCCAAGCACACGCACCACGCGTCACCCGCCCACGAACCGCCCGCAGCGATCCGGGCCGCCGGGATCGTCGTCGTCCTCACCGTCGTGCTGGCGATCCTTGCGATCGCGTTCGCGCTCCCGGCGGCTCGCTCCAAGCCGCACGACGTGCCCATCGGAGCCGCAGGCCCGCAGGCAGCCAGCGGGCAGGTGGCCGAGATACTCGAGCAACGCGCTCCCGGCGCATTCGCGATCACCTACTACCCCGGCGAGGCGGCGCTGCGTGACGCGATCCACAACCGCGATGTCTACGGCGGCATCTCCTTGGGCCCCGACGGCCGCAGTCTGCTGATCGCCACCGGCGGCAGCCCGGTGGTCGCGCAGATGCTGACCCAGATCGGAAACGGCATCGCACAACAGGCCCATGTGCCGCTACGCACCGAGGACCTCGCCCCGCCGACGGGCGCCGACCCGCGCGGTGCGGGCCTGGCCGCGTCGGCGCTGCCGATCACCCTGGCCGGCCTGCTGCCAGCGGTCGCCCTGGTGTTGCTGCTCAAGCGCGAGGTGTGGACGCGCTTCGCGGCCGCCATGGTTTTCGCCGCCGTAGCCGGCACCACCATCGCCGCACTGCTGCGCTACGTATTCAACTCCATCGACCAGAACGTCTGGGGTGTCGCGGCCGGGCTCACGCTGGGACTGTTGGCCGCCGGGCTGTCGATGCTGGGCCTGGGTTCGCTGTTCGGTCGCGTCGGGCTCGCCGTCGGTGCGCTGCTGGCGCTGCTGCTGGGCAACCCGCTGTCGGGTCTGGCCAGCGCACCGGAGATGCTGCCGAGCGGCTGGGGCACGCTCGGTCAGTGGTTGCCGCAGGGCGCCACTGCGACGCTGCTGCGGTCCACCGCCTTCTTCGACGGTGCAGGCGCGACGACCGCGATCGCGGTGCTGAGCAGTTGGGCGGTTGCCGGCGCGGCGCTGATGGTGATCGCCGCCGTTCGCCAGGCCAGGTCGGTGCGCGCCTAAACTCAGGCGGCGTGGGACTGGACGACCGTGACGCGTTGCGCATGTTGCGCGATGCGGTCGATCCTGCGCTGGGATCCGACGACCTGATCCGAAGGTTCTACACCCGCTGGTTCGCCATCGACATGTCGGTCCGCGACCTGTTTCCGCCCGACATGGCGGCCCAGCGCACCGCGTTTGCCAAGGCGATGACGTGGTTGTTCTCCGAATTGATCGCACACCGGGCCCAGGAGCCGGTGGCGTTCCTCGCTCAGCTGGGTCGCGACCACCGCAAGTACGGTGTCACGCAACGACATTACGACAGCATGCAGGATGCGCTATTGACCGCGCTGCGCAGTCATCTGATCGACAGCTGGGACGACAAGCTGGCCGAGGCCGCGCACGACGCGGTCGCGCTGATCATCGGCGTCATGCGCGGCGCCGCCGATGCCGAGAAGGGCCCGCCGTACCGCGACGGCACGGTGATCGAGCACATACGGGTCACCCGCGACGTCTCGGTGGTCCGCCTGCAGCTGGATCAGCCGCTGTACTACCACCCCGGCCAGTACGTCACGGTCCAGGTGCCGCAATGGCCTCGGCGGTGGCGGTACTTCAGCCCCGCGATCCCGGCCGACCGCGGAGGAGCCGTGGAGTTCCACATCCGCTCGGTCAGCGGTGGCATGGTCAGCACCGCGATCGTCGGCGAGACCAGGCCCGGCGACCGGTGGCGGTTGTCCAACCCACACGGCGGCATGCAGATCGACCGGAACGGCGGCGACGTGCTGATGGTCGCCGGCAGCACCGGTGTGGCGCCGTTGCGCACGCTGATCATGGATCTCACGCGCTACGGGGACAACCCGCGGGTACACCTCTTTTTCGGCGCCCGCTATCCCAGTGAGCTCTACGACCTGCCCACGCTGTGGCAGATCGCGTCGACCAACCCGTGGCTGTCGGTGACGCCGGTCTCGGAGTTCAACACCGATCCGCCGTGGACCGCAGAATACCCCGATGCCGCGCCGCCTCGTGGTTTGCATGTGCGGCAGACAGGCATGCTGCCCGAAGTAGTGACGCGCTACGGCGGTTGGGGCGATCGGCAGATCCTGATCTGCGGCGGACCAGAGATGGTCGAGGCCACCAAGGAGGCGCTCATCGCGAAAGGGGCGCTGGCCAGCCGTATACAACACGATCCGCTCGCGAGCTGAGCGTGGCAGGATCGACACCCATGCCCGAGTTTGAATACGTCACGCTGCGTGATCCATCGTCATCGCTCACCGCGACCTATGTGCCCAATGCCGGCATGGTTGGCACGTCGCTCTCCGACGACGGCGTAGAACTACTCGGCCAGCGCCGCGGCCTGCAGGCGTACGTATCCACTCATCGCACGATGGGCATCCCGATTCTGTACCCGTGGGCAAACCGCTTGAGCAGCAACGGCTATGGCGTCGACGGCGCCGTCGTCACGCTGACCCCGGGGACCGGCGGTGTGCGCACCGATCAGCACGGTGTCCCGATCCACGGCACGTTGGCGGGCTACCCCGACTGGTATGTCACCGCGCAGCTCGAATCACGGCTGACCGCCGAGTTGGATTACGCGGCGCGGCCGGGGTTGTTGGCCACGTTCCCGTTTCCGCACCTGTTGGAACTTGACATCACGCTGGAGGACCGCACGCTGACCGTGAAGACCACGGTGACTGCGACGACCGGCGCGCGGGTGCCGCTGTGCTTCGGCTTTCACCCGTACCTGCAGCTGCCCGATGTGCCGCGGGCGGAGTGGACAATGGAGACACCGGCGATGCGGTTCCGTCCCGTCAACGCGTGGGGCATTCCCACCGGCGAGATGGAACCGCATGAGGCCACCGCAGAGTTGTTGGGCGACAGGTTCTTTGACGACGGCTACGACGAAGTGCAACCGGGTTCAGTCTTCGCAATTTCGGGTGGAGATCGTCGCATCGAGGTGCACTTCGACGAGGGGTACACGGCGGCACAGGTGTTCGCGCCTGGCGACGACGACGTGGTGTGTTTCGAGCCGATGGCCGCACCGACCGACTCGCTGCGCCGCGGCGGCTACCGGGTGGTGTCGCCCGGCGAGTCCGCCGTCGCGCAGTTTCGGATCAAGGTCGTCCAGCAAAGTTGATGGGCCTTATGCGGCCGTCAGGAGGAAGGTCTTGTGTGCCCGCCTCTGAGCGACAACGTCCCCAGTACTCCACCGGTTATCGGTGGTTTGTCGCTCGGAGGCGGGCACATCCGGCATACGCGGACTCAGCAAACTGAACCGACACAGCAAATAGTCAACGCTTGTTGCGCGGCTGCCAGACCACCACGGCCGTGCTCTTCGGCACCACCGCGATGTCGCGGCGCTGCCTGGCGCGCAAATGCTCGATCTCCTGGGCCATCTCCCGTACACGGGACTGCAGCGCCTCGACCTGATTGGTCAGCTCGATGATGCGTTTGATGCCTGCGAGGTTGACGCCCTCGTCCTGCGAGAGCCGCTGCACCTCGCGCAGCAGATCGACATCACGCTGCGAGTAGCGGCGCCCGCCGCCGGAACTACGCTGCGGGCTGACCAAGCCGAGCCGGTCGTAAGTGCGCAGCGTCTGCGCATGCATGCCTGCCAGCTCGGCGGCCACCGAGATCAGGAAGGTGCGGGCTTGGTCCTTCTTGGCCATCACGCACCAGCCCATCCGGCGCGCGGGTCAAAACCGCTGGCTCGCTCCACCTTCGCGTAGGCCTCCAGCGCTTCTTGCGCCTCGCCTTCCAGTTTCGGCGGCACCGCAACCTTGACCGTGACGAGCAGATCACCGTGGCCGCCGGAGCGTTTCGGCACGCCGCGTCCACGTACCCGCAGGATCCGACCGTCCGACGTGCCCTTGGGAACCCGTACACCGACCTTGCCCTCCAGCGTCGGCACCGAAAGCGTTGTGCCGAGCGCCAACTCGTGGAAGCTGACGGGAACGGTGACGGTGAGGTCATCGCCGTCGCGGCCAAACACCTTGTCAGGCTTGACATGTACGGTGACGTACAGATCACCCGACGGGGCTCCGCGCAAACCGGCCTCGCCCTGCCCGGCCAACCGGATCCGCTGGCCGTCCTCGACACCGGGAGGGATACGCACGTTGATCGTGCGTGTGCGGGTGATCACACCGGTGCCCTTGCACTCCTGGCACGGGTGCTCGATGATCGACCCGCTGCCGCGGCACTCGGTGCACGGTTCGGAGAACCCGAACGCGCCCTGGTTGCGGCTGATGACACCCGACCCGTTGCAGTTCGGGCACACCTTTGGGCTGGTACCCGGACGTGCCCCGCTACCATGGCAATTCGTGCACGGCGCCGGGCTGGTGAGCCGCAGCGGCATCGCCACGCCCCTGGTGGCCTCCATGAACGACAGCGCGGTTTCGGTCTCCAGATCGTTGCCGCGGCGCGGCCGGCTGGGGCGCGGCTGCGCGCCACGTCCGAACAGTCCGCCGAACAAGTCGCCGATATTCGCGCCGCCGGTCTGCCCTGCCGCATCGAACAAGTCGTTCAGGTTGAACTCGGCTCCGTCGCCGCCGAATCCGCCGAAGTTGCCGCCGTTGAACCGGCGGCCGAACCCACCGCCCGCGAACAGGCGCCGGGTTTCGTCGTATTCCTTGCGCTTCGCCGCATCCGACAGCACGCTGTGCGCCTCGGACACCGCTTTGAATCTCTCGGCGGCATGCGGGTCGGAGTTGGTGTCGGGATGAAGATCGCGGGCCAGCTTTCGGTAGGCCCGCTTGATCTCGTCTGCGCTGGCGTCAGAGGAGACGCCGAGCTCCTTGTAGAAGTCCTTTTCGACCCACTCTCGTTGGGCCATACCGCGTCACCTCCTTACCTCTTTCTAGTTGTCTTGTTCTGAAGATTCTGCGGCCTGATCGCTCACCACGTCGGCGTTATGCGGCGTCTCATCGTCGTCGGGCACCGTGTCAACCACACCGACGAGGGCGTGCCGCACCACTTGGTCACCGACCTTGTAGCCACGCCGCATCACGGAGCCGACGATGGGATGGGTACCTTCGCCTTCATGCTGAACGGCTTCATGAAGGGACGGGTCGAACTCGTCGCCCTCGTCGCCGAAACCCGAAAGACCAAGCCCCTCAAGGGCGGTCGCCAGCTTGTCGGCGACTGACTTCAGCGGACCGGACTCCAGGTCGCCGTGGCTGCGAGCGCGATCCAGGTCGTCGAGCACCGGCAGCAGCTGGGTGACGACGGCGGCCTTGGTGCGCTCGGCAACCAGCTGCTGGTCGCGCAGCGCGCGCTTGCGGTAGTTGTCGTATTCGGCCTTGACGCGCTGCAGGGTGGACTTCAGTTCGGCGACATCATCGTTTCCCGCGGGCGCAGCCGCTTCCGGCGCCGGCCCACTGGGGGCCGGCCCGGAGGCAGCGTCACGGATTTCGCCGGTTACCGGATCGATGCGCCGTTTGTCGGTGACGGTCACCGGCTCGTACGAATCGTTTGAGCTCACTTGTTCTCCCGGTCATCGTCAACAACCTCGGCGTCCACGACGTCGTCGGCCGAGGAACCGCCCGCCGAGCCGCCCTCCGAGGTGGCGCCGCTGGTGGCCTGCTCGGCCTGGGTAGCCTCGTAGATGGCCTGGCCCAGGGCCTGCGACTCGACGCCCAACTTCTCCATCGCCGACTTGATCGCGGAGATGTCGGTGCCCGCCAGCGCCGTCTTTGCTTCGGAGATCGCCGCGTCGACCTTGGTCAGGGTGTCCTCGGGGACCGCTGAGCCTCCTCCAGACTCGCGAGCCTCGCGCTGCTCCTTGACGAACTTCTCCGTCTGGTACACCAGCGACTCGGCCTGGTTGCGGACGTCGGCCTCCTCGCGACGCTTGCGGTCCTCCTCGGCATGCGCCTCGGCGTCCTTGATCATCCGGTCGATCTCCTCCTTGGACAGGCCGGAGCCCTCCTGGATTCGGATCGTGTTCTCCTTGCCGGTGCCCTTGTCCTTGGCGGTGACGTGCACGATGCCGTTGGCGTCGATGTCGAAGGTGACCTCGATCTGCGGCACGCCGCGCGGGGCCGGCGGGATGCCGGTCAACTCGAAGCTGCCGAGCAGCTTGTTGTGCGCGGCGATTTCACGCTCACCCTGATAGACCTGGATCTGCACCGACGGCTGATTGTCGTCGGCCGTG
>Ga0126306_10002759_pt1 | contig 10015 bp, 10 predicted proteins | sample Plot27_FD_92592 | JGI IMG/M metagenome (GOLD analysis project Ga0126306, IMG submission 92592) | Serpentine soil microbial communities from UC McLaughlin Reserve, CA, USA - Plot27 | ecosystem: Environmental > Terrestrial > Soil > Grasslands | place: USA: UC McLaughlin Reserve, Lake County... | reverse complement strand
CGTTTGCGCGTGTTCTGCTGCAGAAGCCGCAGGCGGTGTTCATGGATGAGGCAACCGCGGCCCTTGACGAGGTGCTGGAGTTCACGCTGTATCAGCTGCTGCGCACGGAACTGCCGAACACCATCGTCGTCAGCGTCAGCCATCGGCCCACCGTCGAACAGCACCACGAGCGACACTTGCAGTTGCTCGGCGACGGCGAGTGGCGGCAGGGCCGCGTGGAGGGTGACGAGCCCGTCCCCGTGTGAGCCTTGAGAGGTCGCGGCGAGCACGCCGAGGTACCTTGCCGGGGTGGAAGCTGAAATGTTCACCCCGACGCTGGACTGGGGCAACGAGCTGTGGACCTCGCTGGTATGGATCGCCCGAGGCTGGGCGATCGCGGCGGTGTGCACCCTGGCCATCCTGGTGCTGATCGCCCGGTACACCAAGTGGGGAAGACAGTTCTGGCGCATCACCGGGCCGTACTTCACCGGCCCGTCGAGCGTCAAGGTCTGGCTGTGGCTGGCGGTGCTGCTGTTGTTGGTGATCGCGGGGGTTCGACTCGATGTGCTCTTCAGCTATCAGGGCAACGATATGCTGACAAGCCTCCAGGTGGTTGCCCAGGGCCATACCTCTGGCGACCAAGCCCTGAAAGACTCTGGCAGGGACGGCTTTTGGCTATCCATCCTCGTTTTCTCCATCATGGCGGCTCTGCACGTCGCGCGGATCATGCTGGATTTGTTTCTGATGCAGCGGTTCATGCTGGCGTGGCGGGCTTGGCTGACCGATCGGCTCACCGGGGACTGGCTGGATGGAAAGGCCTACTATCGGGCTCGCTTCATCGACGACACGATCGACAACCCTGATCAGCGCATTCAGCAGGATATCGACATCTTCACCGCCAACAATGGACCACTGCCCAACACCCCGAACATGACCACTAGCAACACGCTGCTGTTCGGCGCGGTCTCGGCAATCGCCTCGATGATTTCCTTCACCGCAATCCTCTGGAATCTCTCGGGCACGCTCACACTGCCGATCGTCGGGGTGGACGTTCCCAGGGCGATGTTCTGGATCCTGTTGACTTACGTGTTGTTTGCGTCGGTCATCGCATTCTGGGTCGGCAGGCCGATTATCTGGTTCAGCTTCAGGAACGAGAAGTTCAACGCCGCCTTCCGCTACGCGCTGGTGCGATTGCGCGATGCGTCGGAGGCGGTCGCGTTCTACCGTGGCGAGTTGGCCGAGCGCATGGGGCTGCGGCGACTCTTCGCGCCCGTCGTATCCAACTACAAGCGGTACCTGAACAGGATGATCGGTTTCTACGGCTGGAATCTCTCGATGAGCCAGATCATCGTGCTTCCACCTTATGTGTTGCAGTTCAAGCGGTTCTACGACGGGCAGATTCAGCTCGGTGACATGACCCAAACCGCAACCGCGTTCGGAAGCATCGAGCAGGGGTTGTCGTTCTTCCGCAACGCCTACGACCAGTTCGCCGGCTATCGCGCCGCGATCATCCGCCTGCACGGCCTAGTGGTCGCCAACGAAGAGGGTAGGAAGCTGCCCCAGTTGACCACCACGCCATGCGTCGACGGCACGGTTCAGCTCGACGATGTCGAGGTCCGCACGCCTGACGGAAAACAGCTCATCAACCCGCTCGACATGCGCCTCGAGGTTGGCGACACGTTGGTGATCACCGGCCCGTCGGGCAGCGGGAAGACCTCGCTGTTGCGGAGCCTGTCGGAGTTGTGGCCATTCACGTCCGGGACGCTGACCCGGCCGTGCGGACCCAACGAGACGATGTTCCTGTCCCAACTGCCGTATGTCCCGCTCGGCGACCTGCGTGCCGTGGTGAGCTATCCGAGTGAAGAGGGCATGATCGACGACGAGACGCTGCACGCCACGCTGCTGAAGGTAGCCCTTCCGCATCTCGTCGACCGCCTCGATGAGGTGCAGGACTGGGCCAAGGTGCTCTCCCCCGGCGAACAGCAGCGCATCGCGTTCGCGCGGATCCTGCTGACCAAGCCGAAGGTGGTTTTCCTCGACGAGGCCACGTCCGCGCTGGACGAGGGTCTGGAGTTCATCCTCTACCAGTTGGTGCGCACGGAGCTGCCGGACACCATTCTGGTCAGCGTCAGCCACCGCGCCACGGTAGAGCAGCATCACACCCACGAACTGGAGCTGCTCGGCGACGGCGAGTGGCGACTCGGTCGCGTGGAGGGCGACGAGCCCGTCCCCGTTTAACGTCGCGCCCGGTAGCTTCCGGGCATGGAAACGTTCACGCCGTCCCTGGACTGGGGCGACGACCTCATCACGTCGCTGCTGTGGGTGGCGAAGGCTTGGGCGAGCGCTGCGGTGTGCACATGGGTGATCCTGGCGCTGATTGCCCGGTACACCACGTGGGGCAAGCAGTTCTGGCGCATCTCCGGTGGTTATTTCAAGGGCCGCCAAAGCATTCCGGTGTGGACGTTGCTGGGCGTCCTGCTCGCGTCGGTGATGATCGATGTGCGCCTCGGGGTGCTGTTCAGCTATCAATCCAATGACCGCGAAATTGGGGGCTTACGCGTCTGCTCGTCGAGAGATAGAGGCTGCGTGCGTCCCGGCCCGCCGGCCGAAGAACGAGCCCTCACCGAGCTGAGTGCCGCTGGCATAGCCCTTACCGTCCTGGGCGATGTTCGAGGCGCACGCCCCGGCCGCGTACAGTCCCGGAATCGCGCTACCGTCTTCGCGTAACACCTGGCCTTCAATGGTGGTGGCCAGCCCGCCGACAGTGAAGCCCGCGTACATCGCCTTGCCAAGCGACAGGTCGAACGCTCCCCACGGTCCTTTATCCTGTGGCGCAAGGAATTCCGGCTGTTTGTGAAAGTCGGGATCCGCGCGGCGGGCGGCGTGCTCGTTATACCGGTTCAGCGTGGCGACCAGGTTTCCGGGCGGGATGCCGAGGTCGGCTTCCATCTCCTCGACGGTTTCCCAGCCGTCGATCAGCGGCACCAACGGCACCTCGGGGCGTTCCAGGTGCGCCTCGTCGACGATCAGGAACGCCGCGCTGTCGGGCTGATCCATCACGAATCCGGATGTGCGCGAGTGATAGGAATCCTCGGTGACGAAGCGCTTGCCCTCCTTGTTGACGATGATTCCGGTCAGCAGAACCGACGGTGGATACGCCGGTGCGGTGATGAACACCTGATCCATGTGCTTGGTGGCCCCACCGGCCGACTCACCGAGCCGGATGCCCAGCCCGTCGTCGTAGGTGTTGCCGAGCACGAACGGCTTCTCGGCCAGCTTCGGCGTGTACTCGGCGACCATCTCCGGATTCATCACGAATCCGCCCGCGGCGATCACCACCGCCTTGGCCCGGACTGCGCCGGTGTCGTTGAAGTGCTTCCAGGTGACCCCGACAACGCCACCGTCGTCGACGATGAGGGCGGTTGCTCCAGTCTCGTACCGGATCTGCACTCCGAGTTCGTCCGCCCGTTTGAGCAGAAGATCGATCACCATGCCGGCCCCGCCGGTGTCGCCTGGCACCGGCACTTTGTGTCCGCGCGGCGCGGGTATCGCCTGATCCTTGAACGGCCACACCTTCTCGTTGCCGGTGAACATCAGGCCTTCGGTGTTCGGCTGGATGACGGCCTTCTCCGGGTAATAGCTGCGCTCGAACTGAAAACCCAAGTCTTCCAACCAGTTGAAGTGCTCAACGCTGCCGTCGCAGTAAGCCCGAATCTTGTCGTGCTCGGGCTCGCGCGACACCGCGACGAGGTACTTGTACATCTCGTCGGCGCTGTCGGCGTGGCCGGTGGCCTCCTGCAGGGCAGTGCCGCCGCCCAGGTAGAAGTGCCCGCCCGCCATCGACGTGGTGCCGCCCGCCGCCGCCGCTCGCTCCAACACCAGCACCCGTGCGCCCGTCGCGGCGGCACTGACGGCCGCGCAGCCGCCGGCGATGCCGAAGCCGATCACCAGCACGTCGACCTCGTCGGACCACGACGTCACGTCGGCGGGGTTGACGGTTTCGGGAATGTCGGTCACCGCTGCTCCTGTTTCACGTAGTCGAAGAACGCCCGGATCTCGGGCGGGATGTGCGCGATCTCGATGTAGGGCACGCCGGCATCCTGGGCAGACACATATGCGAACTCCATGCCGCCGGGCATCAAACCGCGCTGTACCACCTCCGCGTTGCGCTCAGCCAGAGCGCGCTCGACGTCGTCGACCTCCACGCAGATGTGATGCAGCCCGGGCCCGGCCCGGTCGAGAAACTCGGTGTAGATGCTCACACCCCGCACCGGTGCGATGAGTTCCAGCTGCGTGTCACCGGCGTAGCTCAGCGCGATGTCGGCGACGAAGTCCGCGGGTCGGCCGCGATACGTGCATGCGTCGGGGCCGAAGTGGACAGCGGCCATACGGATCCACTTCTTGGCGCCCAACAACGTGGTCAGTGCCTTTTCGGTGGCATCGAGGTCCGGCGTTACCCACGCAATCTGGACAGGTGTCTGGGCATGCATCGCCACGAGAATATCTCCGGCGCGCCGCCCTGGCTAGAACGTGTTCTAGTTTATTCCTCGCCGAGGTACGCCTTGAGGCATCGATCAGCCATTGCACGCGCCGCCGCGGGATCCTCTCCGCGCTCGACGTTGGCGGTGTACCACTCTTCGCCAGACAGTGTCAGGAAGCGACGACCGTCCTCGGTGCCCGTCCATTGCTGCCCGAACGACGGGTCGATGGATTCACCAGTACTCAGGTGGATGGCCAACCCGAGCACCATGGAATCCCACCCGATTCCGACGGCGCCGGGGCCGAACTGGCGCCAGATCTCGTCGTCCACGTGGGCGATGTGCTCGAGTGTCAATCGCGCCCGGTCGATACCGTCGCTGCTGATGCTGACGTCGATCGTGCTGACGTTGCCGCCGTATTCCCAGGAGGCGGTGAAGTTCTTCGGTGGGTCGCACGTCAGGATGGTTCCTCCTGCTTGGCCCTCAAGCTGGTAGGAGCCGCCGACTTTCAAATCGCCGGAAATCGGCATGAGCCACCGTGGAATGCGCTCGATATTGGTGACCGCATCCCAGAGATCTGCCGGGTCGGTGTCGTAGGACTGACTGACGGTGACGACGTGCGCCTTCCCGGTGTCGATCGTGCGCGTCCCGACGCTGCGCTGTACCGCCTTGATCTGATGGTCGACGTCAATGTCAATCATGTTGCTTCCCTTCGTCTCTGCGTTGTCGTTTGCCGCGCGCAACCTCGGTGGCCAACGCGCTGAGATGTGGTGTCCAGAACCGCCGAAACGTCTCCAGCCATTCGTCGACGTCCCGCAATGCACTACCGTTCACCGCGTACAGTCGCCGCTGACCGTCCGGTCGAACCGATGCGAACCCATTGTCCCGCAGCACTTTTAAGTGCTGTGATACCGCGGGCTGAGTGATCGCGAACTCGTCCTGGACGATGGTCCCGATCGCACCGGCCGACAACTCGCCGCTGGCGAGCAGCTCGAGGATGCGGCGCCGCACCGGGTCGCCCAGGACGTCGAACGCGTGCACCAATACAAATTAAAGCTCTGACTTATATAAGTCAAGCCTATATCTTACGAGTTGCCTGGACGTTCGCCGAGCATGCCGATCAGCAGCCGGACCTGAGTGTCGAATACGGCCCCGGGTTCGGTCAGCGTGTCCGCACCGTACTGACCGAACACCTCGAGGCTGATCGCACCCACCAGCGCCGCCCACAGCAGAAAGCACTTGGCGACCGCGGAGTCATCCCCGGTGAAGCGGAACTCTTCCCGCAGCCGGTCGAAATCCGACGACAACGGTTGCACCGCAGCAACATTTGACTGAGGTATGTCGCCGGCCGCGATGCCGGCCGCGATCGCGCCGAACAGCGCACCGACGACCCGGGTCCCCGGCCCGACGGTGCGGTCCGGCGGCGCGTGGTAGCCGGGTACCGGGTAGCCGTACAGCAGCGCCCATCGGGCCGGCTGATCGATAGCCCACTCGCGGACCGCGTGCGCCATCGCGAGCAGTTGGTCGCGCCATGATCCTCGGGCCGCCACACCGGCGCGGTCGGCCTCGTCGGCCAGCTCCGAATAGGCGTCGATGAGCAGAAGTGTCAGCAGATCGTCGCGACTGGCCACATAGCGGTACACCGCGGACGAGACCATGCCCAGGTCGCGCGCGATGGCCCGCAGCGACAGCCCGGCACCACCTTCGGTGACCAGATGGCGCCGGCCGAGCTCGATGATCTGCGCCTCGATCTTGTCGCGCGCTTCCTGCCGCTTGCCCATGCGGCCAGTGTGACACAAAGCGAGATCACCGCTCTTGCTTCTTCACGTCCGGTGTGCCACTGTCATTAGAGAACACCGCTCTCGAATCTCACACCGATGAAGGGAACCCCGATGACCGTGCACTACGACGCACCGAATCGCGCCGAGCGCGCAGGCAATGCGCTGATCCGCTGGCTCGCCGAGGCCGGAGTCAGCATCGCCGGCACTCGAGCGCTGCGGGTTCGTGGCCGCAAGACCGGCAAGCGCCGCGGCGTGGTGATCAACCTGCTCACCGTCGACGGGCGCGACTACGTCGTGTCGCCCCGCGGTGACACGCAGTGGGCGCGAAACGCGCGTAGCGCAGGCACCGTCGAGATGGGGCCACGGTGGCGCAGTCGCGAAGTGCGCATCGCCGAGGTCGCCGACGACGCCAGGCCGCCGCTGTTGAAGCGCTATCTCGACCGCTGGTACTGGGAGGTCAAGGGTCACGTCGGCGGCTTGACGCCGCAGTCGACCGACGACGAAATTCGTTCTGCTGCACCGTCAATCCCGGTTTTCGAACTTCTCCGCTAGGGTGCAGGGGCCGACCACGGCTCGGGGCCCGGCGTGCCCACAGTGCCCGACGCGGCAGAAACCACGTCTTCGCGAGCCTGCTGGCTGGCGGCCTGCCACGACACCGCAGCCGGATATTGACCCCAGGTGCTGTTGAACATCCCGATGATCGCAGCCCGGCCGTCGGGGGTGAGGTTGTACACCGGTCCGCCGGAGTCGCCCTTCTGGCTCACCACGCCGTTGGCCATCGTGAACCAACCGTTGTTCACGGCCTCGATGGTCCCGCAGCTCTCCCCCGTGATCACACCGAAGTGACACACGGGCATACCGACCGTTGGCACGATCGCCGGATCGGCGATCAATTGCCGTCCGCCCGGCAGGGTGTTGTTGATGACGACGTCGGGTGAAAGGCTGATCGCCTCCCAATCGGCAATCTGATGGTTGGTGTCGATGGTGGCGCCGTTCGCCGTGTTGTCCCGGAAAAGCGCCTGAGTGCCGATCACGTTGCCGTCCCTGTCGCTGACCTGTCCACTGCCCCTGCAGTGACCGGCGGTGAACGCGATCCGCATCTGCGGGTCGACGTAGCCCAGCGTGCAGACGTTGGTGCCTTGGCGCACCTCCATGCCGGGGAACACCAGCACCCGCGGAGCCGCTTGCGCCGGCGCTGACTGCAGCGCAAACGCCATGATCGGGGCGGCCGCCGCTGTGAACATGCGCAACCATCGTCGGCGCACTATCGCCTCCGATCTTCATGCGTCAAGGCTGTCAAGCGTACCGCTGAGATACGGATTGCTATAGCCGAATGACTCCCGCAACTGCGCACGCAATTGCTCATCGGCCATGGAAGCCGCGACGTTACACACCGGCCCCCTTGCCGCGCCATCGGCGGCAAACTCCCGCCGCGGATGGCCACCCGAAAGCGATGGTGGCCCGCACCTTTCAGCCCGGGCCACCATCGTGTCCGCGCTACGGAATCGTGAGCACCTGACCCGGATGAATGAGGTCATGGTTGGAGACGCCGCTGGCGTCGGCGATCACCTGATACTTGCTGCCGTCGCCGTAGAAGCGTTCCGCGATCGCCCACAGAGTGTCGCCGGAGACCACGGTGTAGGTCCGTGCAGCGGGCGGCGGCGGAGGGGGCGGAGGCGGCGCTGCAGCGGCTGCCGGTTCGGGCGGTGGGGGCGCCGGCTCCTCGGCCGCGACGGGGACCGCTTCCGGTGCTGGCGGCTCGGCAGCCGGCGGTGGCGGCGCATCGGTTTCCGTGTTGGACGACCATGCCGGGCCGTCGAACCCGTACAGCACCAGGTTGCGGTCGTCCTGCAGGAGCAGCCGAACATCCTTGGCGCCTTTGGTATCCGTGTGCCAGACCGGCTTGTCCGGCGTGTAGAGCACGCAGTTGCCGTCCTTTTGCACCTCGAGACGTTCGACGCCCTGCCCGTTGGTCCCCGTTGCCCACACAGACTCGCTGCCCGCGGCCAGCACCAAGTTGCCGTCGTCTTGCAACGTCAACGTGTACACCCCGTTGCGTGACGTCAGCGATTGCCCGCGTTCGAGTTTCTCGCCGTTCATCAGTCGGTCGCTCATGTCCTAACTCCTTCGCCCGTGACCCGGGTGAGCTTACTGATCTTGGCTGTCGCCGTGGGCATTACGAGTCAGGAATCGAATCCGAGTCCTACCGCATCGAGCGTTCGCAACAGGATGTTTCGCCGCCCCGCAGAGTGGTCGGCCCGATCCAGCGACCAACGCGTCGCCTGAATACCGATGCTGGCCAGCGGCTCCGGCGGAAACGGCAACGGCCGGCTGCGGACCATCTCCAATTCGGTGCGCGCCGTCGGCTCGCCATCGAGGAGGTCGAGGCACACGTCGGCGGCGAACCGCGCGGCACCGACACCGAGCCCGGTGAAACCGTTGACGTAGGCCACCCGGCCGTCGCGGGCGAGCCCCCAGTGCGCGCAGAACCGGGTGTTGGTGTCGATGGCGCCTGCCCACCGGTGAGTGAATCGGACATCGGCGAGTGCCGGAAAGGTGATGAAGAAGTGTGCGGCCAGGCGCCGATAGGTGGCGGACCGGTCCTCGTAGCGGTCATCGACCTCGCGGCCGAAGTGGTAGACGGCGTCGTAGCCGCCCCACACGATTCGGTTGTCCATGGTCAAGCGGTAGTAATGAAATTGATTGGTACAATCGCCAATTCCCTGCCTGCGCCGCCAGCCGATGCGGTCGAGCTGCGCGTCGGTGAGCGGCTCGGTGGCCAGCACGTAGTCGTACACCGGGACGGTGCGCAGCTTGTTGCGTCGCAGCAGGCTCGGAAAGACATTCGTCGCCAGCACGGCATGGCGGCAGGTGAAGGTCGCAGCCCCGGACTGGACGCGCAGCGCGGCGCCGCCGGAGTCGAGGCGTTTTGCGTTTGTGTGCTCATAGATGCGCACACCGGCGTCCTGGCAGGCGCGGGCCAATTCGAGCGCCAGCTTGGCCGGATGAATGAGCGCACACGTGTCGGGGTGGTACAGGCCCGCGAGATAGGCCGGTGAATGAACCTCGTCGCGCACTGCGCTGCGACCGAGCAGTTGCCCTTCGCCCTGAGCGGCGGCATCGGCCAGCCACTCGACTTGATGTGGTTCCGTGGCCACCGACAGCATGCCGGTGCGCTGCCATTCGGCGTCGAGCCCCAGCGACTCAATGTCGGCTTGCATGCCGTCGAGGTTCTGCTGGCCCATCGCTTCGAGCGTGTCAATCTCGTTGGGCCAGCGTGCTTTTCCATTGGCCCGACCGTGCGTCAGGCTGGCGTCGACAAAGCCACCGTTGCGACCTGACGCGGCCCAGCCGATGCTATTGGCCTCGCACACGACGATGCGGCGATCCGGATTTCGCTGCGCTGCATGCAATGCGGTCCACAACCCGGTGTAGCCCCCGCCGACAACCAGCAGGTCGCAGGTGATCGATCCCGTTGCCGTCGGGTATTCGGGCCGGGGGATGTCGAGCCACATCGAACCGAAGTTACTTGCTGCTAGGGAACGTTCGACCAGGCTCGAATCGACGTAGGCATCAAACACCGTCTCCACATCGCGGACACTACGGGGTGCATGCGGAACGTGGCGTAAATCGGTTGCCGAGGCCGGGAAGATGGAGATGTGCTGCCAGGCGAGGTGCTGGCGGCGCCGTCCGCCCCATCGGTCGACATCGCGGTCTGCCTGTTGGACGTGTCCGAGGCCACGCAGCGGGAGCGGTTGCCGCGACGCGGCGAACCCG
>Ga0126306_10002758_pt1 | contig 10017 bp, 10 predicted proteins | sample Plot27_FD_92592 | JGI IMG/M metagenome (GOLD analysis project Ga0126306, IMG submission 92592) | Serpentine soil microbial communities from UC McLaughlin Reserve, CA, USA - Plot27 | ecosystem: Environmental > Terrestrial > Soil > Grasslands | place: USA: UC McLaughlin Reserve, Lake County... | reverse complement strand
GTCGTGTTGATGTCGCCCCGCCGGTCGAGCTCGGCGGCGCCGAGGAAGCCGACCTCGATCCGGCCCGGCTGCAGCCAGTAGTTGAAGATCTCGGGCACGGAGACGACGGCGTCGGCGGTGTCGGCGAGCTCGCCGTCGCCTATCGACAGGGGGACGACCTGCGGCTTCGACCCGATCGTCCCGGACTCGTAGACGAGCACGAGGCCGGGGGCGTGGGTGCGCCGGGCCAGGTTGGCGGCGAGCGAGGGCACGCCGATGCCGACGAAGCACACCTCGCCGTCGGCGAGCTGGCGCGCCGCAGCCACCGTCATCATCTCGTCGGCGGTCCAGCCCGCAGAGGTCAAGCGCCGGCCTCTCGGTCGAGCCACGAGTAGCGGGCTGTGTCCTGCCCCGCGTAGTCGGGGTCGAGATAGATGAAGACGCGCTGGATCAGGAAGTCCCGGATCTCGAACACGTCGCACCACCGCCCGGCCGCCCAGTCGGGGACGCCGGCCCGCCACGGGCCGTCGCGGTGCTCGCCGTGGCTCGTGCCCTCGCACACCAGCACGTCGGACCCCGAGAACACCCAGTTGAATTCGGAGTAGTGGTGCTCGATCGACTTCAGCGTCCCCCCGACGTCGCCGAACAGCTTGCCGATCTGCTCCTTGCCCGAGGCCACGCCCCACTTGGGGAAGTAGACCTGGGCGTCGTCGGCGAACAGGTCGAGGATGCTGCCGCCGTCCGAGGTGACCCCACCCCGGTCGAACGCCTTCAGGTACTCGATCGCCACGCTCTTGCGCTGCTCGTCGGTCATGGTCTGCGTCGCGACGGCCATGGTTTCTCCCCTGTCTCCCTGGTCATGCCGAGGTCGGCACGCGGCCGACCACGTGGTCCTGCATCCACTGGCGGAACGTGTCCCGGTCGCGGCTGATCCCGTCCCAGGCGGCATACGCCGCGTTGTCGCGCTCCGAGTAGCCGTGCGCGTAGCTGGGCGCCGCGCCGCCCGGGACCTCCGCCACGGCGGTCACCACCCACGACGGCAGCACGACGGCGCCGGGCCGGTCGTCGAGCTGGTCGACGACTTCCTCCACGGTGACGATGGCCCGGTCGGCCGCCAACACGGCCTCCTTCTGCACGCCGGTGATGCCCCAGAGCTGCACCATCCCGGCGCGGTCGGCCCGCTGGGCGTGGATGACCGTGACGTCCGGCCGCAGGGCGGCCACCGCGGTGAGCTCCTCGCCGGTGAACGGGCAGGCGATGGCGGCGACGTTCGCCGTGTGGCCGGCCAGGTCGGTCCCGGCGTAGCCGCGCAGCACGGCGAACGGCAGCCCCGAAGCCCCGGCGACGTACCGGTTGGCCATCCCCGCGTGGCTGTGCTCCTCCAGCTCCAGCGGGTGTGGCCACCCGTTCTCGACGGCGTCTCGGAACCGGTGGAGCGAGCCCACGCCGGGGTTACCGCCCCAGGAGAACACGAGCTTGCGGGCACAGCCCATGCCGATGAGCTGGTCGTAGACGATGTCGGGCGTCATGCGCACGACCGTCAGGCCGCGGCGGCCCTGGCGGATGATCTCGTGGCCGGCGGCGTGCGGGATGAGGTGCGTGAAGCCCTCCAGCGCCACGACGTCACCGTCGTGGACGTGGGTCGCCACCGCGTCGTGGAGTGAGGTGATCGTCGCCACGGCTCAGCCCCGCGGGTACCAGGGCGGGATGTCGGCGTCGACGTTGACCCACACCGATTTCGGGTCGGTGTAGCCCCGCATGGCCTCGAAGCCCATCTCGCGCCCGTAGCCCGACTGGCCCACCCCACCGAACGGCGACCCCGGGCCGACCCGCTTGTAGCAGTTGACCCACACCATCCCGGCGCGGAACGCCCGGGCCAGCTTGTGGGCGCGGGACACGTCCTGGGTCCACAGCCCGGCGCCCAACCCGTAGTCGGTGCTGTTGGCGACCGCCACCGCCTCCTCGTCGCTGCCGAAGGTCGAGACGGTGACGAACGGGCCGAAGACCTCCTCCCGGCACACCCGGGCGGCCGGGTCGGCCCGCACGACGGTGGGCAGCACGTAGCAGCCCTGATCGAGCGCGGGATCGTCGGGGGCCCGCCCGCCGGTCAGGACCTCGCCGCCCTCGTCCTCCGCGACCTTGACGTACGCCAGCACCCGGTCGCGGTGCTCGGGCGACGTCAGGGGGCCCATCTCGGTGCCGAGGGCCAGCGGGTCGCCCACGCGCAGCGAGCGGGCCAGGGCCAGGAAGCCGTCGAGGAACTCGTCCGCGATCGCCTCGTGGAGCACCAGGCGCGAGCCGGCGATGCACGCCTGGCCCTGGTTGTGGAAGATGGCGAACGCCGACCCGTTGACCGCCGCCTCGAGCTCGGCGTCGGCGAACACGACGTTGGCGCCCTTGCCCCCCAGCTCCAGCTGGACCCGCTTGAGGTTGCCGGCCGACGCCTCGACGATCGACCGCCCGGTGCGCGTCGAGCCGGTGAAGCTCACCTTCGCGATGCCCGGGTGGGCGGCGATGCGGGCGCCGGCGTCGTGACCGTAGCCGGGCACCATGTTCACCACGCCCGCGGGGAGGCCGACCTCCACCATCAGCTCGCACAGCCGCAGGCTGGACAGCGGCACCAGCTCCGACGGCTTCATCACCGCGGTGTTGCCGGCCGCCAGCGCGGGGCCGAGCTTCCAGCTCGTGAACATGAGGGGGAAGTTCCACGGGACGATCTGGCCGACGACGCCGACGGGCTCGGGTGTGACGTAGTTGAGGAAGCCGGCGTCGACCGGGATCACCGATCCCTCGAACTTGTCGGCCAGCCCGCCGAAGTAGCGGTAGGTGGCGGCAGTGCGGGGGACGTCGAGGAGCGTCGTGTCCTTCAACGGATGGCCGGTGTCGGTCGACTCCAGCCGGGCCAGCTCCTCCGCGTGGGCCTCGATGGCGTCGGCCAGCCGTCCGAGGAGCCGGCCGCGCTCGGCGGCTGGGGTCGCGGCCCAGGCGGGGAGCGCGGCCTGGGCGGCCTCGACGGCACGGTCGACGTCGGCGGCCCGGGCCTCCGCCACCTCCGCGAGCAGCGACCCGTCGTGCGGGTTGCGGACGTCGACGGTGCCGCCGGCGAGCGCGTCGACGAACTCGCCCCCGATGAACAGCCGTGTTTGCACCTCAGAACTCGACGGCCGTCTTCGGTGCCTTGCCCTCGGCGATGAGGTCGGGAAGGGCGGCGGAGCCGTTCTCCCACACGAGCAGCATCGCCCGCTTGGGCGAGTAGCCCTGGTGGCGGATGTCGGCCGGCATGGCGGCCACGTCGCCGGCCTTCATCACCACCTTGGCCCGGGGCGCCCCGGTCTCGCGGTCCTCGACCTCCCAGTGGATCTCGTCGGAGAGCTGGACGAACCACTCGACCCGGTCGTTGCCGTGGATGATCGGGAGGATGAACTCTTCGGTGGTCGGGCAGTAGAGGCTGTCCTTGCACACGGAGACCACGGACGGGTTCCACGTCACGTCGCTGCGGGACAGGTAGGCGAACAGGTTGAACGCCGCCACCTCGCCCTCGTAGCCCGGCTCGGCCTCGACCGTGGGCTCGTCCTGGGGGACGTCGGCGAACATCCGGTTGATCGGGTGCCCGGTGTCGTCGCTGCGCAGCGGCTCGTCGCCGGGGACGCCCACCATCCGCTGGGCGGTCACCCGAGTGCGGGTGACGGCGGCGAGGTTGTCGCCGCGCTTCTCACCGAAGGGCGACCCGGTTTCCTGCGGGGCGGCGAACGGGTCGAAGCCGTCGTTCGTCCAGTCCGCGAGCATGGCCTTGAACGTGGCCATGATCTGCTCGTGGTCGAAGTTCTCCTGGTGGTCGAGCTCGGCCTTGCGGTAGGCGTCGTTGTAGCGGCCGGCGAACAGGTCGACGTTCCCGTAGTGGTTCATCGTCCCGATGACCGAGTCGAAGTTGACGATCCCGTAGAAGAAGTTCCACGCCACGTCGCGCATGAGCGCCTTGAGGAAGGCCTCGATGGACAGGAGGTGGCGGCCGGTGGGCCATTCGACGTGGGCGAAGTGCTCGTCTCGGCTGAAGGTGAACCCGCCGAGCCGGAAGGTGGCGTACCCGTGCTCATTGCGCTCGCCGGCCTCGACGGGGCTCTCGGTGGCAGTCATGGTCGGTCCTCCTTGCTCACGCCGACTGGCAGATGTCGGCCCAGCGGTAGACGGTGTCGGGACCGGCGATGGTCTGGAGCAGGATCACGCTCGGCCGCTCGGCGCTGAACCGGTGACAGCGGCCGGCGGGCAGGAGCGCCATGTGGCCCCGGCCGGCAGTGATGCGGCCCATGGGGCTGCCGGCGGGCTGGCCCTCGACGGCGACCGACCCCTGGGCGTCGGGATCGACCTGCGGCTCGGCAGGGTCGAGCAACTCGACGACGACCTCGCCGTCGACCACCAGCGCGAACTCGTCGTGCGGCGCCGCCCGCCACCCCGAGGTCCCCTCCGCCCGGATGACCTCGAGCACGTACTCCATGTTCTTGGCCACCGCGACCTTCTCCCAGGGCCGGGCGGCGCTGGCCACGTCGAACATGTTGGAGAAGACGTAGTTCTTCGGATCGTCGTCGATGACCTCGACCCCGCCCTTGTCGTAGCGGTCGAGCGATGCGAACGCGGTCGTGTACGTCGCCATGCGGCCCCCTTACCGGTGACGTTCGCATTGCGCACAGTCGTACGCATTGTGAACAATTGGACGGTCGCGTAACGTGAGGGGCGTGTCAAGGGGCGTGCCGGCCGATTTCGTCCAGTCACTGGAGCGCGGGCTTGCCGTCATCCAGAGCTTCGACGCCGAGCACCCACAGCTCACCCTCAGCGAGGTCGCCGCCCGCACGGGCCTCACCCGGGCGACCGCCCGCCGGCTGCTGCTGACGCTGGCCGACCTCGGCTACGTGTCCAGCAACGGGCGCAACTTCTCACTCACCCCTCGCGTCCTCGACATCGGCTACGCCTACCTGTCGTCGCTCAACGTCCAACAGATCGCCCAGCCCTCCCTGGAGGCGCTGTCGGAGCGGGTGCACGAGTCGGTGTCGGTGACCGTGCTCGACGGTGCCGACATCGTCTACGTCGCCCGCGTCCCCACGAAACGGATCATGACGATCTCGCTGGGCCTCGGGAGCCGGCTCCCCGCCTACTGCACGTCGATGGGGCGGGTGTTGCTGGCCGAGCTGGACGCCGACGAACTCCGCCGCGCACTGCCGGCCGAACTGGAGCGGCACACCCAGCACACGATCTGCTCGGCGGAAGAGCTGGGGGTGGTCCTGAAGCAGGTCCGTGCGCAGGGCTGGGCGCTCGTCGACCAGGAGCTGGAAATCGGCCTGCGCTCGGTCGCCGCCCCACTGCGCGACGCCTCGGGGCGGGCGGTCGCCGCCATGAACATCTCCACACAGGTGGCCCGCACGCCCGTCGAGCAGATCCACGACGACCTCATTCCCGACCTGGTCGCCACGGCCGGCCGGATCAGCGACGCGCTCGCCAAGCGATGAGCGCGGCCGCGGCCGGCGACGCGTTGTGGGCCCGGGTCCAGCAGCTCGCGTCCGGCCTGCGGGCGGGCGGCGCCGAGGTCGCCCTCTCCGAGTTGCTCGACGCGGCCGAAGCGCTGCGCCACGTCCGGCTGGCCGACCGCCGGGAGCTCCGTACCGCCCTCCAGGCGACGCTCGTCAAGAACGCGCACGAGCTGGCCCGCTTCGACGCGCTCTTCGACCGCTGGTTCCCGGCGCATCCGGCGGGCGACGACGAGGCTCCGGCCGGACCGCCGGCCGGCGCGCCGGACAGCGTGACGCCTCCCGACGGGGCCGCCCCAGCGCTGGGCGAGCGGGTCCGGGCCGCGGTCAATGCCGGCACCGAGGCCGAGCTGCGCGTCCTCGCCGAGGTCGCTGTGGCGCGCCACGCCGGCTTCGACGAGGGCACCCGGACCGAGCGGTACCACGTCTACCGGGTGCTACGGGCCGTCGAGCTGGCCCGCCTGCTCCACGACGCCCTCCGCCGGGCGCGGGAGCGCGGCGAGGAGCCGTCCCGCGCCGAGGTCGCGGCCCGCATCGAGGCGCTCCGCCGCCTGATCATCGAGCAGGTGCGTGCTCGGCTCGTGTTCGACGGCGACCCGGCCGCCGTGGCAACGGCCACCAGCCCGTTCGACGTGGAGCTGGGCCGGGCGACGGCAAGTGAACTGGCCGAGGTCCGCGCCGCCGTGCGCCCACTGGCCCGCCGCCTGGCCGCCCGGCTCGGGCGCCGCCGGCAGAGCATCCGCTCGGGCGCGGTGGACATGAAGCGCACGGCCCGCCGGTCCGTGGGTACGGGCGGCGTGCCCATCGACGTCGCCTACCGCCGCCCCCACGCGCACCGGCCCGAGGTCTTCACGCTGTGCGACGTGTCCGGCTCGGTTGCCGACTTCGCCGGCTTCACCCTGACGCTCCTGTCGGCGCTGGCGGGCGAGCTGGCCTCCACGCGGTCGTTCGCCTTCGTGGACGCCGTCGACGAGATCACCGACCTGGTGGCGGCGTGCGACGGCGTGGTCGAGCCGTGGCAGATCCTGCAGCGAGGGCGGGTGATCGGCGCCGACGGCCACTCCGACTACGGGGCCGTGCTCGGCGACTTCCGCGACCGCTGCGGCCGGGCGCTCGGCCCCCGCTCGACCGTGATCATCACGGGCGACGCCCGCAACAACTACCGCCCCACCGGCGCCGCCGTGCTCGCTGAGATCGCCCGCCACAGCAGGGCCGTCTACTGGCTCAACCCCGAACCCCGGGCCCAATGGGATGCCACCGACTCGGTCCAGGCCGCCTACGCCGCCCACTGCCGGGGCGTATTCGAGGTCCGCACCCTGCGCCAGCTCGGCGAGGCGGTCGAGCGGATCCTGTGACGGCCTGCACACGTCGCTCGAGCGCTGACGCCGGCGACCTGCCGACGACGTTCCCCCGCGTTGCCGTCCCGGCACGCTCGGCGTCGCGCGGGCCCGGTCGCGGGGGGCGGGAACGACGAGAGCCGGCCCATGGGGCCGGCTCGTCGATGAGACCGTGAGGTCGGGTCGGGGCGCGCATCACCCCTGGCGCCGCCACCCGGAGGGCGGCGGCGATGTCGGGTCAGCCGGGGACCGGAACGTCGTCGCGCTCGGTTGCGGCCGGGGTGGCCAGCAACGTGCGCACGTCGAGCAGCAGGTCGGCAACCTCGTTCGACGACACCAGCTCACGGTGGAGCAGGTCGCCCAGGCCCTTGTCGATGACGGCAAGGGCCTCACTGATCATCTCGTCGAGCTCACGGGTCTCGGTCACGCCAACACCCTATCGGTCGTTCGACCCCCCGGGGACGACCACTCGACGTCGGGACTGTGACGTTTCGCGCACGTCCGCCCCGTCACCCGCGTGGCCCGTCGAGGAAGGTGAAGAGGAAGAGTTGGGTGGCGTAGGCGACGAGGCGCGGGGTTCCGGTGCCGTCGGGGCCGCAGTCCCACAGAGCCATGTCGCCGGACGCGTAGCCGTCGCCGGCGTTGCGGGCGCGGTTGTGGGCGAGGACCCACGGGGACCGGCATTCGTCCAGCAGATGGACGGTGAGGTCGACGCTCGGGGCGAACCACGCCCGGTCGGACCGGCCGACCCGCTCGCCCACGGCGCCGGGCATCGTATCGGCCATTACGACCAGGGCCAGGGGGTCGAGGGTGCCGTCGTCCTGGAATGGCGGCTCGTCGAAGCGGTACCACATGGCCCGCTCGGCCCGCTCGGGGACGTAGTCCTCCCAGAAGTTGTGGCCGAGGGCGTGGCGCCCCTCCAGCCGGGTGTCCCAGAACGGCATCGGCGGGGGCGGCGGCCCCAGGGCTGCGAGTGCCGCCTCGGCCTCCGGTGGCAGCGGGCCGCGGTAGGACGGGCACGCCTCGGGCCGAGGCACGGCGGCGGGCGGCCGGAGGTCGGTGAAGGCGAAGCCCTCACGCGTCCGGCCGAAGATGCCGGTCGTGAGATGGCCGCGGGCCGCGCCCGGGTTGCGCACCTCGGCCCGCATGTGGGACATCGACCGGCCCCGCCGCAGGACCTCGACGTCGACCTCGACCGGCCCCGCCGCCACCTGGGCGGCGAACGTCGTGTGCAGGGCCCGGAGGCGCTGGTCGGGGTCGTCGAGCTCGGCGGCCATGGCCCGCAGCGCCAGCGCGGTGACGATGCCGCCCTGGGGCAGCGGCCGCAGGCACCACGCCTCGGCGACCTCGCCGTCGTAGCGCCCGTCCCCGACCGCACGCACCGCCGTCTCGTCCACGAAGGCCCCGCCCACGACGGCAGGCTCGCCGCCGCCCCCGGCGCCGGTCAAACACATTCGGGCGCCGGGGGCGGGCCGCTCAGAAGAGCCGGTACGAGCCCAGGAGCGTGAGCGTCTCGGTCGTCGACCGGCCGGCGAGCCACTCCCGGAGGCCCTTGACGAACTGCTGGTACTCGGGGAGGGAGAGCAGCGGGTTCTTCCCGCCCTCCGGCGTGGAGAGGAGGATGACGTAGGTCACGCCGTCGTCCAGGCGCATCGCGGCGTACTGCAGTCCCTCCGGCTTCGCCGCCTCGAGGGCGGTGAAGACGTCGGCGGCGGCCGCCTCGACGTCGGCGACGTGCTCGGGAGCGACCTCGGCCCGGATCAGGACCGTGGTCATCGGCTGTGTCTGCGTGTCGTGCATGCCCCCCTGACACTCCCCGTGATGCCGGTGTGACGAGGTCGCGCGGCGTGTCCCGGCGAGTCGACGGAGAGGACCGGAGGTTTTCGAGGTCCGGGCGTGCCGGATGCGATCACCGCCCACCCGGCGGCGCCCTAGCCTCTCGCCCGGTGACGTACGAGACGATCGCTCGGCTGGGCCGCGGGGGCATGGGCGTCGTCGACCTGGCGCGCGGTCCCGACGGCACGAAGGTCGCCCTCAAGCGCCTCACGCTGACCGGGTCGGCCAACGAGATCATCCGGGCGCGGGCGCGGCTGCTGCGCGAGGCGGAGGTCCTCCGCCGGCTGCACCACCCCAACGTCGTGCGGCTGGTGGACATCATCGATGAGGGCGACGAGATCGTGCTCGTGATGCCGTACCTGTCCGGCGGCAGCCTGGCCGAGCGGGTCACCCAGCACGGGCCCGCCCCGGCCGACGAGGTCGAGCGGCAGGCCCGCCACCTGTTCGGGGCGCTGGCCCAGGCGCACGCCCTGGGCATCGTCCACCGGGACATCAAGCCGGCCAACATCCTGTTCGACGAGCGGGGCGAGCCCTGCCTGGCCGACTTCGGCGTGGCCCAGACCTGGGACCAGACCCACGGCCTCACGATGACCGGCATGGTCGTGGGCACGCCGGGGTTCATGGCCCCCGAGCAGGCTCGGGGCGAGCAGGTCCTGCCGGCGAGCGACGTGTTCTCGCTGGGCGCCACGCTCTTGTTCGCCGCCACGGGCGAGGGCCCGTTCGGCGCCGGCGACCCCGGCCTGCTCATGGTCCGGGCGGCGAGCAACAAGGTCGAGAAGGTCCCGCGGACGCTGCCGATGTCGCTGCGGCGCCTGCTGTCCGACGCCCTGGCCACCAAGCCCGAGCGGCGCCCGACGGCGGCCGAGGTCGTGGGCTCACCCCAGGGCATCATGGCGGGCATCCCGTCGGTGCCCCGGCCCCAGTCCGGGCTGTCGTGGGCGATCGTCACCGCCATCGTGGCCGCCGTGCTCGCCGTGGTGGGGGCACTGATCTTCGTGGACGGGTCCGACGACTCGGCCGACGGCGCCCTGCCGGGCGCCGGCGTGACGACCACGGGGCCGGCCGAGGGGGCCCTCCCCACGGACGGCGCCGCGCCGATCGAGGACGTTGGCCCGCAGCCGACCACGGCCGCCGGCGACTGCCAGCCGCTGCCCTACTGGCCGTGCGGGCGCGAGTTGCCGGAGGCGAACACCGACGGCCGGGTGTGCGTCGACGACCACGCCGATTACGACCAAGACCCGGCCAACGGCTGCGAGGTGCCGCCGGACGAGGTCGACGGCAACGTGCTGGTCCTGCCGGACGACTCGGTCGAGGCCACGATCGTCCCCGTCGACGACATCGACACCTAC
>Ga0126306_10002757_pt1 | contig 10017 bp, 8 predicted proteins | sample Plot27_FD_92592 | JGI IMG/M metagenome (GOLD analysis project Ga0126306, IMG submission 92592) | Serpentine soil microbial communities from UC McLaughlin Reserve, CA, USA - Plot27 | ecosystem: Environmental > Terrestrial > Soil > Grasslands | place: USA: UC McLaughlin Reserve, Lake County... | reverse complement strand
GACCTGCTCACCGCCGCGCTCATCGGCGCGGCGATCGGCGCCACCGCCACCCTGCTCCTTCGTCGCGGACCTTCGGGGTCGCGGCCCGTCACGCCGGTTCTGCGAGGCGCCAAGTGGGCCGGGCGCGGTGCGGCGGCCGCCAGCCTCGCGGGCGCACGGTGGGCGCGCGAGCACGGGAGTGAGCTCATCGATCAGATCCCGACCGAGCGGATCGAGCGCGAAGTCAGGGAGACGGTGGGCGAGGCGCGCGAGCGCATCAATGGACTCGTGCAGCACGAGCTTCGCGATCTTCGCAAGGCGATTCGCCGCCAGCGCCGCCGCCTGGGCGTGTGAGCACGCGCGCGGCCGACCGGTGCTCCGGTCGGCCGCGCTGGTCGCGGGTGCGCTGCTCCTCCTCGTGCTGCTCCCGAGCACGGCCTACGCGTGGACGCCCGGCACGCATGTGTACCTCGGCGAGGCGGTGCTGCGGGCGCTGACTACCCTGCCCGGCTCCGTCGCCGAGGTGCTGCAGGCGTTTCCGTACGATTTTCTCTACGGGTCGATCGCGGCCGATACGAGCATGGCGAAGAAGTACGTCCCGACCGGACGGCATTGTCACTCGTGGACCGTCGGGCTCGAGATCCATTCCGAGGCGCCGGACGGTCCGCTGCGCTCATTCGCGCTCGGCTACCTGGCGCACCTGGCGGCGGACTCGGTGGCGCACAACCACTTCGTACCGAAGCAGCTCGCGGTGACGGCGAGCACCTCCTCGCTCGGCCACAGCTATTGGGAGAGTCGCTTCGAGACCCATCTCGGGTCGGCGTGCGCACGACAGGCGCGCGATCTGATCCTGCTCGACCATTCACGCGCCGACGCGCTGCTCGACCGGATCCTCAGCCCGACGATCTTCAGCACGCAGACGAATCGCCGGATCTTTCGCGGCATGGTACACGTCGCGGACAACGAAGGGTGGCAGCGTATCTTCGGTCTGATGACCGAGAATAGCCGCTGGGATCTCACGGACGTCGAGGTGAGCCGGTACCTGGATCACAGCTACGACTCGATCATCGACTTCCTGATCAAGTTCGACCGATCCCGGCCGTTCAAGCAGGATCCGTCGGGTGACGAGGCGCTGCGGCGCGCGAAGCGGGTGCGCCGCGAAGCGCTGCGGACGGGAGGAGCGGAGCTCGTGCGCGCCGAAGCCGAGCGGCACTTCGGGCTCCCGACCTCGACGCTCGGCTATGCCCGCTCTCTCGACGAGCCGCTCTACGACGTCAGGCGCGCCGTCAGCAGCTGATTGAGCTTGCGGGGATCGGCACGGCCCTTCGACTTCTTCATGGCGGCGCCGATGAGCACACCCTGCAGCTTCTTCTCGCCGTTCCGGTAGCGCTCGGCCTCGGCGGGATTCTCGGCGATGACCTCGTCGAGCCACGCGGCGAGCTGCGCATCGTCGTCCACCTTGACCAGCCCCTCGCGTTCGGCGATCTGCGCTGGTGGGTCACCCGTGGCCACCATGTGCGAGAAGATCTGCTTCGCCGCAGTGTGGCTCACCACACCGTCGCGCACGAGGTTCAGCAGCGAGGCGAGATCGGCGGGACGCACACGGAAGCGCGAGATGTCCTCGTCGGACATCTTGAGCGTGGCCATCACCTCGCCCATGACCCAGTTCGCGGCGGCCTTGGGATCTCCGTGGGCGCGCGCGACGGACTCGTAGTAGTCGCCCAGGCGCGGGTTCGCCGTGAGCACCTCGACGTCGTACTCGCCGAGCTGGTAGTCGGCGGCGAAGCGAGTGCGCCGAGCAGCGGGCAGCTCGGGGAGCTCGTGGCGCGCCCGCTCGATCCACTCGGTCGCGAGGATCAGTGGCGGAAGATCGGGCTCGGGGAAATAGCGGTAGTCGTGGCTTCCCTCCTTGGAACGCGCGGGGCGCACCTCCGCCGCGTTGCCGTCCCAGAGCATCGTCTGCTGCTCGATCGTCCCACCTGTCTCGAGCACGCTCACCTGCCGCACGAACTCCACTTCCAGGGCGCGCTCGACACCAGAGAAGGAGTTCATGTTCTTGACCTCCGTCTTGGTGCCGAGCTTGGTCTCGCCGCGACGGCGCGCGCTGACGTTCGCATCGACGCGGAGGCTACCCTCTTCCATGTTCACGTCGCTGACGTCGACGTACTCGAGAATCTGCTTGAGCACCCGGAGATATGCGCCGGCCTGCTCGGCCGACCGCATGTCCGGCTCGCTCACGATCTCGATCAGCGGCACGCCCGAACGATTGAGGTCGATCGCGGTGACACCCGGAAAGCGGTCGTGGATCGACTTCCCCGCGTCCTCCTCCATGTGCACGCGGGTGATGCCGATGCGAATGGGAGATCCCGCCGCACGCGTTCCGATCTCGATCCATCCGCCAAGCGCGAGCGGCTTGTCGAACTGCGAGATCTGATAGCCCTTGGGGAGGTCGGGATAGAAGTAGTTCTTTCGCGCGAAGATCGAGACAGGCTGGATCTCGCAGTTGAGCGCGAGCGCGGCGCGAGTCGCGAGCGCGACGGCGCGCTCGTTGAGCACGGGCAGCGCGCCAGGCAGCGCGAGGCACACCGGACAGGTGTTCGCGTTCGGCGCGGCGCCGAACTCCGCCGAGCAATTGCAGAACGCCTTCGTGCGCGTCTTGAGCTGGACGTGGACCTCGAGGCCGACGACCATCTCCCAACGATCGAGCAGGGTCGCGATGGCGGGAGCGGTCGCCGTCATGCGTGGGCCTCCGCGCCCAGGGCGCGCTCCAGGGCGTACGCCACGGTGAACATCCGAGCCTCGTCGAAGTGGGACGCGAGGAATTGCCCACCGACGGGGAGCCCATCGATACGGCCGATGGGCAGCGACATCGCCGGTACGCCGGCAAGGTTGGCCGTCGCAGTGAAGATGTCGCTCAGATACATCTCGTAGGGATCGGAGATGGCGCCGATCGGAAACGCCGTGGACGGCGCGGTCGGTGTGAACAGCACGTCCACGCCGGACTGAAAGACACGACGGAAGTCGTCGGCGATCAGCGTCCGCACCTGCTGTGCCTTGCGGTAGTAGGCGTCGTAGTAGCCAGCGCTCAGCACGTAGGTGCCGAGCAAAATGCGGCGTGTGACCTCGGCGCCGAAGCCGGTGGAGCGAGTGGCTTCGTACATGCCCCGGAGGCCATCCCCCTCGAGGCGGAACCCGTAACGCACGCCATCGAAGCGCGCGAGGTTCGACGACGCTTCGGCCGGCGCAACGATGTAGTACACGGGGATCGCGAGGTCGGTGTGCGGCAGCGAGACGTCCTTGATCGTCGCGCCCAGGCCGCGCAATCGGTCGACGGCCGCGTCACACAGCCGACGGATGTTGGGGTCGAGCGAGGCCGGGAAGTATTCCTTCGGCAATCCGATCACGAGGTCCTTCACACCGGCGTCGGCGCACGCGTGATACTCCGGCACCGGGATGTTGGCCGACGTGGAGTCCATCGGATCGTGGCCAGCGATCACGCCGAGACCACGTGCGGCGTCGTCGACCGTCGCACCGAACACGCCCACCTGATCGAGCGACGACGCGAAGGCGACGAGCCCAAACCGGCTGACGCGACCGTAGGTCGGCTTCACTCCGACGATGCCGCAGAAGGCGGCGGGCTGACGTACCGAGCCACCCGTCTCCGATCCGAGTGCGATGGAGACGATGCCCGACGCGACGGCGACAGCCGACCCGCCGGACGAGCCTCCGGGCACGCGATCGGGAGCGATCGGATTCCTGGTGGGGCCGTACGCACTGTGCTCGGTCGACGAGCCCATCGCGAACTCGTCCATGTTCGTCTTCCCGAACGGGATCGCACCCGCCTCCCGCAGCCGCTCGACCACCGTCGCCTCGTATGGGCTGACGTAGCCCGCGAGGATGCGCGAGCCGCAGGTGGTGGGCATGGTGAGCGTCGCGATGTTGTCCTTGATCGCGACCGGCACGCCGAGGAGCGCGCCAGGCTTCGTATCGGCCAAACGATCGCCGAGGGCCGAGGCCTGCTTCTTCGCGTCGTCGTCATCACGCCAGACGAACACGTTCAGCCCGTCCTTTCCCGCGCCGACCGCCTTCGCGCGATCGATCGCCGCCGCGACGGTGTCCTTCGCCGTGACGCGACCCGCGGCCGTCTCCTCACGAACCAGCGAGCACGCGCGCGCGCTCAAGACTCCCCCGTCGACTCGTGCGTTGCCAACCTGGGCACGAGAAGAAAGCCGCCGCGCACACTTGGGGCGAAGGCGTCGAGCGAGCGCGCGAGCGGGATCGGCGGGCCGGAATCGCCGCGGACGGGGAGTCCTTCGGCTCCGACGCCGATGGCTTCCTGCACGCCAGCGGTATCCACCTTCGCCAGCTCGTCCATGTGGCCGAGAATGGTATTGAGCTCGTTGACGATCGCCGCCGCACGCGTCTCGGTGAGGCCAAGGCGCGCAAGCGAAGCGATGTGCCGCACGTCTTCGATGGTGACCGCCACTAGTCGATGTCCCGTTCGAGGTTGGCCTGCGCGACGACGAGGGTCTTGCGACCGATCGTCTCGTCGTCGAAGTCGATCTTCGCCTTGAGATCGCGCCCGGCTCCCGCGAGCTCGGCGATCACGCCCGATCCGAACTTGCGATGCTTCACCCGCGCGCCGACGGCGATGACGGCGGCGTCCTGCGACGCTTCGGCGTCGTCGAAGCCGGACGGCCGCGACACGGGCGTGCCGGGCCGACGTGCCGCCGCACTCGGCGGGAAGCCAGCGTCACCGTCCAGATACGACGTCCGCAGCGATGCCGCCGGATCGCGTCGACGCGAATTGCCCCACTGACTGCCGCCACCGAGCGAGTGCATGAAGGAACGGCCAGAGCTTCGCACCTTGATCGTCATGCGCTGCTCGAGCATGTCCTCGGGGATGGCCACCAGAAAGCTCGAGGCCTTGGAAGGCATGAACTCTCCATTCCGGCGTCGCTCCTCGGCGTGGGTCAGGTAGAGCTTCCGCTCTGCGCGCGTGATCCCGACGTAGAAGAGGCGACGCTCCTCCTCGAGGAGCGCGGGATCGTCGAAGGCCTTGGCGAGCGGAAAGAGCCCGTCCTCGAGCCCACTGATGAACACCACGGGGAACTCGAGCCCCTTCGCGTTGTGGAGCGTCATCAAGGTCACGGCATCGGCATCGGGCCCGAGCTTGTCGAGCTCCGAGACGAGCATCGCCTTCTGCAGGAAGTGGTCGAGCGGGGTGAGACCCACTTCGCCTTCCTCGTCCGCGACAGTCTCGGCGGCGCCGGTGATGAGCTCGCGCACGTTGTCGAGCCGGTCGGCCGACTCGGGTCCTTCGGCGCGCAGGTATTCATCGTAGCGAATCGCTTCGACGATCTCGCGCAGCAGCTCGTCCACCGCCGCTTCACGCGCCGACTCACGGAAGCGCGCGATCAGGCCGGCGAAATCGGCCAGCGCCGCGCGCGCCGCCGGGCGCAGCGGCGCGAGCAGGTCGGGCCGCACCGCCGCGGCGAGCATCGGCACGCCGGCCGCGCGCGCGGCGGCGGAGAGCTGCTCGATCGTCGCCTCGCCGAGGCCGCGCTTGGGCACCGCGACGGCGCGGCGAAACGCCTCATCGTCGGCCGGGTTGGCGACGAGCTTGAGGTAGCTCATGAGATCACGGATCTCGCGCCGATCGTAGAACCGCACCGCGCCGACGATGCGGTACGGAATGGCGCGCTTGCGCAGCGCCTCTTCGAGCGCCCGGCTCTGCGCGTTCGTGCGATAGAGGATCGCGACGTCGCGCAGCGTGAGCGCCGACGACTGCGCGCGCCGCGCGACCAACTCCTCGACGATGAAGTCCGCCTCGTCGCGCTCGTCGAGACACCGGGCAGCGGTGACGCGCTCTCCGCTTCGATGCGTGGGACGCAGCGTCTTTCCCATTCGCCCCTTGTTGGCGCTGATCACGACATTGGCGAGATCGAGCACCTCGGGCGTGCTGCGATAGTTCTCCTCGAGGCGTACGACGTGCGCGTCGGGGAAATCCTTGTTGAAGTCGAGGATGTTGCGGATGTCGGCGCCACGCCAACCATAGATCGACTGGTCGTCGTCGCCGACGACACAGACGTTGCCGTGTCCGCCGGCGAGCAGTTTGATGAACTGGTACTGCGCGCGGTTGGTGTCCTGGTACTCGTCAACGAGGATGTACTGGAACCGGCGCTGGTACTTCTCAAGCTCTCCGGGGTTCTGGGCGAGCAACCGCACCGGCAGCACGAGCAGGTCGTCGAAGTCGACGGCATTCGCGAGGCGCAACGCCTCACCGAGGTCGCGGTAGACGACCGCCGCCGCCCGCGAGAACGCGTCCATCGCCAGGTTCGCATACTCGTCGGGGGTGACGAGCGCGTTCTTGGCGTCGGAGATCGCGCCGTGCACGCCGCGCGGGGTGAACTGCTTCACGCTCAGGCCGTTGCGTTCCATCACGCGCTTCACGACGGCCTGCGTATCGTCCTGATCGTAGATCGTGAACGTCGCGGTGCGTCCCACGAGATGGGCGCCGGCGCGGAGCATCCGCGCGCCGATCGCGTGGAAGGTCCCCACCCACATCCCCGCCGGTGCGCGGCCGAGCAGGCGCGCGATGCGCTCCTTCATCTCGCCGGCGGCCTTGTTGGTGAAGGTGACCGCGAGGATCCGGCTCGGATCCACCCCGTGCTGATCGATCAGGCGAGCGATCCGCGTGGTGAGTACGCGGGTCTTGCCAGAGCCAGCGCCCGCCAGCACGAGCAAGGGTCCGTTCACGTGCAGCACGGCTTCGCGCTGCGCCGGGTTGAGCCCCTCGAGCAGCGGATCGTCGGTCGCGATGTCCATCAGGGTAAGATAATCTCGAACGTCGCGCCGCGGTCGGCGGCGGCGAGCTGCAACTCGCCGCCGTGACTCTCCTCGACGATGCGTCGTGCGAGTGAAAGGCCGATCCCCCATCCGCTCGTCTTGGTCGAGAAGCCGGGCTCGAAGATGCGGCCACGCAGCTCGCGCGGGATGCCGGGGCCGTCGTCGGCCACCCGCAGTCGTGCCCCACCCTTGGGACGCGGCTGCGCGCCCAGCCGGATGGTGCCGCCACGTCCAGCGAGCGCGTCGATGGAGTTCTTCACCAGCACCTCGAGCGCCCACTCGAGCAGCACCGGGTCGCCGTGCACGTCCACTGGCGCGGGATGAGGCTCGACATCGATCGTCACGGCGTGCGCGAGCTTGGGCACGCGCGCGCGGAAGTACGTCGCGATGCGCTCGACGAGCTCGCCCGCGTCCACGGAGTCGCGGCGCGGCTCACGGCCGATGCGCTCGAATCGGCGTGCGACGCGATCGAGTCGCTCCAGATCGGCACGCATGTAGCCGACCGCCTTGCGCGTGCCATCGTCGGGCGCGCGGTCCTCGAGGAGCTCGACCCAGCCGGCCAGACTGGAGAGTGGCGTGCCGAGTTGATGCGCCGACTCGCGGGCCATGCCGGCCCAGACCCGCTCACGCTCGGCGTTGCCGCGGGTACGGACGATGTAGATGCCCGCGAGGAGGAGCACGAACGCGGTCGTGGCCTGGAGCGCCGGGATGATGCGCAGCCATTTCACGAGCGGCGTGTTGCCGAAGTGAATCTTTCCGACGAGCGAGTCCGTCACCGGCGCGTTCTGCTGATCCAGCTCCTGCACGAAGCGGCGGAGCTGGGTCTGCTCGTCCTGTGCACTGTCGAGCGGCAGGTTCGCGTGATAGGTCGGGCGGCCGGAGACGTCAGTGACGACGATCGGCACGCCCTGCGCGATGATGCTCGTCGTGAGATCGAACAGCGCCTCGGTGCCCGCATCCGCGCTGGTGTCGGTCTGGGCGCGTAGCACCCGGGCATAGACGCGGCTCGCGCGCTGCGCCTCGACGCGAAGATCGCGCACCACTCGCCGGGTGTACACGACGTACGAGGAGAGGAGCACGACGAGCAGGATGCCGACGATCACCTCGGGAGCGCCTCGGCGCATCGACTATCCGAGCCGGTCGGATCCTACATACGGGCGCAGGACGTCAGGGACGCTCACGGTGCCATCGGACTGCTGATAGTGCTCGAGGATGCACGCGAGCGTGCGCGGGAACGCGAGCCCGGAGCCGTTGAGCGTGTGGACGAAGCGCGGCTTCTCTCCCTTCGCCGGACGATAGCGGATGTTGGCGCGCCGGGCCTGGAAGTCGGTGAAGGTGCTGCACGAGCTGACCTCGAGCCATGCGCCGACGCCGGGCGCCCATGCCTCGAGATCGTAGGTCTTCGCGCTGGCGAAACCCGTGTCGCCCGCGGCGAGAAGCTTGACCCGATAGGGAATGCCGAGTCGCTGAAGCATCGATTCCGCGTGTCCGAGGAGGGTCGCCAGCTCGGCCTCCGACTGCTCCGGCGCGCAATAGCGCACCAGCTCGACCTTGTCGAACTGGTGCATGCGCAGCACGCCGCGAGTGTCCTTCCCCGCCGATCCGGCCTCGCGGCGAAAGCACGGCGTGTAGGCGCAGAATCCCTTCGGCAGGTCGGCGCCGTCGAGGATCTCGTCCCGATACAGATTGGTGACCGGCACCTCGGCCGTCGGGATGAGGAAGAGGTCGTCGTCGGCGATCCGGTACGCGTCGTCCTCGAACTTCGGGAGCTGACCGGTTCCGGTCATGCTCGCGCGATTCACCAGCACCGGAGGCCAGATCTCCTCGTACCCATGCTCGCGGGTATGGACATCGACGAAGAAGTTGAGCAGCGCGCGCACCAATCGCGCGCCCGTGCCGCGAAACACCGCGAAACCGGAGCCACTGACCTTCGCGGCGCGCTCGAGATCGAACAGTCCGTGCTCCGCGGCGATCTCCCAGTGTGGGCGGACCCCGTCGGACGGGCGCGGCTCGCCCCACGTCCGCACGATGACGTTCCGGGTCTCGTCGCCCTCGGGAACGTCCTGCGCCGTAACGTTCGGCACCTCGAGCAGGATCGCCGCGAGCTGCCCCTCCGCGTCGGCGAGCTCGCGCTCCAGACGCGCGATCTCGTCGCCGAGGGTGCGCCCGCTCGCGATCAGGTCGTCCGCCGGCTCGCCGGCTCGCTTGCGTCGCGCGACCTCCTGCGAGCTGGCGTTGCGCGCTGCCTTCCGCTCTTCCGTCGCCTGGATCAGCTGCCGCCGCTCGCGCTCCAGCCCCTCGCACCGGTCGAGCTGCGGGCCAAGCGTCTCCAGCGCCTCGCGACGCCGCATCGCTTCACGCAGGTCGCCGAGCCGCTCGCGGACCAGCCGCACGTCGTGCATCAGAACGTCGGGATCGAGTCCGGAACGAGCGACTTGTATCCGCAGTTGGCGTTGCCGACCGACCGGATGTAGAACTTGCGCGTGGAGGCAATCACGCTGTCGACGACGAACTTCGCGTAGTTCGACTGCCCGTTCAGCGAGTAGAGGCAAAGCCCCTGCACCTGGTCGACGAGCTCGGCGACGACGGTGGTGCCGGGAGTGATCGTCTGCACATTGAGCGTGTCGTAGCCGCGATCGGGCGCCGCGCGGACCGACTCGAAGCTACCGCTCATCTTCTGGAGGCCGACGCGAGTCGGTACGAGGCCGGCGAGTGGGCCAGCGACGGCGCGCACGGGATAGACAGAGATCCTCCCGATCGGGTCGAGGTCGAGCGCTACGTCGAAGTCGAACGAGGCGTCGGCACGCGCAGGTCCGATGAACAGATTCATCGCGTTGGCGGTCGCCGGCGGCGCTCCCGTCAGCCCGTAGATCGAGTAGCTGAGCGGCAGGTTGACGATGGTGGCTTTTGGAACCGTCGGGTCGCCACACGCGACCGCAGCGGTCGCGATGGCCACGACGACGACGCGCAGAAGGCGGATCGGCAGCATGACTTTGATGGAGCGAGATACTATGATGGGCGATTAGTAGGATAGACCCCGACACGGGCAAACTCAACCCGATGTCCTCGCTTGACTTCGACCTCCTCGCCCGTAAGCTTCCGCACCACTTTTCGAGGAGTGGGCATGCCGAGCATTCGCGACCTCGTCGCGGCGATCAGACAGCGCGAAGGGGTCGAGGCGGCGGTCAT
>Ga0126306_10002756_pt1 | contig 10018 bp, 5 predicted proteins | sample Plot27_FD_92592 | JGI IMG/M metagenome (GOLD analysis project Ga0126306, IMG submission 92592) | Serpentine soil microbial communities from UC McLaughlin Reserve, CA, USA - Plot27 | ecosystem: Environmental > Terrestrial > Soil > Grasslands | place: USA: UC McLaughlin Reserve, Lake County... | reverse complement strand
TCGAGACGCCGTACACGTTCTCCGCGCCCAGCGCGTCGCAGGCCAGCACCGCGCAGACCGCCGAGTCGATACCGCCGGAGAGACCGAGCACGACGGACGAGAACCCGTTCTTGCGGACGTAGTCGCGCAACCCCGTGACGAGCGCCGACCACACCTCCGCCTCGTCGACCACCCGCTCGGCCACCTCGCCGCTGCGTGCCGACCCGAGCAGCGGGGCCGGGGACGTGGACAGCGAGACCCGCTCGACGGTCAGCTCGCCGGCCGGCCCGGTCAGCTCGCTCGAGGCAGCCGGGAGGTCCAGGTCGACGACCAGGAGTTGCTCGGTGAACTGCGGCGCTCTGGCCAGCACGTCCCCCTGCGCGGTGACCACAAGGGAGTCGCCGTCGAAGACCAGTTCGTCCTGGCCACCGACCATGTTCACGTAGGCGAGGGTGGCGCCGGCCTCGGCCGCCCGGCGCTGCGCTAGCTCGAGCCGGACGTCATCCTTGTTCACCTCGTACGGCGAGCCGTTGATGCAGACGACCAGCCCGACGCCGGCCTCGTGGGCGACCGCGAGCGGGCCGCCGTTCTGCCACATGTCCTCACAGATCACGGTCGCCACGTCGACGCCGCCGATCCGGGTCACGTTGAGCGCGTCACCGGGGACGAAGTAGCGGTCCTCGTCGAAGACGCCGTAGTTGGGGAGGTGGTGCTTGAAGTAGGTGCTGATCACCTCGCCACCGGCCAGCAGCGCGGCCGCGTTGCGAGGGCCGCCGTCGGCCTCGCTTCCGGCGCCGGGCTGGACCGGACCGTCCGCGTCGAGGTAGCCGACGATCGTGGGCAGGTCGCCGAGCCCCTCGGCCGCGAGCTTGCCGGCCAGGTCTGCCAGCGCCTGCTTGCTGGCGGCCGCGAACGTCTCCCGGAAGACGAGGTCCTCGACCGGGTACCCGGTGAGCATCATCTCGGGGAAGGCGACGAGCGTGGCGCCGGCCTCGCGCGCGCGGCGGGTCCACTCCAGCACCAGCGCGGCGTTGCCGGCCAGGTCGCCGACGACGGGGTTCACCTGGGCGAGGGCCAGTCTCAGCTGCGGCATACCTCTATCTTCGCGCAGTCCGGGCGTGGCGCGAGTGTGCCCCGCGCCACGCCCAGACTGCGCCGGCCTGGAGCGTCAGCCCTTGCCGCAGGCCTTGTCGACAGCGCCGGCCAGGTCGGTGAGCTTGGCCGCCTCGGTCACGTACTTCTCCGGGTTGGCGGCCCAGCCGGCGACCGCGTCGTCCAGCGCCTGCAGCGCGGACTTGAGATCGGCCTCCTTGGCCTTGTCGATCTGCTCCTGCAGCCCCTCGTGCAGAGCGGTGAACTCGGTCTTGATCGCCTGCTGGAACTCCGCCTGCTTGGCCGGGTCCTCGGCCAGCTTGGTCGCCTGCGTCACCTTGTTGAGCTTGTCCACGGTGAGCGTGGTGGCGTCGGCGCAGACCTCGACCGTGTTCGTCGCGGAGTCGACGGAGTCCTTGGCTTCGTTGATCGAGTCACAGCCGGCGCCGGCCAGGGCGACGGCCGCCAGAACGGCGGCGGTGCGCGGGCACCGATTCGGACGCGAGTCATGCTTCTCCTCAGAGCGGGAACGGAATGGCGGAGCGTATCCGAGCCGGGCAATGGGACGTGCCCCTCGATGCGACCCCCAACCCATACTGACGCACCGTCGCGACCGTGGCCGCACAACGGCCGACCCGGCGACGTAACGTAGTCGTAACAGGTGCGGGGGAGACTCCGCGGAAGGAACGCCACGATAGCGAGGGAGCGGCGAGACGTGGACCGTCAGCAGGAGTTCGTGCTGCGCACGCTGGAGGAGCGCGACATCCGGTTCGTCCGGCTCTGGTTCACCGACGTCCTCGGCACGCTGAAGTCGGTGTCGGTCGCGCCGGCCGAGCTGGAAGCTGCGTTCGAGGAGGGCATCGGCTTCGACGGTTCGGCCATCGAGGGCTTCGCCCGGGTCTACGAGTCGGACATGATCGCCGTCCCCGACCCGGCGACGTTCCAGGTCTTCCCGTTCGAGGCCGCCGACTCCGGCGAGTCGGCGCGGATGTTCTGCGACATCGTGATGCCGGACGGCTCGCCGTCCTGGGCCGACCCGCGGCACGTGCTACGCAGGGCGCTGAGCCGGGCGGCAGAGAAGGGATTCACCTTCTACACCCACCCGGAGATCGAGTTCTACCTGCTCCTGGGCAGGTCCGAGCACGGCGAGCCGCCGGTGCCGGTCGACTCGGGCGGCTACTTCGACCACTCGACACACTCGACCGCGCGGGACTTCCGACGGCAGGCGGTGCTGGCGCTGGAGCGGATCGGCATCTCGGTCGAGTTCAGCCACCACGAGGTGTCGCCGGGGCAGCAGGAGATCGACCTGCGGTACGCCGACGCGCTCACCACGGCCGACAACATCATGACGTTCCGGCACGTCATCAAGGAGGTCGCGCTCTCCCACGGCGTCTTCGCGACGTTCATGCCGAAGCCGTTCACCGACCAGGCCGGCTCGGGGATGCACACCCACCTCTCGCTGTTCGAGGGTGAGCACAACGCCTTCCACGACCCCGGCGACCCGATGAAGCTGTCGAAGATCGGCAAGTCTTTCGTCGCCGGCCTGCTCCAGCACGCGCGGGAGTTCACCGCGGTCACGAACCAGTGGGTCAACTCGTACAAGCGGCTCATCGTCGGCGGCGAGGCGCCGACCTCGATCTGCTGGGGCCACCTCAACCGCTCGGCGCTGGTCCGGGTCCCGCTCTACGGCAAGGCGAACTCCGCGCGGGTCGAGATCCGTTCGCCCGACTCGGCCTGCAACCCGTACCTGGCGTTCGCGACGATGCTCGAGGCCGGCATGAAGGGCATCGAGGAGGGGTACGAGCTGCCGCCGGGCGCGGAGGACAACGTCTGGTCGCTGACCGACTCCGAGCGCCGCGCGGCCGGCTACGACGACCTGCCGCACAACCTCTCCGAGGCGCTGCGGGTGATGGAGTCGAGCGAGCTGATGGCCGAGACGCTCGGCGAGCACGTCTTCGACTTCTTCCTCAAGAACAAGCGGGCGGAGTGGGACGAGCACCGCCGCCAGGTCACGGAGTTCGAGCGGATGAAGTACCTGCCGGTGCTGTGAGCCGCGCCGCGGCGTGGAGTCGTTAACCTGGCTTGCGTGAGCACTCCGCGCATCCTCGTCGTCCAGAACGACCCCACGGATGACGCCCGCCGGCTCGGCGACTGGCTCGCCGCCGCGGGCGCCGAGCTGGTGACCGCCCGTCCGTTCGCCGGTGACGGCCTCCCGGCAGACCTCGCCGGATGCGGCGGCCTCGTGGTGCTCGGTGGTGAGCAGGCCGCCTACGACGCCGCGGACGGGACTCCGGCCGAGCCGTGGTTCCCGGCGCTGAAGCGGCTGCTTCAGCTCGCGGTCCGGGAGGCGGTCCCGACGCTGGCGGTCTGCCTCGGCGGCCAGCTTCTGGCGGAGGCCTGTGGCGGACGGGTGGCGCGCAGCGACAGCGGCCCCGAGATCGGCGCCGGGCTGATCGCCAAGCGGGACGTCGCGGAGAAGGATCCGCTGTTCGGCCCGGTCGCCTTCACCCCGGACGTGCTGCAGTGGCATGAGGACGAGATCACCGTGCTGCCGCTGGGCGCGGTGCTGCTCGCCGCCTCGCCGCGCTTCCCGCACCAGGCGTTCCGGGTCGGCAGCAAGGCCTGGGGCCTGCAGTTCCACATCGAGTGCGACACCGCGATGATCGCCGGCTGGGCCGAGAACAGCACCGCGTACCTGGCTGAGTGGGGGCTCGACGCCGACACCGTCGTCGCTCGCTGCGACGCGGCCATGGCCGACGTGGAAGACGCCTGGCGGCCCTTCGCGGAGCGGTTCGTCGCCGTGATCAGCGGGACCGTCGGGACCATGCATCTCCCGGTGATCGAGGCGTGATGAGGCCGGTCGGCGGCGGTGCCCCGGCCAACCTGGCCCGGTTCGGCTTCGCCGACCCCCGGCTCGCCGCCGTGCTGCTGGGCCCTACCGGGCTCGGCTGGTGGCACCCGCACACCGGAGCGGCCGGCGACGACGCCGCCGCCGAGCTCGTGGCCGCGCTGGCCCGCGCGGACGATCCGGACCTCGCGGTCCGGTCGCTGCACCGGCTGGTGGGTGCGCAGGACGATCCCGCGGCGCTCCGCACCGCGATCGGACAGGACACCGGCCTACGGCAGCGGCTCATCGGCGTGCTCGGCGCCTCCGCCGCCTTCGGCGACCACCTGGTCGCCAATCCGGGGGAGTGGACGCTGCTCACCGAGGGCTCCTGGTGCGGGGAGCGGCCCAGCTCCGAGGTGCTACGCGGTGCCCTGCTCGACGCGGTCGGCGCGCCGGGGGACGAGCAGCCGACCTGGGGCAGCGGTGGGGTGGAGGCGGCCGTGATGGGGCCGGCGGCGGTGGCCGCACTGCGCCGGGCCTACCGCCGGAGCCTGCTCATCGTGGCCGCCCGCGACGTTACCGCGCGCGGCGGGGACGGCGCGGACGTCGCCGACATCACCGCCGAACTGTCCGACCTGGCGGCCGCCACGCTCGGCGCCGCGCTGGCGGTCGCCGCCGCCGAGCTGCCCGAGAACGCGCCGGCCGCCCGGCTCGCGATCATCGGGATGGGCAAGTGCGGTGGTCACGAGCTCAACTACGTCAGCGACGTGGACGTGATCTTCGTCGCCGAGCCGGGCGGCCCGGATTCCGACGGCGAGCCGGTCGAGCTCACCGCCGGCCTGCGGACCGCCACCACGCTGGCCAGCACGGTGATGCGGATCTGCCAGGCGGTGGCCTGGCCGGTCGACGCCGCGCTACGCCCTGAGGGCAAGGACGGGCCGCTGGTCCGGACGCTGGCCAGCCACGAGGCGTACTACAAGCAGTGGGCCCGGACCTGGGAATTCCAGGCTTTGCTCAAGGCGCGTCCGGTGGCCGGTGACGCCGCGCTCGGCGAGGACTGGATGGCCGCGGTGACGCCGCTGGTCTGGCACGCCGCCGACCGTCCGGGCGTGGTCAACGATGTGCGGGCGATGCGGCGCCGGGTCGAGGAGAGCCTGCCCGCCCGCGACGCCGGGCGGGAGATCAAGCTGGGTCCCGGCGGGCTGCGGGACATCGAGTTCGCCGTTCAGCTGCTGCAGCTCGTGCACGGGCGCAACGACGAGTCACTGCGCTGTGTCAGCACCCTGGACGCGGTCCGCGCGCTCACCGACGGCGGGTACGTGGGCCGGGTGGACGGGGACGCGCTGGACAGCTCGTACCGGTTCCTGCGCCGGGTCGAGCACCGGCTCCAGCTGCAGCGGTTGCGCCGAACCCACCGCGTCCCGAACGACGACCACGGCCTGCGCTGGCTCGCCCAGGCGCTCGGCTACCGCGGCGACGTCAGGGCCGGTGCGGTGGAACGGTTCATCGCCGAGTGGTCCCGGCACGCCCGCGAAGTTCGCCGGCTCCACGAGAAGCTGTTCTACCGCCCGCTGCTGGAGGCCGCCGCCACCGTCTCCGGCGACACGCTGCGGCTCAGCCCCGACTCCGCGCGGGCCCGGCTGGAGGTGCTCGGCTTCGCCGACCCGGCCGGCGCGCTGCGCCACATCGAGGCGCTCACCACCGGGGTGAGCCGGCGGGCGGCGCTGCAGCGGGCGCTTCTTCCGACGATCCTCGCGACCTTCGCCGACGCGCCGGATCCGGACGCCGGCCTGCTCGCCTACCGCAAGGTCTCCGACCGGCTCGGCCAGACTCCCTGGTACCTGCGGCTGCTTCGGGACGAGGGACTGGTCGCGGTCCGGTTCGCCACGCTCCTCGGCACCAGCCGCTACGTCGGCGACCTGCTCGGCCGCGACCCGGAGGGGCTGCGGCTGCTGGCCGACAGCACCGAGCTGGCGCCGCGGTCGCCGGAGGTACTGCGCGGGGTGCTGGGCGCCTCCGTGCAGCGTCACGCCGAATCCCCCGACGCCGGCGTGGTCGCCGCGAGAGCGCTGCGACGGCGCGAGCTGCTCCGGATCGCCAGCGCGGACCTGCTCGGCTTCGCCGACACGGTGCGGGTCGGCACCGCGTTGAGCGATGTTACCGACGCGGTGCTCGACGCCGCGCTGGGCACCGCGATCCGGGCGGTGACGAAGGCGCGCGGCGGCACGTTGCCGGCGCGGATCGCGATCATCGGGATGGGGCGTCTCGGCGGCGCTGAGCTGTCCTACTCCTCCGACGCCGACGTGATGTTCGTCCACGAGCCGGTGGACGGCGCGAGCGACGCCGAGGCCGCAGCCGCCGCGGCGGCGGTCGCCGAGGAGCTGCGCCGGATGCTCGCCGCGCCCGCTCCGGACCCGCCGGTGGGACTGGACACCACGCTCCGTCCGGAGGGGCGGCAGGGACCGCCGACCCGGAGCCTGGCGTCCTACGCGGAGTACTACCGGCGCTGGTCGCACATCTGGGAGGCGCAGGCGCTGCTGCGGGCCCGCCCGGTCGCGGGCGATGCCGACCTCGGTTCCCGGTTCATGGCTCTGATCGATCCGCTCCGCTACCCGGAACAGGGGCTGACGGCGGCGCAGGTGGTGGAGATCCGCCGGATCAAGGCCCGGGTGGACGCCGAGCGGCTGCCCCGGGGCGCCGACCCGGCGACCCACGTCAAGCTTGGGCGCGGTGGCCTGGCTGATGTCGAGTGGAGCGTTCAGCTGCTCCAGCTACAGAACGCGGCCGAGATCAAACCGCTACGTACGCCGCGTACGCTCGAAGCGCTCACGGCCGCCCGTGACGCCGGGCTCGTCAGCGCCGCCGACCACGACGCCCTCGCGGCGGCGTGGCTGCTGGCGACGCGGGTACGCAACGCGATCATGCTGGTGCGGAGCCGGCCGTCCGACCAGCTGCCGCGGCGAGGGCCGGAGCTGGTCGGGGTGTCCCGCGTGCTGGGCAGCCCGCCGGGGGGTGATCCGGGGGAGTTCGTGGACGAGTATCTGAGAACGATGCGAAGGGGGCGGCAAGCCGTGGAGCGGGTGTTCTATGCCTGACCAGGGCAGTGCGGGCCTCGGCGCCCGCGACCGCGGGCCTGAGCCGATCGACGGGGCTGAGCAGACGGCCGCGCCGGAACCCGAGTTCCCGGTAACCGGCGAGCTGGACCTCGCCGAGCTAGGGCTGGCCGAGGCGATCGCCGCCGCGCCGGCGCCGGCGGCCGCGGCGGTGGGTCCGGCCGGCACCGCCGCCAGCGCCGCCACCGCGATCGGGGTCGAACCCGCCGGGCCGCCGGCCCATGTCTCCGGCAAGCAGCCCGCCGAGCAGGTGACCGGCCGCACGAAGCCGCCGCGCGGCGGCGCGCCGGACCCGCTGGCGCTGATCGACCGGCTGCTGCCGCAGCCGTACCGCCGCCCGGTGCTGGTCACGTTCATCACCTCGATGGTGCTGGCGTTCGGCTTCCTGCTGCTCCCGCTCGCTGGCACCGACCTCTCCGCGCAGGTGGCCCGCGGCCATTTCTTCCGCGAGCACGGTTTCGTCCCGGTCGACCTCCGCTGGTACGGCGGCGTCTACCCGTTCGGGTACAGCGCGTTCACCGGGCCGCTGAATGCGCTGCTCGGCTCCCGCGGCGTCGGCGCGGTCTCGTGCGTGATCTCGGCGGTGGCCTTCGCCTGGCTGCTGGCCCGGGTCGGCGCCCCGCGGCCGACGGCCGGCGGCGTGCTCGGCGCGATCGTCGGCGTCTTCAACCTGGTCAGCGGGCGGACCACGTTCGCGCTCGGCATCGCGTTCGGGATGCTGGCCCTCTGCGCGCTCGTGCTGCCCGGCGTCTCCACCCGCTGGCGGCTCGCACTCGCCGGTGTGCTCGCCGCGCTGAGCAGCGCGGGCAGTCCGGTGGCCGGCGTCTTCACCGGCATCTGCGGCACCGCGCTGCTGCTGGCCGGCAAGCGCAAGGAGGGGCTGGCGCTGTGCATCGGTGCCGGCCTCGCGCTGCTGCCTCCGGTGGTGCTGTTCCGCGACGGTGGCAAGCAGCCGTTCACCGAAGAGTCGATGAAGGTCACGGTCGCGGTCTGCGTGGCGGTGTTCTTCATGGTCCCGGGGAAGTACCTGGCACTGCGGATCGGCACGGTGATCGCCGGGCTGAGCGCGATTGGCTCGTACTACCTGGAGAGCCCGGTCGGCAGCAACGTGATCCGGCTGCCGATCCTGTTCGCGGCGCCGGTGGCGGTGGCGCTGTCCACCATCGACCGGCGCTGGCTGGCCGGGATCATCGCGGCGATCTGCTGGTGGCAGCCGCCGGTGGTGACCAGCGACCTCGGCCAGGCCGGCGAGCGGGCCGCGCAGCGCTGGTTCTACCAGCCGCTCATCGACGAGCTGGAGCGCCGGGGCCCGGTCGGGCGGGTCGAGGTGGTGCCGCTGCGGGACCACTGGGAGGCCACCTACGTCGGCGACGCGGTACCGATCGCGCGGGGCTGGCTCCGCCAGGTCGACGTCGAGCGGAACGCGCTGTTCTACAACGGCTCGCTCACCCCGCGGACGTACCTCAACTGGCTGTACCACAACGCGGTCGATTACGTCGCCACCCCGCGCCCCGGCTCCAGCACCCGGATCGACATGGCCGGCCGCGAGGAGGCCGCGCTGATCGAGGCGAACCTGCCGTACCTGCAGCGGGTCTGGGAGACCGGCGACTGGGTGCTCTACAAGGTCGTCGGCGGCCGTCCGCTGGTCGACCGCCCGGCGAAGCTTCTGGAGTCGAGCCCGACGGCGGTCCGGTTCGAGGTGCCGGTCGCCACCGACCTCACCGTCCGGATCCGGTACTCGCGCTGGCTCGTGCTGAAGGGGCCGGATGGCTGCATCCGGCGCAAGGACGGTTGGGTCGAGGTGCGCCTCAAGCGGGCCGGCGACTACACCCTCACCAGCGAGCTGCGGGTGCCTCAGCGCTCGGCATGCTGACCGCGGCATGGGCCAACTCGCGACGACTTCGCGAGCGAGGTCAGACGGTCGGCTGGAAGTAGTGTGCGATGCTCCAGTCGGACACGTCGTGACCCAACTGGTTGCCGTCGGTCATCGCCTTTCGGAAGTGGATGCCGAGCCAGATCCTGGCGTTCATGGTCTCCTCGTCCAGCGCGTCGGCACTGTCGTAGTGCCTGCTCGTCGACGTGACGGAGGAGGTCACGTCCAGGTCGAGGGAGTCGGCCCCGAACAGATAGCCGAATGTGTTCGACGCGGCTCCGACGAGGCAGGCATGCCCGCTCGCGTATTCGGGGTACGGCGGGTTGAGTACCAGCGGGGTCCAGCCGGGCTCGGCTTGGGTCGCCTCGTTGCCGTCCGTATCTGCCAGCCGGATCGCCGTGATCGGCCGCCAGTAGGCGTAGTCGTACTTCGCCCGCCAGCACGCGATCAGGGCATCGGCAAATGCGGTGTTGAGCAGGACGAATGCCCGGGAGCTCTTGAGGATGTCGAGTCCACGGCGCGTCACCTGATCGCGAAGGGCCGCCTGGAACTGCAGCACCGCGTTGGCGTTCCAGAACAACGCGGTCTCGGTCTGCACTGCGTTTCGGGAAGACCCATCCTTCGCACCGTACGCCTTCACTTCCGCGAAGTCCTGTGCGTAGGCATCGGTGTGAAGGGCATCCGGCCCCGGCAGTTGGATCTGCGTCGGCGAATCCAGAACCAGAGGCTTGACGAAACCCAGCCACGGCACGGCCATCGGAGCGAAGGCATCGGGGGTCGGGCGCCACACTCCGGGGCCGGGGACCACGTTCAGCGACACGTTCGCGCCACGACCGTCGTTCTGTCGCAGCCTGATGACTGCGGCTGCGGCAGCCTCGCCGACCCGCTTCCCGTGAATCATCCCGACACCTTCGGGTATGCCGGCAAGGGACGCCGCATAGTCGCCGGCGAGACGCTCTGCGGAGGCCGGGAAGTAGTAGCTCAGCACCCGGTACGCCGCAGTCGCGGCCGCGACCTCAGGAGAGGCGTTGGCGTGAGCGCGTGGCTGATTCGCGTAGGGCTCGTAGCCGCCTTCGATCGTCACCACAGCGTCGTACACGGCGAGGGAGACAAAGCCGAAATAGAGGCCCGAGG
>Ga0126306_10002755_pt1 | contig 10019 bp, 11 predicted proteins | sample Plot27_FD_92592 | JGI IMG/M metagenome (GOLD analysis project Ga0126306, IMG submission 92592) | Serpentine soil microbial communities from UC McLaughlin Reserve, CA, USA - Plot27 | ecosystem: Environmental > Terrestrial > Soil > Grasslands | place: USA: UC McLaughlin Reserve, Lake County... | reverse complement strand
TCCACGAGGCACTGAAGCGGTCGCTGGATGCGGTCAAGGCCGGGGCCGAGGGCCGCGAGGTGTACGGGCTCGTCTGCGACGTCTTCCACGAGGCCGGCTACCCAACCCAGCTGTCGAAGCAGCCGGGCGAAGTGCTCTCGAACGGGTTCTTCCACGGACTCGGTCACGGCGTCGGCCTCGAGGTGCACGAGCCGCCCTGGCTCTCGCGCGATCCGAGCCGGCTGGTCGCGGGTGACGTGATCACCCTCGAGCCGGGCCTCTACCGCGAAGGCTTCGGCGGCGTGCGGCTCGAGGATCTCGTCCTCGTCACCGACGACGGCGCCGAGAATCTCACCGACTTTCCTTACGATCTGACTCCGTGACTGAGGTCCATCCGGCCGCGATCGAGACGATGTTCCTCGAGGAGCGGCGCTACGCGCCGCCGCCCGATTTCGCGGCCCAGGCGAACGCACAGCCGGATCTTTACGAGCTCGACTTCGAGGAGCTCTGGGCGAAGGAAGCCGAGCGCGTCACGTGGTTCCAGCCTTGGACGACGCTGCTCGAGTGGGAGCCGCCGTACGCCAAGTGGTACGTCGGCGGCAAGCTGAACGTCTGCTTCAACTGCGTCGACCGCCACGTCGAGGCCGGCAAGGGCGGCAAGGTCGCTTACTACTGGGAAGGCGAGCCCGAGGACGACCGGCGCGAGCTCACGTTTGCCGACCTCCAGAGCGAAGTCGTCCGCCTTGCCAACGCGCTCAAAGAGCTCGGCGTGACGAAGGGGACGCCCGTCGGCATCTACATGGGAATGATTCCCGAGCTGCCGATTGCGATGCTGGCCTGCACCCGGCTGGGAGCGCCGCACACCGTCGTCTTCGGCGGGTTCTCCGCCGAGTCGCTCTCCGGCCGCCTGCACGACATGGAGTGCGAGTTGCTGATCACACAGGACGAGGCCTGGCGGCGCGGCACGACTGTTCCGCTCAAGCGAAACGCCGACGAGGCGCTCGAATCGTCACCGACGGTGCGGCAGTGCGTCGTCCTGCGGCGGACTGGTGGTGACGTCTCCATGCAGAACGGGCGCGACCTGTGGTGGCACCACCTCGTCGAGACTCAGTCCGACGATCCCGAGTCCTGCCCGCCCGAGCCGATGGACTCGGAGGATCTGCTCTACCTGCTCTACACGAGCGGGACGACTGCAAAGCCGAAGGGAATCGTTCACACGACCGCCGGCTACCTCGTCGGCGTCGCGGCGACGCACCACTACATCTTCGACGTCAAGCCAGACTCCGTGTACTGGTGCGCGGCCGACGTCGGTTGGGTTACCGGCCACAGCTACATCGTCTACGGCCCGCTGGCCAACGGCACGACCGGAGTGATGTACGAGGGGACGCCCGACTTCCCCGACAAGGACCGCTGGTGGGCGATCGTCGAGCGGTACAAGGTCGACATCCTCTACACGGCGCCGACGGCGATCCGCAGCCACATGAAGTGGGGCCCGGAGCACGCCGCCAAGCACGACCTCTCGTCGATCCGGCTGCTCGGCACCGTCGGTGAGCCGATCAACCCTGAGGCGTGGGTCTGGTACCGGGAACACATCGGCGGCGACCGGGTGCCCGTAGTCGACACTTGGTGGCAGACGGAGACGGGCATGATCCTGATCACGCCGCTTCCCGGCCTCACGACGCTCAAGCCCGGCTCGGCGACGAAGCCGTTCCCGGGCGTCGATGCCGCAGTCTTCGACGAGCAGGGAAGCGAGGTTGGGCCCGGCGGCGGGGGTTATCTCGTGCTGCGGAAACCCTGGCCCGCAATGCTCCGGGGGATCTACAAGGATCACGACCGCTACCTGGAGACCTACTGGTCGAAGAACCCGGGCGTCTACTTCGCCGGCGACGGGGCTCGGATCGACGAGGACGGCGACTTCTGGCTGCTCGGACGGGTGGACGACGTGATGAACGTCTCGGGTCACCGGATCTCGACGATCGAGGTCGAGAGTGCTCTCGTCGATCATCCGTCGGTGGCCGAGGCGGCCGTTTGTGGGCGTATCGATTCCCAGACGGGCCAGGCGATCGTCGCCTTCGTGACGCTGAAGGGCGGTGAGGAAGGGACGCCGGAGCGGCTCGCGGAGCTCCGCGACCACGTGGGGAAGAAGATTGGGCCGATCGCCAAGCCAGCCAACATCGTCTTCACGCCGGAGTTGCCCAAGACCCGCAGCGGCAAGATCATGCGCCGGCTGCTGCGCGACGTCGCCGAGAAACGGCCGCTCGGGGACACGACGACACTCGCGGATCCGACGGTGGTCGAGGAGATTCGCGAGCGTGGCGCCACCGGCACCGGCGACGAGTGAACCACCGGCAGGTCGGTGTGGATCTCTTCAACGACGTCTGGCGGCTGCTGGAGTCGCGCAAGGACGACGAGCGGATGCTCCACGCCGCACACGCGTCGGCCTATCACTGGAGCGAGGCGCCGGAGTGCGAGCCGAAGAACCGTGCACGCAGTGAGTGGCAGGTCTCCCGCGTGTACGCGGTGCTGGGTCGTGGGGAGCCGGCAGTCCACCACGCGCAGCGCTGCCTGGAGATCTGCGAGGCAAACGCGGAGAACATGGAGGACTGGGACCTGGCGTTCGCGTACGAGGCGTTGGCGAGGGCCCACAGCGTCGCCGGCCATTCGGACGAGGCTCACGGGTTTCGGGAACGCGCTAGGGCCGCGGGCGAGCAGATCGCCGATCCGGAGGACCGCGAGCACCTCGAAGAAGCGCTGGGAACGCTAGCCGGCTAGTAGTCGCTCGAAGCGCGCGGCGTCGTCGAAGGGACCGATGACGGCGAGATTCAGCCCGTTGCTGCCGATGACGTCCGCGGCGACGCGCTGGACGTCCTCCACGGTCACCTTGTCGATCTCGCGCAGGATCTCCTCCGGCTCGGCGGCCCGATGCTCGAGCACCTCGCGGCGCAGGCCGAACATGATCATCCCGTGCGGGCTCTCTGTCTGGAGCACGAAGCGCCCCTTCGCAACGTTCTTCGCCTTCTCGAGCTCGTCCTCCGGTACCGGCTCCTCGGCGATCTTCCTCAACTCTCGCGCGATCGTCTCGACCGCGTCGTCGATCCGATTGATGTCGACGCCGCCCTGCGCGTAGAGGGTCCCCGCATCGCTGTACGAATGGTTCGTCGCGAAGACGTAGTAGGCGAGTCCGCGACGCTCTCGAACCTCGGTGAAGAGGCGTGACGACATACCTGTTCCCAAGACCGTTCCGACCAGCTGGAGCGCATAACGGTCGGGATGCTCGAGCGGATAGCTCGGGACGCCCATGCAGACGTGCGCCTGGTCGGACTGCTTGGTGTACACCTTGACGCGCGGCCCTGAACCGTTCACCGGCTCGAGCGGCTGCGGCCCACCCGGATCGCCGGTCTCGACCTCGCCGAGCAGCGCCTCGAGCTCGCCGCGCACGTTCTCGGAGAAGTTGCCGGCGATGCCGACGACCATGCGCGGCGCGCGGTACCACTTCTCGATGTACTCGAGGAACGTCTCGCGTTTCGCCGCCCGCACCGTTTCCTTGCGCCCGATGATGTCCCAGCCGAGAGGCTGATCGTCCCAGAGCAGCTGGTGGTACACGCCCGAGATGTAGTCGCGCGGCGTGTCGAAGTACATGTTCATCTCCTCGACGATCACACCCTTCTCGCGGTCGATCTCCTCCGGGTCGAACTTCGAGTGGCGGAGCATGTCGACGAGGACGTCGAACGCGTGCTCGCGGTGCTCGGCCGCGCACTTGACGTAGTACCCGGTGTACTCCTTTCCGGTGAAAGCGTTGAACTCCGCGCCGATTCGGTCGAGCTCGTGGCCAATCTGCTGCGCCGTCGGTCGCCGCTCGGTGCCCTTGAAGAACATGTGCTCGGCGAAGTGCGCGATCCCGCTCGTCTCGGGCGTCTCGTAGCGCGAGCCGGCGGCGAGCATGATGAAGCAGGCGACCGATTGCACCTGCGGCATCGACGCTGAAAGCAGCCGCACGCCGTTCGAGAGCGTCTCGCGCTCGAACACGCTCATACACGCACTCCGTTCAAGCGTGCCCGCCAGTCGGCCGGAATCTCCCGTGACTGGTTGGCCGTGTAGTCGTAACCGACAAGGACGAACTTGCCCTCGGCGGCGAGCCTGCCATCGGCTCGAACCTCCTGCTCGAGGTCGAAGCTCTTCGTCCCCATCCTCCCGGTGCGAACGCCGACCTCGACCTGCTCGCCGAGCTCGATCGGCGAGCGGAAGTCGACTTCGGCTCGTGCCAGGATCATGCCTTCGAGCGGGTTGCGACCGAGTCCTAGCGACCTGAAGTAGGCAAGCCGCGCCGACTCCATATACGTCATGAAGACCGCGTTATTGACGTGGCCCATCCCGTCCAGATCCCGAAAGCGCACCGATTCGGGGTGCACGAAGTCGAAGCCATCCACGCGCGGGATGGTATAGACGGGCCGATGCCTGGCGAGAAGACACGGGCGGCGACGTCCGTCCAGCCGGAATGGTTGCGCCGGGTGCCGACCGGCGAGCGATTTCCCGACGGCAAGCTCCTGTTCACGGGCTGCGGAACCTCGTTCCATGCGGCCCAGACGGGCGGGGACGCCGTGCAGGCGCTGGACCTCGTGCTTCAGCCGGCACGGGAAGCCGACCTGCTCGTGGCGATCAGCCACGAGGGCACGACGCGGATCACGCTGGAGGCGGTGCGCTCCTGGCGGGGGCCAACCTGGCTCATCACCGGCACGGCGGAGAGCCCGCTGGCCGCGGAGTCCGAGCACGTCGTCGTCGTCACCCCGGAGATCGAGCAGAGCTGGTGCCACACGGCGAGCTACACAGCGGCGGTCGCGGCGATCGCGGCCCTCCACGGTGAGGACATCGCCTGGTTGCCGGACGCCGTCGCCGAGGCGCTGGAGCAGGACGTCGGCGAGCCGCCGACGGGACGTGTGCTCGTCGCCGGCGCGGGCGCCGCGTGGCCGACCGCGCAGGAAGGCGCGCTGAAACTGCGGGAGGGCGCACACCTGCCGGCCGAGGCGCACCACACCGAGCAGCTCCTGCACGGCCATCTGGCCGCGATCGACGAGTCGGTCCGCGCGTACGTGCTCGACGGCCGGCGCTCGGCCGACGCAGTTCGCGCGCTCGAGGTCCTCGGCTGTGAGACGACGCTCGTACCGACGGTCCATCCCGTCGTCGACATCGTTTTCTTTCAGCTGCTGACGCTCGCCGCCGCCGAGACCCGGGGCGTCAACCCCGACGTCATCCGTCGCGACGACGAGCGGTGGGAACGCGCCCGCGCCGCTTACGACTGACGGTCCTCCACTCGGATCACGAAGCGGACCGCCTGCCAGCGCTCGTCGATCGAGGCGCTCTTGTTGTCGACCAGCCCGGCCTCGAGGCCGACCCGCTGGACGGCCTCGAAATCCAGGTCGGTCTCGATTTTCGACGCCTTCTTCGGCCAGGCGACCCAGAGTCCGTCCGCCGGGCCCAGCGTCCGGCGCAGCTTCGCGAAGCGGCGCTCGAGCTCGCGCCGGCTCGTCGTGAAGAAGACGAGGACGCCGACGCCGGGCTTCGCGCCGAGCTTCTGCGACAGCGGCGTCGCGGAATAGTCCTTATCGGCCACGCCAGGCCTCGATCAGCTCCCACTCCCGCCTCGGGGCCAGCCCCGCGTCCTCGGTCGTCTCCGCGAGCTCGAGCGTCCCCCAGACCGTGTCGTCGAGCGGCCGGAACGTCAGGCCGGCTGCGAGGGCTCGTGTCACGTCTGCGTGCAGCATCCAGACCGACTCAAGGTCGTGGAGCCACAGCGGCAGCTCCATCCACTGGCCGACGCCCTGCTCGGCGAGCCAATCGCCGTCGATCCAGACCGGCCGCGCGTCGGAGCCCGTAACGCGGAGGCAGGACTCGACGAGCTCGGCCCAGCGGAAGCCGGGATGGGTCGCATTGAACGCGCCCGACTCGCGCCCGTCGCAGAGATCGACCAACCACGCACCGAGGTCGCGCGCGTCGACGAACTGCACTCGCTCTCCCGGCGGCCCGGGAACGACGAACTCGCCGCCGCGATTGATCCGGTGCGGCCAGTAGGTAAAGCGTCCTGTCGGGTCGTGCGGCCCGACGATGAGGCCCGGACGGACGATTGCGGCCCGCTCGCCGTAGACGTCGGTGACTACGTCCTCGCAGAGCGCCTTCAGCGCGCCGTAGTTCTCGTAGCTCGAGAGCAGCTCGTCGTCCGGCTGGCCCTCGGGCAGGCGCGCGCGCTCGGAATCTTCAGTCGGTCCCCCGCTGAAGCCGGCATAGACCGAGACGCTCGAGACGAATAGATAGCGCTCGACCGACTTCCGCAACGCCTCGGCTGAGCGCCGAACGACCGCCGGTACGTAACCCGAGGTGTCGATGACGGCGGTCCACTCGCCGTCGGGAATCGGATCCACGATCCGATCGCCGCGCAGCTTCTCGACCTCCGGGAAGAGCTCCGGGTTCGTCGCGCCGCGGTTGAAGAGCGTGACCGTGTGGCCGCGGTCGAGTGCCGCCTTGACGACCGCCCGTCCGAGGAACCGCGTGCCGCCGAGAACGAGGATTTTCACGGGGTGGTGAACACCCGTAAGGATTCTTTGAAAACGCTTCTGTCATGCGGGTTCACGTCGATAGCTTGCACGTGACTCTCATGCTCGATCCCATCGTCATCGTCCTGCTCTTCGCGGCCGCCTGGCTGCTGGCCCGCGCGGCCGCGCTGGTCGCGCTCAAGGTGCTGGTCTGGAACGACCGTCGCGTCGCCGGGACCGACCTCACGCAGGCCGGGCGGCTCAGGCGCGTGAAGCGGCGCGAGACCCAGGTCTCGATCATCCGGGCCGCCGTCACCTACCTCGGGTTCGTGGCCGCCGCGGTGCTGTCGGCGGGGCAGCTGATCGGCGGCGTCGATCGACTGACTGCACTGGCCGGCGCCTCGTTCCTGCTGATCCTCGTCGGCTTCGCGATCCAGCGCGTGCTGATGGACATCATCGCCGGGCTGGCGATGTTCATCGAGCGCTGGTACTCGGTCGGCGACACGATCCAGATCCCGATGCACGAGTTGCAGGGGATCGTCGAGGACTTCTCGCTGCGCCACACGCGTCTGCGGACGCTCGACGGCGAGGTCATCCACATCCACAACTCTCAGATCCCGTCCGTCCGTGTGCTCCCGGGCGGGGTCAAGGAGCTCCAGCTTGAGGTCTTCGTCACCGACGCGGAGCGCGGGGTGGAGATGGTCGAGGCCGTGGCCCGGATCTTGCCGGAGGGGCCGACGACCTTCATCCGGCGCCCGCGAATCGAAAGCGTGGACGAGCTCGGCGAGACGCTCCTACGAATCAGCGTCCGCGCGGCAGTCGCGCCGGGACGCGAATGGCTCGTCGACAGCTTCTTTGCGGATCTCATCCGCGAGCGGGCCGAGCCGGGGGTGATCGCCCACGGGCCGGTGACGCTGGCGGTCGACGAGTCCGCGGCGAGGAGCTACTCGCGCGCGAGCGCTGCAACCCGAGGGCCGAGCGAGTGGTGGCCCTCCGTCTCTAGAGCGCTCTGAGCTCGGCCAGCAGCCGGTCGACCTCGTCGGCTGTGTTGTAGTGGACGATGCCGACTCGGACAGCGCCGTCGTCGAGACCGAGGCGCCGCATCACCTCGACCGCGTAGTAGTCGCCGTGCCAGACGAAGATTCCACGCCGGCTGAGCGTCTCGGCGGTTTCCGACGGGTTCTTGCCCGCAACTGTGAGCGCGAAGGTCGGCACGCGGCCTTCCATGGTCGCCAGCCCGTGGAGACGGATCTTCGCCGGCAGCGCGTCCAGGAATCGCTGCCCGAGCTCTCGCTCGTGCGTCGCGATCGCGTCCCAGCCGATCGACTCCACGTACTCGACCGCGGCGACGAACCCGGCGAGGAGCTCATGCTGCATCGTCCCTGTCTCGTAACCCGGGGCCGGGCGAACCCTGTAGGGGCGCCATCGGTCGAGCAGCTCCTGCCGGACGAACGCGACGCCCAGGTGCGGCCCGTAGAACTTGTACGGCGAGCAGAGGAGGACGTCGGCGCCGACTGCTTTCACGTCGATCGGCCCGTGCGGCGCGTAGTGAACGGCGTCGACCCAGGCGAGCGCACCCGCTTCGTGTGCGATGCGGCAGATCCGCTCGACGTCGACGAGTGTGCCGAGAGCGTTCGAAGCCCAGGGGAAGGCGATGACGCGCGTTCGCTCCGAGAGCTGTTCTTCCAGGTCGGAGAGGTCGATGTCGGCGAACCGGACGACGACGCCGAGGTCCCGCGCCAGCTCGAGCCAGGGCGCGACGTTCGCGTCGTGGTCGAGCCGGGTGACGACAATCTCGTCGTCGGGGCGCAGCTCCCGACCGACAGTCCGGCTGAGACTGAAGTTCAGGTTGGTCATGCTCGGACCGAAGATCGCCTCTGCCGGTGCGCAACCGAGGAAGCGGGCCGCGGTGGTCCGCGATTCCTCGATCAGCTCGTCGGTGCGGCGGCTGGTCTCGAAGGCGCCGCCGGTGTTGGCGTTCGAGCGGCGTAGGTAGCCGGCGATCGCAGCGATCACCTCGTCCGGGACCTGCGTACCGGCCGGCCCGTCGAAGAACGCGAACGGACGCTGCAGCGCCGAAAAGCGGCCGCGAACCGCCTCGACGTCGAGCAACGTGGTGCTCACAGATCCCGGCCGTTGACCCGCCACTTGTAGCGAGGCGCCGGCCGGAGTGAAGCGCCGACGAAGCAACCCCACTCGGCGCTCTCGAGTAGCGGTTTGAGGTCGGCCTCCGGTAGCTCGCCTTCAAGCTCGACCTCCATGAGGCACTCGAAATTCGTGAAGCCGTAGCGGTCGTCCTCGTCTCGACGCGTGACCGTGCCGGAGGCAAGCGCAGACCCATGCGCCTCGACTCCCTTCTGACGAGCGAAATATGCGACGCTCGAGAGCGAGCAACGGGCAAGCGCCGCGAGCAAGAGATGCTCGGCGCTGACCTCCTCACGCAGGTCGATCGGCTTGCCGTCCGCTAAGAGCTCCCCGTCCTCGTCGAGGGTGATCCAGTATTCGAAGTGTTTGGCGCGCACGGTCACCGTCCGGCGTGCAATTTACGGTCAGACCGTGCGGTTGCGCGTTTTGAATGAGGCCGAGTGCTACGCCCGCTGCTACGGCGAATACGTCGACACCGTTCATCTCGTCGCCTTCGAGGTCGCTCGGCCACGATTCGAGAGCACGTTGAGCGGCGAGGACATCCGGCGCCTGTTTGAGTTGCGCCTCGATGCCCGCGACCCCGAGCTCGACGCCGAAGCCGCCTAGCTCTGTCCCCGACGTACTGGCGCCGGGCCTGCGCGTGGTCTTCTGCGGCATCAACCCGGGGCGGTGGTCGGCGGCCGCAGGTGCGCACTTCGCGAACCCGCGGAACGACTTCTGGCGGCTCCTGTACGACGCGGACTTCACGCCCCGCGTGCTCGCGCCCGAGGAGCAGCATGAGTTGGCCGCGTTCGGCTACGGGCTGACGAATGCGGCGTTCCGGACGACTCCCGGGTCAGGGGACCTGCGGCGCGGCGACTTCGAGGGGTCGGCGGAGCGGCTCGCGGGAATTGCCGAGCAGCTCCGGCCGGTGTGGATCGCGTTTGTCGGCAAGGAGGCGTATCGCGGGACCTTCGGCGAACGGTCGGAGCTGGGCGAGCAGGAGCGTCGGCTCGGTGAGACGCGCCTCTTCGTCCTTCCGTCGACCTCACCGGCGAATGCAGCAGTGCTGTACGCCGAGCGACTGCGGTGGTTCGAGGCGTTGCTAGATGCTGTTACAGGACGTCGCTAGCCGCGCCAGCGATTCGTGATCGGCGTCCGCCGGTCGCGGCCGAACGCCTTCGGCCGCAGTTTCACACCAGGGGGCGCCTGACGGCGCTTGTACTCCGCACGGTCGATCAGCGCGATCGCGCGGTCGACGACGTCGGGGTCGAAGCCGTCCGTCCGCAGCTCCTCCTGCGACCGGTCTTCCTCGACGTAAGCCTCGAGCACCTTGTCGAGCGCGGGGTAGGGCGGGAGCGAGTCCTCGTCGAGCTGGTTGTCCCGGAGCTC
>Ga0126306_10002754_pt1 | contig 10019 bp, 10 predicted proteins | sample Plot27_FD_92592 | JGI IMG/M metagenome (GOLD analysis project Ga0126306, IMG submission 92592) | Serpentine soil microbial communities from UC McLaughlin Reserve, CA, USA - Plot27 | ecosystem: Environmental > Terrestrial > Soil > Grasslands | place: USA: UC McLaughlin Reserve, Lake County... | reverse complement strand
GAGTCAGGCCTGAAGATCGCCGTCACCGTGACCGGGCATGGCCTCAAGGACATCGACGCGGCATTATCGCGACTCGGTCCGATTCACGCCGAAGTGGTGACTGCGGATCTGCTTGCCGTTGCCACGGTCTGCGGGTTGCTCGATTAGGTCCTGAGATGCCGATCCAAGGAGCCGGCGATGCCTTCTGAGCTGTCCGATCAGCGGGTGCTGAGCGCCGGAAGGTCGGTGACGGTGGAGGTTCCGGCTACCAGCGCCAACCTGGGGCCGGGCTTCGACTGCTTTGGACTCGCGCTCGACTGGCGAGAGCGGGTCAACCTGGCGGTGATCGAGCAGGGTTTCCAGATCGACGTGTCGGGGGAAGGGGCAGCCGAGCTGCCCCGGGATGAGAGCCACCTGATCATCAGGTCCGCGCTCGTCGGCCTCGCCGATCTTGGGGTCAGGGCGCCGGGGCTTTGGCTCAGCTGTCGTAACACTATTCCGCACGCTCGGGGGCTCGGATCTTCGTCCGCAGCCATTGTGGCTGGCTTGATGGCTGCAGCCGGACTAGCCCAGATACAGGTGACGTCGGACTGGCTGCTCAGGCACGCGAATGCCATCGAGGGTCACCCGGACAATGTGGCTGCGGCGATCCACGGAGGTTTCGTCTTGGCGTACCAGGGCCGGACCGGGGTGACAGTGGCGCAGGGCAATATTGACACCTCGATCGGTGCAGCGCTGTTCATCCCGGAAGCGTCCGTGGCGACGCAAGCGGCCCGCGGTCTGCTCCCGGAGGCCGTGCCGCATGTCGATGCAGCGGCGAACTCCGGCCGAGCGGCTCTGCTGGTTCACGCCCTGGCGTCGGAACCGGAGCTGCTCGTCGACGCCACCTGCGACTGGTTGCACCAGGGATATCGGGAGCCCTCCATGCCACGCTCGCACGAACTCATGAAATCGCTACGAGGGCAGGGGCTGGCAGCGATGATCAGCGGTGCTGGTCCAACCGTCTTGGTGCTGGGCAGACGGCGGGAACTCGCTAGGCTTCAAGATCAACAAGCAGCTGGCTTCTCGCTCAGGCTGAGTCGCATAGGGTCGGCCGCGGAGATCCTGGAGCCTGAGCCCCATGGGCGCGTGATCACACTGTGATGGAAACCCCGGACACAGGTGCTAGCCTTAGAGGGCCGACACGGTCAGGGCAGCTGCGGTGACCGGCTTCCCCAACCAGCCAAGTCACAAGACGCACATCTGACCAAGTAGCGCCTCAAGGTCAGGTGCGACGCGGACAAAGCTTTACGGCTCTCCCGTCAGCCAATCTCGAGAACAGTCGTCGCGATGCGCTGAGGACCTCTAGAAAGACCCTTTGGGCGGGGCAACATAACCCCGCGCCATGGATGGGCACCGATGACGTGCCTATAACCGACAAGGACACACGTTGACAGAAATCGCCGAAATGACGGGTGCCTCCTCCCATGAGGAAGGCACTGGCGAACAGAGTAAGCAATCCACCAGTGATCGTCGCAATCGCAAGGGCTCAGGCCTGGACTCCATGGTCCTCGCCGAGCTGAAGCAGTTGGCCGGCTCTCTTGGAATCAAGGGCACTGGTGCGATGCGCAAAGGCCAGTTGATCGACGCCATTCAATCCGCCCAGCGCGGTTCCGGAGCTGGGGCTCCGATGGATCGAGGCGGAGAAGACAATGGTCACCGCAGCCCCCAAGATGGCGGCGAGAGCCGAGATGTCGCCCGCGCGCTGGACGAGCTGCAACGAGCGCCGCGCGAGGCCAGCGACGAGCGCAAGGAGGCCCAGATGCTCGAGCACTCCGCACAGCCTGAGCTTGTCTCAACGAGCCAGCCCAGTAATTCGACGCCCGATCAGCGGCAAGATTCGGTGGGGAGGGTCGAGGACAGTCAGGTCCGGACCGAAAGCCGCGCGCCGCAGGACGGTAGCGACTCCCAGCCGACCGCGGGGCGATCATCTGATCCGCAAGGGACTGCTGAGGTTCGCACTGATGGTGGCGAGCGGTCGGACGAGGCTCGCGAGAATCGGCAAGGTGACCGACGGGATCGTCGAGGCCGCGACCAGGGGCAGGGTCGAGAGAACCAACAGCGCGATCAGGGGCAGGGTCGAGAGAACCAGCAGCGCGACCAAGGTCGAGACAACCAGGGGCGCGACTGGGACGAGGAAGGCGGCGGCCGCCGTAGCCGCCGGCGGCGTAGTCGGGATCGCCAGAACCGCCGTAACCGCGGCGGTGGCGGCAACCTGGACCGCTACGACGAGCCGGTGATTTCCGAAGACGACGTGCTTGTCCCGGCTCGCGGCATCTTGGACGTTCTCGACAATTACGCCTTCGTCCGCACCAACGGCTATCTGCCCGGGTCTGACGACGCGTACGTCTCCCTCTCTTTGGTGAAGAAGCTCGGTCTGCGCAAGGGAGACCTGGTCACGGGCGTGATCCGTACGCCGCGCGAGGGCGAACGCAAGGAGAAGTTCAATCCGATGGTGAGGATCGACACCGTCAACGGTGCCGATCTTGAAGGAATTCGGCAGCGACAGGACTTCGCCAAGCTCACTCCGCTCTACCCACAAGAGCGACTCAAGTTGGAGACCACCCCCAACCAGATGGCTGGCCGCATCATCGATCTGGTGGCCCCGATCGGCAAGGGCCAGCGCGCGCTGATCGTCTCACCTTCCAAGGCCGGCAAGACCCTGATCATGCAGGCCATCGCCAACGCCATCGCCATCAACAACCCCGAGGTGAAGCTGATGGTGGTGTTGGTGGACGAACGTCCCGAAGAGGTCACCGACTTCGAGCGCTCGGCCAAAGGCGAGGTGATCTCGTCGACCTTTGACAGACCTGCAGAGGACCACACTGCGGTTGCCGAGCTGGCTATCGAGCGGGCGAAACGGCTGGTTGAGCTGGGCCACGACGTGGTGATCTTGCTCGATGGCATCACCCGGCTGAGTCGTGCCTATAACCTGGCGGCCCCAGCTTCCGGACGGATCTTGTCCGGTGGCGTGGACTCTGCTGCGTTGTATCCACCGAAGAAGTTCCTGGGGGCGGCCCGCAACATCGAGGGCGGCGGATCGCTCACCATCATCGCAACTGCTCTGGTCGAGACCGGCTCGAAGATGGATGAGGTGATCTTCGAGGAGTTCAAGGGCACCGGCAACTCAGAGATCCGGTTGCGCCGCGAGTTCGCCGAAAAGCGGATCTTCCCGGCGATCGACGTCGACGCCTCCAGTACCCGCCGCGAGGAGCTGCTGATGAGCCGGGAGGAGCTGGCCATCGTGTGGAAGCTGCGGCGCGTTCTGTCCGGCCTGGAAAGCCTGCAGGGACTGGAGATGCTGCTGGACCGGCTCCGTAAGACTCAGAGCAACGCCGAGTTCCTGATGGCAATTACCAAGACCATTCCGTCCCAGGACTAGCTGTGGCCGGAGGTTGTCGAAGGCCGTTCGACAGGCTCAGGGCGCATCGGTTGCTGCACGGGACTAAAGCGACTTCGCCCAGTGTTCATTTGGTGCCGCGGTTCGACTGCGGCAGAATCACTCTTTGGTTCCGGTTCACGCCGTAAGACGCACGATGCGTGGCGACCCGGCGCCCATGATGAGGAGACAGAGATGAAGCCCGACATTCACCCGGCGTACGTTGAGACGCAGGTCACCTGCACCTGTGGCAACACTTTCACCACGCGCAGCACCGCCCCCAACGGCGTCATTCACGCAGACGTATGCTCCGCCTGCCACCCGTTCTACACAGGCAAGCAGAAGATTCTCGACACCGGTGGTCGCGTCGCCCGCTTCGAGAAGCGGTACGCGGCCAAGCAGCCAGCCAAGAAGCCCAACAAGTAGCGCAACCAGCGCCGGGAGGCAGGGGACGACCCCTGCATCCCGGCGCTTGCCACGTCCGGACCACGCTGACAAGTCGGAGAGGAGGGTCTCGGATGTTTGAGACCACAGCTCCACTCCGGGCTGAGTTTGAGGAGCTGGAGGCGGCGCTCGCCGATCCGGCAGTCCATGCCGATCTTGGTCGCGCCCGCAAGGTGGGTCGGCGCTACGCGGAGTTGATGCCCATCATCAAGGCGCTGGACGAATACCACCGACTAACAGATGATCTTGAGGCGGCGAAGGAGCTGGCGGAGGAGGACGCCTCGTTGGCTGCAGAGGCTGTCGAGCTGGAGATGCGATTGGATTCGGTTACCGAGCGGCTCACACGACTGCTGGCCCCCCGTGATCTCAACGACTCCTCGGACGCGCTGATGGAGATCAAATCAGGCGAAGGGGGCGAAGAGTCGGCGTTGTTCGCCGGTGATTTGCTCAAGATGTATTCGCGCTACGCCGAGAGCCGCGGTTGGAAGGTGGAGATCCTGGATGCCCAGGAAACCGATCTTGGCGGCTACAAATCCGTGACGGTGGCGATCAAGGCGCCGACGGCCGGCGAGCCGGACTCGATGCCCTACGGGGTGCTCAAGTTCGAAGGCGGTGTGCATCGGGTGCAACGGGTGCCGGTGACAGAGTCGCAGGGGCGGCTGCATACCTCCGCCGCTGGTGTGTTGGTCATGCCCGAGGTCGCCGAAACCGAGGTTGACATCGATGAGGGGGATCTGCGGATCGACGTGTACCGGTCGTCCGGCCCTGGCGGCCAAGGCGTCAACACCACTGACTCGGCCGTGCGCATCACCCATCTGCCCAGTGGCATTGTCGTCTCCTGTCAGAACGAGCGCTCGCAGTTGCAGAACCGGGAACAGGCGATGCGCATGCTGCGGGCCCGGCTAACAGCAGCCGCTGAATCCGAAGCTGCGACCGCGGCCTCCGCGGCCCGCCGCAGTCAGGTCCGAACCGTCGACCGGTCCGAGCGCATTCGTACCTATAACTTCCCCGAGAACCGCATCTCTGATCACCGCATAGGTTTCAAGTCCTACAACCTTGATCAAGTTCTGAACGGCGACCTGGACGCGGTGATCAAGGCACTTCAAGAAGCCGACACTGAGCAGCGGCTCTCCCAGGTCCGTGGCCCGAACTCGTGAGCAAGGCCGTGCGACCGCTGCTGCACCAGGCTGCAAGTCAGCTGCGCGAGGTGGGTGTCGCGTCGCCGGATCAGGAGGCTCGGCAGCTGATGGCTCACGCGGCAGGCGTCGAGCTGGCTCGCCTTCCGCTGCTTGACGCCGTCCAAGATGCCCAGGCCGCCTACTTCCAAACGTTGATCAACAAGCGCGCGCATCGGGTGCCGCTGCAGCACCTCACCGGTCGGGCTCACTTTCGCTACCTGGAACTTGAGGTAGGCCCTGGTGTCTTCGTACCCAGGCCAGAGACCGAAGTCATGACAGGCTGGGCGATCGAACAACTTCGCCCGATGGTCTATGCGGTTGCGCGTGGTGAGTCGCGACGCTTGCCAGTGGTCGTCGAGCTCGGCACCGGATGTGGCGCCATTGCCAAATCCATTGCCACCGAACTCACCGGGACCCGGGTTCATGCCGTCGAGTTGTCCGAAGAGGCTGCCGCCTACGCAGCGCGAAACCTCGCGGACACGACGGTTGAGCTGCACGTGCAGAACATGATCGGCGCCCTGTCCGAACTCGACGGCTCGGTCGACTTGGTGATCGCCAATCCGCCCTATATTCCGTTGGAGGCTTTCGAGTCCGTGGTCCCCGAGGCACGTGATCACGATCCGCTGCTCGCCTTGTTCGCCGGTGATGACGGGCTGGAGGTGATCAGGGTGGTGGTTGCCCAGGCCGCGCGCCTGCTCCGACCGGCGGGTTTGCTCTGTGTTGAGCATGCTGATGTGCAAGGGGAATCCGCGCAACAGGTACTCGTCCAGCATGGCGCCTTTGCCGGCGTACGTGATCATCGCGACTTGACCGGACGGTCGCGTTTCGTCACCGGCATCCGGCGTGGCAGGTGATCATTGCGCTCCCAGCGCCGCCAAGCACCAACTCTGGCAGGATTGACCGGTGACCAAGACCGCCGTGCCGGGCGAGCCCAACCCCAGGGAGGCGGCGGAATCGGCCGGTGACATCGGGTTTCGGCGGTTCGACTGCACCGGCGAAGATCCGGCAAGCCTTGCGGAAGCGTACGAGGCCGCTCGCCAGGTCATAACAGATGGCGAGTGCATCGTGCTGCCCACCGACACTGTCTATGGGATCGGTGTTGACGCCTTCAGTGCTGAGGCGGTGCAGCGGCTGCTCGATGCCAAGAACCGGGGCCGCGACATGCCACCACCGGTACTGATCGCTGAGCCGGTACTGTTCCGGACTCTGGCGGCAGAAGTACCAGATGCAGCCCAGGCTCTTGCCGACAGACACTGGCCCGGCGCGCTGACGGTGATTTGCCGAAGCCAACCCAGCCTGCAGATAGATCTGGGGGACACCGAAGGCACCATCGCACTTCGAGTGCCTGACCATGAACTGGCACGCGACATCTTGCGGAGCACTGGCCCGATGGCGGTCAGCAGTGCCAACATCAGCGGCCAGCCAGCGGCCGTGACCTGTGACGAGGCGATCGAGCAGCTCGGCGATTCAGTGTCGGTTTATCTTGACGGCGGTCCGCTGGGTGGAGAGGGTGGGGCACCGTCAACCATCGTGGACTTCACGCGACATGACGATGGTGAGGTACTGAGACGAGGCGCCCTGAGCGTAGAGACACTGCGCGAGACCGTCCCGCGTCTGCGCGATCTGACAAGTGAGCCCCAGGATCGTCCGAATGGCCCGTCCTCAGGCCCAGGATCCAACGGTGCAGACTCAGGGGGTGGCGATGACGGCTCAGAGCTCAGTGCAGGGGGCTGAGTGCGCGAGTATCTGCTAGTCCTCTGCATCGCAGCAGCAGTGACCTATCTGCTGAGTGGTGCGTGTCGCCGGCTGGCTCTCCGGACCGGAGCCATGGCACGAGTCCGAGATCGCGACGTGCACACCATCGAGATGCCGTACTTCGGTGGCGTCGCGATGCTGGCTGGGGTCGCTGCAGCGATTCTGATCTCATGGCAGCTGCCCTTCCTGGGCCGGCTGGCCACCGTGCAACAAGACTCTCGGGCTGTACTGGTGGCGGCGACGGTGATCTGCCTGGTGGGTGTGCTTGATGATGTCTTCGAGCTGCCGCCGCTCACCAAGTTCGCTGGGCAGGTTTTCGCGGCAGGGATCGCTGTTGCGCTAGGGGTCAAGATGCTGTGGATCCCGCTGCCCAACCAGATCGTCTCGTTGGATAGCACTACTTCAGTGGCGATCACGGTGTTCTTCATCGTGCTCTGCTCGAATGCGGTCAATTTCGTCGATGGGTTGGATGGGCTTGCCACCGGAGTGGTCGGTATCGGCGCCCTTGCGTTCTTCGCCTATTCCTACCTGCTCACCGTCAATGAGGGTCTCACAAGGGCGACGACATCCAGCCTGATCACGGTCACCATCGCTGGCGCCTGCCTCGGCTTTCTGCCGCACAACTTCTTTCCTGCACGGATGTTCATGGGCGACTCCGGCGCGATGTTGCTCGGTCTGCTGCTGGCGACATCCACCATCAGCCTCACTGGACAGATCGACACCTCTCAGCTGCAAGACGCTCGCGGTGGCCTGGTTCCGACCGTCCTTCCTTTGGTGTTGCCGCTGGCGATCCTCGCCTTGCCGTTCCTCGATCTCAGCCTGGCCTTCATCCGTCGGACCTATGCCGGGAAGTGGTGGTTCCTCCCCGACAAACAACACCTGCACCACCGGCTCCTGGAACGCGGCCACAGCCAGCGTCGTGCCGTCATGCTGATGTACGTCTGGTCGGCGCTGGTCTCCTTCGGCGTGATCATCTTGGGTTTGGTGCACACCGAAAGGCAGTGGACCGTGGTTGCCGTCGGCGTGGTATGCGCGTTGGTTTTGATGGTGGTCACGCTGGGTCGTCCGGTACGCGCCAAGCCGCAGGTGCGCCGAGGCGAGTCGCTGTAGTTTTCGCTCCCGTTCGAGTCAGGTCGAAGTAGGCCGGATACAACGCGCGATCAGCGAACCGCGATGTTCCCGCCGCCGATCTGCAGGAGGAGCCGACGAAATGCGTCAAGCAGCGGGCTGTTTGTCCAGACACAATCGTTTCGTCAGATCCGGCGAAGACGGCGGTTCCCGGCGAAATCGCAGCGAGCGGAGCGAGCAATCGAACACCGCGAGCGTTGCGCAGCGTAGCAATCAAACTCGTGCTAGTTTGCCAGCGCAGCCCGGCGACCTTTGTTCGCGCGACGCAACCTGGCCCGAATCCGATCACCACCCAGTTCCGACACTGGCACAAAAAGGACTGCCGCCCATGACCGTCGAGAGCCGCCCCGAACATGCGGCGACGCCTGCCGGTGGGCCCAGTGTGCACGTCGTCCGGGCCCGGAAGCTGCTGATCGGCGGTGCTGTTGGTGGCGCGACGGCTGCTGCGCTGTGCTTGATCGTCTTCAGCATCGGCTTCGGTGTCAGCGGCCTGATCTCGGCCGCACTGGCGGCCGCCATGGTGCTGTTCTTCTATGGAGTCGGCCAGTACGTCATGGTGCTCTTCGCCGACGCGGGTGCCCGAACGCTGCTTGCCGTGTCCATGTGCAGCTACACCGCTCGCGTTGTCATCCTGGGACTGGTCTTGGTGCTCTACAACGCTCACCACGAAGCCTGGCCGACATTGACGCCAATGGTCATCTTCCTGACAACGATCATCGTTGTCGCGGGATGGTTGGCGGTAGAGGTTTTTGTCTTTTCTCGACTCAGAATCGGGGCCTACGACACCGAGTACGTGCCGCCAAGCGAAGGTGACTTTGAGCCGTGACCGGCGCCACAATCACTGCTAGCGTGTGTCACGCCATGAAGGAACAACCGAATGCGGCCTTCGACCAGCCGAGAGCGCAAGGAGGGGAGAAAACAAACGGCATGGATTTGGGGCTACGAGTGCTCTCCTATCTGATCTCCGGCGTCCTGGTCTATGGACTGCTGGGATGGCTCGGCGACCACTACCTCGGCACCAAGTTCCTGTTGCCGATCGGGATTGTCGCAGGTGCTGCCTTCGGGGTGTATGTGATCATTCGACGCTTTGGCCGCATGGATGATGAGGTATCTGCAGCAGGCGCCAAGGATCGCAGCAACCAGGCCACGCTAACTGAACACAGGCACGAGGCGGAGAGAGGGGAACGGTGAGCGGTTTCTTGTCGGGCCTGGTGCCGCTGGAGACGGAGACGGAAGGCTTCCAGGCCCCTGGGGTGCAGAGCTTTGACGTGCCGCCGCTGTTCGAAAGCGTTCCCTGGTTTGACAAGTACATGCTCCAGGGTATGCTCTCGGTGATCTTGATCTTGGCTTTTTGGCTGATCATGGCGCGCAAGAGTGCTCTGGTGCCAAGCAAGGGTCAGTACCTCGGCGAGACAGCGTATTTCTTCGTCCGCAACACGATCGCCCGGGACATGATCGGGCACGACTTCCTCAAGTACCTGCCACTGCTGATAGCCCTGTTTTCCTTCGTGCTGATCAACAACTTGTTTGGGGTCTTCCCGCTCAGCTTGCTCCCCACGCCCTCGCACGTGGGCTGGCCGTACGGCCTGGCGATCTTGGTCTGGGTGATCTACAACGCGGTCGGCATGGCCAAACATGGCTTCTTTGGTTATCTCAAGCACACCACCCTTCCATCCGGGGTTCCGGCATTTATGTGGCCGCTGATCATCCCGCTGGAGTTCGTGTCCAACATCATCGTCCGACCCATCACCCTTTCCTTGCGACTCTTCGCCAACATGTTCGCCGGGCACCTGCTGGTCTTGGTGTTTGTGTTGGGCGGGGAGTACCTGCTCTTGCATTCCGAATCGATCATCAACAAGACCGCCGGTGTGGTGGCCCTGATCTTCAGCATGGCGATCTTCGGCCTTGAGATCTTCGTTCAGTCGCTGCAAGCCTTTATCTTCACCGTTCTCACCGCCCAGTACATCTCTTCGGCCGCAGCCGAAGAGCACTGACCACCCTCGGTTTCGGCAGTCACCGCGAAACCCCGTCAAGAAAGAAGTTCCAATGATTCCAATGGAAATCGTCGGATGCCTCTGCACCGTAGGCTACGGCCTCGGCTGTATCGGTCCCGGCAT
>Ga0126306_10002753_pt1 | contig 10019 bp, 10 predicted proteins | sample Plot27_FD_92592 | JGI IMG/M metagenome (GOLD analysis project Ga0126306, IMG submission 92592) | Serpentine soil microbial communities from UC McLaughlin Reserve, CA, USA - Plot27 | ecosystem: Environmental > Terrestrial > Soil > Grasslands | place: USA: UC McLaughlin Reserve, Lake County... | reverse complement strand
GGCTACGGTTCACTTGCGTCTTCCCGCCGGACTTCGGTTCACTTTCGGGCCCTCCCCGCCGACCGCCGCACCGCGCCCCGCCAGCGGGCGTGCCGGCCGTCGTCTCGCACCCCCTCCACCGGCTCGAACCGCCGGTCGAGCCGCCAGGTCGCCGCAAGCTCCGACGTGGACGACCAGACTCCGGTGCCCAGCCCGGCCAGGAACGCCGCGCCCAGACCGGTGGTCTCGGTGACCTGCGGCCGTCGCACCGGCACGGCGAGCTGATCGGCCTGGAGCTGGCAGAGCAGGTCGTTGCCGCTCGCACCACCGTCCACACTCAACTCGGCGATCGCGCGGACGCCGGAGCCGGGCCCGACCATCGCGTCCACCACGTCGCGCACCTCGAACGCGATCGCCTCCAGCGTCGCCCTGGCCAGGTGGGCGCGGGTCGTGCCGCGGGTGATGCCGACGATCGTGCCGCGCGCGTCCGGGTCCCAGTCCGGCGCGCCGAGGCCGGTGAGCGCCGGGACGAACACCACGCCGCCGGTGTCCCGCACCAACCCGGCGAGCCCCTCGATCTCCGGCGCCGAGCCGATGATCCCGAGCCCGTCGCGCAGCCACTGCACCGCCGCGCCAGTGACGAAGACCGCGCCCTCGAGCGCGTAGACCAAGCCGTCCCCGAGGTCCCAGGCGACCGTGGTGAGCAGGCCGGCCTCCGAGCGGACCGGGGTCTTGCCGGTGTTGACCAGCACGAACGAGCCGGTGCCGTAGGTGCACTTGCTGGTGCCCTCGTCGAAGCAGGCCTGGCCGAAGAGCGCGGCCTGCTGGTCGCCGGCGATCCCGGCCACCGGCAGGTCGAGGCCGAGGAACATCGACGGGTCGGTACGGCCCAGCACACCGGAGGACGGCGCCACCTCGGGCAGCGCGGCCACCGGGACGCCGAGCAGCTCGCACAGTTCGTCTGACCACCGGCCGGCGAACGTATCGTAGAGCAGCGTCCGGCTGGCGTTGGAGGCGTCGGTGACGAACGACGCGCCGCCGGTGAGCCGGGCGACCAGGTACGCGTCGACCGTGCCGACGACCAGCGACCCCTCGGTCACGCCGGTCCAGGTCCGCGGCTCGTGCTCGGCGAGCCAGCGCAGCTTGGTGCCGGAGAAGTACGGGTCGAGACGGAGCCCGGTGAGTTCGGTCACCCGGTCACCGTGGCCGGCCTCGGCGAGGTCGAGGCAGAGCTGGCTGGTGCGCCGGTCCTGCCAGACGATGGCGGGGCGCGGTGAGCGCAGCGTCCGGCGGTCCCAGACGACCACGGTCTCGCGCTGGTTGGTGATCCCGATTGCGGTCGGCGCGGCCACCCCGGCCTGCACGGCGCTCGCCAGCGCCTTGCGGCAGGCCGACTGGACCGCGACCCAGATCTCCTCCGGCTCGTGCTCGACCCAGCCGGGCTGCGGGAAGTGCTGGGCGAACTCCTGGTAGCCACGCGCGGCCACGTCGCCGTCCTCGGTCACGACGAGCGCGGTGACCCCGGTGGTGCCGGCGTCGATGGCGAGAACGGTCATGGGCTCCCCGTGGTCGGTGTCGAGAGGGCACGCAGCTGGCGCAGGACGGTCGGGTCGATCCGCCCGGGCACCAGCCGCTCTTCCAGGTTCTCCACGCCGGCCCAGCCGGCGAGCGCGCGGTCCAGCTCCGGCTCGGCGTAGCCCAGGCCGGCGAGCCGCGACCTGACCTCGGCGGCCCGGTCGCCGGTGAGGTCGAGCAGCGTCGCCGGGTCAGGCCGTCCGAAGTACAGGTCGTGCAGGTCGAGCAGTCGCGCCAGCTCGGCGGCTGGGTCCGGGTGGTCGTCGGTGCGCAGGTCGACCATCGTGTCGGACCCGCCGCCGTAGCCGCCGTCCGGCGCGACCACGAGCAGGGCGGCGCTCTGCCGGCCGCGGCGGTCGCCGCCGGCGGCGTCCCCGGCGGCCAGCGCGGCGAGCAGCCGGCGGCTCAGCGGGTCGTCGGCAGGGCTGGCGAGCCAGGCATGCTCCATCGCCTCCACGACGTCCGGGCCGGTGAGGATGTTGCCCTGGACGGTGTGGCCGCCGCCGGAGCGCCCGCCGGCCCACGCCACGCACCGCGCGCCGGTGAAGCTGGCGCCGGCGCCGGTAGCGGCCACTACGCCGAGCTGGCGGTGGTCGCGGTCGTCGTCGGCGCCGGTGAGCCTGGCGACCGTCTGCTCGGCGGTCGCGCCGTCGCGGAGCAACGCGAGACCGTCCGGGCGGTAGCGCAGGTTCGCGTGGGCCTGGGTGGCGATCGCGCCGACGCCGGCTGCCGCCGCCGGTACCGCCGCCCCGACGGCGAGGAACCGGCTGGCGACCGCGACCCCGTACCCGGAGCCGTCCGCCGAGCGCGCCACGATCGAGAACGTCACATCTGACGACCCTAAGGGCTCGCCGGTTCCTCCGGGCGGGCTTCGGCAGAACAGGACTGTCGGGGCGGCCGCGCCCTAATCGGACACCGGTAGGCCCGACTTTTCGGACCAGTTCACGCCGGACACCGGGTGCGTCGACCCGTCAGTAGCATCGGGTATATGGCGCGCATGTACTTCTACGACACGGAATTCATCGAGGACGGGCGCTCGATAGATCTGGTGTCGATCGGGGTGGTCGACGAGGAGGGGCGCGAGTTCTACGCGGTCTCCACCGAGTTCGACCCGGCCAAGGCGATCCCGTGGGTACGGCGCAACGTGCTCGACAAGCTGCCCGGCCCGGCGCACCCGGTCTGGCGCTCGCGGGACCAGATCAAGGACGAGCTACTCGCCTTCCTCACGGAGCCGGGTGAGGAGATCGAGCTCTGGGCGTGGTACGCCGCGTACGACCACGTGGCGCTCTGCCAGCTCTGGGGGCCGATGCCCGCGCTGCCCCGGCCGATCCCGCGGTTCACCAAGGACCTGCGCCAGCTCTGGGACGATCTTGACCGCCCGGCTCTCCCGGGCGCAGGCTCGGACCAGCACGACGCCCTCGCCGACGCCCGGCACAATCTGGCGAGGTGGAAGGCGATGGAGCCGCTCCGGGAGGAGCGTCTCTGGATCGGTTAATGAGAACCAGCGGGTAACCGCTACGGTATGTGGCTGGGAGGCTCGTCACTTCCGGGCGAAATCCCCGCACCAGGCACCTGCTCAGCCTGTGGCAACGGCGCCCACGACCAGGCACGGGTTGGTTGCCTTCCTTATGAAGATCTCCGTGAAGGGAACCTTGGCATGCGTATCGGTGTGCTTACCGGCGGCGGTGACTGCCCCGGGCTCAACGCGGTCATCCGCGGTGTGGTCCGCAAGGGCGTGGGCGTCTACGGGCATGAGTTCGTTGGCTTCCGGGACGGCTGGCGCGGGCCGCTCGAGGCGTACACGAAGCCGCTCGGCGTGGAGCAGGTGCGCGGCATCCTGCCCCGTGGCGGCACCATTCTCGGCTCGTCGCGGACCAACCCGTACAAGCAGGAGGGCGGCCTCGAGAAGATCCGCGAGAACCTGACCAAACTCGGGGTCGACGCGCTGATCGCGATCGGCGGCGAGGACACCCTCGGTGTGGCGAAGCGGCTCACGGATGACGGCGTGCCGGTGATCGGCGTGCCGAAGACGATCGACAACGACCTCGGCGCCACCGACTACACGTTCGGCTTCGACACCGCCGTCACGGTGGCGATGGAGGCGATCGACCGGCTGCACACCACGGCGGAGAGTCACCACCGCGCGCTCGTCGTCGAGGTGATGGGCCGGCACGCCGGCTGGATCGCCCTGCACGCCGGCCTCGCCGGCGGCGCCAACGTGATCCTGGTGCCGGAGCGGCCGTTCGACATCGACGAGGTGGTCCGCCTCGTCGAGAGCCGGTTCGCCACCCAGTACTCGCCGATCATCGTGGTCGCCGAGGGCGCGGTGCCCAAGAACGGCGCCGAGGTGCTCTCTTCCGGTGCGATGGACGCGTTCGGCCACGTCCGGCTCGGCGGGGTCGGCCAGTGGCTCGCCGAGGAGATCGAGCAGCGCACCGGCGAGGAGTCCCGCGCCGTGGTGATCGGCCACGTCCAGCGCGGCGGCACCCCGACCGCGTACGACCGGGTGCTCGCCACCCGCTTCGGCCTGCACGCGATCGATGCCGCCCACGAGAAGGACTGGGGCAAGATGGTCGCTCTGCGCGGCACGGACATCGTCCGGGTCCCGCTGGCGGAGGCCACCCGCGAGCTGAAGACGGTTCCGCTGGAGCGTTACGCCGAGGCCGAGGTCTTCTTCGGCTGACGCGCCACCTCCGAGCGCCTGCCGTACTCTCCGCGACGGGTTCCCGCCAACTCCCGCCAACTCCGACGCCCGGCTGAGACCTGTTTGCCCAGACAGTCCCGTAAGTGGCGGCTTGACGGCGGCGCCGGTCGAGGCCACAGTGTGTGACCACCCGGTCATATGACCGGGTGGTCACACTGCCTTTTCGGGAGCTCTTCCCATGCCCACCGACGTCTGGCGCAACCTGCGCCCCGACCGCCGCGAACGGGTACTTACCGCGGCCATGGCGGAGTTCGGCGCGCGTGGCTTCTCGGCCGGCAGCCTGAACGTGATCGCACGTGAGGCGGGCGTCGCCAAGGGCTCGCTCTTCCAGTACTTCGAGGACAAGCTCGACCTGTTCGTGGCCGTCTGCGCCGAGGTGACCAGCCGGATCCGCGGCCACATGGAGGCCACGATGACCGAGGTGCTGCTGGCCAACCCCTCGCTGCCGTTCTTCGAGTTCCTGGCCCGCACCGCCGACGAGTGGATCGCCTACTTCGCCGACCACCCGCTGGAGCGCGGCGTCACCGCCGCCACGAACTTCGAGCTCGACCCGGTGGCGAGGCAGACCGTCCGCCAGGTGGCGCAGGAGCACTACCTCGACGTGTTCCGGCCGCTGGTCGCCGAGGGCGTGCGCCGCGGCGAGCTGCGCGACGACCGCGCCGACATCGACGCACTGCTCGCACTGCTGGTACTGGTCGTGCCGCACCTGGCGCTCTCACCGCACCTGCCCGGCCTCGACCCGGTGCTCGGCATGTACGGCCGCACCCCGGCCGAGCTGCGCGAGCCGGTCCGCAAGCTGATCCGTGTCGTCGCGGCGGCGTACGGGCCGCTCCCGACGCCGGTGGGGAGGGTGTCGTGACCGCGCCGGAGGACGTCAGCAGCCCGGTCTGCGTCATCGGCGCCGGCAGCAGCGGGCTGGCGGCGGTGAAGAACCTGCGCGAGCACGGCTTCGCGGTGGAGTGCTTCGAGCGGGAGGAGGAGGTGGGCGGGAACTGGAACTTCGGCGCCACCAACAGTCGGGTCTACGCCTCCACGCACACGATCTCCAGCAAGCCGTTCACGCAGTACCCCGACTTCCCGATGCCGGACCACTACCCGGACTACCCGCACCACAGCCAGCTGCTCGAGTACTTCAAGCGCTACGCCGACCACTTCGGACTCCGCCGGCACATCCGGTTCGCCACCCGCGTCGAGCGGGTCGAGCCGGCGCAGGGCGGGGTCTGGGACGTGACTGTGCGGGGCCGCGACGGCGCGGCGCGCACCCGCCGGTACGCCGCGGTGTTGGTCGCCAACGGGCACAACTGGTACCCCAAGATGCCGCACTACCCGGGGCTGGACTCGTTCACCGGCGAGGTGCTGCACTCGGCGCAGTACAAGGGTCCCGAGGTGCTGCGCGGGAGGACGGTGCTGGTGGTCGGGGCCGGCAACACCGGCTGCGACCTCGCGGTGGAGGCGGCGACCAACGCCGAGCAGGTCTGGCACTCCACCCGGCGCGGCTACTGGTACGCCCCGAAGTTCGTCTTCGGCCGCCCGTCCGACCAGGTCGCCGACTTCTGGCTGGGGGTCAGGGCGCCGCTGCGGCTGCGGCAGTGGCTCTTCAAGACCACCCTGCGTGCGACGGTCGGCGACCTGACCCGCTACGGCCTGCCCAGGCCCGACCACGAGCCGTTCGAGACGCATCCGATCGTCAACAGCCAGCTCGTGTACCACGTCGGGCACGGCGACATCACGCCGCGGCCGGACCTGGCCCAGATCGACGGCGCCGAGGTCCACTTCAAGGACGGCTCGGTGGCCAGGCCCGACCTGATCATCCTGGCCACCGGGTACCTGCCGAAGTTCAGCTTCCTCGACCACGAGCATCTCAACTGGACGGACGGCCGGCCGCGGCTCTACCAGCACATCTTCACGCCGAAGCACGAGTCGCTCTTCGTCGCCGGCCTGATCCAGCCGGACTCCGGCCAGTTCACGCTCGCGCACTGGCAGACCGTGGCGATCGCCGCATACCTCCGGGCCCGCACGGAGGCGCCGCGGCGGGCGCACGACTTCCGCGGCCTGGTGCGGACCGAGTCCGACCGGGTGTTCTCCGGCGGCGCCCGGTACACCGACTCCACGCGGCACCACTTCGAGGTCGCCCACCAGGATTACCTCCGCAGCCTGGAGCGGACGATCAACGCACTCAACGGGGGCCGGCGATGACCCGGATCAAGGCCGTGCGGCCGTTCGAGTGGGCGTTCCCGGCGCGGCCGGCCGAGCGGGAGCTGATCTCCGCGCTGCCCGACGGCGACACCGGCAAGCCGCCGCTACTGTTCGTCCACAGCCTGGCCCACGGTGCCTGGTGCTTCGCCGAGCACTGGCTCGGTGCGGCCGCCGAGCGTGGCTTCGGTGCGTACGCGGTCAGCCTGCGCGGCCACGGCGGCAGCAGCGGTGGCGACCGGCTGCGCCGCACCCGGCTGCGCGACTACGTGCACGACGTGATCCAGGCAGCCGCCACGCTGCCCAGCCAGCCGGTCCTGATCGGACACTCACTCGGCGCGCTCGCGGTGGCCAGGGCGCTGGCCCGGTACCCGGCCCGGGCGGCGGTGCTGCTGGCGCCGGTCCCGCCGGGGCAGGGCGTCGGGCTGGCCGTCCACCTGGCCCGCGTCGCGCCCGCAGCCATGGCGCGCGCCGTGATCGGCCGCACCGTGCCGTTCCGTCCGGAACACCTCTTCCACTCCTCCGACGCGGCGGTGCACCTGTTCCGCCTAGGTGCGGAGTCGCCCCTGGTGCAGTACCAGCTGGCGCTGCACCGCCGCCCCGAGCGGCCGCTTGGCGAGCCGCCGGTGCTGGTGGTCGGGGCCGGCGAGGACCGGTTGGTCCCGCCGCGGGTGCTGGCCCGCACCGCGCGGTTCTACGGCACCGATCCCGTGGTGATCCCGGACATCGGGCACGACCTGATGCTCGACGCCGGCTGGGAACGCCCCCTGACCACCATCCTGGACTGGGTAGAGGCCCTCGAGGAGCCGGCGTGACGGACGACCAGGACGCCACCGCGGGAGTGGCGGTGGTGACCGGCGCGGGCCGCGGCCTCGGCCGGGCGGTGGCGAACCGGCTCTCCGCGCTCGGGCACCACGTCGTCGTCACCGATGTGGATCTGGCCGCCGCCATCCAGACCGCCGCCGCGCTGCCGTCGGCGACCGCGCTGGTCCAGGACGTCCGCGACCCCGCGGCGCACTGGTCGGTGGCGCGGCGCGCGGCCGAGCTGGGCCGGCTCGCGGTCTGGGTGAACAACGCCGGCGTGCTCGCCACCGGGGTTCCATGGTCCGCCGACGATGAGACCGTCAACCGGGTCATCGACGTCAACCTGCTCGGCGTGATCCACGGCTGCCGGGCCGCGATCGCGACGATGGCCGCCGGTGCCGGCACGGGCGACGTCGTCAACGTGGCGTCGCTGGCCGGATTCGGGCCGGTGCCCGGGGTCGCGGTGTACGCGGCGACCAAGGCCGCGGTCACCAGCTTCACCACGTCGCTAGCCGGTGACCTGCGCTGGGCCGGCATGGACCAGATCAGGGTGCACGCGCTCTGCCCGGGTGCCGCCGCCACGGAGATGGCGCTGGAGGTGGCGGAGGACCCGTACAGCGCCGTGCTGCACGCGGCGCCCCGGCTGCTCCGGCCGGACCAGGTCGCCGACGCGGTGGTCCGGATGATCGGCAGCCGCTCGGTGCTGCGGTCGCTGCCCCGCGGCCGCGCCGGGATCCTGCGGGCGGCCGGCATAGCGCCGACCAGCTCGCTGCGGCTTCTGCCCTACTTCCGGTCGGTCGGCGAGCGGCGGCGCCGCGCCATCCTCGACGCCCGGTCGCGCTCGGAGTAGGGGCGGCTGGAAGGTGGGCAGCGACCGCAGGGCATACTCACCGGCCGTGGATCGCCGCCTGACGCTGACCGAGGCCCGAGCGTTCATGCCCGAGTTGCTCGTGGCTGCGCGCCAGGTTCTCGCGGTGCGCGCGGACGCGGTCGAACTGGGCGTCGATCTCGCCGCCGGCGCGCCGTCCCCGCTCGGCGGCCTGCCGGAGCTGAAGGGCCTCCAGGCGCGGCTGCACTCGGCGCTGGACTGGTTCGGCGAGCACGGCGCGCAGCTGCGCGGCTGGGCACCGCTGTTGGTCGACCTACCCGGCGAGCACGAGGGTCAGCCGGTGGCGTGGTGCTGGCTGGAGGGCGAGACCGAGCTGGCCTGGTACCACCGGGAGGACTGCGGTTTCGCCGCCCGCCGCCCTGTCGAGGATTGACCCGCCTGGTGGGATCGGCGTCACCTCGGTCACGGTCCGCATCCGGCCGCCTTTAGGCTGTAGGCGTGACTGACGACCTGGACAGGTGGCGGTCGCTGCCGGCCGCCCAGCAGCCCTCCTGGCCCGATCCCGCCACGGTGTCCGACGTGACCCGCACCCTCTCCACGGTCCCGCCGATCGTGGCGCCGTACGAGGTGGACGCCCTGCGCCACCGCCTCGGCGAGGTGGCGCACGGCCGCGCGTTCCTGCTCCAGGGCGGCGACTGCGCCGAGACGTTCGACGACAACACCGAGCCGCACCTGCGCGCGACCACCCGGACGCTGCTGCAGATGGCGGTGGTGCTCACCTATGGCGCCAGCATGCCGGTGGTGAAGCTCGGTCGGTTGGCCGGCCAGTACGCCAAGCCGCGCTCGTCCGACATCGACGCGCTCGGGCTGCCGTCCTACCGCGGCGACATGGTCAACTCGCTGGCGCCGACGGTCGCGGCGCGCACCCCGGATCCGCAGCGGATGGTCCGTGCCTACGCCAACGCGGCCGCGGCGATGAACATGCTCCGCGCCTACGGCCGGGGCGGCCTGGCCGATCTGCACGCGGTCCACGACTGGAACAACGACTTCGTCCGGAACTCGCCGGCCGGCGAGCGGTACGAGTCGATCGCCAGGGAGATCGACCGGGCGCTGGCGTTCATGCAGGCATGCGGTGTGGACGACGACGCGCTGCGCAGCACCGATCTGTACTGCAGCCACGAGGCGCTGATTCTGGAGTACGAACGCGCGCTCACCCGCCGCGACCCCGACCACCCGGAGAAGGCCGCCTACGACCTGTCCGCGCACATGGTCTGGGTGGGGGAGCGGACCCGGCAGATGGGCGGGGCGCACCTCGACTTCGTCTCCCGGATCGCCAACCCGATCGGCGTCAAGCTGGGCCCGGCCACCACGCCCGAGATCGCCGCCGAGCTGGTCGAGCGGCTGGACCCGAACCGGACGCCGGGGCGGCTCACGCTGATCAGCCGGATGGGCAACAGCAAGGTCCGCGACGTGCTGCCGGCGATCATCGAGAAGGTCGCCGCCACCGGCCACCTGGTGGTCTGGGAGTGCGACCCGATGCACGGCAACACGCACGAGTCGTCCACCGGTTACAAGACCCGGCACTTCGACCGGATCGTCGACGAGGTGCTCGGCTTCTTCGAGGTGCATCGGGGGCTCGGCACCCACCCTGGCGGAATCCACGTGGAGCTGACCGGCGAGGACGTCACCGAGTGCCTCGGCGGCGCCCAGGCGATCAGCGATCACGACCTCTCGGGCCGGTACGAGACCGCCTGCGACCCGCGGCTGAATACCCAACAGTCGCTGGAACTGGCATTCCTGGTGGCGGAGATGCTGCGCGGCTGAAGGTCGACCTACGGCATCGAGCGGGCGGCAAGCGTGCTCACCGGCCTGCTGCGCTCATCCGCGCCCGGCACCACCGCGGCAGCACCCATGACTCCGGCGTTACGGGGCCTG
>Ga0126306_10002752_pt1 | contig 10020 bp, 8 predicted proteins | sample Plot27_FD_92592 | JGI IMG/M metagenome (GOLD analysis project Ga0126306, IMG submission 92592) | Serpentine soil microbial communities from UC McLaughlin Reserve, CA, USA - Plot27 | ecosystem: Environmental > Terrestrial > Soil > Grasslands | place: USA: UC McLaughlin Reserve, Lake County... | reverse complement strand
GAGCTCGCGCCCCTCCTCGGACCCCTCGACGTCGAGCCACCTGTAAGGCACACGGTTGCGGGCCAGAAACTCCCGCGTGCGGTACGATTCCGGCGACCAGCGGTCCCCGACTACCCTCAACCCCGTAAAGGGCGGCCTGTAGTCGGCCTGCCAATCGCCGAGCATGTCGTCGATGTTGGGGTAGAGGTTCTCCTCCGGCGGGTCCCAGGGCTTCTGCAGGTAGTAGTCCAGGCCCACCTCGTTGATCGCGCGTATGGCCGCCTCGGTGTCAGAGTAGGCCGTGAGAAGGGCGCGCTTGGCCTCGGGATAGCGCTCGATGGCCTCCTCGAGGAACTCCACGCCCGTCATCTTCGGCATCCGCTGGTCGACCAGGAAGAGGGCCACGGGATCCCCCCGCAGCTTCAGTTTGCTGAGAGTGTCGAGGGCCGATGCCCCCGAGTCAGCCCGCAATACCCTGTACTCGCGCGCGTAACGACGCCTGAGGTCCCGCTCCACGGCCCGCAGCACCTGCGGGTCGTCGTCCACCGCCAGTATCACCGGCTTAGCCATACCGCCCGCCCTTCAAATGCGATTGTCAAATGCTTGTTTCATCCCTCAAATTACGCCCGTGCGTTCCTAGGACGCTCCGAAAAAATTCTAACACCCCCGGCAACCCGCCCGTTCGGGTAGGTCTTGGCTACCTGATGTCCTGGGCCCCTGAGAGCTGCGGCAGTAGGCTGGCAAGCCACTGCTTCGCCTCGCTGACATCATCGTAGGTCAGGGGGTGGCCTACGTTTCGCCAGCGGAGGTCCACGTCGGCCCCTGCTTCGATGAGAATGTCGGCCAGGCGTTGCGTGTTATCCGGGGGGATCATGCGGTCCATGCGTCCCGCTGCCAAGAAGATGGGCATTCCCGAGAGATGAGGCGTTACATCAGGCTCGAAAGGGACCATCGCCCTGAAAAGGACGGCAGCACGCAGCAACCCGGGGTGCAGGAGGATGGTGCTCGCGGCGACGTTGGCCCCGTTGGAGTAACCTACTGCGACCAGCTTCGACCTTTCGAATCCGTACGTTGCGGAGGCGGCCTCCACGAACTCGGCCAGCTCGTGCGTGCGGAATAGGAGGTCCTCGTGATCGAACACTCCTTCTGCGAGGCGCCGGAAGAAGCGCGGGGCGCCGTACTCCGAGACCTTGCCGCGGGGAGAGAGTATGGCGGCGCCAGGGGCGAGTGTCTCCCCGAGTCCTACGAGATCCTCTTCGTTCCCGCCCGTGCCGTGCAACATGAGGAGCGTCGGACTGGATTCATCCTCGCCGGGCAGATAGCGGTGGACGAAGCCGAGGTCGGCGCTCATACGCGCTCTCCTTCGGGTACGCGCAGCGCCGGGAGTACCTCTTCGAGCCGGTCCCTGCGGCTCTCCAGCCAGGGTGGGAGCTTCAGTGTTTCGCCGAGGTGTGAGGGGTCCTCGTCCGCGGCGAAGCCGGGAGGATCGGTAGCGATCTCGAAAAGGACCCCGCCGGGCTCGCGGAAGTAGATGGAGCGGAAGTAGTTTCTGTCCAGTACGGGCGTCACGTCGTAGCCGAGGCCGGAGATCTCCTCCCGCAGCGCGAGCTGGGTCTCCTCGTCGGGGACCCTGAACGCGACGTGATGAACGGTGCCTACGCCCATGCTGCCTCCGGGAAAGCCCGCCGCGTTTACCACGTCCACGAGGCCTCCTGGTCCGCCCTCTCCGGCGGAGAGACGCATCCTACCTTCCGCCTCATCGACCCTTCGGAAGCCCAGATGGTCGGCCATTAGACGGACGGTTCGGTCCGTATCCTCGACGGCGAGTGTTACGTGATGAAAACCCCTGACAGAGTGCTCTTCCCGCACCGGACCGCCGGACCGCCCAGCTCTTGGGTCTGCAGCGGCGACGAGCTCTATACGCAGACGATCAGGGTCCCCGAAGGAGAGGACCGTGTCGCCGAAGCGTTCGCGCGGTCTCTCGAAGCGGACCCCCCTCTCGACCAGCCGCTCGGTCCAGTAGCCGAGAGAGGCGGCGGGGATGGAGAACGAGGTAACGACGAGCTGGCCAGCCCCTATGCGCCCCCCTGGAGCATGCGTCCAAGGGAAGAAGGTCATGATCGTGCCAGGGCTCCCCGCGCCGTCGCCGTAGTAGAGGTGGTAGGTCTCGGGGTCGTCGAAATTGACCGTCTTCTTGAGCAGCCTGAGTCCCAGGGTGCCGGCGTAGAAGTCCACGTTGCGCTGCGGTTCGCCGGAGATGGCGGTTACGTGGTGGATTCCTGTGGTCTGCGGGATCATGGAGCTCCTCCCTACTTCTCTATTCGACGTGGGGATACACGAGCGCGGGTCCGCGCGCGGCGGTCACGACCTTGGTCGAGACGCTCCCCAGCCTGGTGCGCCCGAATCCCGTCAGGCCCCTGCTGCCCACGGCCACGAGCGAGGGTTGCACCTCCTGGGCGGCGTCGAGCAGCACGCTGGCCGGGTAGCCGCCGGAGATCAGGGTTTCCGGCCTGCTACCGAGAACGCCCTCCAGCGCTCCGGCCCTTTCCTCGAGCATGCTCACGTCCCTCTCTCGCATCTGTGTGAGGTTCTCGACCGTGGATCTCGCCTCCCCTGGAGGGACCTCAGGCAGGTCGGGATGCGAGTAGACTAGCAGGCCTTCGGCATCGTAGAGCTTACCGATGGCCGAGGCAAGATCACCGGCCTTGCCGGCATCGTCGGAGAAGTCCTCCCCGACCACGATCCTGGCCGGGGGCCAGATGTCCTCCGCGCCCGTGAGTACGAGCACGGGGACCTTGGAGTGGTGCACGATCTCCTCGGACTGGCTACCCATCAAGATGCGCTGCACCGTGCCGAGTCCACGGCTGCCGACGACGATGAGCCCGGCGTCGATCTCCTGGCAGAGGGCGATGATTTCATTGGAGGTGCGTCCCCTCCTTAGATAGACCTCCGCGACATTCCCCCCTGAGGCCCTGATCCTCTCCACCTGCTCGTCCAGTATCTCCTGTCCCTGGCGCTTCAGCTCCCCCTTTACGAAGTCGTGGGCGAACCCCCGCACGTCGTGCCAGACGTGGACTACATGCAGCTCGGAACCGCTCCTTTTGGCCAGATCCGAGGCCGCCTCAGACGCCCTCACAGCATCATCCGAGCCGTCGGTCGGCAGCAAAATCCTCTCCGGAAACACGCTCATCGTAGACTCCTATCATGCTCAGGGTTTCAGACGCCACCCCGCATATTACAGCGAAGCCGCGGTCAGAGTGCGGTCAAGACCTTCCACCCGCCGGGACGGGCTCGCGAAACTGGCGGCGGTAGAGGTCAGCGTAGAGGCCGTCTTTCTGCATGAGCTCCGCGTGGTTGCCGCGCTCCGCGATGCTTCCCTTCTCTATGACGAGGATGAGATCGGCGCCCCTGATGGTGCTAAGGCGGTGGGCGATGACGACGCTCGTTCTGCCCGCGAGCAGCGTGGCCAGGGCCTTCTGGATGATAGCCTCCGTGCGCGTATCTATGTTGCTCGTCGCCTCGTCCAGTATAAGGATGCGGGGGTCTGTGAGGACCGCCCTGGCGAAAGAGAGCAGCTGGCGCTGGCCCTGGCTGAGCGCACCGCCCCCTTCCCCCAACACCGTCTCGTAGCCTTCGGGAAGGGCCGCGATGAAGTCGTGGGCGTTGACCACCCGGGCGGCGGCCTCCACCTCCTCGCGGGTCGCCTCCGAAGGGTCGCCCGAACGGCCGTACCCGATATTCTCCGCGATGGTCCCTGAGAACAAGAAGGGCTCCTGGAGCACGATCCCGATGTTCGCCCTGAGGTCTTTGCGGGCGAGCCCGGTAACGTTTCTGCCGTCGACGAGTACATTTCCCTGTGTGGCGTCGTAGAACCGCGGTATCAGGCTCGCTATCGTGGTCTTGCCTGCCCCTGTAGGGCCGACGAGGGCGACGGTCATTCCCGGTTCGACCTCGAAGTCCACGTCGTGCAAAACCGGGCGACCTGGGTCGTAGGCGAAGGTCACGTGCTCGAAGGTGATGCGGCCCTTTGCGGCGCCGAGCTTCGGAGCATCCTCCGGATCTTCCGGCTCGGGCGCTTCGTCGAGGATGTTGTAGATCCGCTCGGCCCCCGCGACCGCCGCCTGGGCCTGGGTGTAGACCTGGGAGGCGAGTTGTATGGGACGGAAAAACTGCTGGACGTAGATCAAGAACGCCGTCAGGATGCCGACCGAGAGCGAGCCGGCGAAGACGAGATAGCCACCGTAACCTATCACCAGCGCTGTGGCCAGCGTCGAGAGCATGTCTATAGTGGGGGCGAAGGCTGAGGTTATCGCCACGGCCTGCACGTTGGCGTCGCGGTTGGCGGCGTTGCGCCGCCGGAAGCGGGCGATGTTCTCTTCGGTCCTGTTGAAGGCCTGCGCCTCCCGCACGCCCACGATGTCCTCCTGGACCCCCGCCGTCACGTCCCCGACCGTCTCGCGCGTCAGGCGGAAGGCGTGCCTCGCCCGGCGGGCGAAAAACGAGGTCAATAGGAGCATTACGGGGATGATCGTGAAGCAGGCCAGGGCGAGGTTCCAGTCGAGGAAGAGCATTGCCACGACGATACCGATGAGGCTGAACAGGGACCCCAGTAGCTGGGTGAGTCCCTGCGAGAAGAGCTGGTTGAGGGTGTCGACGTCGTTGGTCACCCGGCTCATCAGGTCGCCGACGGGCCTGCGGTCGAAGTAGCGCAGGGGCAGGTGCTGGAGGCGGTCGAAGATCCTGGCCCGCAAGGAGGCCAGAAGTGATTGCCCGATCGAACCCACCTGGAAGACTTGTCCCCGCGAGGCGATGGACCCGACCGCGTAGACACCGAAGAGCACGAGCATGATTCTGGAGAGCCCGTCCAGGTCGCCAGGCAGGATGTAGCGGTCGATGGCGCGGCCGATCAGCCACGGACCCCCCGCCTGCGCCGCCGCCCCTAGCACGACGAGCCCGAGAACGAGCAAGAGCTTGCCCCCGTAAGGGCGCAACTCCCCGAGGAGACGCCTGGTCGTGGTCCCCCGGTCGGCGGCCCGCTCCTGCGGCACGCGTGCGATGGATTCGATGCCCCTGATCTTCGTCCTCCTCTGGCGGCTCCCCCGGTCCCTACGCGGGCGAGAGCTTCAGGGTAGTGGGCAGAACATCGGGACGCACCATCGCGGCCGTAGGTCCTGGCGCGGACTGTTCGTACTTGCTCCTGATGGCATCGCTTACCGCATCTACCATCGACTCTTCGGTGGCCGGAGCGGCGCGCACGGGGATGCGGGTGTCTCCCGCGTGCAGCGCGCCTTCGGGGTAGGCTGAGATTTCCTGGTACCAGCGGCCCTTGGGCCCTCGCACCGAGCGCACGAAGACCTCGCCTCCCGTAACTACCACCCAGATGATGGTGCGGTGTTCGGGGGAGTCTTCGTCGCGGCGGGTCTCGATGCGCACCTCCTCCGTCTCGTCGAGGAGACCGAGGGTTTCCGTGTCAAACGAATCGTTCATAGTTCTCCTAACCGTAGCGTCCTTCGTGGACGATCTGGTCGAGGGATTTGCGTGCGGGCCCGTAGCTGGCGCGTGAGCTGCCGGCCCCCTCTTCGGGGTAGCCGAGGGAGATCGCGGTCCGCACCACCTTCTCCTGCGGCACCCCGAGTAGCCCTCTGGCCGCATCCCTGCCGGAGCCGACGATCCAACCTATGCTCGAGCCGACCCCGTGCGCGTGGGCGGCGAGCATGATCCGCTCGGCGAGCCTCCCCTCGTCGTAGGTCTCCTGCTCGGCCCGATCGCCCGCCATGACGAGGACCAACCCGAGCGGTGCCCCGGCCAGATGCCCCGCGTAGCCCTCGACCGAGGCCAGGGAGCGCAGCGTGTCCTGCTCGCGGATGATCAGGATCTCCCAGGGCTGTTTGTTCGAGGCGCTCCCCGACCACCGCGCCACCTCGAGTACGTCGTCCAAAACCTCCTGCGGGACAGGGTCGGGGCGGAAGGAGCGGACGGCGCGCAGGGTGCGCAAAAAGGAGATGTAGTCTCCTCTCCGTTCGCCTGTTGCCTCGCTCATGATTCACTCCTCTCCATGCCGATAACCCCCGTCTTCATACCTACTCCTTTCGGTTCATGCGGCCGTCTCCGTGGGGGAGATCAATTGGGAGCCCAGGATCTCGTTGTAGAGTTCGCTATCCTGAAGCAGCTCCCCGTGGGTCCCGCTGGCCGCGATACTGCCGTCGTCGAGGACCAGGATCAGGTCGGCATCGCGTACCGTGGAGACCCTCTGGGCGATAACGAAGACCGTGCGGTGCTTCTCGCGCATGAGCCGGTCGAGGGTCTCCTGGATCGCGGCCTCCGTCTCCGCGTCGACGGCCGAGGTGCTGTCGTCCAATATGAGAAGCCGTGGATCTATCAGGAGCGCCCTGGCTATGGCGATGCGCTGCCGCTGTCCTCCCGAGAGCCCGATGCCCCGCTCGCCTATGACGGTGTCGTAGCCATCAGAGAGCCCCATGATGAACTCGTGGGCCTGGGCCGCCTCGGCCGCCGCCACGACCTCCTCATCGGTCGCCTGTGGTCTTCCGAAGGCCACGTTGTCGCGCACGCTGCCAGAGAACAGGCGCGTCTCCTGCAGAACTATCCCGATCTGGGACCGGAGTGACGATAGCGTCACGTCCCGCACGTCGTTCCCGTCGAGCCTGACGGCCCCACGCGTCACATCGTAGAAGCGCGGGATGAGGTTGATGAGCGTGGACTTCCCCGAGCCGGTGGTCCCGAGTACGGCCACAGTCTGTCCCGGCCTGGCGGTAAAAGACAAGCCCGCGAGGATGTCGCGCTCGCTGCCTGGGTACCGAAACGAGACGTCGTCGAAGTCGACCCGGCAGGAGATGGGGAGGAGGATGGAGGCGTCGGAGGCATCCTTTACGTCGAGGGGGGCGTCGAGGACGTCGAAGACCCTCTGGGCGGAGGCCCCTGCGCGCGAAATGCTCGCCGAGAGGAAGCCTATAGTGAGGATCGGGAAGAGCATGAAGCCGAGCAGGGTGTTGAAGGCTACGAGGTCCCCGACCGAGAGTTTGCCGCCGATGACCTGCCACCCCCCAAACCAGATGATCGCGAGCGTCCCCAAATTGGCGAACAGAAACACGAAGGGGAAGTTGTTCGCGAACACCCGCACGGTTGTCAAGTTCTTGTCCAAAAGGTCGTCGTTGACCGCAGTGTAGCGGGCCGTCTCGTAGTCTTCGCGGGCGAAGGCCCGGATCACCCGCACCCCCAGAAGGTCTTCTTGCAGCACGGTATTTAGCCGTCCGAGGGTCTGCTGGACCTCCCTGAAAAGGGGTCTGATCCTACCAACGAAGCGGACGAGCAACCCGGCGATAACGGGAACTATGGCCAGCGCGACGAGGGCGAGTTGCCAGTCCAGGTAAAGTAGCAACACGGTCGCTCCTAACAGCATCACGACGGCGTTGGCGAGCTGGACGACGCCGGAGCCGGCGAAGCTGCGGATCTGCTCCACGTCGCTGGTCAGGCGGGTGACGAGCTGGCCCGTCTGGACCCTGTCGTAGTAGGAGAAAGAGAGCCGCTCTATCCTCTCGAAGAGCGCGTCCCTGAGATCGTAGGCTACGCCCTGTGAGGCCCTCTCGGCCAGGTATCCCTGCAAGAACGTGAACAGGCCCCGCGCCAGCGCGAGCCCGACCAGATAGCCGACCACGACGAAGATGACCCCGAGTCGCCGCGGACCGATTCCTTCGTCGATGGCCCGCCCGATGAGCACGGGTGTCGCCAGGTTGGCCCCCGAGACCAGCAGTAACGAAAAGACCGCGACCCCGCTCTCCCACGTGTACGAGCGCAGGTAGGCGAGCGCCCTGCGGAGCGCTCCTGCTCCCGAAGGTGTGTCCCCGACAGCCAGAAGTGGCCCCTACCCGCTCTTCCTGGCCCTCTGGTTCTCGATGGTCAAGCGTTCACCTTCCCGTCGACGAACATGAACCCAGAGATTGTAGCGCGCCTTTCAGCGAGTCAGTGTTTCATCAAGAACAAGAAGCTGAAAGCTGACCGCTCGATGTGCAGAAATACCTTCTGCACATCGCCTCAGGCGAGGGGACCGATGGCTCTTTCGACTGATTCTACGAGCGTGCCTGTGCTCACCAGCCCTCGTGCTGCTTCGAGGTGCGGGGCCATGAAGGTGTCAACGTCGACGAAAGGTATCTCCTGCCGCATACGCGCCAGGACGGCGCCTGTGGCCCGGGCGGGCATCAGGGGATCACGGAGGTCGAGGGCCTGGGCCGCGCAGGCCGCTTCGACGGCGAGAATGCTGGAGACGTTGTCGAGCAGCTGGCGTAACTTGCGGCCTGAGCTCCAGCCCATCGAGTTGTGGTCTTCCTGTGTGGCCGAGGTCGGGAGGGAGCCCGTGCTCGCGGGGTTCGCGAGGCGGCGGTTCTCTTCGGCGAGGGCCGCGGCCGTGTAGTGCGGGATCATGAAGCCCGAGTTGACGCCGGGGCGCAGGCTGAGGAAGGCTGGCAGGCCCTCCGATCGTTTCGGGTCGAGCATACGGTCGATCCTGCGTTCGGTGATCGCCCCGACCTCGGAGGCCGCTATCGCCAGGAAGTCGAGGACGAGGGCGAGCGGCTCCCCGTGAAAGTTCCCGGCGCTCTCGACCCTGCCGTCGGGAAGCACGACGGGGTTGTCCGTAACGGAGGCAAGCTCGCGGCCGGCTACGGTCGAGGCGTGATCCCTAGTATCCCTGACCGCCCCGTAGACCTGGGGGGCGCAGCGCAGGGAATAAGCATCCTGGACGAGGTGGGGCGAGTCGCGATGGGAGGCGACGATGGAACTGCCGGAGAGCATCCTCGAGATGTTGCCGGCGCTCGCGAGCTGTCCCGGATGGGCCCGCAGGGCGTGCAGTTCCTCCCGGAAGACGCGGTCTGTGCCGAACAGGGCCTCGACGGACATCGCCGCGGTTACATCGGCTGTCTTCAGGAGTACGCGCAGGTCCTCGAGGGAGAGCAGCAGCATCGCGAGCATACCGTCGGTGCCGTTGATCAGGGCGAGGCCTTCCTTGGTGGCGAGCTCCAGTGGTCGGATGCCGGCACGCTGCATAGCGTCGAAGGTCTCGACTGGTTCCCCACCTTCCAACAACAGGCCTTCCCCCACGAGGCAGAGGCCGATGTGGGCGAGGGGGGCGAGGTCCCCGCTCGCGCCCATGGAGCCGTGTTCGGGGACGGCGGGGGTGAGGCCCGCGTTGAGGAACGCAATCAGGGCCTCTACCAGTTCGGGACGGACGCCAGAGTAGCCCGCGGATAAGGTCTTCGCCCTTATGGCCATCATGGCCCGCACGACCTCGGGCTCGACGAACCGCCCCATGCCGGCGGCGTGGCTGCGCAGTAGCGAGCGCTGTAGCTCGAGGCGCTCCTCCGCGGCTATCCTGGTGTTCGCGAGCGCCCCGAAGCCTGTGGTTACCCCGTAGACCGGACGGGAGTCGTCGATCATGCGCTCGACGCGCCCGCGCGAAGCGCTCACGCGCTCGCGGGCTTCCTCGCCCAGCGCGACCTGCCTCCCCAGCCTGGCCACGGCGACGACGGAGACCGGGTCGAGATCCTCTACGTGGAGCGCTGCGAGCGTCACCGGAGGCTACATCGCCAGGGTCGGTTCGTACTCCGGGTCCGTGAGCGCCCTGCGACCGGGACGGAAGGCTTCGATCGGGTAGTGCGTGCGATTTTCTAGAGCGAGCTCGCTCAGGATCCTGCCGACGAGGCCGGCGAACTTGAACGCATGCCCGGCGCCGCAGAAGTATGTCACCCGGGGTACCCCTGGCACGGTACCGAGCACGAACTCGCGGTCTGGCGGCATGTCGTAGAGACAGGTCTTGGTGTAGAGCTCAGGTCCAAGCGAGCGGGGTATGTAGCGCTCCAGAAAGCCCCGCAAGGTGGCGAGAATGCGCGGGTTTGGATCGAACGTGCGGGTGTCTACACTAACGATATCGCCGCCGGCATCCTGGCCGGCTTTGGAGCCTACCGCGCCGTAGACGGGCAGGCCGTAGAACGAATAGTCAGGGCCGCCGTGCCAGATCCAGACCGGAAACCG
>Ga0126306_10002751_pt1 | contig 10020 bp, 8 predicted proteins | sample Plot27_FD_92592 | JGI IMG/M metagenome (GOLD analysis project Ga0126306, IMG submission 92592) | Serpentine soil microbial communities from UC McLaughlin Reserve, CA, USA - Plot27 | ecosystem: Environmental > Terrestrial > Soil > Grasslands | place: USA: UC McLaughlin Reserve, Lake County... | reverse complement strand
CTCCCGAATGACCGACCGCTCGCCCGCTGCCCCCGCACGCCATCGCGCATATTCGGCACCGTCGGGCGACGAGGGCGACGACGACGGCTTCGCACTGCCCGGCGTCGACGCCGTCCCAGACCTGGACGACCTCGACCCCGGCGGGCCACCGCGAGCTCCCTCCCCACGGTCGACGCCGACCACTGCCCAGAGTTCCGCCCCCAGCCCCACCCACGCCCGTCCCGTGGCGACCTCGTATGCCGAGGCGGCTCGCTACGCCCTGGCGCAAGGCGAGATCCCGGAAGAGGTGAGTGCGTCGTCCCCGACCCACGAAACCGACGGCGACGCGGCGCCGACATCGCCGTTCGCTCGCCCGCTCCCGCGCACGATGGCCATCGCCAACCAGAAGGGTGGCGTCGGCAAGACGACGACGGCGATCAACCTCGGCGCCTGCCTGGCCGTCCTCGGCTACCGCACGCTCGTGGTCGACCTCGACCCGCAGGGCAACGCCAGCACCGGGCTGGGCATCAACATCCGCGACCTCAACGCGTCGATGTACGACGTCATCCTCAACGACGTCCCGCTCGAGGACTGCATCGAGGCGACGGCGGTCCGCAACCTCTTCGTCGCCCCGGCGGCGCTCGACCTCGCCGGTGCGGAGATCGAGCTCGTCCCCGCCTTCAGCCGCGAGCTCCGGCTCAAGCGGGCGCTCGACACGGTCCGCGACGACTACGACTTCCTCCTCATCGACTGCCCGCCGTCGCTCGGCCTACTGACCGTCAACGGGCTCGCCGCCGCCTCCGAGGTCGTCGTCCCGATCCAGTGCGAGTACTACGCCCTGGAGGGACTCGGCCAGCTGCTGCGCAACGTGCAGCTCGTCCAGCGGAACCTGAACACCGGGCTCGAGCTGAGCGCCATGGTGCTCGTCATGTACGACGCCCGGACCAAGCTCGCCGATCAGGTGGTGCGCGAGGTGCGCGAGCACTTCGGCGAGAAGGTCTGCGCCAGCATCGTGCCGCGCACCGTGCGGCTCAGCGAGGCGCCGTCCTTCGGTCAGCCGATCATCACCTTCGACCCGGCGTCCCGTGGCGCCATTGCGTATCGCGACCTTGCCCTGGAGGTGAGTGGTGGAGCGCCGCGGCGGGTTGGGTAGGGGCCTCAGCGCCCTCATCCCCTCGGAGCCGGTCAACGGCGACGGTGTGCAGGTCGGCGTCCGTGAGGTGCCGATCAGCCAGATCGAGCCGAATCGCTACCAGCCGCGCGACTACTTCGACGAGGAGTCACTGGCCGGCCTCACGGCGTCGATCCGTGAGCTCGGCGTCCTGCAGCCGATCCTCGTCCGCAAGGTCGATAACGACCGTTACGAGCTCGTCGCCGGCGAGCGCCGGTGGCGGGCGGCGAAGCGGGCCGGCCTGCAGCACATCCCGGTCGTCGTCCGCGACGTCACGGACGAGATCAGCCTCCAGCACGCCCTGGTCGAGAACCTCCACCGCGAGAACCTCAACCCGCTGGAAGAGGCGGCCGGCTACCAGCAGCTGATCGAGGACTTCAACCTCACGCAGGAGGAGGTGGCGCGGCGCGTCGGCAAGAGCCGCTCGGCGGTCACGAACCTCCTCCGGCTGTTCCAGCTGCCGCCGCAGGTGCAGAAGCTCGTCGCCGAGTCCCGTATTTCGGCCGGCCACGCGAAGGCGCTCCTGGGAACGCCGGATCGGGCCTTCCAGGAGGCGCTGGCGCGTCGCATCGTCACCGACGGCCTCTCGGTGCGGGACACGGAGGACGCCGTCAGGAGGCGCAACGAGCAGCCCGAGGAGGCCCCCCGGCCCACGCCGGCGTCCGGCAGGTTGCCGCCGCCCGGGCTCCTCGAACTGGAGGAGTTGCTCGCCAATCGCTTCGACACCCGGGTGAAGATCAATCTGGGCCCGAAGCGGGGACGCATGGTCATCGAGTTCGCCGACCTCGAGGACCTCGAGCGCATCTACCGCCAGATCGCCGACGGCACCGACCCCACCGCCGCCGAGGCCTGACGCCCGTCGACACCGCCCGGACCGTAACCACGCGCGGTTCACCGCCGGATGGCTCCCGGGTATCCACAGGCTGTCGGACCACCGTCGATCACCCTGCTCGGGGCGATGTCCACAGGTCGAGCACTCCCCACAGGTGCGTGAACTGGGCAAATGCCCCACCCACCAAAGTTGTCCACAGGGGCCTGGGGAATCTCGAACGGTCAACCAGAGGTCCATCTGGGGACAAAAACGGCCTCGACCCCAACCTGAGGATCGGGGCACCTCAAGTCGGAGTCGAGTGATCCACAGCCTTTCGCACAGGTTGTGGATGAACGATATTCGCCCTGGTCAGGCGATGAATTCCTCCAGCTCAGCCAGGAGTTGACCCTTACCCTTGGCGCCGATCAGGCGCTTCTGGGCCGTGCCGTCCTTGAAGACGATCAGGGTGGGGATGCTCATCACGTCGAAGCGACGGGCCACGTCCGGGTTGTCGTCGACGTTGAGCTTGGCGACGGTGACCTTGCCGGCGTTCTCACGGGCGATCTCGTCGAGGATGGGGGCGATCATCTTGCACGGCCCGCACCACTCCGCCCAGAAATCGACGACGACCGCCTCGTCGGACGCTGCGATGGTCTCGTCGAAGGTGGCGTCCGTGAGGGTCGGGATGCCTTCAGCCATGTCGTGTTCTTCCTCTCGAATGGAACTGTCAAACCAGAACGTCCGGAGCGGCCCGCGTCTTCCCGACGCAGCGTGCGGCCCCTCAGTCGATGCCCTGCGCCTCCAGCCAGCGCTCGGCGTCGAGGGCCGCCATGCACCCCGAACCCGCGGCCGTGACCGCCTGGCGGTAGGTGTGGTCCTGCACGTCACCGCAGGCGTAGACGCCCTCGACGTTTGTGCTGCTGGCGCCGGCTCCGAGGCCGGTCACGAGGTAGCCGGACTCCTCCATCTCGAGCTGGCCCTTGAACAGGTCGGTGTTGGGCTTGTGGCCGATGGCCACGAACAGGCCGGTGACGGCCAGGGGAGTGACCTCGTCGGTCACCACGTTGCGGACCTCGAGGCCGGTGACCGTGGTGTCGCCCTCGATCTCCTCGACGACCGTGTTCCACAGGAACCGGATCTTCGGGTTGTTGCGGGCCCGGTCCTGCATGATCTTCGAGGCCCGCAGCTCGTCGCGGCGGTGGATGATCGTGACCGAGTCGGCGAACTTCGAGAGGAAGTTGGCCTCCTCGACCGCGGAGTCGCCGCCGCCGACCACGGCGATGTCGTGGCCCCGGAAGAAGAACCCGTCGCAGGTGGCGCAGGTCGAGACGCCGTGGCCGATCAGGCCGCCCTCACGGGGTAGGCCCAGCATCAGCGATTGCGCGCCGGTCGAGATGATCACGGAGTGCGTCCGGTAGGTGGGCTCGGCGGCGTCGGGGTCACCGACCCAGATGCCGAACGGCCGGGCCGACATGTCGATGCGGGACACCTTCTCGGTGCGGACGTCGGCGCCGAACCGGATCGCCTGCTCGCGCATGCGGATCATCAGCTCGGGGCCCATCACCCCCTCCGGGAAGCCCGGAAAGTTCTCCACCTCGGTGGTGAGCATGAGCTGACCGCCGGGCTGGTCGCTCGTGGACGACGGCTCGCCCTCGAGCACGAGGGGCTCGAGGTTGCCTCGTGCCGTGTAGACGGCGGCGGTCAGGCCGGCAGGGCCCGACCCGATGATGATGACCTTGCGGATGTCGTCGCTCATTGATCCTCGTCGTGCCGATGGTGGCTCGGGGGGAGGCAGCATCTCCCAACCACCCCCCCACCCAACGTCAACGACCGTGCGCGTCTTCCACGGAGGCGTTCCGCTTGCTCCAGGCGAACACGCCGGCGAGCGTGAAGGCGGCGCCGACCAGCAGGTGGGCGGCCCACACGTGGGTCTCGCCGAACACGGCGTCGGGCAGATAGACGTCGAGCAGGCGGACGAAGGCGATCGCGGCGATGACGACTGCGGCCACGCCCACGATGGCGGCGAAGAGCCCGTAGACCACCGCACGCGACGCCGTCAGGGCCGGTCCCGTCGTCCTGTCGCGGACGTTACCGACCACTCGTTCGATCGTGTCCGCCGTCTGGGCGGGCCAGTCGTCCTGGGGCGAGGCGAGCGCGCGGCCCGGGCGGGCCTGCGTACGGACGTCAACCATGGGGGGAGCCTAGATCCCACCTCCGCCCCGCCCCTGGACCGGCCGGTATTCGTTGCGCGAGTGGGCGGTCAGCCGGTCGGAAGGACGCGGTCGTCCACGACCGCACAGGCGGCGTCGAGCACCACGATCCGTCGCCCGTCGGCGTCGTCGAGGACCCACACCGTCACCGGCGCTCCGGCCAGGGTCGCGTTGCCGAGAAGGACCGGTATGGGGCCGTCGCCCGCCCGGCCGGCGGCCGGGGGCTCGCAGCCGGCCTCGGCGGCGAACGTCTCGAGCCGGGCCTCGGCCTCATCGGCCGTGACGTCCTGGCCGAGCGCTGCGCCGGCGTGCGGCCCGGCGGTGGCGTCGGCCGCAGCGGCAAGGTCGTCGGCCGTCGCGAAGGCGCCGAGAGACCGGGCGGCCCCCGGCGCCGCGCTGTCGGCCGCGGCGCCGCTCTCGGTGCTCCCCTCCATCGTCCCGCCGGACGCGTCGGCGTCGTCCTGCCCGCCGGACTCCTCGGGGGCGGACGTCGCGTCCTGCTCGTCGCCCGACGCCTCGGAGGACTCGGCCGTCGCCTCCCCGCTGCCGGTGTCGTTCGACTCGCCGCCCTCAGAGGCCGTGTCGGCCGCCATGTCGGAGTCGGAGGAGGACCCCGCCACGGCGACCAGCCCGGCGACGGCCAGCACGACGAGGATCACCGCCGCCGCCGGCAGCCAGCGGGCGGCGTGCGCCCGCCGGGCCCCCCGGCGGCGACGCTCGTCGAGGCCGGCGGGCGCCGCCGGGCGCTCGTCCGACGAGTCGAACCCGGGCCCGTACCGCCGGCCGGCGGGCGCACCGGCCGCCGCGGGCGTGTGCGGCTCCTCCGGTGTACGAGGTCCGCCCGGCGTTCGGGCCGTGTCGGCGGCGGCCAGGGCGGCGGCGATCGACCGCTCGCGCCGGGCGGCGTCCAGCGGCGGCGCGGGCTGGAGGAGGGACCGGACCGCGCGCATCTCCTCGACCCGACGGGCCACGGCGGGGTCGCGCAGGGCGGCCGCCGCCTCCTCGTCGCCGAGGAGGCCGTCGAGGACGGCGGACGCCAGGTCGTCGCGGGAGGGATCGGTCATGGTCCGGTGCTCGGACGTTCGGTGGGGGCGTCGCGGTTCCCGAGGAGGTCGGCGAGGAGGCCGCGCCCCCGGGCGATGCGCGACCGCACGGTACCGGGAGGGATCCCGAGGACCTCGGCGATCTCGGCGTAGTCGAGGGTGCACACGTCGCGGAGGACGACGGCCACCCGGTAGTCCTCCGGCAGCCGGGCCAGGGCGGCGTCCACGTCGAGCCGGTCGGCGACCACGCCGTCGATCCCGGGGCCGGTCCCGCCGTGCCCTCCACCGCCGACCACGCCGGGACGCGTGAGGCCGGGTCGGCCCACCGCGCCCCCGCCGCGCCCCGACCCGGGACCGGGGACGAGGCCGCCCCGCTCGTCCGTGGGCAGGCCGGGGAGGGGCCGGCGCTTCCGTCGTCGTAGTTCGTCGAGCGCGGCGTTCGTGGCCACGCGGTACGACCACGTGCTGAAGGCCGACCGCCCGTCGAAGCGGTCGAGGCCCCGCACGATGGCGATCAGCGCCTCCTGCAGCGCGTCGTGGGCGTCCGCGTCGTTGCCCGCCAGCCGCCGGCACAGCGCGAACAGTCGGTCGTGGTGCCGCCTGAGCAGGGCATCGAGAGCGGACCGGTCGCCCGACCGGGCGCCGGCCACGAGCGTCGCGTCGTCGGCCGGGGGAACGATGCGGCGAGGCTAGTGGCGGCCCACGCACCTGGCGGGCCGCCGCCAACCGAGCGCCGGCTCAGGTGAGGGCCCGGACCTCGTTGATGCGCATGTTGTTCTCGCCCTCGGTCTGGCCCAGGCGCGTGATCCAGACCAGGACGGCGCCGGCGGGTCGCGTCTCGAACGTCGCGGTGGCGGGGCTCGAACCGTCGCCCTCGAGGTCCTGGACCACGGGCTCGCCCCAGCCCGCGATGTCGTCGGGGGCCGACTCGGCCGTGTAGATGTCGACCGTCCAGCCGTCGGTGGTGGGCGAGTCGATCTGGACCTCGGAGATGTCGGTCACCTGGTCGAAGCGCAGGATCAGGCCGACGCCGTCCTTGAGGCCGCCGAAGTTCCGGGAGTTGTAGTTCTCGGTGTCCCAGAACGTCTCGGGGTTGCCGTCGGCGGCGAAGCGGTCGGCCGCCCGCTGCTGCGACTCACCGCCGTCGCCGGGCGGCGGGTCGAAGTCGATCGTCTCGGCGATCGTCACCTCGGTGTCGGCCGAGGCGGCCGTGGTGTCGGGCGTCGTGTCGTCGCTCCCGTTGCCGCCGTCGCTGTCGGGCGACAGCACGACCTGGCCGATGAGCAGGCCGGCCACGCCGAGGGCGACGGCCACGAGGATGACGAGCGCCGTCGGCACCAGCCAGTGGCGCTCGGCCTGGTCGCGCCGGGCCAGCCGGTCGGACGACGGCATCGGCCCGGGCGGGGGCGGCGGCGCCGGCGGCATGCCGGCCTCGGGCGTGCGCAGCGGCATCGGGCCCGGCATGGGCGCAGGCGGCGGGGACATGGGGAGGCCGACGTGGCCGGACGGTTCGGGTTCGGCCGCCCGGTCGTCGGCGCCGGCGTTGAGCAGGGCGCCGCGGGCGTCGGCCGCGGTGGGGAACCGGTCGTCGGGCGAGCGGGCCAACAGCCGCATGGCGATCGCCTCGAGTTGCGGCGGGATGCCGGGATCGAGCTGGCGGCACGGCACCGGCGCCTGGTGGAGGCGGGCCAGCGCCGTGGCCGAGGAGCTGTCGCCCTCGAACGGCACCCGGCCGACGAGCATCTCGTAGAGGACGACGCCGAGGCTGTAGAGATCGGTGCGCCCGTCGACGGGCTTGGACTCGACCTGCTCGGGCGCAAGGTACTTCGCCGTGCCGACGAAGGACCCCTCCTGCGTGAGGTCGGCCGACTCGGCGGCCTTGGCGATGCCGAAGTCGCCGACCTTCACCCGCCCGTCCTCGGACAGCAGGATGTTGGCCGGCTTGATGTCGCGGTGCACCAGCCCGGCGGCGTGGGCGACGTCGAGCGCCCCGGCGACCTGGGCGGCGGTGTTGGCGGCGGTCCAGGGCTCCATCGGGCCGTCGTCGAGCCGGTCGCGCAGCGTGGCGCCGCGCACCAGCTCCATCACGATCGCCTCGAGGCCGTTCTCGCTGCACGTGTCGTAGACGTTCACGATCGCGGGGTGCGACAGGCGGGCGACGGCGATCGCCTCGTGGCGGAACCGGGTCACGAACGTCTCGTCGGCGGCCAGGTGCGGGTGCAGCACCTTGACCGCGATCGAGCGCCGCAGCACCTCGTCGGTGCCACGGAACACCTGCGCCATGCCCCCGGACGCGATCTGGTCGTCCAGGCGATAGCGCCCGGCGAAGGTCATGCCCGGGCCAACGCCCGCGTGCGAAGAGGAACCGGTCGGGGGAGGCGTCACTGCCACGGTGCGCCAACCGTAGTGGAGCCTCGTGGGGCACGTGACGTCGTGGACGGGGGCGCGCCGTCGCTCGCCGGGACCGCCCACGCCCAGCGATGAGCCCGTTCGGCGGACCGAACCGGCACGACCGGCCGGCGCGGGCCCGCCCTGCGTCCGTCTAGTCGGGGTCGACCCACGTGAGACCCATGACCCGCGGGCCCCCGTGGGTCCCGATGGTGGCGCCGATCGTCGTCACCGCCAGCTCGTCACGCGAGTAGCGGGGCGCCAGGAGGTCGTACATGGCGTCGACGTCGGTCGCCATGCCGTTGGCGATGGTGAGGTGTTCGACGCCGGGGCGCTCGAAGACCTTGTCCCGCAGCCACTCCAACGCCTTGCGGCGGGTGCGGGCCTTGCCCGCCTCGCCGACGACCCCGTCCTTGATCTCGATGAGGGGCTTGATCGACAGCAGCGAGCCCAGCAGGTGCTGTGCCCCCCCGACCCGGCCGCCCTTCTTGAGGTTGTCGAGCGTGTCGAGGGCGCCGTAGACGTGCGTGCGGGGGACCATGGACTCGACGAGCGCCACGATCTCGTCGGCGTTCCGGCCGTCGGCGGCGGCGCGGGCGGCGACCCGCACGTGGGTGCCGAGGCCCGAGGTGATGGAACGGGAGTCGACGACGCGCACGTCGAGCAGGCCGGCGAGGCCGCCGGCGGCGTTCTGTGCCGCCTGCACCGTGGCCGACAGCCCCCCGGACAGGTCGACGCACACGACGGCGTCGGCGCCCGCCTCGGCCTGGCGGCGGAAGGCGGTGTCGAACGCCCCGGGCGACGGCGCCGCCGTCTCGGGCAGCGCCGACGACTCGGCGAGCTTGGCGTAGAACTCCTCGACCGGGAGGTCGACGCCGTCGGTGTACTCCTTGTCGCCGAAGCGGATCGACAGGGGCACGACCTCGATGCCGAGCTCCTCGGCCTCGGCCGGCGGGATGTCGGCGGCCGAGTCGGTGACGATGCGCACGGGCATGGCCGGCGACCTTACCCGACGCTTCGTCCACCTCTCCCCGTCACGGGCTCAGTGCCGGCGGCGTTCGCCGGGCAGGTGCGCCGGGCGGTACGCCGGCGGCGGCGCGTACGGGTCGTCCTCGGGGTCGGCGGGGTCCTCTGCGGCTGGTGCGCCGGCCGGCGGGACGGGCGGCGCCCACGGCGGCGCCGGCGTCCCGGGCGGGGCGAACGGCGACGCCGATCCCGGCGTGGACGCCGGCGGCACGGGGGCCGGGGGAGGGACCGGCGCCGGCGGGGCAGGCCGCGCCCACGGGGGCGGGTCGGTGAGCCGGGCGCCCCCTGGGGTGGGGGACGGGCGGGGCGCCGGGGCGTCCCACGGCGGCGCACCCGGTGCCGAGGCGGTCTCCGATGGGCCCGCAGCGCCCGGCATCCCGGGGGCGGACGGAACGGGCGTCGGCGGCGCGGTGGGTGCGGGTGTCTCCGTCGGCCCGGGGTCGCGGCGCAGGTGGCGGGCCGGCTCGGCCCACTCGGCCGGCGGCCCCCCGGGCGCTGGCGGCAGGGCGGTGGCGTCGGGCTGCTCGGGGCCGGGGCCCGAGCCGCCGTCGGGATCGCGCCCGTCGGTGGGGACCAGGCGCTTCGAGCGGGTCGTGGCCCGCCAGTTCCGCACCCACCACAGGGCGAGGAACAGGATCGCCCCGATCGACAGCACGAGGCCCACGCCCGACACGGCCGTCGACCGGATGTCGAACCGGGTCGTGTCCAGCTCCAGCTCCCCGTTGGGGCTGGCGATGCGGATGTCGAGCGGGAAGGCGCCCGACGCCAGCACCCGGACCCGGACGTCGATGCGGTTCGCGCCCGGCTGGAGCACCTGCTCGAACTCGTCGCCGTCCGGGAACTCCAGCTGGTCGCTCTGCAGCTCGATCCGCACCCGGACCTGCCGGCCGGCGTCGTTCGTGATGTTGAGCGGGATGGTCCCGGACCGCGAGGTGAGCGTGATGCGGAACTCCGGCGGGGCGTTGACCAGCTGGGCCAGGAGGTCCAGCTGGTCGTCGACCAGGTCGACGTAGTCACGCCGCTCGTCGTTCGGCGTCGCCGCCCCCGTGGCGATCAGCAGGGAGTGCTCGAGCCGAAGCCCGGCCGTGTCGTCCTCCAGGACGCCGCCGATGCCGCCGGCGCCGGTCCGGGCCTCGCGCAGGGGGTTGGCGAGGTAGCGCAGGTCGGCGACGGGTTGGTGGGGGGCCGGCGTCGCCAGGGGCCGGGCCTCGCCCTCCGGCGGGGGAACGGCGGCGAACACCTCCGGGAGGGTCATCGGACGCACGACGGCCGGCTCGTCCAGCTCGCCCAGCGCCCGGGCCACCAGGGCGGGGTCCATCTCGGCGTCGGCCGGCACCCGGACCACGACCGCACGCCCGATGGCCGGCATCTCGAACCAGGCCATCGCCAGTT
>Ga0126306_10002750_pt1 | contig 10020 bp, 11 predicted proteins | sample Plot27_FD_92592 | JGI IMG/M metagenome (GOLD analysis project Ga0126306, IMG submission 92592) | Serpentine soil microbial communities from UC McLaughlin Reserve, CA, USA - Plot27 | ecosystem: Environmental > Terrestrial > Soil > Grasslands | place: USA: UC McLaughlin Reserve, Lake County... | reverse complement strand
GTCTTCCATTTTTCATTGTAACCTTTTTTTCACTCTGCATTTCTCGCTTAGATTTGCATTTAACACAATATCCTTCCATATAATTCAGTAAATAGACCACAATAAAAGTATTGATGTATTTTTATGAAATAAAAAAATTTATGCTAAAATTACAATTATAAACTTCCCTAAGTTGAAAAGATATTATCACATATCCTTGATTTTATTGAAAGCCAACAATCTCCTCATCAATATGCATGTATATCTTTTTTATGTTTTCTTAATTTTTTAAATGTAGAGAAACGATTGCCACATTTATCGCATCTCCAATGATTTGCTCGTGCTTCTTCATATCTTGAATATTTTTCGGAGTTTACTTCAAACATACCTGTTTTAACATCGTAATTTATTGGCTTATAATTAAGACGAAACTTTAATTTCGAAGGAACAGCAGACAACTTTGATATATATTAGTTGTTATTAAAAAGGCAGTTAGCTAATTTTGTCTGACTTTTACTTAAAAAAAGAATACATACTCTTAAAGTTAGTATTGACAAGTATTATTACCTTTTAAGAAAATATCATAACATTTTCTTAAAAATATAAATATTTTTATTTCTTCTATGTAGTTTTTCTTTGGTGGCAATCGAAAATTTTATTCAAAAGAGTAGTGACCTATCATCATCAATAACGCCATTTATGGCAAGTAAAATAAAAGAGATTCTGAAAAAAGAAAATAAAGATGATGCAATTGATGTTTATTCAAAAGAGAATGTAAAAATCTTTGACATAATAGTTAATACAAGAAGAGAAATATGTATTGCATGTGTTAGCCTTGACCAGATTTTTTCTTTTAATTATATTGAAGTCTTGAAAAGTATATTAAAAAATAATATAAAATTAAAAATTTTGCTTTGTGATCCACATTCTGATATGCTAAACCATTTAAAATATTTGAGTGTGTTTCCAAATATTCATGAAAGTCTTACTTCCTGTCTTTCCAAGCTCTGTAATATGAAGATTGTATCGTTATCGACTAAAGAATTATCAAATTTTGAAATAAGAATTTATAAAACAATATTACCTCATAATCTAATAATAAGAGATAGAGATATTCAAGGTAGTGGAATTCTATTAGTTGAGCCTTATTTGTTTGGAATAAACTCACAGAATCGAAAAATCTATCAAATATATAAAAGAAAAAACCAAGAAATTTTTGATTTACATTTCAAGTCTTTTTTAAAGTTGTGGGAGACTAGTCCTGAGTATTCTTGTGAATGGGAAGAATTGTGAATTTTCTTAGATTTTTTACTTATTAATCAAAAAACAACACATAAGAATGACAACTACATAATTTCTGCTTCTAATCTATCTTTTAGCTCATATATGGAAGATAAATTAATAAAATCATACTCAGTTACCTTAAAGTCTTCTTCTTTAATGTTGCCCTCTTCAATCATTTCAGCTAATTGATTTAAAGCAAAAAGAACTAAATGTTTTTCATCTTCATTGATTGAAACATCAGTCAATGTATATTCTTACATGCAACCTATATTTTTCTTTTCCTAGATTAATATCTAAAAATTAAGAACTTACTGTAATTATATTAAAAAGAAATAAAAAATAGAGAGGAATAATCTTTACTTATAATAAATGAACAGAAATGAACTATTAAAAATTAAAGAGGAAACTCATAAGTACTTTGACGAAAAAAGGAGTGAAAATTTGAGTCTTTTTGAAAGTATAATAGGATATGATGATATAAAAAAAATTTTTAAAATGTCATTGATATCAGATAAAGCAGTACATATTCTATTAGTTGGTCCTCCTGCTTCAGCCAAGACATTGTTTATGTTGGAATTTCTAAAGCTAGAACGATCATATTTTACCTTAGGTAGTCATAGTACCAAAGCAGGAATGATTGACTATTTATTTGATTATCGTCCACGATATTTATTAGTAGATGAAATAGAACATATGCCATACAAGGACCAGACATCCTTACTAAGTATAATGGAGACAGGGATACTAACTGAAACAAAGTCACAAAAGACTCGTAGTACACAATTGAAAACATGGATCTTTGCAACATGTAATAACAAAGAAAAATTATTATCCCCACTTCTTTCTAGATTTATTATCTTCCATCTAAAACCATATAATCGAGATAAATTTATAGAAGTATCCAATGGAATTCTTGTTAAAAACGATATTCCTTATGATCTTGCTAATGAAATCTCTCACGTTGTTTGGAACAAATTAAAATCTCGAGATATTAGAGATTGTATAAAAATTTCTAGGTTAGCCAAAACAATTGAAGATGTTGAATGGATTGCAAAAACTTTGATCCAATATCGAAAAAAATAGGGAAAGGCAATTTTATAGGAATCATGCTATTCTGGTGATTTGTTAGACATGTTTTTACCTCGTTTCCTTCTCAGCCATATTGCAGTGATGATTAAAACTATCAGAATCAAAAGATAAGAAAAAAAAATTGTTTCATTTATGACAGTTCCTGAGGGAAGTATTGCGAATAAGGTCTGTAGTAAACTCATATCTACTCAGGAATATTCAACTGCTATATTGCCTTTTATAGCTTATCTTTATTTGAACATAGCTATAACTCTTTATTTACTAGTCTATTATTGTCAGGAAAGATATTCATTTAAAAGTATTAGATTATAAAACCTAAACCAACCATTAAAGTTATAAAAATATATGAACAATGACCTCCTACAATAATGGCAAAGATTCTCATCCTAAAGGAAAACATGCTCATTCTACTGAATATAGACGATTAATTTGGGAAATGATTGTTTGGCCATTGATAATTGAAACAAATAGACCGTACTTTTCACTAGATGAATATCAATCCAAAAGAGTTTTATTTTCCAAAGAGAGCAATATACCTTCTTCCAAACTTTCAGGTGGATTAATATCATTAGTAGTAAAAGGAATTTTAATTAAGGAAGAACACATCTACTCATTACATTATAGGTTAATTCCTTATCTCAGAAAAAAAGCTCTCTTAACTTATGGGCAAGCATTGAAGGAAACTTATACCAAGTAAATCCCTCGGATTAATAGTTTGGCAATTTGTTTAAAATCAATCCAAAGGTGGGGAAGGGAGTCGAACCCCTTTATATTCGCTATCAGCTATTTCTGCAGGCGAACGCATAGCCGCTCTGCCACCCCACCTCATAATTAGTCATAGAAATGAGACATATAAATTTGAGTTATTTTCCTTTAACAAATTAATTAATAATGGATTAGCGATATTTGACTATTTAAATTCGCTTAAATAATCTAGATGAAATTTCTTCATTTTTTATAGCTATTCTTGTATGCCAATAAAATATCATCAGATTTTATTGTTTTTCTGCCTGCATGATTTGCAAGATCTATGGCGGTCTTTGATATATTATTTGCAATTTCCTCAAGTATTGTTCTTAAAGTATCTGATGCTTCATCACTTACTCTTTCCGCCCCAGCTTTTTTTATTACGCGATTCATTACCGCCAATCCAAATTCAGGGTTATTACCCATAGTATAAAAATCCGGAGGATAGTTAAAAATCTAATTGATATTATACATTATTATCACAAAAAAATACATTAAAGTAATTCATTTAGTATAGCCTTTCTTATTTTAGCTGACCGCAATGACATAGTAAAATATATATCCATTAATTCATCGTTATCAGGAGCTCTATTGTGTTTTTGAAAAAATTTTTCAGAATAATTACCGATTATTGTTCCAACAATAAATCCATAAGCAAAATCTTCGATATTACCTTGCGAGGGAATAAGATTTTTAGAGAAAGTTATCATTTGATTTATATTTAACGAATGAAATTTTAATAATGATTCTAGTTCTTTTTTATCTGTTAAGCTTAGTCCCAAAATTATTCTAATTTAGCCTTGATATATATTTTTAATTATTGTATATAGTAATAAACGACTGAGGAATTAGAGTAATGAATAAACCTAATTTATATAGATATATGATATATTTGAATAATCTGCAATTTACACCAGCAGATGCAGAATTTATTCTAAAAAAATCGAGAGAGATAACTAATGCCTTAGAAATTATAATTAGAGACTGTCGTATAGCACACAACTTCATTGAATTAGATCTCAGCGTGGAAAAGAAAGAAAATATAGATAAAGTATTGAATTCGTTAAAAAAAATTTCCTCAACTAAAGAAATCATAGAAGTGAAAGAGAGACATTTAAGCAAAGAGGATGCACTTAAGAGCGCAGTCGTATTTTTTAATGATGAGAAATATTGGTGGTCTCATGAAGCATTGGAAAAGGTTTGGAAAGAAGCTGGTGGACAGGAAAAGCAATTACTGAACGGCTTAATATTGATATGTGCTGCTTTTGTTCACTTTCAAAAAAATGAAAATAATATATGTTTTTCAATACTTGAAAGAGCAATGGTTAAATTTTTAAATTTAAAAGATTCAAATTATTATGGTATTAATATCAACAAAATAAAAATAATAATAAGAGAAATATTGGAAAATAGAAAAATTCTGATGTTTAAAATTTAAACATAAAGATTAAGTTATTTTTTTTTATTTTTTTTTAAATAATTATCCTTCATTTCTTTTACAAATTTATCTTTCAGATGATATAACTTCTTTGGTTTTCTTGGTTTACATTCGGACAAAACATACGAACATAAGAGTGGAAAATATACAGAAGAATCACCATACACAATTACATTGCCACTATGAGATGTTTTTATTTTTCCCCAACTTTTCCCTTCTTGAATTGTTGCTCCAGATAAACCACCTGTATCAGGTCTTGCGTCAGTCAATTGAATGACATAGTCATGACCTCCTTCTTTTATTTTCAAAATTTGATATAAAGTAGGACCAGTTTGTTGGAAAAAGTTTTTCGGTACACCTCCACCTAATTCTATCCCTCCGGAAATTTTGCTTTTCCATAATATGGCTGCTGATTCAGAAATATCCGATAATAGATTAAGAGGAGGTAAAGATGATTCAAATAGAAGTGGTATCATATTCATTCCAATTGACGAATCTGTTAATGATGGGATATACACAGGCACCTCATTTTTAAAAGCAGAAACCATGAAAGATTTGTCAGGAAAAGATGAATGATGATAAGCATTCTCTCCGAGTCTGTACGAAAGATCGGCTGTGGAAATATCTTTTACTGGATCTACTATTCTTTTGCTCATCTTTCTTATTGTGTCTTGTATAAGATCGTCTTGTCGGTGAAGGGTTTCTACCTCTTTAATATAAACATCGTAAATTCTAACGATTTGTTTAGAATACAATATATCATCATCGACGTCAAAGTGACCTTGCCTGACAGGCAAACCATAGGCGAAATGAAGATCATGGTATGCATTAGCTCCAGTAGTAATAATCCAATCAATAAAACCTTTTTCAATCAAAGTGGAAATAGATTTTCCAAGTCCTATTGGCGTCATGGCTCCTGAAATAGTTAAACAAGTAGTAGCATCAGTGTTAATCATTTTTTGGAACATCTTTGCTGCTTCGGATAATCGTCTGGCGTTGAATCCAGTAGATCCATAAAACGAAATAAGATCGGAAATAGACATATTTGGGTATATATTTGGAGGATCAATTTTTTTTCCAGTGAAAGTGTGTTTATTAATCATGTAAAATGATACAATTATCTGACTTTTATAAAATGCGAATATGAAGACAATGATAAGTAAATATATTCTTATATTGATAATATTTTATTACTTTTCTATGAATTATAATAAGAATAAAAAAAATAAGAAATATGAAATTAGGGATTATAATATTCAAAACGGTGAGTTAAAAGAAGTCTTAAATCAAATGTCCAAATCAGGAGGATTTGAATCTGTAAATGTGAGTGACGGAATTGCCATATTACAAAAAATGATACAAGAACCTAATTGTACAAAATTTTTATCTTTTGTGGGAGCAATAATCTCTACTGGCGTACGAGGAATAATTAAAGATATGGTAAAAAAAAACATGTTCAATTGTATAATAACAACATGTGGTTCTTTAGATCATGATATAGCCAGATCTTTTGCTAAATATTACCCTGGAGATTTTAATATCGATGACTATCATCTTAAAAAAAAGAATATTCACAGATTAGGGAATGTGTTCATCCCTGTACAAAATTATGGACCTTTAATCGAAAGTAAAATACAAGAGTATATTAATGAATTTTACAAAGAGAACAAACAATTTGCATGTTATGAATTCATTGACTATATAGGAAGTAAATTAGGAGAAACATCTTTTTTATATTGGGCTCACAAAAACAAAATCCCTGTTATTGTCCCTGGAATAGTTGACGGAGCGGTAGGAAGTCAGATATGGCTATTTTATCAGAATCACAAGGATATGTTTCTTAATATTTTAAAAGATCAAACTAAACTTTCTGATATCATATTTGAAGCAAAAAAAACTGGTGCGTTAATGTTAGGAGGTGGTATATCCAAACATCATACTCTATGGTGGAATCAGTTTAGAGATGGATTAGATTATGCTGTTTATATTACTACTGCTAATGCTTGGGATGGAAGCTTGAGTGGAGCAGAAGTAAAAGAAGCTATTTCATGGAATAAGATAAGAGCAGATGCAAGGCAAGTTACTATACATGGCGAAATTACAACATTATTACCTTTTCTTTATTCATTTCTTAACAATCCTCTCTCTGGATTATAAATCTACATAGTTGCTTTAACTCATTTCCTGAGGTAACTGTCAATGACTATCACACGGTTGATTTATGTAATTTTCATTAGGTGATATCAATTGCGATATATGTCGGAAAAGCCATTACCTTAAAAAGGAAGTAAAAAATAGTAGTTTATTACATTGTTATCGGGCAATAAAGCATTATTTAGAATATACTCCTTTCAATTTCAGGCTAAACATCTTCTTGTTATTTTGGTTCTGATAATAGCCTTTTCTACTGCCTTTATTATAAGGTCATATCCAATAAAATATGGTTTTGCTTTAAATGAATTTGATCCATATTTTGATTATAGAGCTACTAAATATATTATTGATAATGGGTTTGAAGCATATTTAAATTGGCACGATTACCAGTCTTGGTATCCTGAAGGAAGATTCGTACCCACAACTTCACAAGTTGCTCTTCATCTTATAGCAGCAACCATGTATAAAATTTTTGGTTTTGGCAGTTCACTTTTGGATTTTGTGATAATGTTCCCAGTTATAATTGGATCTCTTACTACCATAGTTATTTTTGCTCTTGTACGAAATTTAAGTGGTACTACCGCAGGGATGTTCGCAAGTCTTTTGTTTGCTTTTATGCCTGCAATAATTCAGAGAGGCAATTTGGGATGGTTTAAGTCTGAGCCTTTAGGTCTCTTCTTGGCACTGTTGTCTGTCTACTTGTTTCTCTCTTCTATAAAAAGCAGAAATATAAAACGAACTATTTTAACAGCAGCAGGCGGAGGACTAATTCTCGGATTAGCCAATTCTTCATGGGGTGGAATTCAATATTTCAGTATTCCATTAGGAATTTTCTTTTTTTTGTTACCTTTTCTTAGAAAAGATTCGATATTTCTTTATGGCATTATTAGCTTCACCTTAATTACTTTAATAACAGCAGGTGCGTTTCCTCGTCCTGGTATCTCCTTTGTTATAGGGCTCCCTGGCATAGCTCTTATTGTTGGAATGATATTTGCAATTGTAGGAACCATCATAAGAACGAAAAGTTCTCCTGCAAAAGCTAATCGAAATCTTATTGCAGCACTGGGGATATTTGTTTTACTTACTGTTAGTATATTTCTAGTAGGTGCTTACCAACCCTCTTCATTTCGATATCTTGTTGCAATAAATCCTTTTTTGTCTTCTCATAATCCTTTGGTTGAATCAGTTGCGGAGCATTCGACGCCAACAGTCATTGACTATTTTACAGATTATTCAATATTGTTGATATTTGCTGGATTTGGGGTTTGGGTTTCATTTTCTAAAAGAACAGACATGACAATTTTTGCTTTAATAATAGGATTAACTGGTCTGTATGTGAGTGCAACATTTGCAAGACTAATGGTATATTCATCTATAGCAATTGTAATACTTGCCTCTATTGGGCTTTATGAATTAACAAGAAGCATTCTGCAAAACAGGATTGAGAATCAAAACAAGATAAAGGAAAGGGAATTTAGAAAAAATATTAAAGAAGGTAAGATTTTACCAGACGTAAAACCTGTAGTCAAAATTTCCTTTGTGGCGATGGTTGTGTTCTTAATTTCTATTCCTTTGATCGATTATAATGGATTGATATATCCAAAGAATTTTAATTGGATAAGCTCAGCCGATATCCCTCCATCGATAGTAAATGGCGCAACAGGTTTTAGGATGCAAGTAGAAGATTGGGAAGATGCAGTAGATTGGATAGCCAACAATACACCCAAGGATTCAGTAATAGCTTCATGGTGGGATTATGGATATTGGATAACGACATTAGGAAATAAAACCACTTTAGCTGATAATGCAACAATAAATCAAACAAGAATACAAACTATAGCAAAAATGTTAATGAGTGAACAAGAAACAGCAACTCAAATTGCTCAAGATTTAAAGGCTGATTATATATTAGTATATATTGTAGCAGATAGGCATAATGGTCCCAATGGGAATTCGTTTTACACTTTAGGAAGTGGAGGAGATGAAAGTAAAAAGCAATGGTTTATGAAGATTGGTGGTTTCAACGAAAGAGATTATGTAGAAGATGATGGATTTACTCCAACTGCTAATTTTTGGAATAACACCTTACTTGGTAAACTCATTCCTTTTACTCCCATATCATACGCATCATTTGGTAATGGGATGTTAACTAATATCCAACCAGAATATTCAAGTGGCACAATAGCTCTAAATCTTAAGGATATAAAGTATCCAATAAATGGAACAAGTGACCAACCATATAAGCTGGTATATGCGTCTCCCAGTTTTGAAAATGACAATGAGGACATCGTTTTTGGTGTTTTTGTTTATCAAGTTAATAAAAATTATAAACCAAATCCTGTTTCTCAACAGTTGAATACAAAGGATAATACAACAAAAGACAAAGAATCAAATACAGCAGATGAAAGACCTCAAAATATGATTAAGGCTAATATGACACCATCTGATAATATTGCAATTTTAAAAACCTCACTTGGAAACATTACAATAGAATTTTTTCCAGGAGCAGCTCCCAAACATGTTAATAGTTTTCTAAATCTATCAAAAACAGGTTTTTATGACGGAACTATTTTTCATCGAATAGTAAAAGATTTTGTTATACAAGGGGGAGACCCAACTACTAGGAATAGCACTCAAAAAGATAGATGGGGAACTGGAGGACCTGGTTACACTATTGATGCTGAATTCAATGACATTCCTCATGAAAGTGGAATAATATCTATGGCAAGAACTGGAGATCCTAATAGTGCAGGTTCACAATTTTTTATAGTTACCAAAGATGCAAGATTCTTGGACAATCAATATACCGTTTTTGGAAGGGTCATTGATGGAATGGAAATAGTAGATAAAATAGAAGATCTTACTACAAATCAATCTTCTGATCAACCAATCGATTTCGAAAAAGCAAAGATTCAAAAAGTTATAATAGAGCAGAGAAAAGAGACTAAATAGGAAATTGCTTTCTCTTCGATTTTTTCCTTATTTTCCTTAGAATAAAATATGAATGAATTAGAATCAATCATCTTAAGTGCCCAACGAAAACTATTAGTAATATATGATGAACTAAATTTATCTGACATTTCCTCTTATAATCAGATTTTTATTTTATTAGTAGAAGAATCAAAAGGATCAGCAGGAGGAAGAGGTGGGGGTTCAGGACATCGGAAAATAGTTCAAGTAAGTGGATTTAAGATTGATAATAAAAAAATCGAAAAGATTTATGATACTATGGATGAGAATATAATAGAAAAATTTGAGATACCTTATAGTGCTGTAGCAATAGATATAAAATTATCTGACGGACGGCAAATTGTAGTACAAGGAATTAT
>Ga0126306_10002749_pt1 | contig 10020 bp, 7 predicted proteins | sample Plot27_FD_92592 | JGI IMG/M metagenome (GOLD analysis project Ga0126306, IMG submission 92592) | Serpentine soil microbial communities from UC McLaughlin Reserve, CA, USA - Plot27 | ecosystem: Environmental > Terrestrial > Soil > Grasslands | place: USA: UC McLaughlin Reserve, Lake County... | reverse complement strand
GTTCCGCCCCACGTTTGGGCCGTCTCCTCGGCCACGCCAGACAGCATGATGGCGGGAAACCAAAACGCGGGATAGCGGCCCCCGTAGGCCGCTTTGACCCTGGCTGCATTCGCGTTCCACTCGTCGTCCGAGCGGCTCGATTTCATTAGCGCGACCACCTCTTCTTCGCTCATTTTCGCCCTCTCAATTTAAGAACCGATCACATGCAGAAATTTTAGTCTTGAGGCCAGAGAGAGCCGCGGCTAGAATTTCTAGTGTCGAGAGACCTAGGCTGGAACACAGCCGAAGTAACGCACGTGGAGTGGACGATCAGACCTGCGGGGATATGCGGTTGGGTTAGAAAACCCGTAAAATCCTCGTGTGAGGAAGCAGGCGATAACCAAGCCAATGTCCTCGCGGGCAGCCACTGTGAAGCGTGAAGTCGAAGAGGGCTTGCTCCTTCTGGCAAATCCTCGGCCTTTAGGTCGAGGAGCATGTTAAATGCAGAACGTCTCCGCGCTTCAATTCTCGCATCGAAGGCCTCGCGCTTTAAGCGCACTCCTTTGGCCATTGTCCACCCCTCCTTAGCAAGAACAAAGACATGCAAAACGTCTCCGCGCCCCGCTTGGCTGTCGGGGCCGGCGGAGCCGTGCCCGCCGGCCTTCCGAGCGGCTTTTCCGACCCCCACGTGCCCGCGCCTGCGCCGGTCGCGCCCGAGGCGCCCAAGGGCGCGCCCATCCACATGCTGTGCAAGTGGTTCATGGCGCACCAAGAACAGAAAATGAAGGAAATGCAAGAGCAGCGCGAGGCGCGCCGCTACATGCATGGCGTTCAGTGGACGGATAGCGAACTCAAGGCATTGGATGAACGCAAACAACCCGCGATCACCAAAAACCGCATCGCCAAGAAAATTAACGGGATCGTCGGCCTTGTCGAGCGATTGCGCCAGGATCCGAAAGCGTTTCCGCGCAATCCTGGCCACGAAGCCGGAGCCGATCTGGCCACAGCCGCCCTGCGCTACGCTTGCGACAACACCCATTTTGCCCAGCTTCGCACGGAGGTCTCATTTGACGTGGCTGTCGTCGGCATCGGCGGCATTGAACTGTCAGTCGAGCCCACCGACGAAAACTCTTATGACGTGACGCATGAGCGCATTGCGCCGGAGACGTTTTTCTACGACCCCCGCAGCGTCAAGCCCACGTTCTCGGATGCCCGCTTCAGGGGCATTTATAAATGGATGGATCTCGACGCTGCGATTGAGCTGATGCCGGACCAGGAAGAGGCGCTGCGCGCCGCCCTCGACACCTCCGGCGGCGGCGAGTCCGAAGGGCTGAAGGACTGGGAAAAGAACTGGTACGACACCCGCCTCCAGCGCGTGAAGATTGTGGAAATCTGGTATCGCTGGCGCGGGACGGTGTGGTTTGCGATCCACACGGGGGACAAGATCCTCGTCGAAGGCGAGTCGCCGTTCAAGAATGATCGCAACAAGGCGATCGACAAATATCAGGTCATTTCCTGCCACATCGATCAGGACGGCGATCGCTACGGCTTCATTCGCAACTTGAAGTCGCCTCAGGACGAAATCAACCACCGTTCGTCCAAGCTCCTGCACCTGATCAACGTCCGGCAGGTCAAGGCGCGCACGGGTGCTGTCCCGGATATTGAGACGGCGCGGCGCGAGTTGAACCGCCCCGACGGTTGGGTTGAGTACGACGGCAACGCCGACGACTTGGAAATCATCTCGCCCGCGCTGCAAATGCAGGGACAGGCCGAACTCCTCCAGGGCGCGGTCGATGAAATCGAGAACTTCGGGCCGAACCCGGCTCTCCTCGGGTCTCAGGGCGTCGGGGATGCCTCGGGCCGCGCGATCCAATTGCTTCAGCAGGCCGGCATTGCCGAGCTGGGGCCGTTTATCGTGCGCCTGCGCTCGTGGGGCCTGCGCTGCTACCGGCAGACATGGAACCTGCTCCAGCAATACTGGACGACTCAGCGCTATATCCGCATCAGCGGCAATCCCAAGCAGGTCGAATTTATCGCCATTAACGCCCCGCACGGCGTCGATGAATACGGGCAACCCGTGATCGCCAACGCGATCGGGGAACTCGATGTCGACATCATTTTGGACGAGGGGCCGGACACCGTCACCCTGCAGCAGGACGTGCTCCAGCAGATCACGGCCTTGGCCGGCTCCGGCGTGGCCATCCCGCCGCAAGCCATCATCGAAATGTCGGACCTGCCACCGGAGAAAAAAGAGCACCTCCTGCACTTGATGCAGCCCGATCCGGCCATGGGTCAGATGCAGCAATTCCAGATGCAGGCGGAGATGCAAAAGCTCCAACTGCAAGGCCAGGCCCAGCAGATGCAGGCCGAGCAGGCTGCCATCCAAGCCCAGCTTGAAATGCGCCGGTTCCAATTCGAAGAGCAAAAGATGATCCGCGATCAGGAGATCGCCGCCCTGCAGCCGCCGGTCGATCCGATGGCGGACCTGCATCTCAAGGCGCAGTCTGAAGCCGTGAAGGCCCAGAATGAGGCCGAGAAGCGCGCGCTCGACGCTGAGAAACTGCGCTTTGAAATGGAGCGCTGCGCGAACGACGCCGCCCTCCAGCGGGAGCAGATGGCCTATCAGGCCGATCAGGCTGAGCGCGAGCGGCAGTTGAAAGTCTTTCTGGCCGACATCGCGCACCAGGCGGCAGCCCAGTCTGAGCAGGCGAAGGCCGCTGCGGCTGCGGCGCAGCCCGACAAGGCCGACACCGCCGCGCCGACGCCGGCTCTTGAAGCTCTTGCGGAGCGGATTGAGCAGCAAGGCTCGGCGCTGGAGCAATTGATTGCGCTGGCCTCCGCGCCAACGGTCATCAAACGCGCGCCGGATGGCACGGTGCTCGGCACGCAAAAACAACTGCCCGGCAGCGCCGGCTAACCCTCTCTTTTCTCATCCCTTCCGCCCCGCTCCGGCGGGGTTTTTTATTGGACCCCTCCATGACACCCGAAAAGCTTACCCCGGCCGAGACCCTCGGCGCGGGCCTTATCGCTCGCCCGGCCCTGACTGAGGGACTCGTCCCGGTCGGTACGTTCACGATGGAGCATATTCGCGACGGCGAAGTGATCCACAGCGAGACGTTCAAGAACCTCGTCACGACCGAGGGTAAGAACGCGATGCTCGACAAGTTCCTCGGTCTCGGCTCCGCGTATGCCGGCATCTTCCTGGGCCTGCATACGACCGTTGGAAATGCCGCGTCGACCTATGCGGCGCCGTCGCCACAAGTTGAAAGCACGGTGTCGAGCCGTGTTGCTCCCTCGTTCTCGGCCGCCTCGGCTGGCTCCAAGGGAACGTCCTCCGCAGCGTCGTTTTCCATCACCGGCACGGCCACGATCATCGGCGCGTTCTGCGTGCTCGGCCCGGCCGGCACCGGCACGGCCGGCAATACCGCGTCGGGCGGTATTCTGCTCTCGACGGGGTCGTTCTCCGGTTCGCGGGCTGTCGTCAATCTCGACACAATTAATGTCACATGGTCGCTCGCTCTGTAACAGGGCGACTTGACGTTCACGAACCTCCGGGAGCGCTTTAATGCCGAATAATTCTCACACCATTATGATCTGCACGGAAGCGCTCCGTCAGGACACCAACAATATGTGGCGGGGGCTGTCGAACCCCCTCAACATTCCCTACGACGCCTCACCAACAAATGCCGTTCCGGGCACGCACGGCGTAGCGCTGGCAACGGTCCTGAATTCCACGACTCCCTGGACATCCACGCCGACGCATTGGCTCGCCTCGGCGTGGGAGTTGCCCACCTTCGCCGACCTTCTGGCCAGCCTGAAAGCCGGCAACATCACCTCGCGGGATTGGGCACCCTTCAACCTCAATCAGCAGCGCGCGCGCACGGCGGGGCAGTCGATCTACAGCCGGACCGTCGATTGGACCGGACTTGAAACCGATCCCGACGCTTCGGAACAGCGCAGGCTGATCGTGCGGGGAAACCTTGCCGCGGCCCTGACCGAATTGGGACTCTTCCAGATCCCCGATAAGCCCACGCTTATCCCGTAAGTTAGAAGGCGGACCGTTCGATGGCCTTTGGCGCTTTTAAAGGGTCATTGAGCGGCACCGCCGCATCCATCACCAACCCGTTTGCGATCTCGACGGGCGGTCCTGTTACGGTTGCGGTTGGCGATCTGGTTGTTGCCGTCCTGGCGCAGCAAACGGCGCTCACCGTCACGGCCGTTAGCGACAATCTGGGCAACACGTATTCGGCACAGAACGCCGGCACGGATAGCGGCAACGCGACCGGGCGCATGTTTTATGCGCGGGTTACGACGGCCGGTTCGCTGTCGTCGGTCTCCTTTGCGACATCGGCCAGCGCGAACGACGTTGCCGCTGGCGCGATTGTTATCGAAGGACCGTTCGCAAGCAGTCCGCTCGACGCGAGCCCCGCCAACGTTCAGGATCTCACGTCGCCGTTCTCGGCGCCCGCGACCGGCACGCTCTCTCAGGCTGACGAAGTTGTCGTCGCCTGGGCGTCGATGAACGCGGGCGTCTCGACCTGGGCGGCCACGTCGCCGAACGTCCTGCGGCTCAACACGTCGATTGCGAATATCGGCGTTGCGATCGGTGCGCAGACGGTCACGGCCACAACGTCTGTCACCCCCGCCTTTACGAACGGAACCAATCCGGCATCGGACGTGCTGGGCACGGCGTCGTTTAAAAAGACGCTGCCCCGGACGGCGAAGCGGCTTCGCCTGCATCTGAATGACCTGAGCAAGGTCTGGCAGGACTCGGCCAAGACAACGCCTGCGACGGCCGCCGGTCAGCCGATCGGCTATGTTGAGGACGCCTACGGAAACGGTTTTGACGTTCGCCAGACGATCTCTGGATCACGGCCGACTCTTCGCTACGACTCGGGGATGAGCCGGTATTCTGCCGAATTTGACGGCATCGACGATTACCTTGTCAGCGTCAACACAACCTCGCTCAATCTCGACGAATTTGCGCTTTTCCTCGCTATCCAGCGGACCGGGAGTAATGCCTGGAAGCGGGCCTTCGCAATTTCGGGTGCCACGAACTCCGACACCACCGCCGATGCTCTTAGCACTCAGATCGACACTGGCTCTGGCACGTTTTATATCTTTACGGCGGACGGTGGAGCGCCAAAGACCGGGTCTGGAACCTCGTTTGCGGTCCACGAGGGATACAAGGTCGGTTCCTCGACGACCGCGCTGATCGACGGCACCGCCGGCACGGCCACGACGCTTAATTCCGCCGATGACAGTCGGAACACAAACTTTTATATCGGCGCCACGAACGTCGGCTCGATGGGCGGCTTTTTCGAAGGCCGCATCTATTCGATCGAATTTGACGGCACGTCGGGTCTGTCGTCGGGTGATCGCTCGACCATCCGCAGCTTCCACGCGACCGGGTCGTCCGGCGCAACGTTTAACGACAGCGTCTCTGAAACAGCGAGCGCGGCCGACACCGCAACGCTGGCCTCTTTTGTCACGAACCCGTCCCTCTCGGAAACGGCGAGCGCCGCGGATAGCGCCAGCGCCGCGTGGACGGGAACCCGCGGCGTCAGCGAAAGTGCAACGGCCGGCGACACGGCCTCGGCCGCGTGGACCGGCGCGCAATCGGTTACTGAGACAGCCTCAGCGGCTGATACGCTTTCGGGCGGGCTCCTTCTCAGCAGCTCTCTCTCTGAGAGCGCCAGCGCGCTCGAAACAACAAGCGCAACGCGCACGACAGCGCCCAGTCTCGCTGAGACAGCAGCCGCCGCGGACACGCTCTCGAGCGCGCTGATCGGCGTCAACACGCAAGCCGAAACGGGCTCCGCGAGCGAGAGCGCCAGCGCCGCCCTCGTCGCCACCCGAACGCTCTCGGAAAGCGCCAGCGCGGCCGATACGGCGTCACCCGTGCTGCTCGCCGTTGCGAGCCTTGCCGAAAGCGGGTCTGCGACAGACAGCGCGGCCGGCGCTCTAGTGGTTATGCGCGCGCTGGCTGAAACTACGACGGCCGCCGACACGGCCGAGGCCACGTGGACGACAACGGGAAGCCTCCTGGAGGCGGCCAGCGCCGCCGACACGCTCAGCGGCGCCTTGGTTGCCCCAGCCGCGCTGGCGGAAACAGCCAGTGCCGCCGACAGCACAAGCGGCACCCTGGTTCCGAACGGGTCGGAGGACATCAGCGAGACGGCTACAGCCGCCGACACGCTCTCGGCAACCCTCGTATCCGGCAACAGCCTGACCGAAGCCGCAACGGCAACGGATAGCGCTGCGGCCAGTCTGGTTGCACCGGCCTCACTGGCCGAGGCCGCCAGCGCGAGCGAGACAGTCGCGGCAACGGCGCTCCTGCCCGCCACGTTGGGCGAAACCGCTGCGGCGGACGATGCAACGGATGGGACGGTTAGCGCGGGTGAGCCGCAGGTCTACAGCGAAACCCTCGCTGAGACGGCCAGCGCCACGGATGCGGTCTCCGCGACCGGCGGACAGGCCGTCGAAAGCAGCCCCGGGGGGACGAGCGGCGCTTACGCCAAACCCGGTCGGGGCGCGCCGGGCACCTATGGCCCGCTCAATCCAAAGTCGCTCGAAAGCCGTCGCCGCAAGCGGCCTGACGCGGACGACCCGGACGCGCTCGATGCCGTCCCGGGCCCGCCCGATCCGGCACCGCTCGATCCTCCCGTGGTCCCCGGATCACCGGATGCGGGGGACCCGGTCGCCGACGACGCTTTGGCCGGCGCTCGCCGTGAGGTTGCAGTCCTTAAAGCGCTTGCCTTCGAGGCAGCGGCTCGCTACACGAGCGAAATCCAAGCTGCCGAACCGGCGGCTGAAATCTCCCGCATCGCTGAGTTTGAACGCCTTGAGGCCCTGCGCCTGGCCGAGGCCCGCCGCCGTGCGGACGAGGAGGATGTGCTTGTCGCGCTGCTGATGGCTGAGATGTTCTAGGCTGGACGAGAAATCGCCCGGCTGCGCTGCTGCACGGCCGGGCGACCAACAATCCAAATGAGGAATCCCCGTCAGGCCTCGCGAACCCAACAAGGGGCTCAGAATAGCAGACCGAGGGAGAGGAGCAAGAGCCTCGGTTTGCTGTCCAGTGGGGAGGGGCGCTGCTCCCGGACTGCCGCACCTTGCCGTGCCGCACTTATTTGGAGTGCGGCAGAAACTTAATTAACGGTGCTGAGCCCGCCAACTGGCGCTCATTTTTCCACAGATTTTTTTAGCGTCTCGGCGAGTTCCGGCGCTTCAATGGTGCGCGTGATGCGCTCGACCGTGCCGTCCGGGCGTGGCCGCGTGAGCACCTGATCAACCCTTCCGTCCGGGCGCAGCCGCAAGTCATTCGTGCCCAGGCTCCGCACCCGCAGGTTCGGGTTCGTGATGATGGGGCGAATGCGCCCCGGATCGTCTGACATCCGCGTCTCCTTTCACACTTCACTTCACATTTCAGTTTGGCGTGAGGGCTGCGCAACCGAGCGCGAGGCGCTTACGGGGTTTCACGTAGTGGGGTCGCCGTTCAACTCGGCAACCCGGCGCTGTCGGGAACCCTCACGCCAATTCCTTTCGCACCCCGCAGCGTCACCGCGGGCGGCTTCGTCCTGACCGTTATCAGGCGCTCGGCTCACGGGACCGCATCCCCGTGCTTCGTCTCCAACAACGCAAAGTGGACCTTATGACCGACACCGTACTCACGGAACAGGATATCTTTGCCGGCGCATTCAATGATGAACCGGAACCCTACACCCCGGAAACGCCTGAGAGCGTTATGCCAGAGGCCGAGGCTCTCGAGCTCGCGCCTGTGGTCGCTTCAGACCCCGAGCCGGTTCTACCCGATCCTGTTGAGGACGATCCGGCTCAGGCCGACATCGACCCCTCCAAGCCCAAGCCGCGGGGTCTCGTCGCTGAGGTAATTTCCGAGCGCCGCCGACGCCAGGAAGCCGAGCAGGCCGCTACAGCTCAACGCGAAGCGGCAGAAGCCCTTCGCCGGGAAATTGCAGAACTGCGCGGCATGGTTCAAGGCCGCTTCCAAACGCCAACCGGGCACCAGCCCGCTCCTGAACAAAAGCCGGCTCAGGCTGAGCCGGAGCCTTGGGAGGACCTGCCTGGATTTGTCCAACGGCAGATCCAGAAGGCTCTGTCTCCGACCGAACAGGCCCTGCAGACGCAACGTCTGGCCATGTCCGAAGAGATCGCCGTCGATAAATTCGGCGCCGAGACCGTCGAACAGGCCATTACGGAACTGCAATCTGCCGTCGCCTCCGATCCGCGCGCCAGCGCGGATTATCAGCGTATCATGGCGTCCCCGCTTCCTCTGGTTGCGGCGACGAAATGGTATCAGGGCGTGCAGCAGCAGCGCCAGGCCCAAAAGGTCTACGCCGAAATCGGCGCCGACCCGGCGGCCTATAAGGCAAAGCTGCGAGACGAATTGCTCGCGGAGCTGCGCGCGCAAGCGCCGGCCCAAGCGCAGACTTCCGCCGTTCAGGGGCGCCCGTCGCCTGTCATTCTCCCACCGTCCGTCAATCGCGCCTCGGGTTCCGCCGGCTCCGCCGACAGCAGCCCCGTGACCGAGACGGATATTTATGCAGCCGCGCCGCGGCGAATGGGTCGTCGGGACTAAGTCGCCCGCTCCCCCGCACAGCGCTTTGTTTTGAGGAAGGGCCGCCGGTGAGGCGGCTTTTTTATTTTCCATGGCAGTTACGACTACAGATTCCACTCTGAATATTCAGAAGTGGCGTCGCGATTTCTGGCGCGAATATCAGCGCGAGAACCTCTTCGCTCCGTACATTGGCGATGGGACCGACGCCGTTATTCACCGCATCTACGAGCTAAAGGACGACGGTGAGTCGATCACCTATCCGCTCGTCGGTCGTGCGAAGGGCGCGGGCACCGTTGGCTCCGCGACGCTCGCCGGTGCCGAAGAGGCGATGGACCAGTACGGCCACAAGATTTCGATCGAGTGGGCCAGACACGCCATCCTCCTCAACAAGAAGGAAATGCGGAAGTCCGCGATCGACCAGTTGTCGGTTGTAAAGCCCCTCCTCAAGGATTGGGCAACTTCCAAGATCCGCGACGACATCGTTTATGCGCTCGCCAATGTCGGCACGATCGGCATTACGGGCAACGTCAACGGGATCACGTTCGCGACGGCCACCGCCGGCCAGCGGAACACCTGGGTCAGCGACAATTCAGACCGCGTTCTGTTCGGCGCCACCACCGCCAACTACAATGCCACGTTCGCAACCGCAGCCCTCACGGTCGACTCCGTTAACGACAAGCTGACGGCGCCGGCTCTGAAGATCATGAAGCGGTTGGCCAAGAAGGCCGATCCGCACGTGCGTCCGCTCCGGGTTGAGGACGGCCGCGAGTACTTCGTGGCCTTCACGGGCTCGAATGCCTTCCGCGATCTGTCGAACGACGCCGAAGTCATCAACGCCAACCGCGATGCGCGCGCCCGTGAGGGTAGCGGCATGGATCGCAATCCGCTGTTCCAAGACGGCGATCTGCTCATCAACGGCATCATCGTTCGCGAAGTGCCGGAGATCGACGTGCTGGCCACGCTGACCGGTCTGGGCACCTCCGCGATCAATATCGCGCCGGTGTTCCTGTGCGGGCAGCAGGCCCTCGGCTATGCCGTTGGTCAGCTTCCGGCTCCGACCGAGCGTAAGGACGACGACTACGGGTTCATTAAGGGCCGTGGTGTCGAGACTTGTTACGGCCTCGCCAAGATCCAAAAGAAGCAGGCGGGTTCGTCTGTTGTGAAGGATTGGGGCGTGGTGACCGGGTTCTTCGCGTCGGTCGACGGCTAATCTTTAGCCTTGTGACAGGGGGCGGCCTCCGGGCCGTCTCCACCTTTTCGTTCTTCTGCAAATACCTTGGGGCGGCTCCTCACCGGGCCGCCTCCTTTTCCCGGAGAGGCGCATGGCGCTCGTGACCTATCAGCCTCCGGTCGACCCCGACATCCCGCTTGAGACGGTGATGTACGGCCATGCCTTTTGGGCTGGGGAACCTATCACCGTGATAGATACCTTCGCGCTCCAAAAACTCAGCAATCACACGTTCTTC
>Ga0126306_10002747_pt1 | contig 10022 bp, 11 predicted proteins | sample Plot27_FD_92592 | JGI IMG/M metagenome (GOLD analysis project Ga0126306, IMG submission 92592) | Serpentine soil microbial communities from UC McLaughlin Reserve, CA, USA - Plot27 | ecosystem: Environmental > Terrestrial > Soil > Grasslands | place: USA: UC McLaughlin Reserve, Lake County... | reverse complement strand
CGAGTCGATCCGGGCGCGGTTGGAGCAGGCGCTGTAGTCGTCTTCCTAGACCTGCTGGCCGGCGAGTGCGTCGCTGCGGATCAGCGGCTAGTGGTCTCTGGTGCGCAGGGAGCCGGCGCAGCCCTTGACGCGTACCAGCCTGGTGCAGAATCGGCTGCTGGGAGAGCGGCTGAGGCCGGCAGCAGAGCAAGCTAATGGCGTAGGACCGGCCATGGCTTACAACTTCCGTGCCTGCGACCGCGACCAGGCCTTCCTGCTCCCACCCGATGTCCGCGACTGGCTGCCGGCCGACCACCTGGCCTGGTTCATGCTCGACGTCGTCGACCAACTGGACCTGGGCCCGTTCCTGAAGGCCTACCGAGCTGACGGGCATGGCCGGGCCGCCTACGAGCCTCGGATGCTGCTGGCCGTGCTGCTGTATGGCTACTGCACCGGCGTCCGTTCCTCCCGCCAGATCGAACGCCGCTGCCACGAGGATGTCGCCTTCCGTGTCTTGAGCGGCAACAGCACCCCGGATCATGTGACCATCGCTCGGTTCCGGGTCCGCCACGAACACGCCCTGGCCGGGCTGCTGGTTCAGTCGTTGAGGCTGTCCGCGGCGGCCGGCATGGTCCGCCTTGGACTGGTCGCCCTGGACGGCACCAAGATCGAGGCCAACGCCGCCGCGGCGGCCAACCGCACCCACGCTCACCTCGAGGCCCAGGTGGCCGAGCTGCTCTCCCAAGCCGCCGAGGCAGATCGGGTCGAGGACCGCGAGCACGGCCTGAGCCGTGGTGACAAGGTGCCGCGAGCGGTGGCCGGCCGGGCCGAGCGGCTGGCCCGGCTGCAACAGGCCAAGGCGCTGCTCGAGACTGAGGCCGCCACCCGTCAGCAGCGCTACCAGCAGCGGGTCGAGGAACTGGTCACCGCGGCCCGGGCCCGGGGCCAGTGACCCCGAGCCCACATCCGACCCCGGCGGCGTGATGAGGCCCCCAACCCCACGGCCACGGTCAATACCACCGACCCTGACAGCCGCTTTGTCCGTGGCAGCGGCCGGACCCTGCAGGGCTACAACGCCCAGGCCGCCGCCACCTGCCAGCAAGTGGTGGTCGCGGCCGAGCTGACCCAGCAGGCCAACGACCTCCAACAGCTGGCCCCAATGCTGGTCGCCATGGCTACCACCCTGGCCGCCGCCGGCATCTCCGACCCGGTCCAGGGGTTGGTGGCCGACTCTGGCTACTGGTCGATCGCCAACGTGTCGGCCATCCCTGACGCCCCCGAGCTGCTGATCCCCCCGGCCCGCCACGGCCGCCACGGCAAGCCCCGCAAGGACGGCAAGCCCTCGGAGTCCAAGAGCGACGGCCTGCGCGCCGCCATGCAAGCCAAGCTCGGCAGTGAGCAGGGCAAGGCCTGCTATGCCCAGCGCAGCCGGACCATCGAACCCGTCTTCGGCCAGGTCAAGACCATCCAGGGAGGCAGACGGTTCATGCGCCGCGGGCTGCGAGCGTGTCAGGCCGAATGGAAGCTGCTGTGCGGCACCCACAACCTGCTCAAGCTCTGGCGCACGACCACAGCCGCCACCAGCTGACCAGGAGGAAGACAACCCGCGCCAGAACCGTGCTCCAACACCCAGGACACGCCGATGCTCCCAGCTGCTGTTCAGCACCCGGCCGACCGGCGAGCCTCCTCTGTGCAACAGGCTCGTACGCGTCAACGAGGGTCGTCGTCGGGTTCGAAGGGTTGGGCGCAGCCGGCGCACACGATCGGGGCCAGCTCCAGCACCGACCGGGCCACCCGGATCCGCCGATCGCAGCCACACGAGCAGGCCAACGCGTTGTGAACCGTCATGGGTTTCGTGCCGTCTTCATACGGGCTGCGGCTCCGGTTGGAGTGCAGCATAGTGGGTGGCCTCGCGCTCAGCAGGGGTGACCATGCCGAGGGTGGCGTGCAAGCGTCGGTGGTTGTACCAGTCGACCCAGGCCATGGTTGCGAACTCCACCTCCGACAGGGTCTTGAACGGGCCGGTGTGGAACGGTCTCGACCTCGGTCGCGGTCATGCGATACCACCTCCACGAATGCGCTGGCGAGCGCCGCGTCAGGGCGACGCCAGGCCATACGCCGTCACTACCAGTTGGCCATGCCGCAGGCCTGGTCGGAAGGGCCGATCGTCCCTGGCTGTGGCGGTCCATCGGGCCCTCGGCCGGTGGGCTGAGTGGGTTGTCTCGGGTAATGCTTGGGGTCGGGACCCACGACGCGCCGAAGCGCCAAGGCACGGGGCGGATGCGCCTTCGCGATGGCCATCGGTGGACCCGGTAGCTGGGTGACGAATGGCCCTGGATGGCATGGCGGTGGGCGTCCATCCTGGGTCTCAGAGATCGTCGCCTGGCGCAACGGAGGTGCGGTCATGCCGGCCTTCATCTGGATCGCCGTCGCCTTGATGCTCGTCGGAGCCGTCATGCTCGTCGCCGACATCGGCGCCCCCGCCCGGTGGATTGCCGTGATCACGGTTGGCATCGCCTTGGTCGCCATCGACCGACTTCGTGCCCGCCGGAGTCTGAGTTCGTAGGCCGAAGCGCTCAGAACGGCGAGCGCGAGGCGCGGCCACCGGCCCAGCAGGCATGGGGCGCCTGCTGTGGCTGTGTCTCGCCCCGATCACCGCTTCGGTCTGCTGTGCCGAATAGGAGTGGGACACCGGCATCCCCGCCAGCGTCCCCGCGTCCTGCCGTCCTCACGGCTCGGCCCGCTCGCGCTTGCTCCAGTCGTCCGCGTCGGCCTCGTAGTCCTCGGTCATGTCGGCGGGATGGTCAGCGCGTCGGCCAGTGCCCGCAGGGCCGTGACGCTGCCGCTGATCCCGGTGGCGCCGATCCACACCAGCGCCCGGTGAGTTCTGGTCGTCAGGTTAACCCCTGATCCACCGGTGACGGATTGAGTTGGCTCGCCTGAGACGGCAACAGGTGTCCCGCTGACCTGCGAGAATGGCGCTGCTAAGACGACCATTCGACGCGCGCAGGAGGACACCTGTCAGGTGCGATGCTACAACCCCGATGAAATCACTGTCGCCTTTGACGACGAGCGCCTGGTCGCCGACGCCGGGCTGCTGCTGCCGGCCACCCTGGCGGTCGGGCTGGGGCTGCGCGAGCTGCTGGACAGCCACGTGAAGCTCGGCCAGGCGCCCGGACGAGCCAACGTGGGCGACAAAGCGATGACCGTGGTCCACGCGCTGCTGGCCGGCGGCAGCTGGATCGACGACTGCGATCGGCTGCGCGCCGGCTCCACCGGGCAGGTGCTCGGCCATCGTGTTGCCGCGCCCTCCACGATCGGCACGTTCCTGCGCTCGTTCTCCTTCGGCCATGCCCGCCAGTTGGACGCCGTCAGCGGGCAGGCGCTTACGCGGGCCTACAAGGCCGGGGCGGGCCCGGGGGACGGCCCGTTGACCATCGACGTCGACTCCACCATCTGCGAGGTCTACGGCACCCGCAAGCAGGGCGCGGAGTTCGGGCACACCAAGGTGCGCGGCTACCACCCGCTGCTGGCGTTCGCCGCCGGGACCTGGGACCTGCTGCACGGCCGGCTGCGCGGCGGCAGCGCCTACACCGCCCGCGGGGCGGCCAGCTTCGTCGGCCAGACGATCGGCCGGGTGCGCGCCGCAGGCGCCAGCGGGCCGCTGACCCTGCGGGCCGACTCGGGCTTCTACAACCGCACGGTCGTGGCGGTCTGCCAGCGCCACCAGGTGCGCTTCTCGATCACCGCCAAGATGAACAAGGCCGTCCGCAACGCCATCCAGCAGATCCCCGCCGACGCCTGGACGCCGATTCCCTACTGGCTTGCGGACGGGGCGGACGTGGCCGAGACCAGCTACCGCCCGTTTGGCAAGAAGGGCCCGCCGGTGCGGTTGATCGTGCGCCGCGTGCGGCCCACCCCGGGCAGCCAGCTGGCCCTGTTCTGCGACTACGACTACCACCCGTTCATCACCGACCGGGCCGGCAGCACCCTGGAGCTGGAGGCCGACCACCGCCGCCACGCCGAGGTCGAACCGGCCATCGGTGACCTCAAGCACGGCGCCGGCCTGGCGCACCTGCCCTCGGGCCGCTTTGGCGCCAACGCCGCCTGGCTCGGCCTGGTCGGCATGGCCTACAACCTGGCCCGCTGGACTGCTCGGCTGGGCGTGGGCGAGGTGCGCATGAGCCCCAAGACCCTGCGGATGCGCTACCTGACGCTGCCCGGCCGGCTTGCGGTGTCGGCCCGCCGACCCGCCCTGCACCTGCCCGCCCGCTGGCCATGGCGGTGGCGGTTCCAGTTCGCCCTGGCCCGGCTGCGCTGCATCCCCCACCCCACCTGACCGACCCGGCCCGGCGGCCGTCTTGGCGTTGTCGCGTTCGGTCCGCACGGGCCCGAGCGTCAGCCTGCCGGACCACCATCCCAGCGACTCGGGCGGGCGCAACCCGGGGCTGGTGGGCGCATCACCGCCCTTCCCAGCGCCCGTCTCGGCCCAATTCCGGCCCGAACCGGCGTCCAACACGCGCGAGATCACCGCTCACAATCAGGTCATCGGTGGAATCGGGCTTAGAGGCTGCGGCAATAGGTGTCGTGGTGTCAGTGGATCTAATCCTTGCTCACTGCGCCACACGGCCGGTAGCTGCTCGGGGTGAGGTTTCGCTGCTGTAGCGGTGGTTCAGGCGCTGCCTGGTTGTACCAGGCCGGATTCGTAGGCCAGGACGACGGCCTGCACGCGGTCGCGAAGGTCCAGCTTGGTCAGCAGATTCCCGACGTGGGTTTTTACCGTCGCCTCACCCAGGATCAGCTCGGCGGCGATTTCGGCGTTGGACAGGCCACGCGCGAGCAGCTTGAGGACCTCGAGCTCCCGGGTGGTCAGTCCGCCCAGCCGGCTGGGCGGGCCGGATCGGGACGGGGGTCGGCGGACGAACTCCTCGATCAGCCGGCGGGTGATCGAGGGGGCTAGGAGCGCGTCACCGCCGGCGACCACCTGGATCGCGGCGAGCAGCTGTTCTGGTGGGGCGTCCTTGAGCAGAAAGCCGCTGGCGCCGGCGGTGAGGGCGTCGAATACGTACTCGTCGAGGTCGAAGGTGGTCAACATCACCACCCGGGTCCTAGTTGGCCCGTGCAGGAGGCGGCGGGTCGCCTCCAGCCCGTCCAGTCGTGGCATGCGGATGTCCATCAAGACGATGTCGGGCTGGAGGCGCCGTGCCAGCGCGACGGCCTCGAGGCCGTCGGCGGCCTCGGCCACCACGCGAAGGCCCTGTTCGGATTCGAGGAGTTTCCGGAAGCCGGCGCGGACCAGCCCCTGGTCGTCGGCGATCAGCACGCTGATGGTCATGCCGGCACCGGCTCAAAGCGGAGCCGGGCGTGCAGCCGGTAGCCGCCGCCGTCGCGCCGGCCGGCCTCCAGGACCCCGCCGTAGAGCGCGACCCGCTCGCGCATGCCGACCAGGCCGTGCCCGCCGCCCGGCCGGTCGGTGGGGCCGCGGCCGTCGTCGTTGACCTCAAGTTCGAGCTCGCCGGGGTGGTAGCAGACCAGCACCTCGGCGTGGCTGGCGTCGGCGTGCTTGAGGATGTTGGTCAGGGCTTCCTGGATGATCCGGTAGGCCGACAGGTCCACCCCGGGGGGCAGCGGCACCGGCTCGCCTTCGGTCCGCAGCTCCACCATCAGGCCGGTCTCGCGGACCTGCTCGAGGAGCTCGTCCAGGTGGGCCAGGGTTGGCTGGGGTGCCAGCGTCGGCCGGTCGTCGGTCTTGCGGATGACGCCGAGCAGGCGGCGCAGCTCGACCAGGGCTTGGCGGCCGGTGTGCTCGATGGAGCCGAGCACTTCCCTGGTGGTGGTGTGCTCCTCACCCAGCACGCGCCGCTCGGCGGCTGCCTGGATCACGATCACGCTCAGGCTGTGGGCGATCACGTCGTGCAACTCACGAGCGATCCGCGAGCGCTCCTCGGCGACCGCGCTGCGCGCCTTGGCCTCCTGGTCATGCTCAAGCCGGGCGGCGCGGTGCGCGAGGGTGGCGGCGAGGTCCTGGCGGTGGCGTAACGCCCGGCCCAGGATCCACGCCAGGGCGTACAGCAGCCAGGCGTAGATGTCGTTGGGCACCTCCCCGGCCAGCAGGACCGGCGCGTCGATGGTCAGGATGGCCGCGGCTGCCATGGTCGCCCCGACGGCGGCGTGCCGCCGGTCCGCGTGGGCGGCGACCGAGTAGATCGCGATCAGGAAGGGCAAGAACGGGTCGGGATGGGACTGGCTGGCCGGGTCATACAGCGCGTAGAACCCGACCACCGTCGACCCCAGGACAATGGCCAGCACCAGCAGGGGCGCGCGTCGGCGCCACCCCAGCGGCACCACCATCAGCAAAAACAGCACCGCGTTGGCCACCTGCGAGCCCTGGAGGCGCTGATCCAGGGGCTGGACCCAGATCTGGTACTGGGCCCCCCCGACCAGGACCAGGACGATCAGCCAGTCGATCGCCGGCTCGGTCCACCGAGGAAGCCGCACGCGCCGCATGCGCTGAGCCTAGCGAGCGTGCCCGTGGCCCACATCCCCATCGTGAGGGGTTGGCGGTCGCCTGGCTCCACCCTGAGGCGGAACCGGCCTGGCGAAAGTCCCGCCTTGTGGTGGAGCTGGTTCAGCACCCGGGTGGAAGACGTCGAGGCGCGGCCGACCTAGCCTCTTCGCAACCGAGATATCGGAATGGAGCGAGGAGATGCTCATGCCCAAGCACGGATTTCAACGGCGTTTGTCTCCGGGTGCGATGTCCACCAGCAGGGGGCGCTTACGCGGCCTCGGGAGGCTGGGGATCCTGGCCTGGAGCGCCGGGCTGGCGCTGCTGGTCTTGGTCGCTCCAACAGCGAGCGTTGCCAGCGCCGAGGTCGAGACGGTCCATTTCAGCGGGACCCTCAGCCAGCCAAGCGTCAACCCTTGCACCGGTGCGCCCGGGACAATGGCGGTCACCTTCAAGGGCATCTCCCACACCACCACCAACCCCGACGGGACCTTGCACCACACGGCCACGGTCACCGGCGACCTCACCTTCACCCCCGATGACCCCACCCAGCCGTCCTACACCGGCAAGTTCACCGCCTGGGACGCCCAAAACGGCACCCGGCAGACCATCACCCTCAGCGCGGCCTTCCACAACCGGCTCACCGGCTCGGACGGCTCAACGATCCACGACCACGGCGTGGTCCACACGACGCTGAACGCCAACGGCACGGTCACCGTCGACTTCGACCGATTCACGCTCCAGTGCTGAGACCCATGCCCCAACCCACGGTGAGACTGGCTGGCGAGGAGGCAGAAGGGCGTCCCAAGAGACAACGGTTCAGCGAATTGTTCCTGGAAGGAGTGATGAGGATGACCCTGAAACCTAGAACGCTGTTGCTGGTGGCGGCTGTCGGGGCGGTGGTGTTCTTTCTGCTGGGCGCCCCGGCGATCTCGGAGGGAACCGGCACGGTCCACGACCTTGCCGCGTGGCTGCAGCTGCTCGTTGGCGTGGTTGTGCTGGTCGCGCTCGCGTTCGCGGCGTGGGGACTGGTCTCACGCCGGAGCCGATCCGGTCGCCAGGGGCAGCCGAGATGAAATATAGGGGCCAGGAACCTGCAGTCGCCGATCCTGACAGCGGCGACTGCGGGCTTCCCAGGGCGCTGCGGTCGACGCGCAACTAGGAGGCTGATAACCGGGAGTTGCCGAAATGCGAAGCTTCCAGACCACCAACTCATAATGCCTGCGCTGCCGTCTTGGATCATCGACCCGTTATGGGACCAGTTCGCTGCGGTGCTTCCTGAACGCCACGCCCCGCATCCGCTGGGCTGCCACCGTCCTCGCATCCCCGACCGTGTCATCTTCGACAAGCTGCTGCAGGTCGTGGTGTTCGGCTGCGCCTACCAGCGCATCGCCGACCACACCTGCTCGGCGCGTACGCTTCGCCGCCGCCGTGACGAGTGGATCGCCGCCGGCGTCATGGACCAGGTGCACCAGCTCGCCTTGGCCGCCTACGACCGTAGGCTCGGCCTGGACCTTGACCATCTCGCCGTGGACGGCTGTATCACCAAGGCACCCTGCGGCGGCCAGGTGGCCGGTCGCAGCCCAGTTGACCGGGGTAAGCAGGGCGGCAAGCGGTCACTGGCGGTGGATGGCGACGGGATCCCGCTGGGGGTGATCGCCGCACCGGCCAACCGGCGCGACGATGGGCTGTTGGCCGCGACCTTGGACACCATGCAGGTGCTCAGTCCGCTGCCAGACCAGCCGACCCTGCACCTGGACGCGGGGTACGACGACCAGCCGTGCCGGCACGAGCTGGCGCGCCGTGGCATGACCGCCCAGATCGCGACGCGCGGGATGCCGGCACCGGTCCAGGTCGGCCGTAGGTGGGTGGTGGAGCGCTCGCATGCCTGGCTGAACGCGTTCGGCAAGCTGCGCTGGTGCACCGAACGGCGACGCGCCTGTGTGGTGTTTTGGCTCGCGCTGGCCTGCGTGATCGTGATCATCCGCCGGCTGGTCCGCCGTGCCTGGACCCACTACCGCTGGGATGGCCGCCCCGAGCGTCGACCGTGACCACTCGCCTCCGTCCCACCTCTAGCGGAGAGAAAGGATGTTGAGAGGATGAATGACTCGATGATGGATCGGCATGGCGCCACGCTGAGGAAGGCGCCGCTGCTGGTGGTCGTGTTTCTGGCCGTCACCTTCGCCGTGGCGTGGTTGGCGTTCCTCCCGCTGATCCTGCGACGCACCCACATGGAATCCACGACAGGAATTCTCCTGCTGGTGCTGGGGGGCGGCGCCCCGAGCATCACCGCATTCGTCCTCGTCGCCCTCACCGCCGGCCGGGAGGGAGTCCGGGAGTTGTGGCGTGGTGGGACGCGATGGCGGGTCGGCGCCCGATGGTATGCGGCCGTGTTGCTCATCCCCGGTCTCGCCTCGGGCGCCGCCTGGGCAGTTGCGGCCGCGGTGGGCGCCGAGCCGCCTGCCTTCAACCCGCTGCTCCCAGCGCTGGTCTCCGGCCTGCTGGCGGGGCTGCTGGAGGAGTTCGGCTGGAGCGGCTTGGCCTTCCCGGCCCTGCAGGCTCGCTACGGGTTCCTCCGGGCCGGTGTCGCCATGGGGTGCATCGTGGCCGTGTGGCACCTGCCCTTCTTCTTCACACCGGGGACGACACAGTCCAGATCCTCGTTCCTGGTCTTCCTGCTGACGCTGGTCCCGGCAAGGATCGTCTTCGGATGGATCTACAACGGGTCGGGCGGCAGCATCCTGTTGACGGTGCTGTTGCATGTCTCGGGGAATGCCTGGTCCGAGGTGCTGGGGCAAGGGCCCGCCGTCGCCGATGCGGCCGGGCTGACGGTCATGGTGGTCTGGTGGGTGGTGGCCGTCGGTGTGCTGCTCAAGCACCGAACATCTGCACCCCGACAAGCTTGATGGCTCCGGCGCCGATCGGGATCCGACCTGACGCAAACAGGCTGATTTGCAAGGTCGCGGCTCTGACGCCGTGACGCAGCTCGTGGCGCTCGGGACGGTCGCCGGGCGCCTCCCTAAGGCCGCAGGTAGTTAGACACACACGGTTGCTTGTGGGTAGGCGCAGTGGGGTGCGGCCAAATCTCCTACATCCCACTGGGGCCGCTGGGGCCGCGCACCACCGGAGAACTACGGACAACAGCGGCGAGCGACGGTCAGCCGACTGTGCTGGTCAGCAGCCGTTTCCGAGCGTTCGGCCAGGTCGCGCAATCACCCGGATTGTCTCTCGCACAGAGGAAGTCGGCCATGCCCCGGTCCGACACGACCCCGATCAAGCGGAGGACGATCCCGAACGGCCACCGAGCCACGGACAACAGTGATGCCGGGGCCGTCAGGCGAGACGCACGGCTAGCCGGCCGAGGATGGCCCGGACAGGGTTTCCAGCAGGGCCCGGATCTCGGCGTCGGGGTAGCGTCGGTGGCCGCCCAAGGTGCGGAAGAAGGGCAGCCTGCCCTCCTGCGCCCAGCGGCTGACCGTCTTTGGGGACACCTGAAGAAGTTCGGCGACCTGCGCGGTGCGCAGGTACCTGGGCTCGG
>Ga0126306_10002746_pt1 | contig 10022 bp, 13 predicted proteins | sample Plot27_FD_92592 | JGI IMG/M metagenome (GOLD analysis project Ga0126306, IMG submission 92592) | Serpentine soil microbial communities from UC McLaughlin Reserve, CA, USA - Plot27 | ecosystem: Environmental > Terrestrial > Soil > Grasslands | place: USA: UC McLaughlin Reserve, Lake County... | reverse complement strand
GAGCCGGTCGACGTCGTGGTCGTCCCCCCGGTCGTCGTCGTCGCGGTGGAAGTCGTCTCCTCTGCGGCGGCGAGGATCGGAAGCTTTGGGACATTGCTCGCAGCGAGTGCGCCACCGGCAAAGAGCGCGCCCAACCCGAGCACTACGAGGATTCGTGTCATGAACATGAAGATGCCCGGCACGACCCGGACTTGCGGTCTGTCCCTCGGACGAGGGACTACGTGATCGTGTTTCGCAGCACGCCGATCCCCTCGACCTCCAGCTCGACGACGTCACCGCGCCGCAGCCAGCGGCCATCGCCGAGCTCGAGGATGCAGCCGGTGCCAACCGTGCCCGAGCCGATAACGTCGCCGGAGCCGAGCCTCGTGTTACGTGCCGCCTGCTCGATCAGACGCTCCCACGGCCAGTGCAGTTCGCGCAGGTTCCCGCGCGAGCGCTCCTCGCCGTTCACGCGAGCGACCATCTCGGCCTCCCGACCGTCGAACTCGTCGGGCGTCACGACGATCGGGCCGAGGCTCGTCGCGAAGTCCTTGCCCTTCGCCGGGCCGAGCCCCACCTTCATCTCTATCCGCTGCAGGTCGCGCGCCGACCAGTCGTTCATGACCGTGAAGCCGCCGATCTGCCCCTCGGCGCCGATGATCGCCGCGACCTCGAGCTCGTAGTCGAGCTCCTCCGTCCCTGCCGGGTACGGCACGGCGTCCTCGGGGCCGTAGATCGCGGCCGGGTTCGAGAAGTAGAAGACGGGCACCTGGTACCACTCGGGCGGCACCTCGAGCCCCCGACCCGCGCGCGCCGTCTTAACGTGCTGCTCGAAGGCGTAGAAGTCACGCACCGACGGCGGATGCAGAACCGGCGGCCGTAGGTCGACCTCGTCCAGGCGGAACTTCCCATGCTCGCGCGCGGTCCCCCCGCCGGTAAAGAACGACTGGAGCGTCTGCGCCGCGAGCTGGATCACCCGATCGCCCTCGATTCGGCCCGGCCACCCGCGCTGGAGGTGTTTCCCCCTCGGACTGAACATGCAGAGCTTCAGGTCAGGGCTCCGTGTGGACGATGATCTCGCCGATCTCCGGCTGCTCGCGCCGGATTCGCTCCTCGACGCGGCTCGCCTGCGCATGCGCGTCCGATAGGGGCGTCGCGCCGTCCACGGTCAGCGTCAGGTGTGCGACGACACCGTCCGGGCTCGTGAGGAAGCGCAGCTCGCGGGGCCGACGACCGGTCTCGTCGAGGACCAATCGCTCGATCGCGGCGCGGTCACGGTCGATCTCCGAGCTCTCCGCTGCCTCGGCCAACGGCTCGAGGTGCGTCTGCACGCGCGCGGCTTCCGGGACGGCCGCGCGGATCGATCGTTCGACGAGCTCGGCCAGCTCGTGCGCGTCGTCGAGCGGAAGGTCGCCCGGCAGTTTGAGGTGGAGGGAGATCTCCAGCTCCGGTCCGATCTGTAGCACCGTCACGTTGTGCACCTCGCGCACACCCGGAACCGCGAGTGCGGCCGCGTGCGTGCGGTCTCTCACCTCCTGCTCGTCCCCCGGCTCCACGTGCACGACGACGTCGCTCTTCGGGAGGGCCTCTCGCACCGCGTCCTCGACGGCGTCCGCTGCTGCGTGACCCTGACCGACCGCCGCTCCCGCGGGGACGCCGATCACGACGTCGGCGAACTGCCGACCACCGGCCTGCCGCATGCGCAGCCGACGCAGCTCGACGCCCTCGACGCTCGCGATCGCCGCGCGAGTTGCGTCTTCGACCTCGTTTGGCACGCTGTCCATGAGCACGTCGACGTTGCGGCGGACAAGACCCACGGCCGCGCCGATCACGAGCAGCGCGACGAAGAGCGCGGCCACGGCATCGCCCTCGGGATGGCCGGCCCGCGCGAAGGCCAGGCCGATGAGCACGGCGGTCGAGCCTGCGAGGTCACTTGCGAAGTGCAGCGCGTTCGACTCGAGGGCTGCGCTGTCGTATTGCCGGGCCGCGCGGAACGAAAGCGTCATGCGGCTCGCGTCCACCGCGATCACGACAAGCACGACGGCGAACGCCCACCACGCGAGATCGAGCTCGGGAGGGTCCGCGAAGCGACGGACTGCCGCGACCGCAACGGCGACGCTGAGCAGTGCGAGGATCGACGCCTCGGCCAGTGCGGCGAGGTGCTCTGCTTTGCCGTGGCCGTAGGCGTGGTGCCGGTCTGCCGGCCGCACGGCGATCCCGACTGCGAAGAACGTCAGGAGCGCGGCGACGAGGTCCGTGCCGGAGTGCAGTGCCTCGGAGAGCAGTCCGAGGCTCCCGGTCACGAGTCCGGTGACGAGCTTCAGGACGACGAGCGCCGCCGCGGCGAAAACGGAGATGAGAGCAGTTCGGCGCTGCGGCGTCATACTCGCGAAGCATGAAGGTCTGCCCGAGGTGCGGGCGGGAGAACCCAGCCACAGGAAGCCCTTCCGGCTGGCGCTCCGTCGGAGCGTCGCGCTACATCCGCGAGCGCGAGGCGCTACTCGCGGCGTCGGCCTAGAGACGTTCGAGCGGCCAGATCACGACGTCCTGCCGTTCGGAGAAGTCGAGTAGCGGGTCGCCTTCCAGTGCGGCAGGGGACATCGTGTTCTGGCCGATCTCGGCCCCAGCCTGTTGGAGCGGCCAGGGCAGGTGGTGGATGTCGGCGCTGTGCAGCCGCCCGCGGTGCTCCGTGTAGAGGCAGTAACGCTCGGTCAAGAAGTGTTCCAGGGATCCCGGCTCAGGTGGATTCACGGGACCGGCGGAGCGAAACGAGAGGTCGAGCGACGCGCCCGTTCCGGGAGCTCAGGTAGTCGATCCAGTCGCCGCGACGCGCGACCGTGATGCTCGCGCGGTGGTAGGGCAGCCGATAGACGAGCCGTGCCGCCTCGACCGCCCACGGGCTGTCCGCGTCGAGGCTGAAGAACCAGATGCCCCGCTTGCCCTCGTACGTGACGAACGTCCGCACGTCACCTCTGGGAAGCTCGAGAGAAGGGGCAGCGGCGGCAGCCCGTGGAGGCGAAAGCCGGTAATGCGGAACGGCGTGATCCCGAGCCACGCCTCGCCCTCGTGGAGATCGAGCGGGAGTGGCTCGGGCAGCAAGGCGCGGAGTATGTCCGCCTCGAAACGCCAGTGCGCGAAGAGGAGCTCGTCCCACGTCTGCCCCTGAAGCCAGGGACCGTGCGGTAGCGGCCAAGGGCGATGTTCAGTGTGCTCGAGCGACGCCGTCTGGCGCTCGGGCGCGCGGATCAGGTCCTGGAGAGCGCTAGAGATTGCCGCGGAGCGCCTGCTCGCGCTCGATCGCCTCGAAGAGCGCCTTGAAGTTGCCGTCGCCGAAGCCGCGCGCGCCGTGGCGTTCGATCACCTCGAAGAAGAGCGTCGGGCGGTCCTGTGCGGTCTTCGTGAAGATCTGCAGCAGATAGCCGTCATCGTCGCGGTCGGCGAGGATCTTCAGCCTCCGCAGGTCGTCCCACGACTCGTCGATCTCGCCGACGCGATCGCCGACGTCTTCGTAGTAGGTCTCGGGTGTCGCGAGGAACAAGACGCCGCGCTCCTTCAGCGAGTCCACGGTGTCGACGATGTTCGACGACGCCATCGCGACGTGCTGCGAGCCCGGCCCGTGGTTGAACTCCAGGTACTCCTCGATCTGACTCTTGCGCTTCCCCTCGGCGGGCTCGTTGATCGGGAACTTGATCTTTCCCTCCCCGTCGGTCATGACCTTCGACATCAGCGCCGAGTACTCGGTCGAGATCGCCTCGTCGGTGAAGTGGATCATCTCCGTCATCCCGAAGACGCGCTCGTAGAACTCGACCCAGTGCTGCATGCGGCCCAGCTCGACGTTGCCGACGACGTGGTCGACGTGCTGGAGGCCGACTCCCGGGTCGCTCCCGTTCGTCGACTCCTGCGCGAGGTAGCCCGGCAGGTAGGCGCCTTCGTAGCCGGCGCGGTTCACGAACGTGTGGACGACGTCGCCGTACGTTGCGATCGACGAGAGCTCGACCTTGCCGAACTCGTCCTCGACCCAGCGCGGCTCGGCCACGCCGCGCGCGCCACGCTGCACCGCCTCGCGGTACGCGTTCGTCGCGTCGGGAACGCGCAGCGAAATGTCCTTGACGCCGTCGCCGTGGAGGCACGCGAACTCGCAGATCGGCGAGTCTCGGCGCAGACCGCTGGTGAATACCAGGCGGATCTCGCCCTGCTCGAGGACGTACGAGGCTCGGTCGCGCACGCCTGTCTCCGGTCCCGCGTAGGCCGTGCGCCGGAACCCGAACGCGTGCTCGTAGAAGTAGGCGGCCTGCTTCGCGTTGCCGACCCAGAGCTCGACGTGATCCCACCCGTCCAGGGGCATGAAGTCGCTGCTCACGACCTGATCTTACTCGGCCGCCGGAATGGCCGGGCGCCGCCGGGACAGCACGATCCCGGCCGCGATCGCGAGGCCGCCCGCGGCCTGGAGCGCAGTCATCGTCTCCGAGAGCAGCAGAAGCGCGAATAGGGCTCCGAGGAACGGCTGCAGGTTCGCGTAGAGGGAGGCGCGCGACGGTCCGACACGGTCGATCGCCGTGAACCAGAGCACGTTCGTGATCACGAGCGGCCCCACGATCGAGAACCCCAGGATCGTCCAGACGAGCGGCGAGAGATCCCAATCCTGGCGCGCGAGTTGCGGCGCAGCGGTCGGCAGGATGAGCGCGGCGCCCATGAGCAGACCGACCGCCGAGATCCGAAACGGCGAGTAGCGCCGCATGAGCGGGGCGATCGCGACGGAGTACACCGCCCACGTCGCCGACCCGACGAGCGCGAGCATGATTCCCTTCGGGCTGCCGGCGATCTCCCCGTGCGCGCCGAGCGCGACAAGCGCGACACCGAGGAAGCTCACACCGGCGGCGGCGACGAAGCGCTTGGAGAGAAGCTCGACGCCGCTCCACCTGGCGATCAGCATCGTGAAGATCGGCAGCGTCCCGAAGACGAGCGCGGCCGTGCTCGCGGTCGTGTACTTGAGTGAGTAGACGAAGGCGATCTGGTTCAGCCAGATGCCGACCACGACGGCGCCGAACAACAACAGCAAATCACGGCGGCTCATCCGCAGCGAGCGCTCGAAGGCGTATGTGACGGCGGCGAAGAGCAGGGCGGCGGTCGTGAACCTGACGGCCGAGTAGGCGAGCGGCTGGAACCCGTGGCCGAGGACGTACTTCGTCATCGTGAAGTTGATGCTCCAGATGACGATGGTGATGACGAGGCCGACCTCGGCTGCGGAGAGACGGCGCACGGCGGCGGACGGTAGCGATACGCTTTCCGCGTGGCCGAGGTCACCCGCGACGACATCGACGAGCTCGTCGGGCCGGCGACCCCGCACTTCGCATACCAGCTTCGCGCGAGGATCGGGGAGCTCGTGCATGACCTCCCCGCGGACCACGAGGTCCGTCGCTACGCGGAGCAGAAGATGGAGCTGCTCGACCGGCTCGGCCACGCGTCCTCGCGCGCCGAGGACGGGCCTGTCGAGCCCCGGACGAGGATCGGGTGGGAGACGATCCCGAGCGCGGCTCCGGCGTCCGATCCCCTGCCTTAGTCGACGAAACTGCTGTCGCGACTTCGTCGATGAAGAATGTCTTTGTCTCGGGGGGCACGCGTGGGATCGGACGAGCGATCGCACTACGATTTGCACGAGACGGAGCCGACAGGGTCGCGATCGGGTATCTGCGGAACGACCGTGCGGCGGACGAGACCGCCGAGGAGCTGCGCGCTGCGGGCGCGGAGCCGGTCCTCGTGCGCGGCAACATCACGTCGGAGCGGGTGCTCGAGCAGGTCGAGGGCCTCGGACCGCTCGATGCGCTCGTGCACAACGCGGCGACCGGTGTGATCCGCCCCGCGCTCGAGACGGAGCCGAAGCACTGGGAGTGGACCCTCACGGCGAACGCGCGCGCACTGCTCGACCTCGCGCGCGTGGCGGTTCCGCGGATGCAGGCGGGCTCGTCGATCGTCGGCATCTCGTCGCTCGGCGCGCAGCGTGTGCTCGAGAACTACGCGCTCGTCGGCACGTCGAAGGCGGCGCTCGAGTCGCTCGTCCGCTACCTCGCCGTCGAGCTGGCGCCGAGGGGGATCCGCGTGAACGGAGTGTCGGCCGGCGTCGTCGAGACCGACGCGCTCAACCACTTCCCGAACCGCGAGAAGATGCTCGAGCACAGCACGGAGCGGACCCCGGTCGGCCGCCTGGTCGAGCCCGAGGACGTCGCGGATGCCGTCGAGTTTCTCTGCTCGCCGGCAGCGAAGATGGTCTGCGGGCAGACGCTGATCGTCGACGGCGGCTTCTCCCTCCTCGCCTAGCCCCTTCCGACCTGTCTGGTGCCAGGCACCGGACAGGGCCGAAAAGCGCGCTATCGTCGGCGCGTGGAGCCCACCGACGAGAACCGCAGCGCGTTCGATTCCGCGCACCGGCGCGGCGAGCGGCATGAGGCCGCGCTTCCGTCGCTCGTGCGCGATTCGCTCGCCGACCTCAACGGCAAGCGTGTCCTGCACCTCGGCGCGGGCTCAGGCGCTGCGACCGTCGAGTTCGTCGAGCTGGGGGCGAGCGTCACGGGAGTCGACCCCTCGGACGGAGCGCTTGCCATCGCCCGGGAGCGCGGGCCGACCGTGCTCTGGGTCCACGCGGAGATCGACGCATTGCCTTCTGAGCTCCAGCGCAACCGCTTCGACCTGCTCTATGCTGGCCCGGAGACAACGCAGAACTTGCGAGACCTCGACCGCTTTGCAGCCACGGTCGCCGCGGCACTCCGGCCCGGCGGCGATCTCCTTCTCTTCGACGAGCATCCCGCCGCACTCTGCATCGACGGCCTGATGCACTGGCGCGAGGACTACTTCGCGGACGGCTTCCACCGGCTGGGCCAGGTCGTCGGCGCGCTCGGGCGGCACAACCTCGTCGTGCGCGCTCTCGAGGAGTTCCCGGCCGGGCCAAGCTCGTACCACGACTCGCGCGTGCCGGAGACGTTCCTGCTGCACGCGCGTAAGGCGCGCTAGGACCTTCCGCCGTTCCGCGAGAGGAGCCGCCCGACCGTGTCGGTCGCGACGTAACCCGCGATCCGCGGATTCTCCTGCAGCCGTCGCAGCGAGTACTCGTACCATTGCCGCCCGAACGGCACGTAGATACGCAGGCGTTCGCCGCGCCGCACGAGTTCCTGGCCGAGCGACTCGCGGACGCCGAGCAGCATCTGAAACTCGTACCGCTCGCGGGCGATTCGCTTCCCTTCGGAGATCAGGAACTCGTCGTGCGTCGCGATCCCGACGAACGACGCCGTCTCGACGAGCGCCTCGAGGCTGCGAACGTAGCTCGCCCGAATCTCCTCGAAGTCGGTGTACGCGATCGACTCAGGCTCGAGGTAAATGCCTTTGCAGATGCGGACGTTCGGCCGCAGGTCCGCCAGCGCGGCGATGTCCTCGAGCGTACGGCGCAGCCGCGCCTGAAGCACGACGCCCACGTTGTCGAGCCCGATGTCTCGCAGCTCTCGGTACATGCGGAGGGTGTCATCCGTCGTGGTCGAGTCCTCCATGTCGATGCGCACGAAATTGCTGCGCTCGAGCGCGTGCCGCACGACGGTTTCGAGGTTCCCGCGGCCGACGTCGTAGCCAAGCTTCAGGCCGAGGGCCGTCGGCTTGATGCTCACGTTCGCATCGAGCTCGTGGTCGCCGATCGCCTCGATCGCGTCGCCGTACGCATCGACGATCTGCTGCGCTTCCTCGGCGTTGTGGATCTCCTCACCGAGGACGTCGATCGTCGCCGTCTTCCCCTCGGCGTTCAGGCGCGACACCGTGGCGACGGCGTCGTCGATCTCTTCCCCGGCGATGTAGCGGTCAGCGATCCGCCGGACGACCGGTCGCGGAACGGCCGGAAGCAGACGGACGAGCGCGCGGTCGAGAAGGGCCAAGCCGCGGCGATTCTAGAGGCGCCTAGGGCTTGCGGGGAGGTAGGAAGATGAACCCACCCGAGAGGGTGTCCGCCTCCCTCTTCCGCAACGCTGTGCAATTCACCGTGCGCGAGCGCACCTCGCGGGTCACGCCGCGTAACGCGGCGTAGGCCGGCTTCTTCGAGCCGTCTGCCCAAAGCACGCCAGACTGCCAGCCCGCGAGGCGCCTCTCGTCGGTCAGCAGGAAGTTGAAGAACGAGGCGACGTACGGCTGGCAGTACGCGAAGCGAACGGCGTCCACGAGTTGCTCGGCGTGCAACGCGTCGGGCCCGACCGTGCGGGCGCGCTCGATCCCGTTGTAGAGCGAGCGCTTCGCGGAGCCGACCGTCGTCTCGAAACCGTCCTCGAGGTAGTAGATGCGCGCCCCGCCGCCGATCGTCAGCTGATCGGTGCCCGCGAACGCCTCGGCGTACGCGATCACGAGCTTGTCGTAGTCGCCCTGCCCGATCGACCCGGTGTTCGGGTGCCTCGCGAAGGGGCTCTCGAGCGAGAAGTCGCCGTACGGATGGTGTCCGACGTTGTCGAAGAGTGGCCGCTCTCGACCCATCGCGCGGTACGCCTCGCCGAGCTTCCGAACGAACAACCCTGGGGAGTGGCTCGCGTTGGAGGCGGCGTACGGGTTGTCGTTCCCCCGTGGCGAGGTGTCCGTCATCATGTTCAACCGAGGGCGAGCCGCCTTGAGGGTGTCGTAGCAGCGTGCGAGTAGCAGCGCGTACTCGCGTGGCGCGACGCTCTCGCCGTTCGCGAATTGAGGCTGCCAGAAGTCGTTCGAGTTGACCTCGTTCCAGATGGTGACGTCGTTGATTGCCGGATAGCGCGAGAGCGCGTCGCGCACGTACGCGCAGAACTGACCACGCTCGGCATCGGTCTTCGGCGCTTCGCGTGCCGGTCCGGCCACGGTCAGGACGATTCGCATCGGGAACGTTGCCCCGACCACGCGGTTCATGGTCACGACGTCGCCGCGGGTCAGCTTCGAGCTGCCGCGGCGCCAGGTGAGCGGGACCCGGAGCGCACCGATCCCGAGGTCGCGAAGAGCGGCCGTCGCAGGCTTCGGATGAGCCGTCCACTTGAGCTGGTCGTCGACGATCCCGACGAGCAGATCGGAGTCGGCCCGCGCGGCCGGCGCGAGCGCAAGGGCAAGCAGGATCGTGCCGAGAAGGCGGCGCACGCCCTCTCTATCGGCAGGTCAACTCTCGCGCATGAACCCTTGGCGGGCGGCGCTGACGAGCGCCACCGCCTCGGGGAAGAGCACCCGCATCGCGTCACGGAGGGCCATCGCCTGCTCCTCGGCCGGGCCCGTGGGGTTCAGCTGTGACAGCGCCGCGCCGGTGAGCTCGACGGCCGTGTTCAGGGTCAGCGTGGCGAACTGCTCGCGCTGCGTCTCGTGCACGGTCTCTGCCTGCTTCTCGGCGAACTCGCGTAGCCCCCGTAGGAGCTCCTCGGGGTCGCCACCGAAGGGAAATCCGAAGCCGCCTTCCATGCCGTCACTCTAGCGGGAGCTTGTAGCCAGCCTCGACCTCGAGGGCGAGCTCGTCGACTGCCACCCGCGCCTGGTGCATCGCGGCCGCAAACGGGGAGACGGCGGTCTCTCCCAGCGCGCGCTCGAGCCGAAGCGTCGCCGCGCCCACTGCGTCGAGGTGCGCCGGCGTGGCGAGGCGCGGGGGCGAGCCGACGACGGACTCGAGGGCGAGGGCCGCCTCTTCGGCCTCGTCGATCCCGTCGACGTGCTCGGTCAGCCGGACAGAAACGAGACGCGAGCGGAGCTCGGACAGGTCGCCCCCGCCTGCGTTCTCGTCGGCAAGCTCGCAAAGTGCGGCGATCGAGACCGCGTCGCGGACGCGCGCACGGCTGCGAAGCGGCGTGCCGTCCCGGTCGAAGGCAAGCCACGAGCGATCGTCCCCACGCTCGAACGCGCACACGAAAACCCGCGCACCTGGGTCGGGCTCCGCCGGGAGAACGCCCGCCAGCCGTTCTCCGTCACCCGCGTACCCCTCCGCGACCGCCGCAATCCGATCCAACTCCTCCCCGAGCTCCACGTGGCCAAGGATAGAAGCGCCGGGACGCCACTAGCATTGTGGCGTGGCCGTCGGGTTC
>Ga0126306_10002745_pt1 | contig 10023 bp, 6 predicted proteins | sample Plot27_FD_92592 | JGI IMG/M metagenome (GOLD analysis project Ga0126306, IMG submission 92592) | Serpentine soil microbial communities from UC McLaughlin Reserve, CA, USA - Plot27 | ecosystem: Environmental > Terrestrial > Soil > Grasslands | place: USA: UC McLaughlin Reserve, Lake County... | reverse complement strand
TCCGCCTCGACGCGGTGCCGTATCTCTACGAAGAGGAGGGCACGAACTGCGAGAACCTGCCGCGCACGCACGAGTACCTGAAGCGCGTCCGCGCGGAGATCGACGCGAACTACCCGGACCGGGTCCTCCTGGCCGAGGCGAACCAGTGGCCGGACGACGTCGTTGCATACTTCGGCGACGGGGATGAGTGCCACATGGCCTTCCACTTCCCCGTGATGCCGCGGATGTTCATGTCGCTGCGGCGGGAGGAGGCGTTGCCGATGATCGAGATCCTCGACCGCACGCCCCCGATTCCGGTGAACGCCCAGTGGGGGCTCTTCCTCCGCAACCACGACGAGCTGACGCTCGAGATGGTCACCGACGAGGAGCGCGACTACATGTACGCCGAGTACGCGAGGGACCCGCGGATGAAGCTCAACCTCGGGATTCGCCGACGGCTGGCGCCACTCCTCGACGGCGGCCGGGACGAGATCGAGTTGATGCACGCGATCCTCTTCTCGCTCCCCGGCTCGCCGGTCCTCTACTACGGGGACGAGATCGCGATGGGGGACAACGTCTATCTGGGCGACCGCGACGGCGTCCGCACCCCGATGCAGTGGACGGGCGACCGCAACGGCGGCTTTTCGCGTGCGGACTTCGCGCAGCTCTATCTCCCACCACTGATGGATCCGGTGTACGGCTTCCAGGCGGTCAATGTGGAAGCACAGCTGCGCCTGCCGACCTCGCTCCTGCGCTGGCTGCGGCGCTTCGTCGAGCTGCGGAAGCAGCATCCAGTCTTCGGCGTCGGCGATTACCGCGTGCTCCGGCCGGAGAACCCGAAGATCTTCGCCCACATTCGCTCGTTCTCCGAGGACATCGTCCTGTGCGTCCACAACCTCGCCCGCACGGCGCAGGCGGTCGAGCTCGACCTCTCCGCCTTCGCCGGCCGTGTGCCCGTGGAGCTGCTCGGGAACACGCCCTTCCCCCGGATCGGGGAGCTGCCGTACCTGCTCACACTCGCGCCGCGCGGCTTCTTCTGGTTCCAGCTCCAGGACCCTGCCGATGACGAGTGACCTGAAGAGCCGCATCGAGAGCGGCGACCTCCGCTTCCTCGATGGGCTCGTCCTGCTCGGCACGATCGCGTCGCAGCGCTGGTTCGGCGGGAAGTCGAAGGACGTTCTCGACGCGCGGGTGCTCGACGCAGGCGTCACCCCGGGCGAGCCGCCGATCCTCGCGATCGCGATCGTCGAGGTGCGTTACGGGCTGCAGACGCACGAGCTCTACCACCTCCCGCTCGGCTTCCGGCCTTCCGGTGACGGCTGGAGCGAGTCGGTGATCGCCGAGACCGAAGGTTGGATCGCGTACGACGCGATCGTCGATTCGGAGCTCGCGCGGCGGATGCTCGAGCTGATGCGGCAGGATGCGTCGCTCCAGACCCCCGAGGCGACGATCGTGTTCCGGCCCACCGGGGAGCTGTCGGGCGAGATCGAGTCGGCGCGGCCGATGGGCGCGGAGCAGTCGAACAGTTCGCTGGTGCTCGACGAGCGCTATGTGCTCAAGCTCTACCGCCGCATCGCGCCCGGGATGAACCCGGAGCTCGAGGTGCTCCGCTTCCTGACCGAGCGAGGCTTCGAGCACACGCCCGCGCTCGAGGCCTACGTCGCTTACGAGGGGCGGCCGCTGGAGGCGACGCTCGCGATCTTGCAGGAGTTCGTCCCCTCGCAGGGAGACGGCTGGGACATCACCCTCGACACGCTCGAGCGGGGCGAACCCGACTGGCTCCCCGAGCACGCACGCCGGCTCGGCGAGGTCACGGCGCTCCTCCACAACGCGCTCGCCTCGGATCCGACCGACCCCCACTTCGCGCCGGAGGATCCCAGCACGGAGGCGCTCGGGCTGCTGTCTGCCTCGATCGACGAGGAGATCGAGCAGGTCTTCGCGGCGCTGCCCGAGATCGCGGCGGTCGAGCAGGTCCGCGGCCGCGGCGAGGAGGTGCGCGAGCATCTCCGGCTGCTGACGAACATCGGCCATGTCGGTCGCGTGATCCGGACGCACGGCGACTACCACCTCGGTCAGGCGCTCTGGACGAATGAGAGGAGCTGGCTGATCCTCGACTTCGAGGGGGAGCCCGCCCGCTCGGTGCCCGAGCGGCGGCGCAAGGTCTCCCCGCTCCGCGACGTCGCAGGGATGCTCCGCTCGTTCGCCTACGCCGCCTCGGCGTCGACGATCCAGCGCAACATCGATCCACCGGAGGGCTGGGAGGCGCGCTGCCGCTCGGAGTTCCTCGACGGCTACCTCGACACGGCCGACCCTGCGCTGCTGCCGCCGAGCCGCGACCAGGTCGATCGTCTCCTGACCGTCTTCGAGCTCGAGAAAGCGGTCTACGAGCTGCGCTACGAGCTGCACAACCGCCCGGAATGGGTCGCGATCCCGGTCGCGGGCATCCTGCGCATGCTGGAGCCGCAGTGAGCGTAGGCTTGACGGAGCTCGGGCAAGGCGCGGAGGTGGCGGCTTTGCCGGCGCCGGAGCGGGAACAGTGAGCTCGTGCCGATGAGGCTGGGCGAGCTCGATCTCCACCTCGTCGGCGAGGGACGGCACGAGCGCCTCTACGAGCAGCTCGGCGCGCACGTCCTCGATGAAGGTGTCTCATTCGTGGTCTGGGCGCCGAACGCGCGGGCGGTCTCTGTCGTCGGTGACTGGAACCTCTGGGACGGACGCGTGCATCCGCTCGAGGCTCAGGGCTCGTCGGGGATCTGGGCCGCCGTCATCCCGGAGGCCTCCGACGGCGACGCCTACAAGTTCGAGGTGCACGGCGCGGACGGGCAGCTGCGGCTGAAGGCGGACCCGTACGCCTTCTTCGCCGAGGTGCCGCCGAAGACGGCCTCCCGGATCTACCGCTCGCGCTACGAGTGGGGCGACGATGCGTGGCTCGAGCGCCGGCGCAATTTTCACCAGCTGCAGGAGCCGATCTCGATCTACGAGGTTCATGCCGAGTCGTGGCGGCTTGGGCTCGGCTGGAAGGAGCTGGCCGAGCAGCTCGTCGCCTACGCGCAGGATCTCGCTTTCACCCACGTCGAGTTCCTACCGGTCATGCACCACCCGTTCTCCGGCTCGTGGGGCTACCAGGTGACCGGCTTCTACGCTCCCGTCTCGACGATGGGAGAGCCCGACGAGTTCCGAGCCCTCGTCGACGCGCTCCACCAGGCGGGCATCGGCGTCATCCTCGACTGGGTGCCGGCGCACTTTCCCCGCGACGAATTCGCGCTGGCGCGCTTCGACGGGACCGCGCTCTACGAGCACGAGGACCCCCGGCGCGGCTCGCATCCGGACTGGGGCACGTTGATCTTCAACCTCGGCCGCAACGAGGTGCGCAACTTCCTACTCGCAAACGCGCTCTACTGGCTGCGCGAGTTCCACGCCGACGGCCTCCGGGTCGACGCGGTCGCCTCCATGCTCTACCTCGACTACTCGCGCAAGGACGGCGAATGGGTGCCGAACGTCCACGGCGGGCGCGAGGATCTGGAGGCGGTCTCGTTCCTGCGCGAGCTGAACGAGGTCGTGTACGGCCGTGAGCCGGGCGCGGTCACAATCGCGGAGGAGTCGACGGCGTGGCCGGGGGTCTCGCGGCCGACGTACCTCGGCGGCCTCGGCTTCGGGTTCAAGTGGAACATGGGCTGGATGCACGACACGCTCGAGTACATGACGAAGGAGCCCGTGCACCGCCGCTTCCACCATCACGAGCTCACCTTCTCGATGGTGTACGCGTGGAACGAGAACTTCGTCCTGCCCCTCTCGCACGACGAGGTCGTGCACGGCAAGCGCTCGCTGCTCGGGAAGATGCCCGGCGACCGCTGGCAGCGCTTCGCCAACCTGCGCGCGCTGTACGCCTACATGTGGGCGCACCCCGGCAAGCAGCTCCTCTTCATGGGCGGCGAGTTCGCACAGGAGAAGGAGTGGAGCGAGCCGGCCGGGTCGCTCGACTGGCACCTGCTCGACGAGGCCGACCATGCCGGCATGCTCGCGCTGGTCCGCGACCTGAACGCGTTCTACGCCGAGGAGCCGGCCTTGTGGCAGGCCGACCACTCGCACGAGGGCTTCCTCTGGCTCGAGCCGAACGCCGCCAACGAGAACGTGCTCGCCTTCGCACGCCGGACGGAGGAGGGCACGCGCTGGGTCGTCGTCGCCTGCAACCTCTCGCCGATCGTCCGCGAGGGCTGGCGGCTCGGGTTGCCTACCGCTGGGAAGTGGCGCGAGGCGCTGAACACGGACTCGCGCTTCTACGGCGGCAGCGACGTCGGCAACGGTCTCGGGATCGACGCCGAGAAGACGCCGTGGAACGAGCAGGTCTGGTCGGCGGAGGTCACCCTGCCGCCGCTCGGCGTCGTCTGGCTCGTGCCCGACACGACGCCCGCGCCATGAGCTTGTGTTTCTGTAACACAAGCGTTCTCGGCCTCGTCGAACGGCTTCTGGAGGCGGTCGCGGAGCCCGTCACGAGTTTGTGTTACTGAAACACAAGGCTCGCGCGCGCGTGGGTACTGTGGAGGCGATGGAGCGGCCGAACAGCATCGAGGTCGAGGGGCTCGTCCGCGAGTTCAAGAAGGGGCCGCGGGCAGTCGACGGGATCGAGCTGCGTGTCGAACCGGGAGAGATCTACGGCTTCCTCGGCCCGAACGGGGCGGGCAAGTCGACGACCGTGCTGATGCTGACGACGCTGCTGCCGCCGACGGCGGGAACGGCGCGGGTGGGCGGCTACGACGTCGTCCGCGAAGGGCCGAAGGTGCGGAGCGTGATCGGGGCGGCGCTGCAGGAAGCGGCGCTCGATCCGATGCTGACCGGACGGGACCACCTGCGCCTGCAGTCGACGCTGCAGGGGATCCCGCGCGCCGAGCGGAAGGCGCGCGGCCAGGAGCTGCTCGACCGCGTCGGCCTCAGCGAGGCCGCGGACCGGAAGGTCGGCGGCTACTCGGGTGGGATGAAGCGGCGGCTCGACCTCGCGCTCGCGCTCGTCCACCGGCCGCGCATCCTCTTCCTTGACGAGCCCACGACCGGGCTCGACCCGCAGAGCCGGAGTGCGCTCTGGGAGGAGGTCTCCCGGCTCGCGCGCGAGGACGGGGTCACCGTCTTCCTGACGACGCAGTACCTCGAGGAGGCGGACGTGCTCGCCGACCGGGTCGGGATCATCGACCACGGCCACATCGTTGCCGAGGGGACGCCGCAGTCGCTGAAGGCCGAGATCGGGTTGCCGAGCGTGCACGCCACCCCCGCGGAGGAGGGTGACCGGCAGCGGCTCGTCTCGGCGCTCGCCCCCTACGGCGAGTCGCTCGACGGCGGCGGCCGCGACGTCGTCGTCCGGCTTCGCGAGGGGCTCGCCGGTCTGCCGTCGGTCGTGCGCGCGGTCGACAACGCGGGTCTGACGCTCGCGAGCCTCGAGATCCAGGCGCCGTCGCTCGACGACGTCTTCCTCGCCAAGACCGGCCGTTCGCTGGAGGGCGCCGGCGAGGAGGAGTCGGATGCGGCCGAGACCGCGGCGTGAGCGGCGCGCGGAGCATGCTCTCCCAGGTCGGGGCGGTCGCACGCCGTTCGATCGTGCGGACGGCCCGCCAGCCGGCCGCCGTCGTCTTCCCGCTCGTCTTCCCGATGATGCTCCTGCTCGTCAACTCGGGCGGGCTGGAAGCCTCGACGCAGCTGCCAGGCTTTCCGACCGACTCCTTCGTCGCCTTCGCGCTCGCCGTCCCCTTCATCCAGGGCGCACTCTTCTCGACGATGAACTCGGGCACCGACCTCGCCCGCGACATCCAGACCGGCTTCCTGAACCGCCTCTCGCTGACCTCGATCCGCGGCACCGCGCTGATCGCGGGCCTGCTCGCAGGCGCCGTCGTGCTCGGCCTCGCCCAGGCGTGCTTCTACATCGTCGTCGGCCGGCTCGTAGGTGTCCATTTCGCCTCCGGCCTCCCGGGGATCGTCGCGCTGCTCCTCTTCGCCGCGCTGATCTCCGTCGCGTTCGGCGCCATCGGCCTCTTCCTGGCGCTGCGCACCGGCTCAGGCGAGGCGATCCAGGGCCTCTTCCCGCTCCTCTTCGTCTTCCTCTTCCTCTCGTCGATGAACACGCCTCGGAACCTGATCGGCGTCGACTGGTTCCAGCTCGTGGCGACGGTGAATCCGGTCTCGTACCTGATCGAGTGCGTCCGGAGCCTGATCATCACCGGCTGGGACGGGCAGGCGCTCGCGCTCGGCTTCGGGCTCGCGCTCGGGATCGGGCTTCTCTCGACGACGATCGCGACGCTCGCGCTCAAGGACCGGCTGGTGCGAACATGAGGATCTGGCCGGTCGCGTCCGCCGTCGCGTGGCGAACGCTGAAGAACGTCTTCACGAACCCGGCGCTGCTCTTCCCGTCCATGATCTTCCCGCTCTTCTTCTTCACGGCGTTTGCGGGCGGGCTGTCGCAGGTGTCGCAGATCCCCGGTTTCGACTTCCCGCCCGGCTACACCGCCTTCCAGTTCTGCTTCGTCTTGATCCAGTCGGCGGCCTTCGGTGGCGTCTTCACCGGCTTTGGGATCGCCCGCGACTTCGAGTCCGGCTTCGCCCGGCGGCTGCTGCTGGCGGCGCCGAACAGGACGGGGATCGTGCTCGGCTACGCGCTCGCCGCGCTCGTCCGCTGGACCGTGACGGCGATCGTGCTGACCGTCGTCGCGCTGGCGGTGGGAATGAACGTCTTCGGGGGCACCGTCGATGTCGTCGGCATGTACACGCTCGCGCTGCTGGTCAACCTGGCGGGGTTGCTCTGGTCGTCTGGGGTCGCGATGCGCTTCCGCACGATCCAGGCAGGGCCGATCATGCAGATGCCCGTCTTCCTGATCCTCTTCTTCGCTCCCGTCTACGTGCCGCTCGGCCTGCTGAGCGGCTGGATCGAGACGGTGGCGACTCTGAACCCGCTCACCTACGTGCTCGAGGCCGTGCGGAGCATGCTCGCCGGCGACGAAGTCCACGTCGCCTCCGCCTTCGTGATCGCGGCCGGGCTCGTCGCGCTCTTCTCGATCTGGTCGCTGCGCGGGTTGCGGAAGGCCGAAGCCGCCGGCTGAGATGTCGCTCCTTGGCGGAGCCGTACGAGCCGCGACCGGCGCGTGAGCCCTAGTACCCTCGACCGCATGACCGCGAGCCCCGTCCATCTCGCGCAACGGCTGCTCGGCGCTCGTCCGACTGGCGACGGCGCGACGAGCGTCCGGGTCTGGGCGCCGAAGGCGGGGGACGTCTCGGTGCGCCTGCGCGGCCTCGACCACGCCCTGACGGCGGCCGGCGACGGCACCTGGGAGGCGAGGCTGGACGCGGGCCACGGCGACGACTACTTGCTCGTGCTGGACGGCGGGGACTCGTGGCCCGACCCGCACTCGCTCTGGCAGCCGGAAGGAGTCCGCGGGCCGTCCCGGGTCCTCGACGCCGCAACGTTCGAGATCGCCGCCGGTCCGGGGCTCGAGCTTGCCGAGCTCGTTCTGTACGAGCTGCACGTCGGCACCTTCTCCCGCGAAGGGACGTTCGACGGCGTGATACCGCACCTGCGCCGGCTGCGCCGGCTGGGCGCGACGGCGATCGAGCTGATGCCGGTCGCGACCTTCCCGGGCGAGCGCGGCTGGGGCTACGACGGGCTGTACACGTTCGCGCCGCACCCGACCTACGGCGGCCCGGAGGGCCTCGCACGCCTCGTCGACGCCGCCCATCGAGAGGGACTCGGGGTCGTGCTCGACGTCGTCTACAACCACGTCGGCCCCGGCAACGAGGCATTGCGGGCGTTTGGGCCGTACTTCACCGACCGCTTCGGCGAGACGCCGTGGGGTCAGGCGATCGACTACGCGCAGCCGGGGGTGCGCGAGTGGGCGATCCAGAACGCGGAGCTGTGGGTGCGCGACTACGCGGTCGACGGGCTGCGGCTCGACGCCGTCCACGCCGTCCACGACGACTCGCCGGTGCACGTGCTCGCGGAGCTGGGTGAGCGAGTGCGCGGCGTCAATCCCAAGGCGCTCGTGATCAGCGAGATGGGCCCGCCGGACTTCCGGCCGCTTCGCGACTGGGGCCACGACGCGATGTGGCTCGACGACCTCCATCACGCCCTGCACGTCGCCCTCACCGGCGAGCGGGACGGTTATTACGCGGAGTTCGACGGGTCGATGGCGCGGATCGCCGCCGAGCTGAGCAGGCCCGAGGGGCCGCGGATCGTCGCGGCCGCACAGAACCACGACCAGGTCGGCAACCGGGCGCTCGGCGACCGGCTGCCGGACGCGAAGCGGCGCCTCGCGGCCGCCGTCGTTTTCTTTTGCACCTACACGCCGTTGCTCTTCCAGGGTGAAGAGTACGGCGAGACCGCGCCGTTCCGCTTCTTCACCGACCACATCGACCCGTTCATCGCCGATGCGACGCGCGAGGGCAGGCGCCGCGAGTTCCAGCACTTCGCGGGCTTCCGGGCCGAGGCGCCCGACCCGCAGGACCGGGAGAGCTTCGTGCTCTCGAAGCTCAGCCCGCGCGAGCCCGAGCAGCTCTACGTCGACCTGCTCCGGCTGCGCCGGGAGCTTCCGCGCGAGCTGAACGTCGACTATGACGAGGACGCCCGCACGCTGACCCTCCGGCGTGGCCGCGCCACGCTCCACGCCGATTTCTCGCGCGAGACCGTGAGCCTCCGGGCGTGAGGCTCTGGCCGGGCCAGCCGTTCCCACTGGGCCCGCAGTGGGACGGCCAGGGGACGAACTTCTCGCTCTTCTCGGAGCACGCCGAGAAGGTCGAGCTCTGCCTGTTCGACGAGTCCGGCCGGGAAACCCGCTACGAGCTGACCGAGCGCACGGCGCTCAACTGGCACGGCTACCTCCCCGGCGTAGGCCCGGGACAGCGCTACGGCTATCGCGTCCACGGGCGGTGGAACCCGATCGAGGGGCACCGCTTCAACCCGAAGAAGCTCCTGATCGACCCGTACGCGAAGGCAATCGAGGGGCCCGTGCGCTGGGGACTCGCGAACGTGCTCCCGTACGTACCCGGCGACGAGGACTCCGACCTCGAGCGCGACGACGAGGACGACGCCGAGGCGATCCCGAAGTCGATCGTGATCGACGACGGCTTCGACTGGCAGGAGGACACCCGCCCGAACCGCCCCTGGTACGAGACCGTCATCTACGAGATGCACGTCAAGGGCTTCACGCAGCTGATGGAGCGGGTCCCCGAGGAGTTGCGTGGCACCTACGGCGGACTCGCCTCAGAGCCGGCGCTCGAGTACCTCTCCTCACTCGGTGTGACCGCGGTCGAGCTGCTGCCGATCCACCACATCGCCGACGAGATGCACCTGGTCGAGAAGGGGCTGACCAACTACTGGGGCTACAGCTCGATCGGATACCTGGCACCGCATGCCCTCTACGCCGCCACGGGGCGACTCGGCGAGCAGGTGAAGGAGTTCAAGGGGATGGTGAAGGCCCTCCACGGCGCGGGGATCGAGGTGATCCTCGACGTCGTCTACAACCACACGGCCGAGGGCAACCACCTCGGCCCGATGCTCTCGTTCAAGGGCGTCGACTGCCTTTCCTACTACCGCACGGTTCCCGGCGACCCGCGCCACTTCATGGATTACACCGGCACGGGCAACTCGCTCAACCCGGTGCATCCGGCGGTGCTGCGGCTGATCATGGACTCGCTCCGCTACTTCGTGGTCGAGGGCCACGTCGATGGCTTCCGCTTCGACCTCGCGTCGGCGCTCGCACGCGAGTTCCACGAGGTCGACCGGCTCTCGGCCTTCTTCGACATCATCCATCAGGATCCGATCCTGTCGCAGGTGAAGCTGATCGCCGAGCCGTGGGACGTGGGTGAGGGCGGCTACCAGGTCGGCAACTTTCCAGTGCTCTGGACGGAATGGAACGGGATGTACCGCGACACGATGCGGGACTTCTGGCGCGGCCAGGCATCCGTGAGCGAGTTCGCGTCCCGCTTCACCGGCTCGAGCGACCTCTACCAGAGTGACGGTCGCAAGCCGTTCGCGTCGATCAACTTCATCACCGCGCACGACGGCTTCACGCT
>Ga0126306_10002743_pt1 | contig 10025 bp, 10 predicted proteins | sample Plot27_FD_92592 | JGI IMG/M metagenome (GOLD analysis project Ga0126306, IMG submission 92592) | Serpentine soil microbial communities from UC McLaughlin Reserve, CA, USA - Plot27 | ecosystem: Environmental > Terrestrial > Soil > Grasslands | place: USA: UC McLaughlin Reserve, Lake County... | reverse complement strand
TTGCGTCGCGATCGGAGACCGGGTCGGCCGGCATCGTAGATGTCGAGCAGAGCGTCGGCATGTCCAGGCCGATGATCTCGAACAGTCGCCGAACTGCAGGCGACGGGTTCGCCACCCCGAAGCGATGGGCGCCGCCGCGATCGACCGCCGAGAGGAGCGCGCGGAGACCGCTCACGTCGATGAACTCGACCGCAGAGAGGTCTGCGAGGACACGATCGTCCGACCCGTCGATGACGTCGTCGAGCACGCGCTGCAGCTGCGGGGAAGTCGCGATGTCGATCTCGCCGCCTACGTCGATCCGCCATCCCGCGGTGGTGGGCTCGACGGCGATGCGGATCATCGGGGGTCGCACAGTGTCGCGGCGAACGCTTGCGATGACGCCGCTGGGCGCGGCCGCCGGCGGGGTTGCCCGACGGAATACGCCGCGTAGCGCCGCACGGGCAGTCTCATGCGGCATCGTAAGCGGCCTCGCGCAGCCGCTCGACCGCCGCTCGGATGATCCGCGAGACCTGCATCTGCGAGATGCCGAGGCGCGCGCCGATCTCCGACTGCGTCAGATCCTCGGAGAAGCGCAGCCGCAGCACGTCACGGTCTCGATCGCTGAGGACGCACATCAGGTCCTCGACGTACGCGAAGCTCACCGCTTGGCCGTAGCCGGGATCCTCGGCGCCAATCGCATCGTGCGTCCTCTCGCGCCCGTCCGCGTCTTCGAAGGTCTGCACGAGCGACAGAGCTCGGTGCGCGCCGGCGGCCGCGCGGGCCTCGAGCACCCGCTCGGGGGTGACTCCGAGGCGCTGGGCGAGCTCGTGGATCGTCGGCGTGTGCCCGGTCGCTTGCGCAACGTCACTGCCAACGCGCTCCAAGCGGAGTGCGAGCTCCTGGAGCTCGCGCGGCAGCCGAAGCGCCCACCCTGTGTCGCGGAAGTGGCGCCGCAGCTCACCCAGGATCGTCGGGACGGCGAAGCTCGAGAAGGCGGTGGCGCGCTCGAGGTCGAAGCGGTCGATTGCCTTCAACAGGCCGAGCGATGCGACTTGCACCAGATCGTCGAGCGGCTCACCGCCGCCTCGATAGCGGCCCGCCAACTGGCGCGCCAGTGGCAGGAACCGCTCGGCGAGCGCGCGGCGCGCCGCGCGATCGCCGTGATGGTGATATCGGGCCAGCAGCCGGCGTTCCTCGCGCATCTGACTCCAGCGGCGCGGATCTCCGGTCGGCAGCCGGTTGCCTTCGGAGGCATGCGGCGCGGTGGCGGCGGCGTGAGGGCTGCGCGCTCCGACGGCCAACAGCGGTGGCGCTGCGCCCTCGGTTCCGGGTGAGAGATGCTCCATCATCGTGTGCGGACGCGTCGATCCAAGCGATCGGTCGTACCCGACGAGACGAGGGTGGGCAGACCGGTCGGTCTCAGCGATGCTGCGACGATACCCGCAACGACCGGTTTTGAATAGAGCGTGAGTAGATTTTGACGAGAAAGCTGGGTCGATGGCCACGCTTAGTGGCCGCCGCAGACGGCTTTGACAACTAAGCTCGTCGACGTGGCGTATGGAGAACGTCCCATTTACAGCGTCGGCGCGGTGGTGCGAATGCTCGCGCTGCCGGCTGCCACGATCCGCAACTGGGAACTCAGATACGGTCTCGTCACGCCTGAGCGCAGCGATGGCGGTCATCGGCTCTACACGCGGAGTCAGGTTGAGCAGCTCCGGTTCCTCAAGATCGAGGTCGATAGAGGGCTTCAGCCGGCGGAGGCGCATCGCCTATTGGCTGATCGGCTCGCGGCGCACGGGCCGCTTCCCGCTCGCCACGACGCCGAGGAGCCGCGTCTGTTGATCCTGATCGCCGACCGCGATCCGTATGCGGCCGAGCTCGCGGAGTTCTTCTTACGCACAGAGGGCTACGACGTCGATCTGGCGTTCGACGTCTCGGAGGTCGAACGCCGGATCGAGCAGCGTCGGCCCGACCTCGCGGTCGTCGAAGTGATGATCTCTGGGCGCGCGGGCGCCGAACTCTGCCGCCGCTTGAAGGATCGCGGCGTCTCGTCGTGCCTTGCCGTGTCGAGCCTCGACGCGCGCGACGATGCATTGGCTGCCGGGGCCGACGCATTCCTCAGCAAGCCGCTGCATCCGCTCGAGCTCGTCTCCACCGTCAAGGACCTCCTCGGCGGCAGTGCGCTCCTTCGCGGGACGGCCCGGCAGAGTCGATGAGCGACCGGCTCTCCAGCGGGCATCCGCGGCTCGACGCAGTGCTGGGCGGCGGGCTGCCGGCGGATGCGATCAACCTGGTGATCGGGCTCCCCGGGTCGGGCAAGACCATCCTGGCGCAGCAGTACGTGTTCGCGAACGCGACGGAGGAGCGCCCCGCGCTCTATCTCTCGACGGTGTCCGAGCCGCTGGAGAAGATGGTGAGATACGGGCAGACGCTGGACTTCTTTGACCCCGCCACCGTAGGTCGCGCCGTGTTCTACGAAGATCTAGGCGGCGTCCTGAACGACCGTGGCCTGCCGGGCGTCGAGGAGCGGATCGGCGAACTGATTCGTGAGCGCCGCCCGTCGATCATCGTGATCGACAGCTTCAAAGCGCTCTCTGCCTACGCCGACGGCAGCGACTTTCGACGCTTCCTCCACGTGCTCGCCGGGCGTCTGAGCGCGTTCCCCGTCAGCAGCTTTTGGATCGGCGAGTACGCCGAGCGCGAGCTCTCCGAGGCACCGGAGTTCGCGGTCGCCGACGCGGTCGTCGCGCTCGCCACCACGCGCGCCGCCGAACGAGACACGCGCGCGCTCAGAATCCTCAAGCTGCGCGGCAGCCAGGCCGCCTCGGGCGCGCATACCTACCGCATCAGCGCGCGCGGGATCGACGTCTTCCCGCGCCTCGCCGACCCCGCCGACTTCTCGCGCTACACCGTCGGAGAGCAACGGCTCTCCTCGGGCATCGCCGCGCTCGACGAGATCCTCGCGGAGGGCTACTGGCGCGGTGCATCGACGCTGTGCGCGGGCCCATCCGGCTGCGGCAAGACGCTCATGGGCATGCACTTCATCTTCAACGGCGCGCGCAGCGGCGATCCGGGATTGATCGCGTCGTTCCAGGAGAACCCCATCCAGCTCGAGCGAATCGTCAGGACCTTCGGCTGGTCGTTCGCCGACCCCGCAGTCGAGCTGATGTACCGCTCACCGGTCGACGTCTACGTCGACGAGTGGGTCTACGAGCTGCTCGCCAGCGTCGCGCGCACCGGCGCCACGCGCGTGCTGATCGACAGCCTCACCGACCTTCAGTTCGCGTCGCAGGACCCGGTCACGTTCCGCGAGTTCATGTACTCGCTGATCCAGCGCCTGTCGCGCGACGGTGTCAGCATCTTCATGACCACCGAGCTGCCGGACCTCTTCACGGTCACCCGCCTATCGGAGTTCGGCGTCTCACACGTCTCCGACAACGTCGTCGTCCTGCAATACGTACGCGACAGCTCGGCCGTCCGGCGAGCGGTCACCGTTCTCAAGACCCGCGCGAGCCGGCACCAACCCGAGATCCGCGAGTTCAAGATCACCGAGGAGGGCATCGTCCTCGGCGCGCCCCTGAGCGACGTGACCGCCGACCCTTGACGCCGTAGACGGTCCCGCCGGACTCTGAGCGAGCTCCTCGGCGGGTGCGCGTGGCGCGACCCAACATCACCGGTGCGTGCGCTCGCCGCGAGTCGCGGGCGCGTCGCGCTCGAACCGGTCGCCGGTGTCGCGGTCGAGCACCGTGCTGCCGTGGCCGCGATCGTCGTCGCGCGACACGAGGCCGGTGGTGATGCCGAGCGCCGCCAGGGCGATGTGCAGCACGTTGTCGGCCGAGTTGACCGGAATCAGCCCGAGGACGTCCTCGCCGTCGATCAGACCGATGACCGCCACGAGGCCGTAGACCAGGCCGAACCCGAGCGCGATGGCGCGAGCGGAGGCGCGCTTGGGAGAGGCGGCGAGCAGGACGAGTCCGGATGCGACGTGGATGAGGTTGTGGATCGCGTTGACTTCGAAGCCGAGGAACCGGTCGCCCTGGATGCCGTCACCGGTGTCGAAGCTCGAATCGGAGATGAAGCCGAAGACGCCGGCGAGGAGCAGCGCAAGGCCCGCGAGCAGGCAGTACCACTGAGCTGGGGTGCGCCGGTCGTCTGTCGTGATCGTCCGGCCGGAGGATGCGTGGGCCATGGAGGGCTCCTTGTGTATGGGAGGACTCGCGTTACTACCGAGGCGTCCGCGTGCGCAAACTGCGGGCGACAGGCATGTGACCGCCAAGTCAAACGCGACTCCCAGGTCCCGCGATCCGCACGCAGCCACGTCCGGTCACCCGCAGCCGATCGCCGGGCTGGCGCTTTCCCCACCAGCCGTTACGGCCTACGGCCGGGGCCATCTCGACGCGCGGCTCTTCGGTCCAGCGGCGGTGCGGACGCTGTCGGGCCGGGGCCGGGGCGGTCATGGTTAGGCACGGCGTGCCGACCGGCGCGATCGACGGTCTGGGCGGTTCAACCGGGTCTGAAGGTCGCCGAGTTTCTTCCTGGATCTCTGAACCTGAAGACTCTCGTCGCCGAGCCGACGATCACCTGCGCCAGCACGGTGCACGCTAGATCGCCAGTGCGTCGACGCTCGTCGGCGTTGCGGCTGCTGCGGGCCCGCGTCCGGTGTCGGGCGGGAGGGAGCAGACCCGCGGCTAGCGCCTGCGTGTCGAGGGCGACGAGGAGCTGGAAGGCCGGTCGAGCAGCCCTCGCTCGAGAACGAGGTCGAGGTTGAGCGTCTTGTAGCCGACGCTGTCGAAGGTCACGGTGATCTGATCCTCCTCGATCTGGCCAACCGTGCCGGCGCCCCAGCTCCTGTGGGTGACGCGGTCACCGACCCTGAATGGTCCCGCGCTCTGGTTCACCCGGACGGCGTCGCCCTTCTCGTCGCATACGTCGCAGTTGCCGCACGGCGGCTCGTATCGCTCGCCGAAGTAGCCGAGCAGGAACGCACGCCGACACCCGTCGGACTCGGCATACGAGCGCATCATCTCGACGCGTGAGCGGTCGAACGCCTGCCGGTGCTCCTCCGCCTCGGCGGCCCGCTCGACCGCCTCGCGCAGATCGACGCCGTCGCGCAGCGCCCGCACGCCACCGCCATCGTCGACCGCGGCGAAGCCGGCGTCGACCAGGTGCTGGACCGTGGTGGCGATCTTGGTGTCCGACAGCGGCAGATCCTCGGCGAGCTCGATCGGCCGCACGCTGCCGCGCCGCTCGCGCAGCGCCCGCGCGACCTGGAGGATCTCGTCGCCCTTCACGCCGCCGGAGGCGAAGAACCTGCGCAGCCCCAGGTCCTGCTGGCGGTAGAAGAGCACCGCCTCCGCCGGCTCGCCGTCCCGGCCCGCGCGCCCGATCTCCTGGTAGTAAGAGTCGACCGAGTCGCTTACGTCGTGGTGGAAGACGAAGCGGATGTCCGGCTTGTCGATCCCCATCCCGAACGCGATCGTCGCCACCATGACGTCGATCCCGTCGGATTCCATGAATGCCTGCTGGCGCCGCTCGCGCTTCTTGGCGCTCAGCCCGCCGTGGTAGACGTCGGCGCGCACGCCCAGATCGCGCAGCTCGGCGGCGAGCTCCTCGGCCGCGCGCTTCGTCGCGCAGTACACGATGCCCGGCGTGCGGCCGGCGCCGGCGGCGTCGACGACGCGTTCGACGAGCGCACCGTGCTTCTTGCTCGCATCGTGGAAGCGCTGGACCTCCAGCCGGAGGTTCGGCCGGTCGAACCCCCTGACGACCACGTTGGGCCGGCGCATGCCCAGCAGCTCGAGGATCTCGTCGCGGACGGGCGGCGCGGCGGTCGCGGTCAGCGCGAGCACGGGCGGGTGGCCGAGCGCCTCGATCGCCGGCCCGACCCGCAGGTAGTCCGGGCGGAAATCATGCCCCCACTGGGACACGCAGTGCGCCTCGTCGACGACGAACAGCGACACGCCGCTCGATCGCAGCCTGTCCAGGACCTCCTCGTTCGCGAGCTGCTCCGGGGCGAGCAGGACGAACTCGATCTCCTCGTCCTCCACGTCGTCGAGCAGCTCCCCGCGCCGGCGTTCGGACAGCGTCGAGTTCAGCGTTGCCGCCTCGAACCCGTCGGTGCGGGCGTCGACGGCATCCATCTGGTCGCGCTGGAGCGCGATCAGGGGAGAGATGACGACCGTCGGGCCGTCGATGAGCATCCCCGCCAGCTGGTAGATCGCCGACTTGCCCGAGCCAGTGGACATCACGCACAGCGTGTCCCGCCCGTCCAGGACGGACTCGATCGACTCGAGCTGGCCCGGACGGAGCTCGTCGAAGCCGAGCCGCTCGCGCGCCACCCGCAGCACCTTCGCACGCATCCTTGCCACCGGCTATCGCTACCCGCCGTCACGGACACGCCACACGTCGCAGCCGTCCAGCTGCTCGGCGGTGCGCCGACGTAGGCTTGCGGCTCATGAGCATCGCACTCAACGACGAGATCCACAGGCTCCTCGACGGCCGCCACTTCGCCGTGCTCGCCACTATCAACCCGGACGGCGGCCCCCAGACGTCGGCGATGTGGGTCGGCCGCGACGGCGAGGACGTGCTGTTCTCCACGGTCGCCGGGCGGCGCAAGCACCGCAACCTCGAGCGCGACCCGCGCGCGAGCGTCACCGTGCTCGATTCCGACGACCCGTACAACTACGTCGAGCTGCGCGGTCGTGTGACGATCGAGGAAGACATCGGACGCGCGTTCGACACCGGGCTGTCGTGGAAGTACGACGGGCACGATCCCGACCCGGACCCGCCTGGCGCGGTCAGGCTGATCGTGCGGATGACGGTCGACAAGGCGACCGGGTACGCCGCGTGACTGCGGGCAAGGCTCCGCTTACGAAAGCAGCCGCTGCATGGCCATCTCCAGCACTTCCTGACGGCTCCGCCGCTCGTGGTCGGCGGCGACGAAGTGGTTGCCGATCGCCCGCGAGAAGGCGAGCATGCTGCGAGCCTCGACGTCGTCTGCGTCGGGGCAGCACGTGCCGATCAGCGAGCGCAGGTACTCGATCCGCCGGTTGTCGACGCGCCGGAGGCGCTTGGCGACCGATTGGTCGCGCCGGGACCAGTCGCGGACAGCGAGGTCGATCGGCAGGAGCTCCCTGGAGAAGGTCAGCATGCCTGCCCGCCATACCTTCTCCCTGGGGTCGCCGCCCTCGCTCTCGACGCGCTCGAGCACCTCGTCGGTGCTCCGGCGCTCCCAGGTGTCGAGCATCGCCTCCAGTAGCGCGCGCCGGTCTTCGAAGTGCCAATAGAAGCCGCCTCGGCTGACACCGAGGGCCTGCGCGAGCGGCTCGATCCGGACGGCGTCCGGGCCCCCCGCGGCGAGGGCTCGCAGGCCTTCGTCGATCCAGCTGCCGCGGGGCGTGCGAGTCGGGGCGGCCATCGCTGCCAGTATCGCGTTCCAGGGAGTTGACAGCGGGGCCGGCGTCATCCATACAGTGCTGTATGGATGACGCGAGATTCAAGCTGCCGGCTGCTGCGCACAGCTCCCGGGCCTGGCGGATCCACGAGCTGACCGGCGACTTCCGGCTCGAGGACGTGTGGGCGTTGCCGACGCCGGGCGGCCCAGACGACTTCCCGCGGCTCGTGCGACTGATGGCTTCCTTCGACGCGGGGCGAAGCTCCTCGCGCGCCGTACGCACTCTCTTCTCGATCCGCTGGAAGATCGGGGAGCTGCTCCGCCTCGACCGCCCGGAGGAGGGCCTGGAGGGGAGGGTGCCGTCGCTCCGCGACCGCTTGCCGGCGGATCTGCGCGGCGCTCCAACCGGCCCGGGATCCGACAGGTCCCCCTTCGCCCCGCTGTACCTGGTCGACGACGAGTGGGCGCTGGAGGTCGCCAACCAGACCGTTCACGGCGTGCTCCACCTCGGCTGGGTCCCCGACGCGGCGGGCGGACACCGCGGCCAGATGGCCGTTCTCGTCAGGCCGAACGGACTGCTCGGCACCGTCTACATGGCGGCGATCGCTCCGTTCCGCCATCTGGTCGTCTACCCGCGGATGATGCGAGACATCGGGCACGCCTGGCGAGAACGCGCCGGCGCGTGACCCGCCTGCGCGCGCGGCGACCCCTCGCTCAGCTGCCGTCGGCGAACCTCACTGCTCGCCGCTGGCTCGCGCGGCACCTTGCACGGGCCGTGCCGCGGATCGACGTTGCGTCGTAGTAGTCCGCTCCGCGCCCGGGGGGCCAGCCCCGCCGAAGCGAGCCCCGCGCGCGATCGGGCTTGTGCCGGTCTCGCCCATACGCTTGTCGCATGAGTCCCTACGGAAAGCGCGCGGGCCTGACGGTCCATGAGGAGGAGCCGTTCAACGCCGAGACCCGACCCGCCGCGTTGGCCGAGGGCACGTTGACAGCCACCGACGCGTTCTACGTGCGGAGTCACGGGGCGGTGCCCGAGGTCGACCCCGCCGCATGGCGGTTGCGCGTGCACGGGCTCGTCGAGCGGGAGCTCGAGCTTTCCCTCGCCACGTTGCGCGAGGCGCTTCGGGAGTGCGAGGTGATCGCGACCTTGCAGTGCGCCGGCAACCGGCGCGCGGGGCTGATTGCCATTCGCGACATCCCGGGCGAGGCTCCGTGGGGCGCGGGCGCGACCGGCACCGCCACCTGGACCGGCGTCGCGCTCGCGGACGTGCTCGCGCTCGCTCGCCCGCTGCGCGAGGCCACCCACGTCGGCTTTGGCGGCGCCGACCTCTGCCCCGAAGCCACGCCCGTCCAGCGCTTCGGTGGCTCGATCCCGCTCGACAAGGCGTGCCGCCCCGAGGTGTTGCTCGCCTGGGGGATGAACGGCGAACCGCTCCCCTCGGTGCACGGCGCGCCGCTGCGCGTGGTCGTGCCCGGATACATCGGCGCACGCAGCGTCAAGTGGCTCGACCGGATCGAGATCCGGTCGACGCCCTGGGATGGATACTTCCAGCACGTCGTCTACCGGCTGGTGCCCGAGGACGGAGCGCCGGGCCCCGGCGAAGGGATGCCGCTCGGCCTGGTCGCTCTCAATGCCGACGTCCTCTCTCCGGCCGACGGCGAGACGATCGCTGCAGGCCCCGCCGAGGTGCGCGGCTATGCGTTCGCCGGCGGCGAGCGGTACGTCGCGCGCGTCGACGTCTCGCTCGACGGGGGCTCGAGCTGGTCGCAGGCGGAGCTGCTCGACGACCTCGGCCCCTGGGCCTGGCGGCACTGGCGGATCACGGTCGAGCTCACGCGCGGGGAGCACGAGATCGTCGTCCGCGCCTGGGACTCCTCGGCGGCCACGCAGCCGGAGGACGAGGCGGCGCTATGGAACCCGAAGGGCTACGTGAACAACGCCCGCCCGCGGGTCCACGTGCGAGCAGCCTAAGCCTGAGCCGGGACGACAATCGCTCCGGGTCCCGAGATGAGCGGCCGTTCGAAGAATGACTCGCCGAACTTCACAGATCCTCCGGGTCGCGCGATGAGCTCCGCGAAGTGCGAGAGTCTCAAGGCCATGAGCGATTCCACGCACACCACTACGACCGTCTCCAACCTCGGCGTCGCGATGTTCACCGTGGCCGACCAGGACGCGGCACTTGCCTTCTACACGCAGAAGCTCGGTTTCGAGCTGCGTTCGGACGTCCGGTTCGGCGAGAACGGCGAGATGCGGTGGCTCGAGGTGGCCCCTCCCGGCTCTCACGCGCGCCTGGCGCTCAACCCGCCCATGCGCGACCAGCCCGGCGGTTCCGCGATCGGCGTCGAGACCGCCGATGTCCTCGGCGAGCACGCACGGCTCACGGCGATCGGCGGCATCGACCTCGACGCCGAGCCGATGCGCTCGCCCGGCGCCCCGCTGATGTTCGGTCTCCGCGATCCGGACGGCAACAACATCTGGGTCGTCGAGACACCGCCCACCGAGTAGCCGCGGCTTCCGGAGCGTCGCCCGGCGGCCGGCTCTTGCCCGCAGGCGGCGCTCCACGGTCAACGGTTCGAGAGCGTGGCGAGGCGGACGTGCAGGTGGTTGTCATGGTTCGCGAGCGCCTGCACGCGCCCGGGCGGCCCGACGAGG
>Ga0126306_10002742_pt1 | contig 10028 bp, 11 predicted proteins | sample Plot27_FD_92592 | JGI IMG/M metagenome (GOLD analysis project Ga0126306, IMG submission 92592) | Serpentine soil microbial communities from UC McLaughlin Reserve, CA, USA - Plot27 | ecosystem: Environmental > Terrestrial > Soil > Grasslands | place: USA: UC McLaughlin Reserve, Lake County... | reverse complement strand
TAATAAAGATTTATTAAGAATGAGAACAATATGATATTATGTGTGGAATAGGCGGACTAATCAGTAAAAATTCTACTGATATTTTATCTCTTACTAAAACAATGATGATGTCTATGAACAAAAGAGGTCCAGATGGAACAGGATTATTCATCGATAAGAAACTTTATCAGTACGAATCCCCAGAAAAAATAAATTGTAATAATTCCAATTCTAATACTAAACTAACTTTAGGTCACATACGCCTTGCTATAGTGGGGGATAAAACCCACATTCAACCAATTCAGAGTTGCGATGGAAAATTGGTCATGGAACACAACGGAGAGATTTACAACTATAAACAGCTTAAAAAAAGACTACAAAATGATCACACTTTTGTGTCAAATACTGATAGTGAAATCGTAATACATTTACTCGAACACTATTATAAAGAAAATGGATTTTCTAATCTTTTAGATGCAATTAAAAAAACTGTAGCTGATATCGATGGAATATATGCTATTGCTATAAAAGATCAAGATGAAGATAAAATTTATTTAGTTCGGGATAGATTGGGTATAAGACCATTGTATTATGGTCAGAATAATAATATTATAGGTTTTGCTTCCGAGCGAAAAGGTCTATGGCAAATAGGTATTAGAGAGCCTACATTCTCATTGTTGCCTGGACACTGTGTAATTCTCTCGGATAAAATTTCTTCGCCTATTAAAATAGCAGAACCATCTGTAAACTACTCTAACAAACCTACGCTTACTAATCTTGCGGATGCACTATCTGCTTATAAGAAAGCTTTATACAATTCAATAAAAAAGAGGTCTCAAGATCTTTCTAGAATTGGAATAATCTTTTCTGGTGGAATAGATAGCGTTTTAGTCGCTAAAATTACTAAGGAACTTGTTCCTAATGTTACTTGTTACACTAGTGGCATAGCGGGTTCAGATGATATAAAATTTTCAAAGGTTATTGCAGACCAGTTAGATTTAGATCTCAAAATTAATGAATTGAATATAAAAGATATCGAAAACATGTTGCCAAACATCCTAAACATAATTGAAACCACCAATAGTACACAGGCAGAAGTTTCTATTCCTATTTATGGTGCCTTGAAATTAGCTGCAAAAGATGGCCTTCGTGTTGTTTTCACAGGGCAAGGCGCAGATGAATTATTTGCAGGATATCCATGGTATGCTCAAATCTTTGGAAAATATGGAGCTAAAAAACTGAAAGAGTACATGATACAAGATTTGCTTTTACTCTATAAAGAAACCCTTGAAAGGGAAGACAAATTAGCTATGTCAAATAGTATAGAGATGAGAGAACCATTTTTAGATTCAGATATAGTTAGAACTGCGACCAGTATTGATTTAAATCTCAATTTAACTGATAAAAATGATATTTTTGGAAAACGAGTTCATAGGGAATTGGCTATTCAGGTAGGAATACCAAAACATATTGCATATAGAGAGAAACAGGCTGCCCAGCATGGCGCAGGAATACATGGCATATTATCAAAGATTGCTGAAAAAAATGGATTTAATAAAAAAATGATTACAAAAGAGTATATAGAAAATATTTCAAAAAGAGAAAAATTAGGAAGCTCAGAGAGATATGGTTATCTTTTTGATAATAAAATCTCTTGGAATGCATCTCCATGGGTTCAGTTATACCTGGATAGACTGACCAACTTGACTCAAATTACATGCGAAATAAAAAGATAAGATAATAATCAAAACAATTTCTTAGTAGAATTAAATATTTCATAGAACTTAGTCTTAGGCAGAATAAGTGAATATGAAAAGTGATAGTACCACGTTTAATCTTGCGCTATTAGTAATAGATGTACAAAATGGATTTATGAGTAATGGAGGTTCATACCACCATCTGGGTATGAAAATATCAAACTATCAGCAAATTATCCCTAAGTTAAAAGAATTAATATCTCTATGTAGAAAACATAATGTTCCTGTTTTTTATACACAAGCAGTTAGAGAGTTATCAGGAATTGACCTTCTTACAAGAAGTCACAGAATTCTCCCAAAGGCAAGAGAAGAGAGAATTAAAAAGCGACCGATATGTGTAAGGGGAACCTGGGATGCAAAAATAGTTGATGCCATAAAACCCACTAATAAAGATCATATAGTTATTAAAAGAAGAGATTCTGCTTTTCAAGATACTGAAACAGAAGTATGGTTAAACAGTTTAAAGGTAAATACACTAATCTTTTGTGGCATAGATACGTCTATTTGTGTTGAAACCTCTCTTAGGGATGGTTTTAATAGAGGCTATGATGTTATTCTCATTTCTGATGCTACTGCCTCTTCAAATGTTAGACATTATAAAACAACTATAGAACATGTAAAAGAATATTACGGATTGGTAATGAAGGCCAGAGAAATGGAAAAATTAATGGAAGCGTATAAGAATGGCGGTTATTTAGATAAAATTAAAATTATCAGAGAGAAAAGAAATTTACTAGATCCAGATACCAATTGAGCGAGCCGAAGTTACTTTAATACTATAAAAAATAAATAAGATCACCTGATATAATAATATACTTGTATATCTTAAATTAATCAGGTATACTTATTTACATTTTGTCTAAAGCATAGACCATTATTTTATCTGTTTTTATATTATAAAATCTTCTCCTCAATATTTTGTATCTTAATCTAGTACGTTTAATTTCAAAATATTTTTTACTTCTAAAAATACTATTGTTGATATTGGCATTGAGAAGAAAAAGATGTCCGCTCCAAGATTTATTATAATATATTTTATAAACAAATTTAATGATTTATTTATACATTGTTAAATATTCTATCCTTTTTTGAAGAAATAATTTTGTTAATTTCATCAATAATAGTAAAGAGAAAAGAATTAGACTTCAATTACGTTATCCCTCATAATTCTAATCTTAATAATTCCGCCCTTGTTTATGACAAAGGAGAAAAACAAATTTGATATGTCGAAGTATTACACAATAAAATAAAAAAATGTGTGTTCTAAACCGATTATTTAACGTAAAAATTAGTGTTGATGGCCACAGCCACAACCGCCACTATGTCCTGCTCCTTGACTCTCTTTTTCTAAACAAGATGGACATTTAGCCATACCAGTTTCAGACATAAATGTTGTTCCACACGAACTGCATTTTAATTTTTGAATTCCTTCCATGAAATATCTTATTATTTATCCTTATTAAAACTTTGACTATTCAATATGATTCAAAAGAAAGTTTTGATAACCAATTTTGCTGGTCACTCTCTCTTATATTTCTCTAATTATAAAAGTTCATCTCCTATTCCATTGATCAAATAATATTGATTACTAATAACAAAATTTCCCTAGAATGGTAAAAAGGCATTGTATCTCTAAAACTACCAAAATTATAGAGATCGGCTCTATTCCTACCCTTTCGAACAATCTACTTAATAGCACATAACTTAAAATATTTTTATATGGTATAATATTCATTTGAATATCAATAAAAAAGGTATTAGAGTTTTAGCTATTGCTGAGAGCTTTAAAAAACAAAAACCAAATTCTATTTTAACAGGGGTTGTAATGAGAAAGGATTTGGTTATTGACGGCATAATCTTTGGGAAAGCAACAATTGGAGGCAACGATGCGACTCAAAATATAATAGAAATGTATAATAATTTAGAAAGAAATGATATAGGATTTATTTTATTGGACGGCATGATTATAAGCATGTTTAATATCGTTGATGGAGAAACAATATACAATAGTACTGGGATTCCTGTTATTATAATTACCTTTAACACCTCTACAGGAATCGATAATATAATTAAAAAAATTTTTCCTGACAGTTATGAAACTAGAGTAAAACTCATACAAAAACTGGGAAAAAGAGATAAAATATTATTAAAAACTAATAAATTTCTGTTAATAAGAACATGGGGTATAAAATTAGAGGATGCAGTAAGACTTTTAAATTCTTTTTTACTTCAGGGTTCCATACCCGAACCAATAAAATTAGCAAAAATTATATCCAGAGCATATTTAAATACTATTTAAAGCCTAAACTACATTCATTAGTATAAAGAATAATCCTAATTTCTCACCGCTTCAATACATAAGAATTCATCAAAGTAATTGATAAAGATATATTTCATTCCATTATGTTTCTCCCTTAATCAGCGTAATTGGTATCATTACTTTGGTTACTTGAATAAAGTTTCTAATTATTATTAGAGCTTTTTTACTAATTAGTGTACAATTTTGAGTTTAAACATAATATTTTATTCAAGTGTTACTTTTTTCAATGGAATTTAACAACATGAAGATTAATTGACAAATACTAAAGTATGGCATGTCACTTTTTTATAGCTCTCTATAAGGATTATATAATTTATTGTACTTTCTAACATATGAGTGAACAAACAGGTTTAGACAATACGACGTATGATATTTTATCGGCTCTCGGAAAAGACGCTGATTTTTTATATGATACGATTGATAAATATATTGACGATGCCAAAAAGTCAAATAAGAATGAATTAGTAGACTTATGGAATAGAATCAAAGAAGATAGGTTAAAACATATTAATGATCTTAAAGAAGCATTAGAACGAGAAATCCATAAATAAATTTTTTCAATTTACATTTCTCTCAATCAAATCAATAAAGATTTTATTGAGTTATTCCGAGAGATTTAAGAAATAGCAATAGGGATACTTATAAGATTCCAAGGTGTAATACATAACAATGATTACCATATATTTTAATCAATTCAGTGTTGTCTGTTTCTTCACTTTTTATAGCTCCTTGTACTAATTTTCCTCTTGAATATCTCCCTCAGTATACTAGACATGAGGAAAAATCTAGATTATCTTCATAATTTTCTTAATAATTCAACAAGATTGAAGCTAAGGTAACATAACATTACAATTTGCTGATAAAACTTATGTGATATTTAAAAAGTAAATAAATAGAATAGTTAGGGTTAATTTTTTCGTTTTCTCAATTCGATAGTATTATTTGGGATATGAGGAAAAATCATTTTTACATCTAAAAATCTTTTTCTTAAGGTTACTACGCTCATTTCTCCTGCAATCGCTACCTGTGATTGACTTATATTTTCTCCCTGTTCTAAACAAGCAGCATAGAGTACAGCAATTGATAATGCAGTTGGATCCTTCCCAGAAGAAAATGGATGTTCTTTTATGTCTGACATCATTTCTATAGCTCTATGAAGTGTTTTTTTACTTATACCTCCTTTATTTGCAATTTTACTGAGATAGCTAGTAGAATCGATCGGTTGAAGTCTGATTTTCAAATTTCGTAATAGTAATCTATAGCATTTACCTGCAAAAACCTTATCTGCATTAGCGATATCGGCAATTTCATCCAAAGTTCTAGGAATATTCATTTCTCTGCAGGCAACATACACACAAGCAACTACGAATTCTTTAATTGAACGGCCTTTTGTTATTCTTTTCTCCACTACTTTTCTATAATAATAGGCAGATTTTTCTATAAGGGTATCGCTTAAAGAGAGTTTATCTTTTATTCTTAATAAAATCCCAAAAGCATTTTTCAGATTTCTATGATAGCTACGATTATTACTAGATATTTTATTCCAATGCCTAATCGTTCGGACCTTAGCCAATTGACTTGTAGTTAATTGACTTCCAAATGCATCTACATTAGATGAAGAAATAGTTGTTGAAAGCCCTTTATCATAGTGGGCTAAGGAGAGGGGCATGCCTACATTCAAGTGATTTTCAATGTTTTTCATAGGTTCCGACTCAATACCTGAAGAATCTAATCGATCTTCCACTATCATTCCACATGAAATACAAATCATTTCTCCATTTGATGAATCAAATATAATCTGCTCATTATGACAATTCGGACAATACTCTTCACGTTTTTCATGTATGTCTGTTTGTAATACTTTTGGCGTTGTACTCATATTCATGGAACATTCTATTAGTCTTATAAGCAGTATGTTTACAAGTTCTCAGGTTTACTTTTTTTTAATGCAAAAAAACACAGAAGAACACAACAGAACACAATTATACCACAGATTATTATATATAATAATGCCAAATTCAACTCGTTCATTTCGAGTAGAACAATACGTTTCTAGTATATTAGATGAAGAAGCAGAACGTATGGGGATTTCAGTAAATGCACTAGTTAACATCATCTTAAAACATTATTCTGATTTCAACCGTTTTTTATCAAAGATTGACTTAGTCATACTAAATAGGGAAATATTAACCAAATTTTTGGAACTTATGGAAGATCAAGAAATTTTCAAGATTGCTCTAGAATTAGGAGAAACAATTCCGAAAGACACAATTTTATTTTGGAAAAAAGAGTTGGTCCAACAAAATGTTTTCGAATATTTAGAAAAAATTATTTGTCGATATGGATTATTAGGTACCTATGATGAAATAAACCAAGATGGATGGAAAATTATCGTGATTAGGCATAGGTTAGGAAAAAAAGGTTCCGTATTTTTCCATGGATATATAAAATCAATTTTCAATATTGTGGGTTTAGATAACACTATAGAACTAACAGAGTCATCTGTAAAAGCAAAAATAGTTCTGTAAAAGCTAATAATATATTATTCTTAATTATAGATGACAGATTTACTATATTATATATTTAATTCATATTAATAGATCGAATGTATATCACGGCGAAGCCAATTTTGATCTCAAATTTCAACTTACTGATAAGGCATTTTTAGCTCTCTCCTTATATAATAATGAAGATGTTCTCATGCTAGTACTTTTTATTAAGTAAAATTAAGTCCTTAAAATAAAGAAGACTGATTTAATATTTAATTAAATGATTATAATTGTATAAGTTGTTTTAATTCATACTCCTAAATGTGAGAACCAATTTAAAAACTAGGTATAAATCAAATTGTTTTAGAAATTTGTAAACCTTTTCCAATTACCATTTTCGATTAATTCATTAAAAAATGAGATATTTTTTATATTACTATGTAAAACATCTTCATTCTGTATAGAATAGGTTACCAAATCATCGACCAAGTGAGCAATAAGAGTAAGATCGTTTTTAAAATCGATATATATTTCTAAATTGTTACCGGAGTCACGGTTACTATCATCTGTATTTTTTTCCATAATCATCCATATTCAATAAAATTTTTATCAATTGCATATTAAGAACTACACTATTTTTAAATGGTATATTAATAGAAAATTATTATCGCACAGTATGCATGAATGTGCTATTTGCTTAGAAGACTTTTAATAGTACATTCTAGAACCTGCAATTTAATCGGTTTAAGTAAAAGGATGATCTTCTTGTTGGTAAAGAACTCATCATTTGATAATTCACTTCTAACAGTATCAAATGCTGTTACTATTATTATAGGAGCATGAGGATATTTTTTGAGTATTTGTTTAGCTGCTTCTAATCCACTGAGTTTTCCAGGAAGATTATAATCCAATATTATCATATTAGGAAAAAAATTTTCATAATCATATAAGGCTTCATTAGCAGTAGTAGATGTTGCTTCTACAGAAAAGCCTTTATTATTTAGATAGTCCTTGTAAAGAAGGAGAATATCAATTTCATCCTCTATTATCATGATTTTTTTTTTGTCTGTATTTTTTTGATTATATTTGTTTTTTCTCATGACATATAACTACATAAATATTATCTTCAACTTCACAAATAACTCTTTTAATCATTTATACAATAAATTATTTGAAAAGATAATGGAAGCATGATCTTTATATATGAAATTTCTACTGATGTTTACCATTGCCTAGAAACTGCTTTTTTAAAACTTCTTATGGTAACAATTCTAGAAATTTAGAACATTGTTCAAAATTGTAAAATGTTAACACTTTTATTATATTTAACCAGTAAAAGTACAAACTGCTTTAAGGTAGATTAAATATGTTGCTAAAACGTTCATGATTGTTTAGTTATTGAAGTTTTTGATCAGTCTCGTTTATATATAATGCTCCATCTCAACATTTGTTATAGCCTTCTCCTGCCGAACCACATAATCAACATATCTACTTCCTTCAAATATTTTTTTTGATTGGTAATCCCTTCTAACTATTCGAGTTTTTCTTGTTAAATAGAAAAAGTTATTCAAATTTTCCTAAGTTTTTGTTGTTAATATGGTATATCAGAAAAAATACTTATTCGTATGATTCATTCCGCCGGAATTTTTCATAAATCTTAATCCTAACTTGGCGTTTTATGAGTGATATTCATATTTTAATACAGAAATAGTATTCATATTCATTAGACACTTCTTAACATCTAAAAGTTTTGATAATACAGAGAGAGATGCAATTAAAGAAAAAATTCTACGTAAAATATATTGGGTTAAGTTTACTAATTCTATAAAAATAATGGAAAATCAAGGAATATTTACTCTTAACTATTTCCATTAAATGGTTCCATTGACTGTTGTGATTTGTCCTCTTATTTCCCCATTGGGATATTCCTTAGTCTGTATATTAAGAAAGGTCTTTGTGTTATTAAATAAATTGACGAGGTCATTGATAGTTTTTCCTTTTAGTGAGCCAGCTAGATCTGCAGACGTGAGTTGACCTTCTACTAAAGTTCCATTCTGAACGTTAAGTGGAGATGAGGATTTCAATAGTGAAGCTATAATTTCCCCATTTTGTCCGAATTCACCTAAATGGATATGAGCAGATTTTATATTATCCAACATTGTAACATTTACTTTAAAATTTAGATGATTGTCCACTAAATCAAACAAAGCTATGCCTGTACTGTTAGTATTAACAGGAGGAACTTCCTCCTTTCCTGTCAAAGGAGTAAAATATTTATTGTTTTCTGATAGGGCAGTGGTAAAAGAAAAGAGAGGTATAATTATTAACATACTCAATAGTAGTAAAATATAGCAATTTTTCATCATGTTTTCATTGTTGAACATATTATATAATCATTATAGTAAAAAAAAGATGTTTATTAGGGTGATTTTAAATATTTTATTTGTCCATCCAATGAGAATGTAATATAATTTTAATTTAAATAAATGTAAATTACAGTTTATATGTAATAACTTATTAATTAATATGGATATATATCAGCCTAGAAATTCGTTATTGAATTTTGTTTTTATTTCATTAACAATTTCGTTAGTCGCTAAGATTAAATCACCTACTGCATCTTCTTTATTATCTCTAAGTACAACAATTTCCCCTGGACCAAAATGACAATTTTTGATTTCAATTGGTATCTCCATATTGGTAATATACGCTAGGAATTCAAACAAATTAGGATAAGTTTTGTTATCTTTATACGTAAACCCTACTCTTCCATTACTAATTACACAATTCTCTGCTATTGGAAATGTAAAATGTCTATTACCATTTTTATTGTTATTACAAATTAAATTAATTATTTTTTTTTCAATTTGAGGATCTTTAGACTTGACCCAATTTTTAGCAAGATTTTCTACGATGTCCAAATCCATATAATAAATAGATGCGTTTGCGCTTAATAAATTGTTTTTTTAGATATTCTCTAACAATTTTATAAAAAAAGAATCACTTCAGCTCTAAATATTTATTTTAAATTTAATAATTAAAAATCCATTCATATCATATAAAGTTTGCAATGACAATATTCTATTCTTTAACAATATTTGTTTCGGATTATATAATTTAATGTTAATTGAATGAATGAAAATTAATTTATATAAAATCCTTATTGATGTTTGTTTCAAAAAATTCGTGAGAATATTAAAGATTGAGGTTTGGATTAATATTTTATTGAACAGTTTGTTAAAAACAAATCCAGATACTTTAATAATAATAAATCCTAAAGCCTCTGGTGGAAAATATGAAAATGATATAGAAGGATTTTGCAATGCATTAATACATCAGCTCGGTGAGAATATTACAATCAAAATTACTAAGAAAGCTGGTGATGCCACTCGTTTTACAAGAAAATATATTAAAAAGAATTATCAAAAAATTATAGCAATTGGAGGAGATGGGACTCTTAATGAAGTCGCTACTGGTTTTTTT
>Ga0126306_10002741_pt1 | contig 10032 bp, 10 predicted proteins | sample Plot27_FD_92592 | JGI IMG/M metagenome (GOLD analysis project Ga0126306, IMG submission 92592) | Serpentine soil microbial communities from UC McLaughlin Reserve, CA, USA - Plot27 | ecosystem: Environmental > Terrestrial > Soil > Grasslands | place: USA: UC McLaughlin Reserve, Lake County... | reverse complement strand
TCATGGCTTCAAGAGGAGTTAATAAAGCCCGCAGTGATTATGGATGTAGCAGACATTCTACATCGCAAAGTTAAGAATATAGATGATAATAAGTGTGGAACATATTATATTACTTGTAAACCGATTGTAGAACAGCAACTAATAGACTAACAAGCAATAAAGAAAATCGACATTGATAAAATGACAGACAGCACTGTAGTAAAATTCGATCCGTCGCTGATAACTAAAGAAGAGATAAATAGATTAGAAAAATCTGGTTGCAAGTTCATTAGGACTGCACTTCTTTAAGATTATTTAATGACCCTCTGAAAGAATCTATTTTTCTTGTGAAACGGTGACTGCATACAAAATCATTTCAAGACTCGGCGTCGACGATGATAGGGATGCTGTTTATCTGAGAGGCGGGCACCATAGCAGTACAAAAGGCAGAGGCGGCGAGGCAAGCTGTTACAAAGGTAGATTGTACAAAGACGGTCGAGTTGCAATAGTCAAAGAAATATACCATCCTGCCTATACATCAAATCGTGCAGGCAGACGTGCCACTCAAGAAGTGAAAAATAAATGGATTGGCATGAAGCTTGTTGTTTTCAATTTCCAAGAAGACCCAGACCCAAAAACATATGTCAAAATTGAGGTATGGATTGACCCGAACTGTACAGACAAAAATGGTAATCTGGTAATCAAAAACCAGTGGATAAATGCAGCTGAACAGTAGACAGAGGCGACTGGAGATGTTCAGAGATGAAAGAAGCATCGAACTATACATCAGTTGATGTCAATTCCAAGACTCAAAACAAAAGACAGCCAGACGAAATCATTACACTACCAGGTGGAACAGCAGACGGCAATCTTGGAGCATTTAGAACTGATGGCGTAGCAATACAACTGAAATGTTTTTCAGTCCGTGAGATTGAGCCGCCAGAAGCGGATGGACCAGGAGTAGGAGACAATGAGAAGAAAGAAGAAGAAGAAGATTGAAGAAGATGTTAGGACACGCAAAAAGAAGAACTTGATATTGTTCTATGGATTGGTGTGAAAAACTGTCTAAAAAGAGTAATCTTGAAGCACCACATGATTCAACAAGTCTATTTTCTGAAGGCTTTTCTCTCGAATCCTCTGACCACCATGGTTTTCGAACAATAATAGTTCACAAATGACCTTACCCTCATTAAGGCTTGGTAGATAATCTTTAAAGCTTCAACATAGAACCCTATTACATGCAGGGACCTAATCCCGACGGGCCCACTGCCAACTGCATTATGTTTTAATTCTGAAGGTTTTTTCTCTCGGATCTCTCTGGGTGCATGTTTTTAGTCTTGTCATGTATCAGATTTCGTTCAAATTGGAGCTGCACTACAGCATTTGAAGATACAAGTACGAGTATCAAGAGGAGTATCGGTGCAGGGTTTCTGCTAACTGGACGGGATTTAGTTTTTGTTCAAGATATGCTGGCATCAAGCGTACATTTAATACGACTAGATCACAAGGCGACCACATCAAGACGCTGCACGCGTCCATTCATGACCTGGAACCGCCACATAGTCGACATATGCCACTGATCCGAATGGAATAGTCCTACCAATTCTAGGCCACCGCGGTCTTCCCGCTCCACGTCGAGATGACCATGAGCCCGAAAGATCTCCCTATCGACCCACTCAACGAGCGGCTGCGGATGACCATCATCCGTAAGCTTTGCCGACGGACTGAACGCAGCGAAGAACGCCTCTCGGTCGCCATTACGCATAGCAATCACGACTGAGCGTACTACTGGGTTAGTAAGCTCTTCAGTCTTCATTCGGATCCTGCTGCCATCTCCTGTCTAAAGGCGCCATAATTTAGGTCTGCTGCTACCTCATTCATAATTACTTACACGCCTTGTATTATCTGCTTCTGAGACTAAGGCGATAATATCTCTTCCAGGACTAATCAAACTCTCTTTGCGGTCAGCTGATATATCTTTGACGTCTATTTTCTTGACAAATCTATCATAAGCCTCTATCACTTCTTCTTTTCTTTTTCTATACAACAACTGTTCAGTAGTTATGACTTCCCTAGCCTCTTTCAATATTTCATCGCCTTCTTCTATCGACATGACACCGTCAGAAATCAAGTCTTCTATTGCAAAGATAAGCTCCATTCTGTCAATTGAAATCCTAGCATCGATCTGGCCAGAGTCAATGAGCTTTCTAATAGTAGACGGAGTGAAATCAGTGACCTTACCAAATGTCGCATCAGAGCTCTCAAGTCTGTCTATGCGCCATACCTTAGATATACGAGGTTTTCCGAGAAGGAGATCCCTATTCGTGGTAAATCTATATTCACCAACCCTTGCTATTGTTTTTGCCTTCTTATCCAAAATCTCATTAACGCTCTTTGAAAGGCCATTAGATCTTGCGAGCTCAACAAGATCACGAGTCATATTCACAAAGTCTGTAAAAGCATATGCCACTTGTTCATCGTATGTCGTCCTGTCGTGAAAGAGTATATCGCTTTCTCTATCATCGATAAGATCTTTGTCTTGTGGAATATCCTTTGGTGCGAGAGGATGTAGGTTGATGATATACACTTCAAGCTCCGGTGCGGCTGCAATTAACTCATCGCTTCCTCTACGATTCTTTCTCAAATATTCCATCCAATAATTTCTATGAGCTGTCAGGAGTTCACGCAGTGGAGTATTGCTTAGGTAGCCACCATCCCATAATTGTCGCATGGTTCCAGTTGTCCTATCTTCTATGTGAGGATGGTCTATTGCATATTTACCAAGAGCGCTGGCAAGCACTTGATCTGGTCCTATGCCGTCATAAAAAACAATATGTCTATTTTCCGGATTCCCGTATTCTGAATACCATCTGCCGTTACCTTTTCCCTCTTTTGCAACTGAAACTGTATTGTCATTAACTAGAGCATCATGCAGTTTTTCATAGCTATCAAAAACTACAGGTGTCGCATAATCCTGAATGTCAACGCTGGTAAGAAGAAGTCTTGGCTGCCCCTTTTCAAGACTTGTCTTTATGGGAAAATCTACAAACTTTGATAGATAATTTCTTAATGGCGTATAGTCATATCTCCACCAGGGCAAGAAATCTGTAAATGGATTGAGGAACTTCGAGCCCATTTGCGGAATAGATTTGTACATGTTTGTTACGCCGCGTGGACTAAAGGCAAACTCGAAAATCGACCAGAACCTTCTAGCACTTTCTGCATCAGCTATGCCGGAGCTCAATGTGCGCAAATAATCCCAAGAATTACGGACAAATGAGTTCTTGTCAAACAGAATATCTGCGATTGTAGGGCACATAAGCCCTTCCCAGAATTCCAAGAGTTTCTCAGCCGAACCTGCCCAGGTATTGTTATTCTTTAGATAATATCCTATTAGGACACTAGAATTTATAGCCCCTATCGACGTGCCTGCAATTATATCAAACAGCCTGCCACCCGCGTCTTCTTCTCGGCTGACTTTTCTATAGATCTGTTGGTAGGTGCCAGCTTCATAGGCGCCAAGCGCACCGCCTCCTTGGAAGACCAGCGCTCTTTGACAGTTGTTCTTACCTTTTGACAATTTTCTCACATCCTACTGACTTTCCCAGAATTCAGGTCATGTGCATGCGATTCGTTTTCTCTCATGGCATTGTCACTAGACATTAAGATTCAAACATTTTGAAAAAGGTTTCCATAACAGGCACTGTAAAGTCATCAGGTCATATACATCGATACGAGAAACTAGTCATGATACAGAGTAGCCAGTGTCAGGATTAGGTAGGGCGTCACATTCCCCACACCATCCGTGCACTTTCCACAGTCCGTCCCTGGCATGTTAAAAAAATCACCTGATGACTGCAGTTGCAGTTGCATTCCTTGTCGTTCTTATGCCGCTTGCCGCGCCAAGCCCGAATATACCCAGCCCGTAGATGACTCCGTAGATTGGGCCCGGAAATACGATGACTGATAGGTACCCTGTAGCTATCAGTCCGGGTATCATGCCGATGATGCCGCTTGCAGCCAGCAATCCTGCTACCAGAAATGACCTCTGGTTCCATGACACGACTAATGCCGCTACTGCTAGCGGAATAGCGCCTATGCCAAGCTCTGGCACAAGTCCTGTTCGTAGTACCACGCCGCTTACCGTATTAGCTAAAACCAAAGCAAGTGTTGCCGCTGCCAGACCTGCTGCCAATACGACTTTTGAATTTGTTCTCATACCGCATATTCGGCACGAACTACTTTAACCCTTGTTGACGTATGACACGTAACATAGTTACCTGAAGACTAACGAGTCATGAGTGAACTAAATTCAATCATTCACTCCTACCACTACTCTCAATCTGAAAAGTAAGTGAAAAAAATATACCTTCATTATTGGCTTTGCCCTTCTTTTCCTTTGTCATTGTCACTATCATAATCCATCAGCTTTTCGTCAATCTTTTTCTGTAGGTCTTTGTACTGCTTGTACTTTTTAGTCCATTTTGAAAGCACGAACCACTGCCTTATTCCCATTCCTAACCAGAAGAGAACAGTGGCAACTATAACAGCCTGGACTATTCTAAATGCAGGGCTGTCTGGCGCGCCACCATCAGACCGGTCATCGAACCGCGGCGGTGGCCCTCCACCATCCCTATCAAATATCGTCTCTCCTCCAATCAATGCAAAGGTGATGATGTGCGTGACAGGCAATACAACGATGATAGAAACTATCATCAGGATGACCATCTTTTTGGTCCTGTTCAGCTGGTGGACTATCTCATCTGTTATCCTAAAAATGTTTTCTATAGGCTTGTCCTTGCTTGAATCTGCTGCCACTACCTATAAACTCCCCTCCCGCTCATTATAAGAAATGCAGTAACTATGTTACCTATAGTCATCATCAACTCTTGTTTTCTCCCTCGACTCCCCTTGGGAACAATACTTCATATGGCTCCAGTACCTCTCGAAGAATTGCCCTTCCTTTTTCTGAAACCTTGTATTTGATTATCGTCTTATTGCCCCATGGCTCTTCAAACCTTTCTATGAAGCCCTTATCGACTATGTCATCGATTATCGCCCTGTGCTTTACATTGTTCAGCCCGCAGTAACTCATTAGCTTGGTCTGGTTGAGCTCGCCGTATTCTGACAGCTTTAGTATCACATCTTTTCTGATATAGATCCTGTCGCGGTATTCATGAACCATTTTAACCAGATTTGTCGGGCTTGTATGCTGCAGGTTTGATTAATGATGATGATGACGATGAACGGCAACAGCCATCAAGGCGCGGCATGCCTATTACTAGCAACTATCGTGCAACCTTTCCTAAAATGGTTTTCTTGCTAAGCTACATTAAGGGTGTGGTAACTATGTTACGTGTCATACGTCAACAAGGGTTAAAATAGTTCTTCACAAAGCTTACGCGTGTCAACAAGATCAAATCAGAAGCAACTGAGGAGGCTCTAGATAGAATTGCCGCCAGAGCAGTCCAATAGTAGTAGCATAGTAGTACAGACGGGCAAGCACGGGATAACAGGTCTAGCGATTCATCTGGCCGGATTTGCGCTTGGATTCATCAGTATAGGGCTGGTGTTGGGAGGAGTAATCGACATAGAATCAGGCATCACAGTACTATCGCCTTTTGCAGACATGCTGTACGGCCTTGGTCTTGTCATTGTGGTTGCAGTCGCGGCTAGAGCCGGCGTCCCGATGAAGTATTTGCTCATAGCAGGTGCCGTAATTGGAATAGGTCTCTTTTACAAGTCAGCACCCCATGAGATTCACATCACTTCCGGTACCGGGTTCGGGCTTGTCCATCCAGCTCACATCATGCTAGGAATGATCCTGATAGCATTGTCTGTAGCAGCGCTTGCAGTACTAGCAATTCGCTACAATAAGTCTAGTCAAAAGGGTGACGGGATGAAATGAACCAAAAGCAAGTCATCATGCTAGAAGAAGAACAAGATGCGCTAAATTGTGAGTACTGCTCTCATAAGAAAGCAGAGATATTTCAGATAACAGGCTACTATTGCCTTCAATGCTGGCAGGAAGAGACACATCCTAATGTCTGACACCACGCAAGCGTGCTAACCTAGCTTTGACCTTTATTGTGCCTCATCATCATACATCCTATCATCCTTACATTGATACCCTACATTTCTTTTTCCTTTTGTAACCCTAGATATCATGGTGTCATGGGTTCGATAGATTTTGAAGCGACTGTAAAAAACCGAAAATTCAGTTAATTGCACACAAATTGCGTATAATATACCTCTAGTCTGGCTGTTCCTTGTTATGCAACAAAATTGATCCATAATTAAGACTTGCTCAAAGGAATTTTTGATAAGTTGAAGCCATCCTTGATCAACAGATAGTAATATGGAAAATATCTCCACTACCTCCATCATCTCCATCCCCTACAAATCGAACTCCAAATCAAGGCAAAAGTAGTGGAGGTTCAGAGAGAACGTGGAGGTAGTATCTCCACTACTAAACAGGTACCTCCACCATAAGACCCGCAAATCCACGCTCAAACTTGCAAGAGTGGAGGTAGTGGAGATATCGGAGGTATTTTCCGAGTGTATCTGGTAAAGGATAGTTATAAACAACAGGCTGATGATTACAAGCGCTGCTCTTTCGTTACTATTTTACTGTTTTTTATAGGAACAAATGCAGCGCTAAGTTATCTGCCATCGTCATCAAAGATCACGTAACAAGGTTACGGCTTATTTTTAAGCAGGAACTGTGCAAGTTAAACTGAACTACAGGAAAAATACTATGAGACTATTTAGAAGTTGGAAACCAAGAGGCAAGATGTACAGCTTGAAGTGCAACCAATGCGGCGAGGGATTTTTGTCCAGCTACCAGTTGGAAGCTCCTATTTGCGGCAAATGTCTTCAGAAGGCCAAATCGCTTGACTCTACTATAGAGCATGAAAAACAGTGCTTAACCTGTGGTGCACAGGGTGTGATATATCGAAAAGAATACTGTTATTCATGCTATTTTGGCTTTGGAAGGAAATAGAGAGAGAATGCTTAAGTTCAGAGGTAGAGATATATGTATTGGTAATTTCTCTCAATCTATCTATAAAATCTTAAATCGTCTATTCTGATTTTGTCTTTTATACTCATGAACAGCTCTACTATCTTATCTTTGTACTTTTGATGCTCTTCATCGAGTCCTTGCTGCAGAATGGCATCAAGCGTTTCCCTATCAGTTAATGCATTGTAAACATCTTGACGATTCTTTATTTGAATTTTGGATGTATCCTTTTCTGCTGTAGCAAAGGCTAGTTCTACTAGAAACGCAATTTCTGATAATTGAGCTTCATCTTAGAAGCAAATCTGTATCGATCAGCCTCTCTGGCAACATATATGCTTCGTGGAAGCGATTAATCCATTTATTCCTTGTTTGCCATACTGATGGCCATATGAATGACGATCGTCAGATCGTAATCGATTCTCCTGTTATGCGAGATTTTACTAGCAGCCGATTCAATACTAGACTATCAAAAAAATTAAAGCAAAAGTCGACAAAGCTGATGCCTGATGGTGTTGCTGATTCAATTTTTATTAATAATGCCAAGGGATCTCACATCTGGGACGTTGACGGAAATGAATACATTGATTATAAACTTGGCTACGGTCCAGTGATCCTAGGTCACGGCCATCCAGCTGTACAGAACAAAGTGCATGAATATGATAAAAGAGGGGTAATCTATGGATCTGACACGCCACTTGAAATCACCTTAGCAGAAAAGATAAAATCTATTGTCCCAAGCGCTAAAATGATCAGATACTATGTTTCTGGCACGGAGGCTACGATGCATGCCCTCAAAATAGCAAGAGCATACACGGGAAAGGAAAAGATCCTAAAGTTTGAAGGTCAGTATCACGGCGTTCATGATTATGTGTCCTTTTCTACTGAATGGAGTGCCAAGAGTCGCCGTGGTAAAAAACCTCAGCCTGATTCTATTGGTATTCCAAAGGCTCTTGAGAAGCTAATCTTGGTAAGTGATTGGAATGACTTTGATGCAGTTGAGAAAACAGTCAAAAAAGAATCAAACAGCCTAGCGGCCATAATTACAGAGCCAATTATGGCAAATGCCGCCGTCATTCCTCCAAGGGATGGCTACTTGGCGTTTCTAAAGGAACTGTGCGATAAAAACGATATAGTTCTGATATTTGATGAGGTAAAGACTGGTTTTAGGGTAGCAAAGGGAGGAGCCCAGGAACTGTTTGGAGTTAAACCACATTTAACTGCCCTTGCAAAATCATTTGGAAATGGCTATCCCATTTCAGCAGTAGTTGGATCTGAGGAGATAATGAAAAAGAATGCAACAAGGGAGATATTGCATCAGGGCACATATGCGAGAAATCCTATATCAGTTGCAGCAGCAGATGCAACCATTGACGAGATAAGTAAAGGGTATGTGCATAAGAACATTGCAAAGTTCGGCGCAGCTCTTATGAAAGGCATCAGAGACATTTTGCATGACAACAAGATCGATGGCATAGTTCAAGGATATCCTTCTATGTTCCATGTGCTATTTACAAAACAGGATGGGGTTCATAACTACAGGGAATTTCTCAAATGCAATAAGGAGTTTTTCGCTAAACTTCAAGAACAGCTTTTGAAAAAAGGGGTCATGTTCGGTGAACCCTCATTTACATGTGCATCCCATGAAAGTGAAGATCTAAGACAAACCTTGGAGGCATTCGAGACCAGTTTACAAGTTTCTATTGCTTCAAGCAGGTCAAAAAGCCATGAATAAGAAGCCCTTATGAGCATTAGACAAGTTAACTTGTGCCAAGACTATATTTACCGCACACGCCTATTTCATAGGAACTTCAAATTAGTCTATACAATGACTATTTAGCCATCTCCTTAATGTCTTCTCTAAATTTGTTCAAAAGCACATCCTGAGCGCGCTAAATTTTGCTCATATTATTATTGAAGCATTTTCCATCCCAGAGAATCTGCAGACTTGGCAGCTGCTGTATTAAGGGCATCTTCGGGTGATGCTGCCGATCCATTGTAAACTTGTTGTATAGCTTGGGTTATGTGTTCAGCTATCTCCGGATATTCAGGTACACTTGGTCTGCTTCGACCATATGGAATCAGTGAAACCATTTCTTCAAAGAATGGAACCGATTCCTTTAGTGGTTGGGAGGATGGACCCTCTCCTAATACCTTCTGTGTCGGTAAATAGACATATTGTTGTAGAAACGGACCCAGTATTTCTGGCTGAGCCATTATAGTTATCAACTCCCATGACAAGTCACTATTTTGCGACGTACTTGGTATAGCAACCTCCCATCCCCCCATCATAGTTGAAGTCTGAGTCGTCTGATTAGGCACTGGAAACATAGGAATAAACCCAACTTCTTGCTCCAATGTTGGCCATGATTCTTTTGGAAAGAATAGAGGCATCCAAGAACCCTCTAACATCACGGCAAAGGTTCTGTTAGCAAATTCGGCTCCCCAATAATGCTCCTTTTGAGGTTCTATCCCAGCATCTACTACCTGCCGCTTCAGAAAGTCCATTGCTCTCACTCCTTCAGAGCTATTGTATGATGGAAACCAGTAAACACCTTTTGTAGGATGACCTTCACGCAGCTCCATTATTTCTCCCCCAAGCATCCAAAGGTACGGATACCACATATCCAGATCATATGAAGTGCCCAAAATATGCACTCCTTGAGTTACTCTATCTCCAAAGAAATCATTCAATTTTACTCCTGCAGAAATGTATCCGTCCCAAGTTTTTAGTGATTCTGGATCAACTCCTGCTTCTTGCAGCATGTCTTTCCAATACCATATACCCCTAATATCGGTCCATAGCCACAGACCATATAAGGTGTTATTATAGACGGAGCCATCAAGATTTGCTTCATATAGATCGGACGTTCTACCCCACTCCTCAAATTCATCAGTTAGATTTGTTAGCAAACCCCTCCCTGCAAATTCTCCAAGCCAAATTTGATCTACAGACACAATATCTACAGCATTATCGCTATTTGATAATCTATCTAAAATGCTATCTCTTGTAATATTGTAAGGGAAATCAGCAT
>Ga0126306_10002740_pt1 | contig 10036 bp, 12 predicted proteins | sample Plot27_FD_92592 | JGI IMG/M metagenome (GOLD analysis project Ga0126306, IMG submission 92592) | Serpentine soil microbial communities from UC McLaughlin Reserve, CA, USA - Plot27 | ecosystem: Environmental > Terrestrial > Soil > Grasslands | place: USA: UC McLaughlin Reserve, Lake County... | reverse complement strand
CAGCGCGCTCGCGGACCTCCTCGATGAGCTCGTGGACACCTGGCCGGTCGAGGTCGAGCAGATCGGGCTGGTCGGCCACTCCATGGGCGGCCTCGTGGCTCGATCGGCCTGCTACCGGGCGTCCGAGCGGGACGACCCCTGGGTGCGCCGAGTGGGACACGTGGTCTCGCTCGGCTCGCCGCACATGGGCGCGCCGCTTGCGCAGGGGGTTCACTGGGCCGCGGGCATGCTCCACAAGCTGCCGGAGACGCGTCCCCTCGCTCAGTTCCTTCGTCGTCGCAGCGCGGGCATCCGCGACCTGCGCCAGGGATCGCTCGTGGACGACGACTGGCAGGGCAGCGACCCCGACGCCCTCGCCGCCGTGGCCTGCCGCGAAGTGCCGCTGCTCGAGGGAGCCACCCACTGCTTCGTAGCGGCGACGGTCACGCGCAGCCCGCGGCACCGGGTCGGGCGGCTACTCGGCGACTGCCTGGTGCTGGAGCCGAGCGCGTCCGGGCGCAGCCGCGCTCGGCGTATCCCGTTCGACGCCGAGCACGGCATGCATCTGGGCGGCGCGCATCACCTCGCGCTGCTGAACCACCCCGAGGTGTACGACCGCCTGCGCGACTGGCTCGCGGACGACCTCTAGGCCCGCGCGTGCGAGGGCCGCGCCCGGAGCAGCGAGCGGACGCGCTCCAGCACGCCGCGCGACTCGCGGTTCTCGTCGCGAAGCTGCTCGGCACGCAGGTGGAGGAGGGCCACGATCTCGGCGGTGGGCTCGAACGGGTCCGCGATCGGGCGGCCGGAGCCGAGCGGCAGCGCAGCGAGCATCCGGGAATCGGCCTCGGCGATCAGCGCGGGGCCCCGCGGCGGTCGCGCGCTGTCGAGCGCGGCCAAGCGCTCGAGCTCGCGGTAATCGGCTGAAACTGAGCGGCGAACCGTGATGTCGGTCATGGGAACCCCCTGGTCGTTGTGTGTATGACCTTGTGGTGCTAGTGTAGGACGGGCAATGCGCGATACAAGGTCACACAATCTGAATGTGTCTGATCTCGAGCGCGACGGGAGCGTGTCGATCACGCAGCAGCTCGTGGACCGCTTCTCCGCCGCGATCGAGGCCGGCGCCCTCGAGCCCGGTTCGAAGCTGCCCCCGACCCGCGAGCTCGCCACAGCGGCCGACGTGAACCACCTGACAGCCGCGCGCGTCTATCGCAAGCTCGCCGAGCTCGGCTACGTGACTGCCCGCGTGGGGCGCGGCACGTTCGTACGTGCGCTCGCGCCCGCGGGCAGCGCCGAGCACGGCGACGACTGGCAGGTCTATGCGCTCCCGCAGGACGACTTCTCCTACTCCGAGCAGGTGCTGGCGGATACCTTCTCGCTCGCCGCCGGCGGTGACGTGATCTCGCTCGCGACCGGATGGCCCGCCCCGAGCAACTACCCCACCGAGGAGCTCGCCCGCATCGCCGCCGACGTGTTCGCCGAGGTTGGTGGTGATGCATTGTCCTACCTGCCGGCGGAAGGATTGTATGACCTGCGTGAGCAGATCGCGCTCCGCGGACGGGACTACGGGTGGGCCGAGGACGCCGACGAGGTCGTGATCACCTCGGGGGCCCAGCAGGCGATCGCGCTCGTGGCGCGCGCGACCCTCGAACCGGGCGACGTGGCCGTGATCGAGTCGCCCACCTTCATCGGCATGATGACCGCGATGCGCGGCAGCGGGGCGCGCGTGATCGGCGTGCCGGTCGACGAGGACGGATTCGACGTGGATGCGCTCGAGCGCCTGCTCGCGCGGCACGAGGTGAAGCTCGTGGGTCTTCAGAGCGCCTGCCAGAACCCCACCGGCCGCAACCTCTCGGAGGAGCGCCGGCGGCGGCTCGCCGAGCTCGCCGTCGAGCGCAACTTCTTCATCCTCGAGGATCGCGTCTACGCCGACATGAGCTTCGAGGGGGAGGTCGTGCGGTCGCTGCGCGAGCTGGCACCCGCCCACGTCGTGTACGCCAACTCGCTCTCGAAGGTGGTCGGCGGCGGGCTGCGCTCGGGCTGGGTCGCGGCGCGCGGACCGGTCCGGGAGCGGATCGCGATGCTCAAGCTCGAGGCCGACTTCCACTCGCCGACCCTGATCCAGCACATGGTCGCGCGCTGGCTCGCCACCGGTGCCTACGACCGCCACGTGCGCGGCACCATGCCCTTCTACCGCGAGCGGCGCGACGCGCTGCTTGCCGCGCTCGACCGCCACCTCGCCGGCGAGTACCGCGTGGACCCGCCCGCCGGCGGCCACCACCTATGGGTCACGCTCAACCGCCCCGTCGACGACCGCGCGCTCTACGCGGAGGCCGCGCGCAGCGGCGTGACGTTCACGCCCGGAGGGGCGGTCACGGCGGAGCGGCGTTCGCAGACCTCGTTCCGCCTCTCGTACTCGCTGCTCGATCCGGATCAGCTCGAGGAGGGAGTTCGCCGGCTCGCCCGCGCGCTCCGCGAGGTGCGCCGGCGGGCGCGCCACTCCGTGGCCGCGCCGATGTCATAGACGGACAGGTGGACAGCGCCGCGAGCTTCACCGCGCGCGACTGGTCGATGCTCACCGGCGTTGCGCTCACGTGGGGCGCCTCGTTCCTCCTCATCGACATCGGGCTCGAGCACTTCGCCCCCACAGTCGTCGCGTTCGGTCGCATCGCCTTCGGAGCGCTCACCTTGTCCACGCTTCCAGCGACCCGCGCGCCCGTGCCGCGCTCCGAATGGCCGCAGATCGCGCTTGTCGGGATCACGTGGATGGCCATCCCGTTCGTCCTGTTCGCGGTGGCCCAGCAGTGGATCGACTCGTCGCTGGCAGGGATGATCAATGCGTCCACGCCGCTCTTCGTCGCGCTCGTCGCCGTGCTCGTGATGAGGCAGGCCCCCTCCGGCCTGCAGGCGGTCGTCTCCTGGTGGGCTTCAACCTCGCAGCTCCGCTGCAGCGCCGCCACGGAGCGCTGCCGGTGGTCTGGCGGGCTCAGCTCGTGGCCGTGGTGCTTGTGCTGCCCGTTGCCATCGCCTCGATCCCGGCGTCCGAGTTCGCCTGGTCGAGCCTGCTCGCGAGCGTGGCGCTCGGCGCCACCCTCAACGACGAGCCGGTCCATGCGGCGGCGCTGATGGGAACAGCGCTCGTGCTCGGGGGCGCCTACGTGACGAGCCGGCCGAAGCGAGTGTCGGCTGCGTCGGCCTGAGGCCTACGGAGGCGACACTCGGCGCCTAGGACGCGGCGCCCGGCGAGACCCGCTCCCACAGCCCGGCGAGCGTGCGCAGCTCGTCGGCCGAGAAGTGGCTCAGGAAGCGGTCACGCACCCCGTCGAGGTGCGTGGACCGCGCGCGGCGGAAGAGCTCCCGGCCGTCGTCGGTGATGGCCGCGTAGTGGCCTCGCGCGTCCTCCTCGCACGGCTCCCGGCGCAGGAGGCCCTCCCGCTCCATGCGGTCCACGAGCCGGGTCAGGCCGCTGCGGCTGAGCAGGACACCGTCGGCCAGCTCGGACATGCGCAGCTGGCCCTGCGGCGCCTGGGAGAGGAAGAGCAGCACCTCGTACGAGGAGAGCGACAGGCCGTGCTCGCGGAGCAGATCCGCGTCGAGCGCCTTGGTCATCGCGGCGTGCACACGCAGCATCCCTCTCCAGGCCCCGAGCTCGGCCCGGTCGAGCAGCTCGGATTCGGTAAGGTAGTTGCTCACGCAATGAGTTTACCCCAGCGCCTCCGACCCGCCAGCGGTGAGCCTCAGGGCGCGCTCGTGCTGTTCCACGGCCGCGCCGCCGACGAGCACGACCTGTTCCCGCTCCTCGACGAGCTCGACCCCGAGCGGCGGCTGCTCGGGGTGACCGCGCGGGGGCCGCTCTCGCTCCCGCCCGGCGGCGCGCACTGGTACGTCGTGCGGCAGATCGGGTTTCCCGACCGCGAGACGTTCCATGCCACATACAGCCTGGTCGGCGGGTGGCTCGACGGCCTGCTCGCCGAGCACGACATCCCGCCCGAGCGTGCCGTCCTCGGCGGGTTCTCGCAGGGGGCGGTGATGTCCTACGCGCTCGGCCTCGGCGCCGACCGTCCACGCCCGGCGGGGATCATCGCGTTGAGCGGCTTCATCCCCACCGTCGACGACTTCGCACTCGACAACCCGACCGGCCTGCCGGTTGCGATCGGGCACGGCACCTACGACCCGGTGATCTCGGTCGAGTTCGGGCGCCAGGCGCGCGACCTGCTCAGCGAGGCCGGCGCCGAAGTGACCTACCGCGAGTCGCCCATGGGGCACGCGATCGACCCGGCCTTCCTCGACGAGTTACGGGGCTGGCTCAGTCGCGTCGAAACGCGCGCCTGATCCGGTCGATCAGCGCCCGAACGAAGAGCGAGAAGCCGCTGACCGGCTTGGCCGCGGGTGGCGGAGCCGGCGGCGGTGGCGCCGCCTCGGTGGCGGGACCGTCCGCGGCCGGCTCGGGCGCCTCGATCCTCTTCTGGAGGCAGTCGGAGAAGTCGCGCAGGAGCCGGTTCGAGACGTCCTCGATCATCCCGCCGCGGCCGAACCGCGCGAGCCGGCCGGTGATCGTGAAGTCCGTCTCGACCTCCACGATGGTCCCCCCGCCCTCCTCGCGCATGGTGCTCACGATCGTGGCCTTTGCCGACCCCTGACCGCGCTTGTCCTGCCCGCTGGCGCGCATGACGGCGCGGTGGGCGCTGGCGTCGACCTCCTCCATCGAGAGCTCGCCGCGGTAGGACGCCGTCGTGGGACCCAGGCGCACCGAGAAGGTCCCGTGGTAGGTGCCGTCCTCCCCGGCCTCGGTGACCTCCGCCCCTGGCAGGCAGGGCGCCACCCGCTGGACGTCGATGAGGGTCTCCCAGACCCGCTCCAGCGGCGCCTCGACCGTGAACTGGTGCTCGAGCTTCACCCGACCGGACCGCCGGCGCGAAGCGTGTCGAGCTCGTCGGGGGTATCCACGTCCTCGCCGCCGCCCAGGTCCTCGCACGGGACCTCGCGCGTCTGCACGCTGATGAGCAGGTTGCGTGCCCCGTGGTCGCCCGACACGTCGCGCATGCGCTCGAAGAGCTCGTGCTCGAGCAGCACGGGATGGCCGGGAACCCCTTGGTAGGTGGCACGCACGGCAGCCGCGCCGTTGCCGCGTGCCGCGATCACGCGGCGAATCGCGTCGGGGGAGAGCCGCGGCTGGTCGCCGAGCGTGACGACGATCGCCTCGCACGCCACGAGCTCCTCGAGGCCGCGTGCGAGCGACGCCGACTGGCCCTCCTCCCAGCGCCGGCACACCACGGGCTCCGCGCCGTGCAGGTCGACCCCACCGATCACCTCCTCGGCTCCCGATCCCAGCACCACGACCACGCGTCCGACCGGTGAGGCGGTCATGGCCAGGATCGCGTGCTCGAGCAGCGGCCGGCCATCGAGCTCCGCGAGCTGCTTGACACCGCCGAAGCGCTTGCCGGCGCCGGCCGCCAGCACCAGGCCGCCGATCACGCGCCCACCTCGTGGATGCGCCCACCGGACTCCGAGAGCCGGCCGCCCAGGCGGCCGTTGCGGACGGCCACCACCTCGGCCATGATCGAAAGCGCCGTCTCCTCGGGCGTGACCGCGCCCAGGTCGAGACCGATGGGCGCCGCGATACGTGCGAGGAGCTCCTCGTCGAGGCCGGCCGCGAGCAGGCGCTCCCGCCGCTGGGCCTGCGCTCGCCGGCTTCCCATGGCGCCCACGTACGGGGCCTCCGAGCGCAGCGCGATCTCGAGCGCCGCGTCGTCCAGCTTGGGGTCGTGGGTCAGCACCGCCACGTAGGTCGCGCGGTCGATCCCGCCGATGCGTGAGAACGCATCCTCCGGCCACGCGGCGATCACCTCCTCGGCATCCGGGAAACGCTCGCGCGTGGCGAACTGCGAGCGGGGATCGCACACGATCGGCCGCCACCCCGCGGCGCGGGCGAGCCGGCAGAGCGCCGCGGCGTAGTCCACGGCGCCGAAGACGACAAGCCGCGGCGCGGGAGCGGTCACGTCCACGAACAGCGATACGCCGTCCAGCTCGCGCAGCTCCGAGCGCTCCGCCCACATGAGCTCCTCGCCGGCGTCGGTGGCGGCGCGGTCGAGCTCGCCGTCCCCGAGCCCACCGGCGGTGGTCCCGTCCGCCTGCACGAGCAGCTTCGCGCCCGTCTGGCCGCCGGCGACCACGCTCACGAGCGCCGCGCGGCCGTCCTCGGCCGCGATGCGGGCGAACTCCCCCTGCGGGCTCAGCACAAGCTCACTCCGCGTACTCCTCGACGAACACGTCGATCTCCCCGCCGCATGGGAGTCCCACGTCCCAGGCCTCCGAGTCCGCGATGCCGAAGTGGAGCAGGCGCGGCTCGCGGCGGTTCAGCACCTCGGCGGCCACCTCCACGACCGCGCCCTCCACGCAGCCGCCCGAGACCGCTCCGGAAACCTCGCCGTGCTCGTTGATGGCCATCTTCGCGCCGGGCGGGCGCGGCGCCGAGCGCTTGACCCCGACCACGGTCGCGATCGCGACGCGGTCCCCGCGGGCGGTCCATGCCCTCACATCGTCGACGACGTCCTTCACTCCGGTCTCCCCTCCTTGCGTAGGTTTCCCAGCGAGAAACGATCCAATTCCTCGGCCAACTTCTCAAGCGACGCAAGAGAGTTCCCGGCGAGGAACAGATCGAGGTGCGGCAGTGCGGCCTGCATTCCCCGCGTGAGCGGCCGGTACTCCGGGTGCGCCTTGAGCGGGTTCAACCACACGAGCCGGTGGGCGCAGCGCGCCAGGCGCGCGACCTCGTCCTCCAGCTGCTCGGGATCACCGCGATCCCAGCCGTCGGACAGAAGCACCACGACGGCACCGCGCCCGAGGCGGCGGCCGTGCTCGCGGTTGAGCGTGGCCAGCGCCTCCCCTATGCGCGTGCCGCCGGACCAGTCGCGGGCGGTCTGAGCGGCTCGTTCCAGCGCCCGATCGGGGTCGCGGCCGCGCAGCTCGGCGGTCACCCGCGTGAGGCGCGTGCCGAACACGAACGCCTCCACGCGGCGGCGCGCCCCGACGCAGGCCTGCATGTAGGCGAGCAGCATGCGCGCGTACGGCTCCATCGATCCCGACACGTCGCAGATCAGCACGAGCTGGCGCGACCGCTCGCCCGGCTCGCGCCAATGCCGGTCGAAGGGATCGCCCGCCGTGCGCAGGGACGCGCGCAGGGTGCGGCGCAGGTCCGGCCGCGCCGCGTGCGGCGGCGTGCCGCGGCGGCGGGATGGGCGCGTGCGGCGACTGGGGCGCGTAGGAGCCGTGGCGGCCAGCCTCCGCATCAGGCGGCGGGCGCGGACGCGTTCGTCCTCGGTGTACTCGGCGAAGTCCTTGTCGCGCAGCAGCTCGACGTCCGACCAGGCGGAGGGCACGACCTCCGCCTCGGCCGTGAGCTCCACGACCCGGGTCTCGGCCGGCACCGCGGTCCGCGGCAGGACGAGCGACGCGACCTCGTCGAGGGTCGGAGGCGGCGGGGGTGCGGGCGTGGCGGCGGGCGCAAACAGCTCCGCGAACGCCGCGTCGAAGGCGGCCAGATCCTCGTGGCGGGAGCACATGGTTGCGCGCAGCGCGTGGTAGGCCGCCCGGCCGTCGCTCGGATCGACCGCGGCCAGCGCGCGATGGGCGGCGAGCAGCTCTCCCACGCCCACGCGCACGCCCGCAGCCCGCATGGACGCCGCGAGCAGCGTGAGGCGGCCCGTGAGCCTTACGCCGAGCCGTGCGCGAGCGGCGGGCGTCGCCCGCCGCGAAGCGATGGGCTCACGCACCCTGCAGCACCCCGGTCTCGCGCACCTGCTCGATGTCCTCGCGCACCTTGAGCGCCACCCCGAGGGTGTCCTCGAGCGAGGCGTCCTCGAGCGCCAGCAGCGCCTGGGCCCATGCGATCGTCTCGCCCACGCCGGGAAGCTTGTAGAGCTCCTCGCCACGCAGCCGCGCGACCGCGATGCAAACCCGCTCGGCGATCGCGTCGGGCACCCCCGGCAGCCGCGCGCGCACGATCTCCGCCTCCCGCTCAGGGGCGGGATAGTCGATCCAGTGGTAGAGGCAGCGGCGCTTGAGCGCGTCATGCAGCTCGCGCGTGCGGTTGGAGGTGATCACCACGAGCGGGCGGCGCTCCGCGCTGACCGTTCCGAGCTCGGGGATCGAGACCTGGAAGTCGGACAGCACCTCGAGCAGGAAGGCCTCGAACTCGTCGTCGGCGCGATCGATCTCGTCGATCAGCAGCACCACCGGCTCGCTCGCCTGGAGCGCCTCGAGGAGCGGCCGTCGCAGGAGGAAGCGCTCCGAGTAGAGCGGCTCGTCCGACTCGGCTCCGGCACGCAGGTGCAGGAGCTGGCGCGGATAGTCCCAGTCGTAGAGGGCGTGGTGGAGGTCGATTCCCTCGTGGCACTGAAGCCGGATCAGCCGCGCGCCGCTCGCGCCGGCCAGCGCCTTCGCCACCTCGGTCTTGCCCACCCCGGCCTCCCCCTCCACCAGCAGGGGCTGTTCGAGCGTGATCGCGAGATACACGGCAGTCGAGAGGCCCCGGTCGGCGAGATACCGCTCGCCCGCCAGGGCCTCGCGTACGGCTGCGGGGCTGTCGAGACTCAGAGGCCCGCGGCCTCCTCGAGCGCTCTCCTGGTCAGAACGCGCGCCAGATGGCGCTTGTAGTCCGCCGTGGCGTTGAGGTCCGCCGGGGGCTCCGTGCCCTCGGCAGCCTGCTCGGCCGCCCGAGCGATGCCCGTCGAGTCGAGGCCCTGACCTCTCAGAGCCGCCTCCGCGGCGCTCGCCCGCAGCGGCGTGGAGCCCATGTGCGTGAGGCCGATCCGCACGTCCTCGCATGAGCCGTCGGCGGCCTTCCTCACGAGCGCGCACACGCCGACCATCGCCCAGTCCTCGGCGCGGCGCGTGAACTTCTGGTACCCGAAGCCCCAATCGTCGAGGGCGGGCAGACGCACCTCGCTGATCAGCTCGTCGTGGGCCAGCGAGGTGGTGAGGTAGTCCTCGAACAGGTCGGCCGCAGCGATCGAGCGCTCCCCACCGGGACCCTGGGCGCGGACCTCGCCATCGAGGGCGAGCAGCACCGCCGGGAGGTCGGACGCCGGGTCGCCGTGCGCCAGCGATCCGCCGATCGTGCCGCGGTTGCGCACCTGCTGATCGGCGATCAGCGACGCGGCTCGCGAGGCGACGCCGAGCTCGGGCGCGTCCTGCAGGTCGGCGTGGCGCGTCATCGCCCCGATGCGCCAGCCGCCGTTCTCGCGCTGGATTCCGTGCAGGCCCGGGATGCGGCGCAGGTCGACGAGCAGCGTCGGCACGGCCAGCCGCAGCTTCATCAGCGGGAGCAGCGAGTGTCCTCCGGCGAGCGCCTTGGCGTCCTCGCCGTTCTCGTGGAGCATGCGCACGGCCTCTTCGAGGCTCGACGGCGCCTCGTAGTCGAATCCGGTCGGAATCACGACTCACCTCCCTGCTCGGGCCTCGTGGGCCCGGAGCCGGCAGACCCGCCGCCGTGCTCGCCGGCGTCCACAGCCCCCTCGGGCGATGGCGGCCCCTCGCCATTGATCGCCTGCCACACCCGCATGGGGGTGAGCGGCATGTCGATCCACTGCACGCCGAGCGGGCGCAGGGCGTCGAGCACCGCCGAGGTGACCGCCGGCGTGGCCGCGATGGTGCCGGCCTCGCCCACGCCCTTGACGCCGAGCGAGTTGACCGGTGACGGCGTCTCCGTCCTGTCTGTCTCGAAGTCGGGCAGCTCCGCCGCGGTGGGCAGCGCATAGTCCACGAACGAGCCGGTCACGAGCTGCCCCGTCTCGTCGTAGACCACCTGCTCGTAGAGCGCCTGCCCGATCGCGTGGGTCACGCCGCCGTGCACCTGGCCGTCGATCAGCATCGGGTTGATCGCCGGGCCGCAGTCGTCGACCGCGACGTAGCGCACGACCTCGACCTTGCCGGTCTCCGCGTCAACGTCGACAACGCACGCGTGTGCGCCGAAGGGAAAGACGAAGTTCTCGGGGTCGTAGAACGACGTCTCCTCCAGGCCCGGCTCGATCTCCGCCGGCAGCTCCTGCGGCGGGATGTG
>Ga0126306_10002739_pt1 | contig 10036 bp, 6 predicted proteins | sample Plot27_FD_92592 | JGI IMG/M metagenome (GOLD analysis project Ga0126306, IMG submission 92592) | Serpentine soil microbial communities from UC McLaughlin Reserve, CA, USA - Plot27 | ecosystem: Environmental > Terrestrial > Soil > Grasslands | place: USA: UC McLaughlin Reserve, Lake County... | reverse complement strand
CGGGACGACGCGCCGCGGCGCGCCCTGCTCGTGGTCCTTCCGCTCGTGCGCGCGGACTACGTGAAGGCATTCGAGGGGGGCTCCGGCGCTGACACGCCCAACATCGACGAGCTGACAGGGGACTCGCTCCGCTTCGACCGGGCCATCCCAGAGTGCATGCCCTCGCTGCCTGTGCGGCGCACACTCGTCACGGGCATGCGCTCGTTCCCCTTCCGCGACTGGAAGCGCACCGAGGGCATGCCCGCCCTGCCGGGGTACAACCCGGTCTGGTGGTGGCAGCCGGTGATGACCGAGACGATGCGGGCAGGCGGGATGAACACCACGTACGTCACGGACAACCCGATCGTCGGCGGCGAGCGCTTCCCCGACGCGCATCGCCCGGCCGGGAGCGCGCCGGTCGACTCGGGCGCCGAGAGCGGTGTGAAGGGGGAGATCGCGGCGCTCGGGCGCGCCACGAAGGCCACGGAGCGGACGTTCCGCGCCGGCATCGACTCGCTCCCGGAGCCGGGTGGAACCGAGGCCGCGTTCGTCGCCATCGATCCGTTCGATCCGCTCGACGCGGTGCAGGCGCCACCGATCTACGTCAGGCCGGGCGAGGTGGACAAGGAGGGCGTCGGGCCCATGAGCGACCGGCTGGTCGAACTTCGCTTCTCAGGGGGAGACGTGGACGAGCTGCGCGATGCCTATCGCAAGCACGTGGAGCTCGTGGACGGCTGGGTGGGCCGCCTGATGAACGAGGTACCCGGCGACATGCTCGTCTTCATGCTCGGTGACATCGGAATGGCACTCGGCGAGCACGACTACATCGGGCGCGGCACCCCCACCTCGCACCGCGAGTCCTACGAGATCCCCTACCTGATCCGCCACCCCGACGGCGACAAGGGGGGCGACGAGGTGGACTGGTACGCCTCCACCCACGACGTCGCTCCCACGCTCCTGTCCTACCTGGGGCTCACCATCCCCGGCAAGATGTGGGGCGAGGACCTCACCGCGCTCTTCGACGACGTCGACGAGGAGGACGTCTACGACCGCCCCTTCTCGATCACCGCCAGCGGCCAGCTGATCATCGTGCGCGACAAGCGCTGGCTGATGGTGGCCGACCGCGAGGAGATCGAGCGCCGCCTCTACGACGACGACGAAGAGGCGGACGACGACAACGACGACAAGCGCTACGACGACGTGGCCAATGACGAGCCGGGCGTGCTGACCGACATGTCGGTGGCGGCGCTCACGGTGGCGGGCGGCACGCTGCCCGAGTTCGGCCCCGAGGGGGCGCTGCGACCGCCCCGCCAGCGTGGCGACGACGACTCGGATGACGACGGCATCCCGAACGACTTCGACGCCGTCGACAACGACGAGCCGGACGACGACGACGAGCCGGAGGACCGCGCGTTCGACGGCAGGGACCCCGCCGACCGCCAATGACCGAGGCCTCCGCCGAGCGCAGGAACCCGTCGGCGGAGTTCCTCTACGCGCACAAGTGGCGGATCTTCGGCGTGATGATGATCGGATGGGCGATGTCGCTGCTCGACATCGCGATCGTCAACATCTCCATACCCACGCTGCAGGAGGAGATGTCGGCGGACATCGCGACGGTCTCGTGGGTCATCAACGCCTACAACATCACCTTCGCCGTCCTGCTCGTGTCGATGGGACGGCTGGCCGACCAGTTCGGGCGCAAGCGCTTCTTCATCCTGGGTCTGACCGTCTTCACGATCGGCTCTGGGCTTTGCGCGGCCGCCTGGTCGGCCGAGTGGCTGATCATCTTCCGCGTGGTCCAGGGCGCCGGCGCGGGCATCCTGGCGCCGCTCGGCTTCGCGATCACGGTGCTGGTGTTCCCGCCCGAGCACCGCGGCCGCGGGCTGGCGCTGATCGCCGTGATCGCCCTCGTGTCCTCGGCGCTAGGCCCCGTGCTGGGCGGCGTGCTCGTCGAGATCGCGAGCTGGCACTGGATCTTCCTGATCAACATCCCGTTCGGCGTCCTCGGCGTGATTCTCTGCTGGCGCTGGTGGCCGGAGACCTGGGACCTGAGCGCCGGCCGCCAGGTCGACCTACGGGGCATGCTGCTGCTCGGCGCCGCGGTCTTCTTCCTGACGGTCGCCCTGGTCGAGGCCAACCCGTTCGGCGGCGACCTCCCGCTCTGGCTCAGCCTGATGCAGGCGGCCATCCTGCTGGGCGCCGCCTTCGTCTGGTGGGAGCGCCGCGCGCCCAACCCGATGATCACCCCGGGCCTGATCGCCAACAAGCAGTTCCGCAACGCGAACATCGGGATGCTGTTCTTCGGCGCCGGGGCGATCGGCTCGCTGCTGCTGCTGTCGCTCGTGTTCACGAACCTGTGGGGCTACGAGCCGATCGAGGCTGCATTCGCGCTCGTGCCCGTGCCGCTGATGGGCCTTGTCGCGTGGCCGTTCGTCGGGCGGGTGGCGGACACCAAAGCCCCCGGCGAGATCGCGAGGCCCGCGCTGATCGTCATGGCCATCGGCATGCTCTGGGTCTCGTTCCTGCCGGCCACCTCGGACGATGCCTGGGCCTATGTCCGGATCCTCCCGGGGCTGCTCATGATCGGCGTGGGGATGGGCATCGGGTTCCCGTCCCTGAACGTGGGCGCGATGGGAGCCGTCGCGGGTCCCGAGGTGGGGCTCGCGTCCGGGATCCTGAACACCGCCCGCCAGCTCGGTGCGGCAATCGGCGTGGCCATCCTGATCGCCACCTTCGGCGGGGTGCTGCACGCACACATGTCCTGGTTCGCCGACGAGGAGATCGAGGACATCGTCGACGAGTGGGAGATCCCGGCGCCGCTCGCGGGTCAGGTGATCGACTCGACGCTGCACGACTACACGGGTGGCACCTCGGACCGCTTCGAGCCGAAGCCCGGCTTCGACGAGGAGATCATTCGCCAGACGGCCGGCTCCGCGCGCGAGGGCTTCGCCTGGTCGTTCCGGCACTCCGCGCTGCTGATCCTGTCCGTGCTCCCGCTGCTGGGCGCGCTGCGCCGGACGCCGGCCCAGGCGCGGGCGGAGTTCATGGCGAAGATGCAGGCGCAGCAGACGGCGGCAGACGGAGCGGACGGCGCCGACGGCGCCCCGCGACCGGCGCCGGCCGAGCGGCCGGCGACCTGATCCGTCCGCCCATGGACAGCGAGGCCGTCGACCTCGAAGGGCGTGGCCTCCGGGAGCTACCGGACGAGATCGGGGGGCTCACGCGGCTGCGCTGGCTGGACCTGAGCCGGAACGAGCTGGAGGGCCTGCCGGGATGGCTCAGGGCGCTGCACACGATCGAGCATCTCAGCCTCCGCGCCAACCGCCTGCGAGCCCTCCCCGAGACGATCTGGCAGCTGCCACGCCTCCGCTCGCTGTCGATCGGCGAGAACCCCCTCGCCCGCCTCCCCGACGAGATCGGCGGGCTCGCCGGCTTGACCAGGCTCTTCGTGCACGAGAGCGATCTCGAGGAGCTGCCGGAGGCGATTGGGCGGCTGAGCGCCCTGCGCGTGCTCGACGCCGGGCACAACCGCCTGCGCTCGCTGCCCCGTTCGATCGACCGGCTGGGGAAGCTCGACGTGCTCTACGTGCACGACAACCGGCTCGGATCGCTGCCGGACGGCGTCGGGGCGCTCGCGTCCCTGACCTATCTCAACGCCTCCGCCAACGGCATCTCGCATTTGCCGGACGGCCTGGGCCGGCTTCGGTCGCTCGTGGAGCTCCGCCTGATCGACAACGGGGTCGAGGAATTGCCGCCCTCGATCGGCCGCCTCGGACGCCTGCGAGAACTCCACCTGCGAGGGAACCGGCTCTCGGGACTGCCGGACGCGATCGCGCAGCTGAGCGAGCTGCGGCTGCTCGACCTGAGGGCCAACGGGCTGCGGTCGCTCACGCCGGCGATCACGGAGCTTCCCCGCCTCGAGAAGCTCGACCTGCGCTGGAACAAGCTGGTCGACCTGCCGGAATGGGTCGGGCCGCTGCGCGAGCGCGGCTGCGTGGTGCTTGCCTAAACGGTCGCCTCGACCGGCGAGGCGCCGATCAGCCGCTCCTCCACGAGCTCCACCAGCCGGGTGGCCGACTCTTCGGGCGACTCCCGCTCCGTCTCGATCACGAGCTCAGGCGAGAGCGGCTCCTCGTAGGGGTCGGAGACCCCCGTGAAGCCCTGGATCTTGCCCGCCCGCGCGCGCTCGTAGAGCCCCTTCACGTCGCGACGCTCGCACTCGTCCACCGACGCGCGAACGTAGACCTCCACGAAGCGGTCGCCCATGCGGGCGCGCGCCTCGTCGCGCGGTCGCCGGTAGGGCGACACCGCCGCGACGAACGTGATGACTCCGTTGCGGGCGAGCAGGTCCGCCACCCACGCGATGCGACGCACGTTGACCTCGCGGTCCTCGCGTGAGAATCCGAGGCCCGCGCTGAGGTTCTGACGCAGGTCGTCGCCGTCGAGCACCTCCACCCGGTAGCCGCGGTCGCGCAGCTGTCCTGCGGCCATCCTGCCCACCGTCGACTTGCCCGACCCCGAGAGGCCGGTCAGCCAGACGCACAGGCCGTCTCCGCCACGCGAGGGCGCCGCCAGCGTGCCGTGGGGGATCGGCCCCAGGTTCGGCTCCCGGCCGTGCAGGTCGAAGGCCAGGAACTGGCTGAACAGCCGGTGGCCCGGTCCGTGGTAGTCCGACGAGCCGGTGGTCAAGAGCCCGAGCTCGTCACAGCGCCCGGCGAGCAGCTGGGTCTGATCCTCGGTGTGCGAGGCGTAGAAGACCTCGACCCCGTCGAGCCCGGCGGCGCGGTAGCGGTCGATCGCCGCGAGCACCTCGTGCTCGTCCTTGATGTCCCAGAAGGGGTGCGCCCAGACCGCCACTCCGGCCGCCTCGTGGATCCACCGGATCGCCTCCTCCACGGTGGGATGGCTGCGGGCGACGTAGCCGGGCATGCCCTGGATCAGGTAGGCCGGAATGAACGACGAGACGTCGGTATGGCCCTCCTGCGCAAGCCGCGCCTCGTTGGCGGGGTGGCCGAGCACGGCGGCGGCGAGGTGTGGACGGCCGACCGGCTTGCCAGCAGCCTTGCGCGCCTCCAGCGGCGCGGGATCGATCTGGAAGCCGAGCTCTCGCAGGCGGTCGGACATGGCGTCGGCGCGACGCTCGCGGTCGGCGCGCGCGTCGCGCAGCCGCTCGTTCAGCAGGGCGCTGCGATGGTCGATCCCGTAGCCCAGCACGTGCAGGTCCTCGTAGGGCCCGTCCACGGCCGAGATCTCCGTGGCCGGCACCACGCGGACGCCGTGCAGGGCGCCGGCCGCGAGCGCCTCGTCCACGCCGTCGATCGTGTCGTGATCGGACAGCGCCAGCAGCCGCACCCCAGCGGCGGCGGCGTTCTCGACCACCTGCGCGGCGGCGAGCGCACCGTCCGAGTGCAGCGAGTGTGATTGGAGATCGAACGCCGGGACGGACGTCACCGGCGGGCAGGATAGCTGCCGGAGAGGCCGCTACCGCGTGGCGGGGCTGCCCGGCGGGATGTGCCCGCGGTCCTGGCGACCCGCGATCAGCCGGTACGCGCCCAGCAGGATCATCGTGCCGATGATGGCCCCGATCAGGCCGCCCAGGTCGAAGATCTCCGTGTCGCCGATGCCCAGGAGCTCGGTGAAGACGAAGAACCCGACTAGCGAGCCCGCGAGGCCCAGCAGGATGGTGACGAAGAAGCCGCCGGGATCCTTCCCGGGCATGAGCGCCTTCGCGATGTAGCCGGCGAGAATGCCGAGGATGATTGCTCCGATCATGAGGGGCTCTTACCCGTTCATTCGACGGGTATGCCATGGCGCATCGTGTTCTCGGTGACCACGCGCGGCTCTACGAACTGCAGCAGATAGTCGGGACCGCCGGCCTTGGAGCCGATTCCGGACCGGCGGTTGCCCCCGAACGGCTGCCGGCCCACCATGGCGCCGGTGATCTCCCGGTTGACGTAGAGGTTCCCCACCGGCGATCGGTCGGCCACGCGCTCCACCGTGGCCGGGCTCCGAGAGAAGAGACCCCCGGTGAGCGCAAACGGCAGCGAGCCGACCACGTCCATGGCCTCGTCCACGTCACGCACCGCGGTGACCGACAGCAGCGGGCCGAAGATCTCCTCACGGTTGACCGGCGACTCCTCGGGCAGGCCGACCGCGAGCGACGGCGGCACGAACCAGCCCTCCTCCGGCACCTCCCGAGCGCTCGCCATGAGCCGATCGCCGGCGGCCGCGCGGTAGCGCAGCACCCGCTCCTGCGCATCCCGCTCGATCACCGGCGGCACCTCGGTCGCGAAGCTGTCCGCCTGGCCCACCCGCAGCACCTCCACGGCGCCCGTCAGCCGTTCGACCAGCGTGTCGGCGATCGCCTCGTGCACCAGCACCCGCGCAGCAGCGGAGCACTTCTGGCCGGCGTAGCCGAACGCAGAGTGGACGATCCCCGGCACCGCCTCGTCGAGGTCGGCGTCCGCGTCCACGATCACGCAGTTCTTGCCGCCCATCTCCGAGACCACCCGCTTCACATGGGGCTGCCTGGCCGGCGTCTCCGCGGAGGTCCGCACGATCTCGAGCCCGACCGCACTCGAGCCGGTGAAGGCGATCACGTGCACGCGTGGGTCGCGAACGAGGGTCGCGCCGGCCTCTCCGTAGCCGGGCACCAGCGCCACCGCGTCGGGCGGCACGCCACCCTCGTGCAGCGCCTCGACCAGGGCGGCCGCGCTGGCCGGCGACTGCTCCGCGGGCTTGAGCACCGCGGCGTTGCCGGCGGCGAGGGCGGCAGCCGTCATGCCGCAGGGGATCGCCAGGGGAAAGTTCCAGGGCGCGATCACCGCAGCCACCCCTCGCGGCGCGTAGCGCATGGTGTTGCGCTCCCCCGCCACCTGGATCAGCTCCGGCCCGCGCTCGAGCTCGATCGCCCCGGCCGCGTAGTACTCGAGGAAGTCGATCGCCTCGCACACGTCGGCGTCCGCCTCGGGCCACGGCTTCGCGCACTCGCGCACCTGGAGCGCGGCGAGCTCGAGCCGGCGCTCGCGCAGACGCGCGGCAGCGCCGCGCAGCGCCGTCGCTCGCTCGGCGGCCGAGCGGGCGCTCCACTCGCGAAAGCCACGCTCGGCGGCCTGCACGGCGGCCGCGGCGTCGTCCTCGGTGCCGCGCCCGGCGTGGGCCACCACGCGATTCGGCTTCCCCGGATCGGTGGACTCGAAGCCCTCGGCCGCCCCCCGCTCGCCCCCGATCAGGACGGGCACCGCGAGCGGCAACCGCGCGTCGAGAGCCCGCATCGCCTCGAGGAGCGACTCCCGCACGGGAGCGCGCCGCAGCTCGAGGATGGGCTCGTTGCGAAAGCTCATGGAGCCGCGAGCAGCTCCTCGATCGACACGCCGCGTTGCTGGTCGCCGAGGAACGACTCGTTCGCCGTGTTCTCGAGCAGGCGCCGGACCAGGTAGGCCATCCCCGCCACCAGATCGCCAACCGGGCAGTAGATGCGAACGCGCATGCCCTGGTCCGCGAGCGCCGCCGCGAGATCGTCGCCCAGGCCGCGCAGCACCTGGAGCTCGAGGTCGCGGTCGTCACGCCCCGCCGCCCGGTTCGCGGCCACCGCATGCGCCACCGAGCGCAGGTTGTGCGAGGCGACCGCGGGCCGCACGTGCGGCCATCCCTCGAGCAGCCGCCGGGTCAGGGCCTCGAAGTTGCGATCGGACTCCGCCTTCTGCTCGAACACCGGCGGCGTCCAGCCGTGCTGGCGCGCCTCCACCACCTCGTGATCCCAGTAGGCGCCCTTGACCAGCCGCACAACGAGCGGCGTGCGGCGCTCGTTGCCCTGCGCCCACTCGATGACGCGTTCGAGCTGATCCGGCGATTCACGCAGGTAAGCCTGCAGCACCACGCCGGCGGAGGGGCCGTCGCGCAGCCCGGGCTCGTCGAGCAGTTCGAAGACCAGCTCCATCGTGGCCTCGAGCGTGTCGACCGACTCCATGTCGATGTGCAGGTGCGCTCCAAGCTCCTGCGCGCGCTCGAGCAGCGGGCGCATCCGGCGGGCGGCGTCGTCGCGGCCGACCTCCGGCGCCTCGGGGCGGAGCAGCGGGGTGAGGGCGGACACCTTCACTGACAGGTTCACCCGCGGGATCGGACCGAGCGAGTCCGACTCGAGCAGCGGCTGGGCCGGCCACCGGGGCGCCGCCTCGGCGAGCGTCTCGAGCGCGTCGAGGCAGCGCGCCGCGTAGCGGTCGGCCTCGGGCTGGGTGACGGTGGCCTCCCCGAGCAGGTCGAGCGAGACCGCGGCACCGTGCTCCCAGAGGTGGCGGATCGTCCGGAGGGCGGCCCTGGGGGTCTCGCCGACGATGAAGCGGTGCGCCATGCGGCGCACGCCGGCGGCGGCCGCCGCGCCCAGTGCCGTGCGCCCGGCCTTCGTGCCGGACATGCGCATCGCGGCCTCCAGCGGGGGCGGACGTTCGTCGACCTCCTCGAGGTAAGCCGTAAGGTGCCGCGCGAGGTCGTCGAGCCCGTTGCAGGCGGGAGTCACGTCCACGAAGCGGAACAGGGCGGCGCGCAGCTCCTGGTCCTGAGCCGCCAGCTCCATCGCCTTCTGGTCGAGCGCACGCAGCGGGTGCCGGGTACGGCCCGGGAGGGCCGCGTGGATCGAGCGTCCCACCTGCTGCAGGTCAGCCTCCACGCTTGGAAACGTACTCCCGGGGTAGGGAGCGCACCATGGCCGATCTGATTCTTGGTCCGCTGCTGCGCTATGTGGGCGAGACCGACGCCGTGATATGGGTGGAGACGGACGGCCCCTGCGAGGTCGAGGTGCTCGGCGCGCGGGAGCGGACCTTCCGCGTCTGCGGCCACCACTACGCGCTCGTCCACTGCGACGGTCTCGAGCCCGGCACGTGGCACGAGTACGAGGTGCGACTCGACGGCGAGCCGGTCTGGCCAATCGACGACGGATTTCCACCGAGCGCCTTCCGCACGTATCCGAAGGACGGCCCGCTCGAGGTCGTGTTCGGGTCCTGCAGGGTTGCGGCGCCCAACGCGCCGCCGTGGTCACTGCGGAAGGACGAGGACGAACGGGGCCGCGAGGTCGACGCCCTCCACACGCTCGCCGGTCGCATGCGAGACCAGCCGCGCTCGGACTGGCCGGACGTCCTCTTGATGATCGGCGACCAGGTCTACGTGGACGAGCTTTCGCCGAAGACGCGCAAGTTCATCGAGCGGCGTCGAGACGTGACCGAGCCACCGGGCGAGCGGGTGCTCGACTACGACGAGTACCGGGAGCTCTACCGCGAGAGCTGGAGCGAGCCTGCGATCCGCTGGCTCTTCTCCACCGTGTCGACGGCGATGATCTTCGACGACCACGACGTCCACGACGACTGGAACATCTCGCACGCGTGGCTCGACGAGATGCGCCAGCACGAGTGGTGGAACCGGCACATCCTTGGGGCGTTCGCCTCGTACTGGGTCTACCAGCACCTGGGCAATCTCGCGCCGGGGCACCACGAGGAGGACGAGCTGCTCCGGCGAATCAAGGCGGCCGACGACGGCGAGCAAATCCTCGAGGAGTTCGCGCGGACCGCCGACCGGGAGACCGCCGGTACGCGCTGGAGCTACTGCCGCGACCTCGGTCGCACGCGGCTGCTCGTGGTGGACTCGCGCGCGGGGCGGGTGCTCGAGGAGGGCCGCCGGTCCATGCTCGACGAGGACGAGTGGACCTGGGTGGAGGAGCACGTGACCGGGGACTTCGACCACCTGATCGTGGCCACCTCGCTCCCGTGGCTGCTCGGCCCCGGCATGCACTACGTCGAGGCCTGGAGCGAAGCGGTGGCCGGTGGGGCGTGGGGCACTCGCTTCGCCAGGGTGGGAGAGCGCCTGCGCCAGATCGGTGACCTCGAGCACTGGGCCGCATTCCAGGAGTCGTTCGCACGGCTCGCGGAGCTGCTCCGTTCGGTCGCCGCGGGCGAGCGGGGGACCGCGCCGGCCTCGGTCGTCGTCGTGTCGGGGGACGTCCACCACGCTTACCTCTACGAGGTGGCCTTCCGGCGCGGCTCCGGCGTCCATTCGAACGTCTTCCAGG
>Ga0126306_10002738_pt1 | contig 10038 bp, 8 predicted proteins | sample Plot27_FD_92592 | JGI IMG/M metagenome (GOLD analysis project Ga0126306, IMG submission 92592) | Serpentine soil microbial communities from UC McLaughlin Reserve, CA, USA - Plot27 | ecosystem: Environmental > Terrestrial > Soil > Grasslands | place: USA: UC McLaughlin Reserve, Lake County... | reverse complement strand
GGTGACCTCGTCGATGGTGGACGGATCCATGGTCAGCGTGGTAACGCGCGCATGCACTTCGCCTCTCCTCCTGTCGCCTCCGGCGACGCTACTCCACCAAGGGGCCACCCGCAAACACACGGCTGCCGCGGGCTGTCGCTCTCGCGCGAAGGCCCACGGGGCGCGAGGTCAACCCCAGAACTCCTCGCTCATCGGCCGGAAGGTCGTGGTGGCGCGTCTGGAGTTCGCCGGTGTCGCGCGACTCGCTCCGTTTGCCGCCACCTGCGCGGTAGCGCGCCACACCTCGGCCGAGGATCCTCATCCGCGGGTCCATGTCGTGTGGATGAACGTCCACGCCCCGGTGGAGCACTCTCGGAGCTCGTCGCCCGAAGAGTCGCGGGTGTCCGGTTCGGCGCATGCCGCCCGCCTTGCTGTCTGGCATAGGCTCGCGGCGTGGCCGAGATCGCCGTTATCGCATTGGGTGGGACGATCGCCATGACGTCGAGTGGGGCCGGCGGAGTGGCGCCCACCCTCAGCGCGGAGGAGCTCACCGCCGCCGTGCCCGGTCTCGCCGACGTGGCTCGGATACGCACGTCGACGTTCCGCCAACTTCCGGGGGCGCACCTCGGACTGGAGGATGCCACCGCATTGGCACGCGAGGTCCGGCGTGCCGCGGCCACGTCCGATGGCGTGGTTGTGACGCAGGGGACGGACACGATCGAGGAGGTGGCGTTCGTGCTCGACCTCCTCGTCGGATCTCCGCGGCCGGTGGTCGTGACCGGCGCCATGCGCAACCCGCAGGTACCCGGCGCCGACGGCCCCGCCAATCTGCTCGCCGCTGTCCAGACCGCCGCCTCGCCGGTAGCCCGGGACCTGGGGTGCATCGTCGTGCTGAATGACGAGATCCATGCAGCGCGCCTGGTCGTCAAGCGGCACACCGCCCGACCCGACGCATTCGGCTCTCCGCTCGCTGGCCCGCTGGGATACGTCGCCGAGGGAAGACCGCGGGTGCTACTCCGGCCGGTCGCCGCAAAGGCAGATATCTCGGGTGACGTCATCCCCCGAAGCGTTGCCCTGGTGACCGTCGTCCTGGGCGACGATGGCACCGCCGTCCGAGGGGCGGCGGAGGGCAACGAGGGCATCGTCGTGGAGGCGATGGGTGGCGGGCATGTCCCCATCGCGGTGGCCGACGCGATCGGCGCGGTCACACCGACGATGCCGGTGATCTTCGCCTCGCGGACACAGTCAGGGGAGGTGCTGCGCTCCACGTACGGGTTTCCGGGATCCGAGGCCGACCTGCTCGCGCGCGGGGCGCTGAGCGCAGGTTGGCTCAACGCGCGCAAGACCCGGGTTCTGCTCTCGCTACTGCTCGGCGACGAGCGGCCGGCCAAGCTTCCCGTTCGTCTGGCGGCCTACCTCGACGTGGCGGCCGGCGGGTGACCGCGATACGCGAATCGGGGGCTCGCGACACGCTGTGGTCGGCGCCGCCGAGCGACCGTGCGATGTCCACGATCATCCGTCACATCGTGCGGACAACCCAGTGTGATCCCTGCACCGCGCCTCGTCTTCATCATGACCGCTTGGAGGAGCTCACCGGCACGGCCCCAGGCTGGCCATCCTCCGCCGCGGGCTCGCGGGGACGGCGATGCATGTCCTCCCTCCTCGTCGCCGTCCCGACGCCGGTGAGGCGCGGCAGGCCCCGCGACGATGAACCGCGCCCTGCGGTTCCGTGAGCCTGGATCTCGGCCTCCGGGCCGTCGTTGTCGGGGGCTCGCTCGGCGGACTCACCGCCGCGTTGGTCCTGCGTGACCTTGGTGTCGATGTTGACGTCTACGAGCGATCCGGCAAGCCGCTGGAGGGCCTCGGCGCGGGGATCGTCTTGCATCCGGCGACCGTCCGCTACGTCGCCGAGCGCACCGAACACGACGTGACCGAACTGAGCTCCCGCGCCACGCGCCTTCGCTACCTCGAGGGCGACGGGAGTGTTGCGCGGGAAGCGCCTTGCCGCTACCGGTTCACGTCGTACCGCACGCTGTACCGGGCGCTGCTCGACTGCTTCGACCGCCGCCGCTATCACCTGGCCAGTCCGGTCAGGGGCTTCGATTGCGACGGCGACGTGGTGAGTGTGCGCATGGACGACGGACACGTCACGCGATGCGACCTCCTGGTGTGCGCGGACGGGATCCACTCGACTGCCCGCCGCCTGCTCCTCCCCGCGGTCGAGCCTCGGTTCTCGGGCTACGTCGGCTGGCGGGGAACGGTGGCGGAATCCAGCCGCCCCGAGGTCCTGGCGACGCTTCGGGACGCCATCACTTACTTCGTCATGCCGTTCAGCCACATCTTGGCGTACCCCATCCCCACCGCCTCCGGCTCGTCGCCGGATGGCATGGTGCTGACCAACTGGGTGTGGTACCGCAACGTCGCAGCGGGGCCCGATCTCGACGAGCTGCTCACCGACCGCGACGGCAAGACCCACGCGGTGTCGCTACCGCCGGGCCTGGTCCGCGAGCGTCACGTGAAGGCGCTGCAGGAGGACGCGACCGAGGTCTTGCCCCCGCAACTTGCCACGATGGTCCGCCACACCGTGGACCCGTTCGTCCAGGCCGTATTCGACATAGAGGTGCCTCGGATGGCGTTCGGGCGCGTGTGCCTGATCGGCGATGCGGCGTTCGCCCTGCGCCCACACGTGGCGGCGGGAACCGCAAAGGCGGCGGCCGATGCCTGGGCGCTCGGCGAGGCGCTCCGGGCGGCGGGCGGTGACGTGCCGGAGGCGCTCGCGCGGTGGGAGCGCCGCCAGCTTGCGCTCGGACGACGGGCCTTCCGGCGCACGCGCGACGCCGGCGAGCGCTCGCAGTTCCAGAACGCCTGGCCGGTCGGCGCTCCGCTCCCCTTCGGCCTCTACGAGACCGGCGACAGCGAGCTCGCCTGACCGGCAGCATCCTCACGGGATGAGGCGCTCGAGGATCTCGACGTTGCGGGCGCCGTCCTCACCCGTCGCGTACGCAACCGGCTCGCCGAGCGCAGCGCGAGTCACGGCATCGACCTGCGCAGGCCATGGTGCGACTCGCTCGCCTGTGACGTCCTCGGGCTCCCGCTCGCGGCGGTACAGGGTGACGCTGCCCTCGCCCTTGGGCGAGGTGTCGACCGCCACGAGCGCGCCCGCCGTGCCGTTGACCTCCACTCGCGTGCTCTGCGTCCACACGTTGGAGGTCGCCGTCAGGGTCGCCAGCGGCCCGTCCTCGAGGCGCAACGCTGCGGCGACGACGTCGTCGGTCTCGAAACCGAGTTGCGCATCCCACAGCGCCGCGGCTTCGCTCACCTCCCCCAGCAGCATGCGGATGAGGTCCAGATGGTGCGTACCGACGTCGGCCAGGGCCCCCCAGCGGGCGCTCTCGCGGCGCCGTCGCCACTCGGGCGGCGGGCCGGGCCGGTGAATCCCGTAGTAAGTGCGCGCGACGGTGGGCGAGCCGATCGCCCCTTCGCGGATGAGCTCGGCCATGCGCCGGTGCCCGATGACGTAGCGCGCCTGGTAGCCGGTAGCGAGCACGCGGTCGGCGTCACGGGCGGCGCGGACGAGCGTCCAGGCACCCGCGGCGTCGATCGCCAGCGGCTTCTCCATCAGTACGTGCTTGCCGGCGCTCAGGGCCGCGAGGCCCTGGTCGCGGTGCAGGGAGGTCGGCGACGCCACCCACACCGCCTCCAGCCCGGGGGCCGCGAGGAACTCATCGAGACTCGTGGTTGCGATCGGCGCCCCGTGCTTGTCGGCGAGCGCGCGCGCGCGGGCGGCGTCGGTCCCCAGAACGGCCGTCAGCTCGCCCAGCTCCGACCTTCCGATGGCCGGCGCGGCGCCGAACGAGGCCAGGCCCCGCGTGCCCACGAGGCCCCAGCGCATCTACACGCCCACGCCGAGGTAGCGGCGCTTGACCTCGTCGTTGTGCTCCAGGTCGCCCGGATCGCCTCGGAACACGACCTCGCCGTTCTCGAGGACGTACACCAGGTCCGCGAGCTTGATCGCAAGCCCGTAGTTCTGCTCGACGAGCAGCATCGACAGCGACGCTCCCTTGAGCTCCCGCAGGTGTTCCCCGACGCTCTCGATGAGTATCGGCGCGAGGCCCTCTGATGGCTCGTCCATGATCAGCAGCGTGGGACTCGTTGTCAGGGCTCGCGCGATGGCGAGCATCTGCTGCTCGCCACCAGAGAGCTGCTCCGCGCGATGGTTCCGGCGCTCGTTCAGGCGGGGGAACATCTCCCAGATGCGGTCGAGGTCCCATGTCTCGCTACCACCGTTGCCGTTCGAGCGCGCCGCGACGGTGAGGTTCTCGACGACGCTCAGGGATCCGAAGACGTGCCGGCCCTGGGGGATGTATCCCACGCCGGCTCGCGCGACCCGATGGGGAGCCAGCCCCGTGAGCTCTTCCCCGTCGTACTCGATCGAGCCGCTCGAGACATTCGGCGGCGTCAGCGACATGATCGAGCGGCACAGCGTCGTCTTGCCCATGCCGTTTCGGCCGAGGATCGCGACGAGCGAACCGTCGGGCACCTCGAGGTCGATCCCCGCGAGGACCTGCGAGAGACCATACCCGGCGTGGAGCTCGCGGACGCGCAGCATCAGCCCGGCGCTCCCAGGTAGATGGCCTGAACACGCTCGTCGGCCTTGATCTCGTCCGGCGAGCCGGCGGCTACCTCGGAGCCTTCATGCATGCACGTGACGCGATCCGCAAGGCCCAGGGCGAGCTCCATGTCGTGCTCGATGAGCATCACCGTAATGTCCTCCGGGAGCCCGCGGACGAGATCCCGGATCATGCCCCGATCAGCGCCCGCGAGGCCCGCCGCCGGCTCGTCGAGGAGGAGGACCTTGGGCTCCCCTGCCAGGGCGAGCCCAAGGTCGAGCTGACGTTGCTCGCCGTGGCCGAGCGCGGCGGCGGGGACGTTGGCCACCTTGCCCAGCCCAACCCGCTCGAGCGTCTCCCACGCCTTGGCGACCGTCGCCTTGTCGTGCATGGCCGTGCGCAGCATGCGGAACTTGCTGCGCTTCAGTCCCTGCACGGCGAGCATCATGTTCTCGATCACCGGCAGTTGCGGGAACACGTTGGTGATCTGGTACGTGCGCGCAAGCCCGAGTCGGGCGACGCGCTGGGGCGCCATGCGGGTGATGTCGGTGCCGAACAGCTCGATCCGACCAGCCGACACGCGTTCCAAGCGGCTGATGAGCTTGAACAGCGTGGTCTTGCCGGCGCCGTTGGGCCCGATGATCACGTGTCGCTCGCCGCGCCCGACCGCGAGGCTCACGTCCCGCACGGCGTGCAGCCCGCCGTAGCGGCGACTCACGCCCCCCAGCCGCAGGACCGGGCCCGCGTCCGAGCTGCCATTCGAGCGCGGGGTCACTGCTAGGACCCCATGCCCGGCGGACAAGCGCGCGCGAACGCGTCACAGTTCGTCGGCCAGTCGGTGCCCTGGTACTCCCGGCTGTAGACCGGCTGATCCAGGAACGCGTCCGGCTTGTAGTTGAAGAACTGGCTGACGTTCGGATAGGTCTTGACGACCTCGTTCGCGAGCTTGCCGTCGCTGCTGCGGGCGACCTTGCGCATGTACACGTTCGCGACTGTCCCGCCGTGGTCGTCCAGCGCCATCGGCCCGAAGCAGGTGTCCTGCAGCTTCACGCCGTTGAGCGTCTTGAGGAGCTCCTGGGTGTCGCCGATGTCGCCCTTGAGCTGAGTGACCGCCGCACTCAACCATTGCGCAGCGGTGTAGGTCGAGCACGAGTAGTAGCTCGGCAGCTGCCCGTATTCCTTCTTGTAGGCGGCGACGAACTGCTCCGTCCCGGGCGTCGAAGCGCCCTCGGCGTAGTGGCCGAAGGATTCGAGACCGACCGGATCGTCGTTCTTGATCCCGCGGAGCGTCGACTGCTCGAAGGTCGTCTCATTGGTGATCAACGGCACCTTGCCCTTCAGGCCCAGGTCGCTCCAGGCCTTGATGAACTTCGGGGCGTCCGCACCCACCGACTGGACGAACACGCCGTCGACCGACTTCGGGTCGATCTGGGCCAGATACGAGCTGTAATCGGACGTGCCGAGCGGGGAATACAGCTGCTTGACCACCTTGCCGCCGTGGTCCGTGAACGTGTTGGCGAACCCGCCGCAGTTCTCGTAGCCGAAGGCGTAGTCCGTGCACAGCGTGATCGCGCGCTTCCAGCCCTGTTGGGCCGCCCACGCCCCGGCCGGCTGCGTCGGCGTCGAGCTCTGCCAGCCGCCGGCCCGGACGAAGTTGTCGACGCGCTTGCGCTGGCTGAGGTCGTCCGACGAACCCGCGGGGTTCAAGCCGACGACGTCGGGGTTCTCCTTGAGATAGCCCGCCAGCGCGTACGCCTCGTTGGCCAGCAGCGGGCCGACGGTGATTCCCACCTCGTTCTGCTGGACGAGCTTGCGGGCCTTGGTCAACGTGGTGTTGGGATCGCCCGCGGTGTCCTCCTGGGTGGACTCGATCTTTCGGCCGGCGACTGTGCTTCCGTGCAGCTTCCACCACAGCCTCCAGCCGTTGAGCATGTCGGTGCCGGCGGCCGCCACGGTGCCGCTGGTCGGGAACAGCGTGCCGACACGGATGGGGCCCTTGGAGCCTGCGCCACCCTCGTCGCCTCCGCCCGGTCCACCGCAGCCGGCGGCGACGGCAGCGATGGCCGCGACGGTCATGGCGGCCGCCCACCGCAACCGGGCTGTGCCGAGGCACAAGTTCATGCGCATCATCTCCTGGCCCCCTCTCGGTCTGATTCGGTTGGCTCGCTCGTCGTGTGGGAGCGCGCATCTTCCGTCGCGCTGACGCCCCCCCGGAAATCGCTCGGGGCCCGGTCCTCCGCCGCGATCAGACCGACGCCCGACGCGCTGGCCGTGGCCGTCTGCGCTGCAGCCGCCTCGTCCCCGGCGCCGAGCCGGCGCAGCAGCGGCACCCAGACGTGTCGCGTCCATGCTCCGACGATCCCGTCGGGTGCGAACAGGATCACGAGCACGAAGACGATGCCGAGCAGTGTCTGCCAGCGCTCGAAGTAGGAGCTGACCCAGTTCTCGATGATGGTGACCACGGCGGCGCCCACGTAGGCGCCGGTGAGCGTCCCGATGCCTCCCAGGATCAACATCAACAGGCCGGAAGCCGACGCGAGGAAGAACACGTCGCTGGGCCCGATGAAGTTGTTGTACATCGCCAGCAGCACGCCCGCCACGCCGGCGAAGACGCCCGAGATGGTGAACGCGATGAGCTTGTGCAGCGCGACGTTGTAGCCAAGCGGCGCGAGGCGATCCTCGGCCTCCCGGATGCCTTTCAGCGACAGGCCGAACGGGGACCGGACCAGTCGGGCGATGAGCACGGTGCACACCGCCACGGCGGCGAGCACGAAGTAGTAGTACTGCCAGTCCAAGAGGGCGAAGGAAGGCTTCGGAATCCCCGGGATGCCGTTCTCGCCGCCGGTCAGCTCGCCCCAGCGCTGGGCGATGCCCCACACGACCATGCCCTCCGCCAGGGTGATCATCACGAAGTAGGTGCCGCGCGAGCGCACCACCAACGCCCCGAAGAAGACGGAGGCGACTGCGCAGATCAACAGCGCCGCAGCCACCGCCGCTCCCAGCGGCCACCCGCTGTGCGTGGTCAGGATCGCGACGCCGTACCCCGCGACCCCGAGGAGGCCGGCGTGCCCCAAGGTGATCATCCCGCCGTAGCCGGAGATGATGTTGATCGAGAGCGCGAACAGCCCGAAGATCAGTGCCTGGGTGGCGATGTCGATCCAGAACGAGCTCACGCCGTAGGGCAGGGCGAGGGCCAGCACCACGGCGGCGAACAGCATCAGCCATTTGAACCAGGACGTCCGCCCCGCCGACGAGCGACCGGCGGCGGGGGCGCGCACGCGCGAGCTCAGCGCCCTCATCCGGCCCTCCCGAACAGGCCCTGCGGTCGCAGTATCAGCACCAGCGCCATCGGCGCGAAGACGACGAAGTAGGCGAGGTCGGGCACGAGCGACTGTCCGAAGTCGTAGATCAGCCCCACGAGAAGGCTTCCGAGGATCGCGCCGCGAAGGCTTCCGAGGCCGCCGATGACGACGACCACCAGCGAGTAGGTGAGGATCTCCGTGTCGGCGCCCGGGTACAGGCTCAAATAGGCGCCGCCGACCACCCCCGCGAGCCCGGCCAGCAGCGCGCCGAGCGCGAACACGCCGGTGAAGACCGCCTTCACGTTGATGCCCAGCGCCGCCACCATCTCGCGGTCGTCGACGCCGGCGCGGATGATGGCGCCGATACGGGTGTGCTCGAGCAGCGCCCACAGCCCCACCGCCACGATGATTCCGAGGCCCAGCACCACGATCCGGAAGACCGGATAGGTGACTCCGAAGATGGTCGTCCTTCCTTCAACGCCGCTCGGCAGCGACAGCGTGATGGGGTCGCCGCCCCAGACCGCTAGAGCCAAGTCGGCGGCGATGAAGGACAGGCCGACGGTGAGGAGGATCTCCGCCATCGTGTTTCCCCCGACGCGCCGCAGCAGGCCGCGTTCGATGGCAAGCCCGAGGATGGCGATCGCCACGGCGCCACCGAGGAGCGCTAGCCAGTAGCTGCCGGTGGCTCGGATCAGGCTGAGGCCGACGTAGCCGCCGAGGAGGTAGAGCGATCCCTGCGCGAGGTTCACAATGCGCATCAACCCGAAGATCAAGGTGAAGCCGCTTGCCACCAGGAACAACAGCGCCCCGAACGTGAGCCCGTTGAAGAGCTGAAGCCAGAATTCGTGAAGGCTCACCTCGTCCCCCTCAGCTGTACCTGAGCTCCCCGGCACCGTCGCCGAACCAGTCGAACGGAGACCGGTCCAGGTTCACGAGGACGCTTTGAGCGACCGTGTAGTCGTCGAAGGCGGCGACGCCGTTCTCAAACCCGACGCCCGAGTCCTTGAAGCCGCCCCACGGAGACGCAGGATCGATCCGGTGGTGGTCGTTGACCCACACCGTTCCGGCGCGAACCCCGTGGGCGACCAGGTGCGCGCGCTGCACGTCGCGGGTCCACACCGCGGCGCCCAGACCATAGGGCGAGTCGTTGGCGAGGGCGAGCGCCTCGGCCTCGTCCTTGAAGGCCTCGACGGTGATGACCGGGCCGAAGACCTCCTCGCGCATGATCCGCATCTCGCTCGTGACGCCCGTGATCACCGTCGGGCCCATGTAATGACCGCGGTCGTAAGGCTCGCCGGTCAACCTGGCGCCGCCGGCCAGCACGCTCGCCCCGTCCTCGCGAGCCGACTCGACGAGCTGCAGGACGCGCGTGAGCTGGCGCTCGGAGGCCAGCGGGCCCATCTGTGTCGCGTGATCCAGCGGGTCGCCCACCTTTATGCGGTTGGCGCGCTCCGCCAGGGCCGCGACGACGTCGTCGTAGCGACGGCGATGAACGAGAAGCCGCGTTCCGGCGATGCAGCTCTGGCCGCTGGCGACGAAGCCGGCGAACGCCGCCCCGGCCGCCGCGACGTCGGTTGGGACATCATCGAAGACGATCACCGGCGTCTTGCCTCCGAGCTCCGCCTGGACGGGAATGAGCCGCCGGCCGGCCGCCTCGGCGACGCGGCGGCCCGTCTCCGTGCCGCCGGTGAGGTCGACCCGATCGATGCCCTCGTGCCCGGTCAGCGCCGCCCCCGCATCGGCGAATCCCGCGACGACGTTGACGGTGCCCTCCGGGATGCCCGCGTCGACGAGGGCGCGAGCCAGCTCGAGCGGGGCGACGGGCGCCAGCTCCGAGGGCTTGACGACGATGCTGTTCCCGCTCGCCAGCGCGGGGGCCACCTTCTTGATCGTGATCAGGAGGGGATGGTTCCAGGGCGTGATCTGCGCGATGACCCCGAGTGGCAGCCGCCGGACGTAGTTGATGAGCCGCCCGACGGCGGGGACGAGCCGATCCTCGTGGGTCTCGGCGACCGCGGCGAAGAACTCCAGCCACTCCGGCACCCTGCCGACCTGCTGGCGCATCTCGCGCAGCGGTCGGCCCACCGAGCGGGTTTCGATCTCGGCGATTTCGTCGGCGCGCTCCGCGATGAGTGCCGCCGCGCGTC
>Ga0126306_10002736_pt1 | contig 10039 bp, 9 predicted proteins | sample Plot27_FD_92592 | JGI IMG/M metagenome (GOLD analysis project Ga0126306, IMG submission 92592) | Serpentine soil microbial communities from UC McLaughlin Reserve, CA, USA - Plot27 | ecosystem: Environmental > Terrestrial > Soil > Grasslands | place: USA: UC McLaughlin Reserve, Lake County... | reverse complement strand
CACCGTGGAGAGCCGTCCCGCCGCTCGCGCGTGTCCCGTGCTCGATCCACGCCTTGCGACCAAGATAGTTTAAGCCTGAAATAAAACAGGTAATAAAGCGTGCTAGGGACAAACGAGGGCAAAAGGGAACTACATGAAGGTAGCATGCATCGGCGGCGGGCCTGCGGGGCTCTATACGGGCATCTCGATGAAGCTGCGCGATCCGGACCACGAAATCACCGTGGTTGAGCGCAACCCTGCTGGGGTGACGTTCGGCTGGGGCGTGGTGTTCTCGGATGAGACGCTTGAGAATCTGCGCGAGAACGACCCGGTTAGCGCGGAGCAGATCGCCAACAACTTCGCCCACTGGGACGACATCGAGGTGTTCGTCTCGGGGGAGAGCATCGGTCGCTCCGGCGGGCACGGGTTCGTGGGGATAGGACGCAAGAAGCTGCTGGACATCCTGGCCACAAGGGCGACCGACCTCGGGGTAGACGTGCAGTTCGAGCGGGAGGTTGAGGATCTCAGCCGGTTCCGGGATGCGGACCTCATCGTTGCCAGCGATGGGATAAACAGCCGGGTGCGCCAGCTCTACGGGGAAAAGTTTCGGCCGGATGTGGACGTGCGGGCCAATAAGTTCGTCTGGCTCGGCACCCACAAGGTCTTCGACGCCTTCACCTTCGCGTTCGAGGAGACGAGAGCCGGTTGGGTCTGGATCCACGCCTACCGCTTTGACGAAGACACCAGCACCTGCATAGTCGAATGCTCTCCGGAGACCTGGGAGGGCCTGGGCTTCGACGAGCTCGGGCCCGACGAGAGCGTCGCCCTCATGGAGGAGATCTTCGAGCCCTACCTCGACGGCCACTCCCTGATCAACGATCAGCGTCACCTCGACAGGACGCCGTGGCTCAACTTCCAGCGGATCAGCAACGAGCACTGGTTCCACGACAACGTCGTGCTGATGGGGGATGCCGCCCACACCGCGCACTTCTCCATCGGCTCGGGCACGAAGCTGGCTTTGGAGGACGCGATAGGGCTCGCCGAGAAGCTGCACGAGCACGACGATCTGCAGGCCGCGCTAGAGGACTACCAGGAAGAGCGGCGTACCGCGGTGCTCCAGCTTCAGAGCACGGCGCGCAACAGCACCGAGTGGTTCGAGAACATCCCCCGCTACATCAAGCAGGAGCCGATGCAGTTCTATTATGGGCTCCTGACCCGCAGCCAGCGCGTCAGCCACGAGAACCTGCGCCTGCGCGACAAGGATTGGCTCGAGGACATGGAGAGGTGGTTCGCCGGGCACGCCAACGGCGGGGAACCGGTGGAGGAGGCGATCCCGCCGATGTTCACGCCGTTCCGCTTGCGTGACATGGAGCTTATGAACCGGGTAGTGGTCTCGCCGATGGCGATGTACAGCGCCGAGGACGGCACGCCCAACGACTTCCACCTGGTTCACTGGGGCGCCCGCGCCCAGGGCGGGGCCGGCCTGCTCTTCGTCGAGATGACCTGCGTCAGGCCCGAAGGACGCATTACCCCGGGCTGCTGCGGCATGTACAAGCCGGAGCACGAGACGGCGTTCAAGCGCATCGTCGATTTCGTCCATACCCACACCCGCGCCAAGATCGGCCTTCAGCTCGGCCATTCCGGCGGTAAGGGCTCGACCAAGGTCGAGTGGGAGGGCAAGGACGAGCCGCTGGAGATGGACAACTGGGAGTTGCTAGGGCCGTCGGCGATACCGTGGAGCGAGAACAGCCAGGAGCCGCGCGAGATGAGCCACGCCGAGATGGACCAGGTCCTGGCCGCCTTCGTCCGCGCGACTGAGATGGGCCGGCGCGCCGGCTTCGACATGCTCGAGCTGCACTGCGCCCACGGTTACCTGCTCTCCGCCTTTATCACGCCGCTCCTCAACCACCGCACCGACGAGTACGGCGGCTCACTCGAGAACCGGCTTCGCTACCCGCTGAGGGTGTTTCGCGCCATGCGCGAGGTGTGGCCACAGGAGAAGCCGATGTCCGTGCGCATCTCGGCGACCGACTGGATGGGGGACTATAGCGTCGATGCCGACGACGCGGTCGAGATCGCCCGCGCCTTCTGGGAGGCCGGCGCCGACCTGATAGACGTCTCCGCCGGGCAGACCAGCCCCGATGCCAAGCCCGTCTACGGACGCATGTTCCAGACTCCCTTCAGCGACCGCATCCGCAACGAGCTGGACATCGCTACGATGGCGGTAGGCAACATCTACGAGGCCGACCACGTCAACAGCATCATCGCCGCCGGCCGCGCCGATCTGTGTGCCCTGGCCCGTCCGCACCTCTCCGATCCCTACTGGACCTTACACCGGGCCGCCGAGCTTCGTTACGACGACGTGCCCTGGCCCAAGCAGTACCTGGCCGGGAAAGCGCAGCTCGAACGTCTCGCCGAGCGCGCCGACCAGATGGTGCAACAGATCTAGCAGCGGGGAGGCCCCACGATGAGCGATCGGAACGGCGCCTCCCGCCTCGACGGTGGTCGCCACGCCCTTATCACCGGCGGGGGCACCGGCATCGGCGCAGCCATCGCCGCCCGCCTGTCCGAGATGGGCGCCCGGATCACCGTGGTCGGGCGACGCCCCGAGCCGCTCGAAGAGGTCGCTGACGGCCTGGACGGGGCCCAACCGGTGCCGTTCGATGTCACCGACGAGGCCGCGGTGGAGGAGGGACTTAAGACCGCGACCGAGCGATTCGGACCCGTCGACGTCCTTATCAACAATGCCGGTGCGGCGGACTCGTCGCCCTTTACGCGTACGACTCCGGACGCTTGGCGCGCCATGTTGGACGTGAACCTGACCGGGGCGTTCCTGATGAGTCGCGCGGTGTTGCCGGGGATGGTCGAGCGCGGCTGGGGCCGCATCGTCTCCATCGCCAGTACCGCCGGCCTCAAGGGCTACGCTTACGTGGCAGCCTACTGCGCCGCCAAGCATGGCGTGATCGGGATGACCCGCTCGCTCGCGCTCGAGGTCGCGCAGAAGGGCGTGACGGTCAACGCGGTCTGCCCCGGCTACACCGAGACAGAGCTCCTGAGCGAGAGCGTCGAAAACATCGTCGACAAGACCGGCGTCAGCGAAGACGAGGCGCGGGCCCAGCTGCTAGAGAGCAACCCTCAGGGCCGTTTCGTCTCGCCCGAAGAGGTGGCGGAGGCCGCAACCTGGCTGATGAGCTCGAACGCGGGCGCGATCACCGGCCAGGCTATAGTCGTCGCCGGCGGCGAGGTGATGTAGCGGTGAGGGGAGCCATCAGCGGCGGCCCGAGCGCCGGACCGGAGAACGACACGCGAGCAACCAAAGAACCCTTGAGGCTCTGGTTGCGCGCGCTCTCGTTTGCCAGCATGGTCGAGCGGCGGGTACGTTCCCGCCTGCACGTCGACTTCGACGTTACCCTTCCACGTTTCGACGTCATGGCCGCGCTCTACGACGCGCCGGCAGGCCTGAGTATGGGTGAGGTCTCCCGCCGGCTGATGGTCTCCAACGGCAACGTAACCGGTATCGTCGAGCGACTGGATCGTGATGGGCTGGTTTGGCGTCGGACCAACCCCGAAGATCGGCGCAGCCAGCTGGTCCGGCTGACCGACTCCGGCCGCACAACCTTCGAGGGGATGGCCGAGGCTCACGAGGGCTGGATCTCGGCGATGCTGTCGGGCTTGAGCGAGGAGGAGGTCGAGCAATTGAAGTACCTGCTCGGCAAGGCCAAGCAGTCTGTTGTGAACAGCGACGGGAAGGAGGAGTACCGGTGAACACCGTAGAGATGGCGAGTCATACTCCGGAGCACTTCGAGTGGAGCGCCTCTGGTGGCGTCGCCACGGTCACGCTAAACGGGTCGGAGCGCAAGAATCCGCTAACCTTCGACTCCTACGCCGAGCTGAGGGACACTTTCCGCGGCCTCGCCTACGCCGAGGACGTCAAGGCGGTGGTGATCACCGGCTCCGGGGGCAACTTCAGCTCCGGCGGCGACGTGCAAGACATCATCGGCCCGCTCACGGAGATGGACATGAGAGGCCTCTTGCGCTTTACTCGCATGACCGGCGACCTGATAAAGGCGATGCGCACCTGCCCGCAGCCGGTGGTCGCGGCGGTGGACGGCGTGTGCGCCGGCGCGGGGGCGGCCATTGCTATGGCCTCCGACCTTCGCCTCGGCACACCCGAGGCCAAGGTCGCCTTCCTCTTTACCCGCGTCGGGCTGGCCGGTTGCGATATGGGTGCCTGCGCCATGCTACCGCGCATAATCGGGCAGGGTCGAGCCTCCGAACTGTTGTTTACCGGGCGCTCGATGCCGGCGGACGAAGCCGAACGCTGGGGCTTCTTCAACCGCCTCGTCGAGCAGGACGTCCTGCTCGACGAGGCTACGGAGCTCGCCAACGCCCTCGCGGGAGGACCCAACTTTGCCCACGGCATGACCAAGACCATGCTCAACCAGGAGTGGAATATGGGGCTCGACGCCGCTATCGAGTCAGAAGCACAGGCGCAGGCGATCTGTATGCAGACGCGCGATTTCGAGCGTGCCTACCGCGCCTTTATGGAGAAGCGACAACCAGATTTCGAGGGCGACTGATGGCCGACAAGAGCTTTCTCGGCTGGCCGTTCTTCGACGTCGAGCACCGCACGCTTGCGAGCGCCCTGGACGCGTGGGCGGCGGAGCATGTTGCCACGATACCCGAGGCTGGCGAGGGGACCGTGGACGAGGCGTGTGGCGAGCTGGTCGAACGTCTCGCCGGCGCCGGCTGGCTCGATTATGCCGTGCCAGACGAGGCGGGTGGTCGACACGAGACCCTCGACGTGCGCTCGCTGTGCCTGCTGCGCGAGACCCTGGCTCGCTATCACGGGCTCGCCGACTTCGCCTTCGCCATGCAGGGGTTGGGAAGCGGCCCAATCTCGCTCTTCGGGTCTGAGGAGCAGAAGAGCAAGTACCTGCCCGGGGTGCGCCGGGGCGAAAAGATAGCCGCCTTCGCGCTCTCCGAGCCGGAGGCCGGCTCCGACGTCGCCTCCATATCCACCACCGCGGTAGGGGACGGCGAACACTACACCATAGACGGTACGAAGACCTGGATCTCCAACGGTGGCCTGGCGGACTTCTACACCGTCTTCGCGCGAACCGGTGAGGAGCCGGGAGCCAAGGGCCTGAGCGCCTTTATTGTGGATGCCGAGACGCCCGGCCTCAGGGTGCTGGAACGCATCCCCACGATCGCGCCGCACCCCTTGGCGACGCTCGAGTTCGACAACTGCCGGGTGCCGGAGAGCCACCTCCTTGGCGAGCCCGGCCAGGGCTTCAAGATAGCCATGGCGACGCTGGACGTGTTCCGATCGACGGTGGGAGCGGCCGCTTTGGGGTTCGCCCGCCGGGCGCTCGACGAGGCGTTGGAGCGCGCCTCTAAGCGTCACCTGTTCGGCGCGCCGATGAGCGAGCTGCAGATGGTACAGGGCAAGCTCGCCGACATGGCCCTGGGGATAGACGCGAGCGCGCTGCTCGTCTACCGTGCGGCCTGGACCAGGGATCGCGCCGCCGATCGGGTTAGTCGCGAGGCGGCGATGGCCAAGCTGCACGCTACCGAAACCGCGCAGAGGGTCATAGACGATGCGGTACAGATCTTTGGGGGCCTTGGCGTGGTCTCCGGGCATCCGGTTGAGCGGCTCTACCGCGAGATTCGGGCTCTAAGGATCTACGAGGGGGCCTCAGAGGTGCAGAAGCTCATCATCGCCCGCCAGGCCCTGGATGCGCACGCGGAAGACGGCACGAAGACAACGGGCGGCGTCACCACCGTCCGGGAGGCTTGAGAAGGGGGGAAAGAAAACCCAAGGGGAAAGGGGAGTAATGTTAAATTACAGCGGGTACGTTGACACCTTCGCCAACGACAACCTACCGCCGCGCGAGGAGTGGCCGGAGCTGGTCTTCGACCTGCCGGAGTTGCGGTATCCCGAGCGCCTGAACGCCGCAAAGGTGCTGCTCGACGACATGGCCGAAGGCGAGGCGGGCGACAGGCCCTGTGTCCGTACCGGAAGCGGGGTGTGGAGCTACCGGGATCTCTTGGAGAGGGCCAACCGCATCGCGCGGGTGTTGACCGAGGACATGGGGTTGGTGCCGGGCAACCGGGTGCTCTTGCGCGCCCCCAACACGCCGATGCTGATCGCGAGCTGGTTCGGCGTGCTCAAGGCTGGCGGCGTCGCAGTCGCGACTATGCCGCTGCTCCGCGCCGGCGAACTCGCCGTTATCATCGAAAAGGCCCAGATTAGCCACGCGCTGACCGACGCCCGGCTGATCGAGGAACTCGAGACCGCCCGGGAGGAGGCGCCGATCCTCTCCGAGGTCATGACCTTCGGAGAGGAGGGTGAGCTTGAGGGGCGGATGGAGACGAAGCCACCCGAATTCGAGACGGTCGAGACCGCGTCCGAGGACGTGGCGCTCATCGCTCCCACCTCGGGCACAACCGGCGAACCCAAGGGCTGCATGCACTTCCATCGCGACATTCTCGCCGTGTGCGATACGTTCGCGCGGCACCTGCTAGATCCGCAACCCGACGAGATCTTTACCTGTACGGCGCCGATCGCCTTCACCTTCGGCCTGGGCGGGCTGGTCCTGTTCCCGATGCGCTTCGGTGCCTCTACCGTGCCCATCGAAGAGCCGGGGCCGGAGGCGCTACTGAAGGTAATAGAGAAGCACCAGACGACCACGGTGTTTACCGCGCCTACCGCCTACCGCGCGTTGCTGAGTAGCGTGGGCGAGGTCGACCTTTCCTCGCTCAGCAAGTGCGTGTCAGCCGGCGAGAACCTGCCGGCCGCGACGTCCGACGCCTGGTTCGAGCACACCGGGTTCCGGATCATAGACGGCATCGGTTCCACCGAGATGCTGTACATCTTTATCTCGGCCGTCGACGACGAAATCCGCCCCGGCTCGACCGGCAAGCCGGTACCGGGTTACCGGGCGATCGTCGCCGACGACGACATGAGACCGCTGCCGGCCGGCGAGATCGGCCGGCTGGCCGTGAAGGGACCGACCGGATGTCGCTACCTCGCGGATCCACGGCAGACCGAGTACGTCGTCGATGACTGGAACGTCACCGGCGACTCTTACAAGGTGGACGAGGACGGGTACTTCTGGTTCCAGGCTCGTACCGACGACATGATCGTCTCCGCTGGCTACAACATCTCCGGGCCCGAGGTCGAGGCGGCGCTGTTGGAGCACGACGCCGTAATCGAGTGCGCCGTGGTCGCCTCACCTGATGAGGAGCGCGGCAACATAGCCAAGGCGTTCGTCGTTCCCGGCGAGGGTACAGAGGGGGGCGAGAAGCTCATAGAGGAGCTGCAGGACTTCGTGAAGGGACGCATCGCCCCCTACAAATACCCACGCGCGATCGAGTTTACCGACGAGCTGCCTAAGACGCAGACCGGCAAGGTGCAGCGCTTCAGGTTGCGCGAGAGAGAGCTAGAGCGGGCCGAGGCGCAGGGGGGCCCGTCTTGAGGCTCCTCGGGAACAAGAGGCCGACGAGGGGTCGCCGTGGACCGGTTTGAGGAGGAAGTCCTCGTGAGGTGGGCACACACGGACCCGGCCGGGATCGTATTCTACCCGCGCTACTTCGAGATGATCAATGCGCTGGTCGAGGACTGGTTCGCCGGGCCGCTCAGCTGCGACTTCGAGACGCTGCACGGCGAGCTCGGGACCGGTGTGCCGACGGTGAGCATCGAGTGCGAGTTCGCGCGGCCGAGCCGTCTCGGCGACCGCCTGGCCTTCGAGCTCGTTGTCGAGCGGATGGGGGAGGGCAGCTTTACCCTGAAGGTAGCCGCGAACGACCGCAACGGCGAGCGACGTGTGAAGGCCCGGTTGGTACTGGTGTGCATCGACCTGGAGACCGGCCGTGCTCGGCCGATACCGGAAGAGGTCCGCTCCCGGATGGCCGAGTTTGAACCACGCCGGGCGGGGTAACGCCGAGACGTCCCGCTCTTTGCGCCTGAATTTGGAGGGAGAGAAGTGCAGATACTGCAGCCACCGGGTTGGGCAGAGCCGAAGGGATACGCTAACGGCATTCTCGCGCGGGGGGAGCTGGTGTTCGTCGCCGGGCAGGTCGGTTGGGACGAGACCGGGACCTTCTGGGCGCAGGATTTCGTCGGCCAGGTGCGCCAGTGCCTACAGAACACCCTAGCGGTGTTGTCAGAGGCCGGCGCAGGCCCCGAGCACGTCGCGCGCATGACCTGGTACATCACCGACCGAGAGGAGTACCTTTCCAACCTGGAGGGCATGGGCCTGGCCTACCGCGAGCTGATGGGAAGGCACTTCCCGGCCATGACCATGGTGGAGGTGGCGGCGCTCATCGAGTCCGAGGCCATGGTCGAGGTCGAGACGACCGCCGTGGTTCCTATTAATGTGTCCTAAAAGTCGCTTTCACGTCGCGTTTATTAACGCTCGCAGGCGTTGCACCACACTGGGCTTCAAGATGTTTCTTCACTGAGGCAAACCGTCCTGCTCGTAAAACCTTCGGGTTCACCCTGATCCTACGTGAGGGCACGGCTCCGACGACAGCGTTTGGAGTGCTGGGCTTCTTTTTACCCCAGTTACCCCCGGTGAGATCAAATATGAGCGCCGTACCTGAGGGTCCTAGGGTACAACGGTTGCTGAGCGGGCCCGGTGCAAAGGGCAGGTAGGAGGACGCCACGAAACCTTAGTTCGATTTAGGCGTTGGGCCCCGAAGAAGGCGCCACGAGGACACGATGGATGGCTGCTCTGGTAAAGGTTCTCTCATGACCACGAGCCAAGGCCCGTTGTGTCCTCTAAGAGCTCTCTGGCTTCGCCGGCGAAAAGGTGTGGCACCAAGACGTCCCTAGGACCGGCAGAGAGGAAATCTGGTACGTCGAAGCCGCCACCCCTCCGCACTAGCGCCGGAATGCCGGCCTCATCTAGCAGCCCCTTCATCACGAGGGCCAGGGTCTCGTTTGGGGCGGCCGCGACTTTAACCCACTCTTCCACAGCGTCTTCTCCGAGCAGAAGCGTACTGCGCGTCTACGCATATGTCTGGAGTGTACCCAAGTTCCAGAAAACTCGGTGAGTAGAGGCAACCCGCTCCTCGCTTGAGAGCACAGAGGTGTTTATCGATCTATATGGTGCCTATGATACTGTTATCAGCTCTTATAATGCCTAATAAAAGCATAGGGCGTTGTAAGGCTTGATACGCCTTATAGTGCCTAGTTAGGGTCAGTAAGTGCTCGCGAGCTTTCTTCGGCTGCCCTTCTCTTTGTGGCAGCCGCCATTTCCGCGTAGAGGATGTTTGGTTTGAACCAGTCGAGAACCTAGTGCCTAAGCACCATACTACGTCCCTGTTTGGTGACGGAGGTTCGGCGAAGTCCATACTTGCCCTCAGCGTCGCCACAGCCGTAGCGGGAGGAGTTACCAAGTGGCTAGGCCGTGAGGTGCGTAACTCCCCCGTCCTTTACGCCGATTTTGAGCTCGACACAGACGAGCAACACCGGCGGGCGTACCAGGTCGCCCGCGGTATCTGCCTAGACAAGCCACCGCACGACCTACTCTACGTATCGGGCCTCGGCCTACCCGCGGGAGAGGTTCTCAAGGGATGCCGCGACGTGTGTGCCACCGAGGGCATAGGTCTCCTAATCATCGACTCTTTGGGTATCACTTTGCAAGGCGACGCCGAATCCGCCAGAGGCGTTATAAAGTTCCACCACGATTACCTCGACCCCTTCCGGGAGGCGGGCGTCACGCTGCTCGTCATCGATCACCAGGGCAAGACCCAGGCGGGCGAGCGCTACCAGAACAAACGCAGTTTCGGCTCCGTCTACAAGGAGAACCTCGCCCGCAGCGTCATCCAAGTTGAGCCCGGAGACCGGGGCGCAGGACTCCTGATGCTGAAACTGCGCCAGACCAAGAACAACTTCGGCCCGAAGTCCCAGCCCTTCGGCGCACGGCTAGCGTTCACCGAGGAGAAGATAACCGTGGATGCGCACGAGTTCGATGCCACCGACCTCGCCGAGGAGGGCACCCTGAACGCCGGAGACCGTGTGAGGCTGGCCCTCAAGGACGGTGCTGCCTTT
>Ga0126306_10002735_pt1 | contig 10040 bp, 11 predicted proteins | sample Plot27_FD_92592 | JGI IMG/M metagenome (GOLD analysis project Ga0126306, IMG submission 92592) | Serpentine soil microbial communities from UC McLaughlin Reserve, CA, USA - Plot27 | ecosystem: Environmental > Terrestrial > Soil > Grasslands | place: USA: UC McLaughlin Reserve, Lake County... | reverse complement strand
TACGGCGATGGGTGCCGCTGTCGGATAAGGGGTTCTGGTAGAAGTAGCTTTGACCGTCGAGCGAGAGGCCCGGTAAAGCGGCGTTGTAGAGGGTGTGTTCCAGTAGGTCCGCGTAGCGGGCGTCGCCGTCTATGGTCAGCATGCGCCAGTTCCACATCACGCTTCCTATGGCGGCACAGGTCTCGGTGTAGGCCCGGGAGTTTGGCAACTCGTAGTCCTCGCCGAACGCCTCATCTTCGTAACGGGAGCCGATGCCGCCGCTCACGTACATCCGACGCGTCGTCATGTTGTGCCACAGGCGCTCTAGCGCTTCGAGGAGCGTAGGATCGCCGGTCTCCGCGTAGAGGTCTGCCGCCCCCGCGTTCAGGTAGACGGCGCGTACCACGTGGCCCACCATCTCGTCCATCTCCCTGAGCGGCTTGTGGTCTTGGTGATACTCCCTGCCGCCGGGGAGACCGTGGATTCCGTGGTACGTCCTGCCGCCGAGAAGGCCGTGCCCACGTACGTCGAGGAAAAACTTCGCCTGATCTAGGTACTTACGGTCCCCCGTGTCGCGGTAGAGCTCCACGAGAGCCATCTCGATCTCCTCATGGCCGTCTGTGCCGAGGCGCTTGCCTTCTTCCTCGGGGCCGAAAGTGTCGCAGATGTGGTCCGCAAATCTGCATGCCACGGTCAGTAGACGTTCACTACCAGTGGCGCGGTGATGGGCGACTGCCGCCTGGATCAGGTGCCCCGCACAGTACAACTCGTGCTTGTGCGTAAGGTCTGTCCAGCGCTCGGACGCCTTCTCGAACGAGAAGTACGTGTTGAGGTAACCATCCGGCCGCTGGGCGTCCTCGATCTCCCCGATGGCGACATTCACCATCCGCTCGAGGTTCGGGTCGGGGTCGGACGCTAGCGTCCAAGCAGCCGCCTCGAGCCACTTGTAGACATCGGAGTCGTTGAAGTAGATGCCACTGAAGGGTGCGTCTATCTTGCCGGCGACTCGACGGAAATTATCCAAGCGCCCCGTCTGCTCCAGGCGATCGTACTGCGAGGGCAGGGTGGCCTCGCGGTTGACGCGCCTCCTAGATTCAAGAAAGCCGTCCAAGAGGCGCACGACGCTCAGCGGCAGGGGCCGCAAGCGCGAGTATCGACTCTTGGAAGTGTCAACCACTACAGGCAAGCACTGGGTCGAGTCGAGCACGGTCTTCATACCTCCTCCAGTTACGCGTATATGATGTTACGCCCCTTGCTTGCAATCAACGCGACGATCGCGTAGAAAAAGGGGACGATTCCGACTTCGAGTGGATAGCAAGGCACAGATGCTGGAGTTGAATCCAAGGTTGCCCGTCCGGGCGCACAACGGGGGGTTATTCATCTCGCGGGGGCAGGGAACCCATCCTGACCGCGTGATTGGCTCGTGGGAGTTGATCTTCGTCCGCGATGGCGTGTTGATGGTCGAGGAAGAGGAGGAGCGATTCGAGGTGGAAGCCGGCGAGTCGCTCCTTCTCTGGCCGGGACGCCGCCATCGGGGGACGGGAGAGTACCCGCCGGGTCTTTCTTTCTACTGGATTCACTTCGCCGTCCGAGACGGGGAAGGCGGCTTCCCCAATCCTTCGATCACCGTGCCCCAGCACACGAGCGTCGCTCGTCCTAACCATCTCACCGAACTCTTCAGGCGGTTCCTCGACGACCAGGAAGCGGAACGTTCGCAGCCTGTGTCGGCCAGTCTGCTACTGATGCTCATGCTCTGTGAGGTTTCCGACTCGCGGCCCGTAGAAAAAGTGGTTAAGGGAAACGCTGCCGTCCTAGCCCAGCGCGCCGAGGCGCATATCCGCACGCACTTCCACGCGCCGATAAGCACCTCTGTGTTGGCGAACGAACTGGGGTGCAACCCGGATTATCTGGGACGCGTGTTCCGTAGGGTTTACGGGCAAACCCCCACCGAGTTCATGCACAGGCGCCGGGTGCGTCACGCTCGCAGGATGCTGATCGAGAGCGACCACAACGTTGAGGAGATCAGCCGCGCCTGCGGCTTCAAGGACGTCGGGTATTTTCGCCGGCTCTTCAAGCGCCACGAGGGCATGACGCCGCTAGCCTTCCGCCGTCTGTACGCACAGATGCACGTCAACACCGAATGATGGCGAGAAAGGTTCCATACACGGGTCAGTTCGCCGTCTTCGCCGTCTCGGATCTGCCCGAAAACCGGTAGATTAACACAAGATCGTCATCATTAGTGCTCGAAACGCGGATTCGGCTAAGAAAAGGCCGAATCCGCGCGGCGCCGTCTCATACGATGGGCTCCAGGATAAGGGATGCGCGGTGCCTCCCGGACACACACCACCTCTACTGGTGAACATGAGGCCGTAACCAGATCCTAGTCTCTTTCTTTGCCTCGCGTTTTAGCTGCAACTGTGCGACTTTTAGAAGTGGAGCCGAGGAGAATCGAACCGCTGACCTGCTAATTACGAGTGATAATTAGAGCGTTGCAGGGGTTTGCACGGGCTTGCGAATCCCCCATATCTAAGCCGCTTTCTGTTCCCCGGCTTGCCGCGTGTTGCACGGCATTGCGTTCCCGGTGGTGTCAGAGTGGTGTCAATATGCCTCTCGTATCCGCGTAACACTGTGGTCTACGTCTAATTCTTTTCAGGGCAAATCGGCCAAGCTTTGCCCCATGCCATTGACCGGTGAACCTCCGCCCGCCGTCCCTTGAGCATCCACCTTTTGAATAGCTGTCGGGCACAGCGTACCGGGTCGGCTCAGGAAACACATTAACCAAAAGACTGATCGCGGTAGGTACCAACGGAAGAGACTTGTCCATCCTAAAGCTTCCGCAAACCTCCGGCGATGTCTCGCAATCTCCCCGTAGCATGAAGGAGGTCCGCTCGTAGCGGACCCTCCCAGATACGAACTAACTGCGGCAACTACTCGTAGCGCAGTGCCTCCGCCGGGTAGACCTTCGACGCCTGCAGGGCGGGCAGGAACGTGGTCAGGAGAGAGGCCGCGTAGGCGATGATCGCCCGTTGGGGTGCTGATCGGGCTGGCCATCGCCCAAAACGTCTCATCCCGCGCCCGCCCCACACTGTAGAGGGCGAAGTAGGCTCGGTCGATTCCGCCCAACAGAAAGGGCGGCGGGAGAAGAAGGCCGGAGTGCGACCTTAGTGCTCCTCCAGGGGATACCCGACCTCCCGCAGCCAACGCAACAGCAGCGACTCGACGAGAAGGCTGTAGTTCGTGCCCTCATCGCTCACGACCGCAGGGTCCGCCAGCGCCTGCTCGACGCGCCGCCTGACGTCCCTCCGGATTCGCGCGCCCGCCATCATGCGCTGGGGGTCGTTGCGCAGCGCCTTTGGGTTCTTGGGCCGGTTGCGCCTACGTCGCGGCTTAACTCCCGGCACCCCGCCCAGAAGGTCGGCAGCTCCCGCCACGGTGCCCCCAGGAGTAGGCGACGGTGTCTCCTCCCGGCGAACCTCCTCGGCCCTGAGGTCTTCCTCCTCGGAGAGCCACCCGAAACGGTTGCGGGACGCCTTGTCGGTCACCAGGATTCCTCCAGAATGCTCCCCTGCCTTGCCCAGGGGAGGAATGGAGCCACACTACAGTTAGGCATTGGGAAAACCTCCCTGGTTGGGCATACTTTCAACATGGTGGTGAGGTGAGGCTGACGGTTTTGGTCAAGTTGCTTCCTTCGAAGCCTCAATCGGAGGCCCTGAAACAGACGCTTCGCCGGGTGAACTCCGCCTGCGACTACGTCTCCGGGGTGGCGTGGGAGACTCGCACCTTCGGCAATTACGCGCTTCAGAAGAAGACCTACCAGGAGGTGAAGGAGGGGTTCTCCTTGACGGCTCAGGTCGTCGTGAGACTGCTGGCGAAGGTCGCGGACGCCTTCACCCTCGACAAGCGAACGCGGCGAACCTTTCGCCCGCTCGGGGCCATCGCTTACGACGACCGCATCCTCCGCTGGTACGACTCGGAGGTCTCGATCTGGACCGTGGCCGGGCGCGAGCGCGTGCCGTTCGTCTGCGGCGCGCGCGCCCGTGATTTGCTCGACTCGCGGCGCGGTGAGTCCGATCTCGTCTACCGAGGCGGCAAGTTTTACCTGTTTGCTACCGTGGAAATCGAAGAACCGCCACCAAGAGTGCCGGAAGATTGGCTTGGAGTTGACCTGGGCGTGACCAACGTCGCCACCGACTCCGACGGCAAAACATACACCTCGGAGCGAACGGAGAAGTCTCGCACGAGGTACGAGCGCATCCGCTCCAAACTCCAGTCGGCAGGCACCAAGTCCGCAAAACGGCACCTCAAGAAGCTCTCGAAACGGGAACGCCGCCACAAGCGCGACGTAAACCACTGCCTGTCGAAGGGGATCGTAAGCAAAGCGAAAGAGTCCGACCGGGGCATAGCCCTCGAAGACCTTAAAGGCATCCGGGAACGAACCGGCAAACGGCTCAGAAGGTCGCAACGTTCGAGGCACAGCAAGTGGGCGTTTTCCGAGCTCCGGCTTTTTATCGAGTACAAGGCCCGGCTTGCCGGAGTGCCGGTCGTGTACGCTGACCCAGCCTACACTTCGCAGACCTGCTCTGAGTGCGGGCACAAGGAGAGAGCGAACCGCAAAAGCAGAGACGACTTCCGTTGCAAGTCGTGCGGGCACGCGGCTCCCGCAGACGTGAACGCCGCCCGGAACATTAGCGCTGCCGTCATGCAGCGTATCGTCTCGGAGAAAGAGGACGTTACTCACGCGTCCTCCAGTCTCTCCAGGGACAAGCCTGCGGCTGTAGCCGTAGGTTCATGACGCCTCTCCCCCACTCCGCACCATCCGCAGGTCCGGAGTCCTCAGTTCCCTGACCCACTCGACGAGTTCCTCACTCACCCGCACGTAGTCTTCCCATCCCCTCTGCGCGCGCCTCTCCGGCAGGTCCCGCACCAGCACCCCTTCGTCGGCTGCCGCCTCGAACGCCTCCAGCCGCCGGACCTCACCCCCGAACAGGGGTATACCGAGCTCCTCCAGCTGCGCCCTCGCCTGCGGTCCCCTGCGGTACGGCCACGGCGGCACGGCCGTCAGCAGCACCCTGTAGCGATCCTCGCGTCCCAACCGCCGCAGATCCCGCCGCGTCTGCAGAAGCGTGTCCAGCGCAAGCCCGGAGGGCATGATCGGTATGACCATGACCTCCGCGAGCCGCATGGCGTCCTCTATCTCCTCCGCCGACGGGCTGCCCCGCATGTCAACTATGAGATGCCTAGCCTCCCGTGCCATCGCCGGGTCCGCGTCCACCTCGTCCTCGCCCGCCACCCGGAACGGCAGACGCCCGCGCTTCGCCCACCGGAGCGCGTTCCGGCTCGGATCCGTGTCCACCACCAGCACGTCGTCCCCACCCTCGGAGACCTCCGCCAAGTAGCCGCCCAGATGAATGGCGGTGGTGCTCTTCCCCACCCCGCCCTTCCTGCTCAACACCACTATCCGCATGAATCCCCCCAGAATGCCGGCTCGAAAACGCCCACATCATACAGATTCTTAACCGGTTATACAATTAACCAGATAATTAAACGGTTTACCGTTCTACCAGTTAAAGTCATGCACGGTGTTTAGGAGAGTGCGTCTCGGGCGTGCGGGCCAGATCACGGAGACTCACCGCTGGACCGGCATTCGCCCGCCCCACCGATGGACGGTCGTGAGCCCGGGGAGCGTCGGGCCGCCCCCCGGGCTATCAGAGAGCCCCTTCGGCGTGTCTCTGGACCACACAGGCGGCTCTCGCGGCAAATTGGGTGGTCGTTCCCGAGCTACTGCAGCGCCCAGTCGCGCGTCGCGTACGCAACTCATCCGCAAACCTCCTCATCCACCGCCGCGCCGGCTTGCACTACACGATCCCACATCCCCTCCCCCCTTTCCCTCCGCCGTATCTGGTATACCGATCAACCGGACTCTTATATGGTTAACCGGTAAACCAACGCGCGAATGCGAACCGGACCAACTCGTCCGCTCCGGCGGTATGTCTTGAGCTCGGGCCCGTCGGCTTGGGGCCCGGTGTCGAGGTTGTGTTCACGCTGTGTGATGTATATGATGTATACATGCTCAGGAAGCAGCTGTACATAAGCGACGAGCACGAGCGGGCGCTGAAGGCGAGGGCCAGAGAGCTCGGGGTCTCCGAGGCCGAGCTGGTGCGTCGGCTGCTGGACGGTTTGGTGCTGCAGGAGGAACGGGCGAGGGGTGGGCTTGCCGGGTCGGGCGCCGTGGAGGCCCTGGAAGACTTCCTGGAGGAGGCCGACCGGATGGCCGAGTCCCACAGCTTTCCCGAAGGATACCGCTTCGATCGGGAGGAGCTCTACGAGGACCGCGCGTGAGGTCTTAGGTAGAGTATGGCTTCCCGTTACGTCCTCGACACGAACCTTCTGGTCTACGCCGTGGACCGCAGGGAGCCGCTCAAGCGAGATAGGGCTCGGGAGGTGCTCAGACGGGTAGGCGGCTCCGGTAGTGGGGCTTTGCCGGCGCAAGCGCTCGCCGAGTTCACCAACGCCTGCCTGAGGAAGCTTGAGCCCCGGCCGGATCCCGAGGCGATACGGCGCGAGGTCGAACGCCTCTTGCTGGCCTTCCCGGTGGTCCCTCTCACCGGCCCGGTGGTGCTCGAGGCCCTGCGGGGCGTCCGAGAGCACCTGCTCTCCTACTACGACGCCCAGGTTTGGGCCGTCGCCCGCCTGGGGCAGGTGGGCGTGGTCTTGAGCGAGGACTTTAACCCAGGAGCCGTGCTCGACGGGGTGTCGTTCGCCAACCCACTGGACCCCGCGTTCGAACTCGCCGCGTTGGAGTAGGTCGTGGATGATGCATAGCCCAGCCTGGAGATGGCGCCCAGGCGTGCTGCGCAGCGATTGATGGAGGACATGGGGCTTTCCCCATCCTCGCACCATAGGAGGCCTCGTCGGCTGCCGTTGCCGCCTGTCCTGTCGTTCGATGAGGGACGTTTGACGGATGTACGGGCTTAACCACATAATACTTGCCTGCATTAGAAAGGGAGCTGGCGAGGCGTAGTCGCCGTCTTACCTTATGCTCTAGGGCGACATACCCCGGTCTCAACCTCCACCGGAACTACAAGTTGTTGTGCTACGCGCAGGCGGCTGGCGCAATAAGTTGTGGAAAAACGTCCGAAATCTGTGGATAAGATGTTGATAGTAGGGTGTGGCCACGGTGTTGAGCCGCTGGTCCGATGACGATGGCTGGGCTCCGGGGGTCGGATAGGGGTAGGATCGTCGTATGGATCCTGAACGGACGGAGGCGCAAGCCGAGGCGCTACTGGCGACGCGGCGCATCCTGGCGAGGCTGAAGCTGGAGCTGCTCGAAAGCGGCGAGGATCTCGCGAGCGAGCTTACTGAAGAGGATCGGGTGCTGCTCGCGCACGACACGCGGTGGCGCGCCGAAGATGACCTGCGGGTCTTCGCCGAGTGGCACGGCGCTTTAGGCACGGACCCGGAGGTGGCGCTGCGGGAGATGGGGGAGAGGCTTCGCAAGGGATGAAGAGACTCTGACGCTCGCTGATCCCTCGAAGCGGGAGGCCGAAGCCTTGGGTCGGTTAGAATTGGGGTATGGAACCTATGGGACCGAATGCTCCCGGGGCGCTACGCCGTCTGGCAACCCTGGTGCGAGCCATTTGCCCTCCGACTTGGCCACGCTGCTGCGCCGGCTGGACGCCGATCTCGCTGCGCTCTACGGCGGGCGGCACGGGGGCCTAATCCTCTACGGCTCCTACGCCCGTGGCGAGGCGGACGAGGGCAGCGACGTGGACCTCTTGCTGCTGCTGGACGGGGAGGTCGACCAGTCGCGTGAGGTCCTACGCGCGGAGGACGTCAAGTGGCCGCTCTCCCTCGAGTCGGGCTGCGTCCTCTCGCTGTTGCCGGTGGGCGTGGACGCCTACCGTTCCTCAGAGGACCCTTATTTGTTGAACGCGCGCCGGGAAGGGATCCCGGCGGCTTGAGGGAGGTCAACGCCCTCCTCGAGAAGGCCGAGCGGTCTTTCGCCGCTGCGGACCTGCTCCTCGACGCCGGCGACGCCGACTTCGCTGTGTCCCGGGCGTACTACGGATGGTTCTACGTCGCGGAGGCGGTCCTGCTCTCCGAGGGGCTTCGTTACTCGCGCCACGGGCAGGTAGTCTCCCAGTACGGGCGGCGCTTTGCCGCGACCGACCACCTCGACAGGCGGTTCCACCGTCTGCTGGGCCGGGCTTTCGAGCTCAGGCAGCTGGCGGACTACTCAGCCGAGGCGGAGCTCGAGCCGGTAGTCGTCGAGGACCTGATAGCGGAGAAGCATCAATTCGCCGTGTTCAGGTGCTACGGCTGCACTGAGCTTGTTAGCGGCGAGAAGTCGGTAGGGAGTGGCGGCGGCAGCTAAGCTTGCGTTGGCTCTGGAGCGCATAGCAGGAGCGGGGATACAGGGCTGATGCGCACGCCGGAGTTGCCTCCGGGTTATCGCCTAGAAAGGGACCCCGAGCTGCCGATTCTGCGCCGCCCAGACGGCACGATCGTCGCGGCGTTCAGCGTCCGCGGCGCTACAGCGGAGGCCATCGAGACAACGGCGTGGAACGACCACCGGAGCGAGCAGGGTTCGTAACCACCAGTCTCATGAGGGCAGCCTAATTAATCTGCATAATACCTACAGCCACAGCACGACTCACGCAAGCCCAAACACAAAAAACCAGCACACCGCAGCCAAGGAATAGCAAGGAATAAGAATAAAACTCAAGGGACAGGAACAACAAGCAACCAGACCAGAAAACAGACCGATCAGGACACCAACCGACAAGCAACCGACGAGCACAGCACCGCAGAACGCTACTGCGGCTTAGGGTATTATACAAATTACTCTGGGCGAGGTGGCAAGCTGGGGGAGGTCAAGATGCCCTGCCGCTTTGCTCCGACGCGGCTCTCTGGCCCCAGACCTCGATCTTGAGAGCTGCTCCGTGGCCGAGCTGCACTCGGAGATGGCGCTCTAGTACCTCTTGGAAGCGGGTCTCGATGTACTCCTTGGCGAAGGAGTTGGGGACGGAGATGGTAAGGGTATTCTCCTCGAGGTTTACGGGCGTGATCCCCTCGAACCAGACGCTCAGAGAGGAGGGGTCGATCTCCGCGGCGGCCGCGTCGAGCGTTTCGCGCCACGGGCCCTCGGCGGAGGGATCGGGGGTGGGCCTGGGGGGAAGAGCCAAATCCCGATCCCGGGCCGCCTCCGGATGGTCGTCTAGGCGATGCGCCTCAGGCTCCCGGCGGTGGGTCTCCTTCACAGGATCCCTTTCGCCCTCGGCAAAAAGCCAGCCGTAATCCTCCCGCCGATGCTCGCTCGCTTCCCCGGCGTTGGCTGACTCGCCGTTTCCTAGGGTAGAGGGAGTACCGTTTCGCAGGGCGCCACCGCCAGCCGGGGGCATGTCGAGCTCGAAGCCATCCTCGATCGCGCGCCTGAGCCAGCCGGCGCGGTTACGGAGGTTCTTCTGGAAGGGGAGGGCCTCCGCGTAGCGGAGGCAGCGCTCGGGGCCGTGGCGCGCTACGAGGTCCTGGGCGACATCGAGGCGCACGCCCTCTACCCTGAGGCGCTCGACGGCGATGGCGGTTTCAGGAGAGGCCTCGAGCTGGGGAGCGGGGCGCCTGCTGGAGAAACTCTCCTGTATCTCGTAGCAGACCAGGTGGGAGCCGTCAGAGGTCGTGCGGTAGGTGACCCGCTCGAGGAAGCCCTTGTCCGTGAGCTCCTCGTGGGCGGGGGCGAGCTTCTCTCGGATCTTGGAGGGGTACTTGTAGGAGCTTAGAGGTATGCGGTCCCTGAGGGCGAAGAGGTCTACCTCCCACCTCCTCTGGTTGTTGCGCTTTTTGTCGACGAAGCGGTAGAGGCGCTTGGCTACGGAGGAGTTCAGGGACCAGTAGAGGTCCGCGTCGAGGCCCTTGAGGTAGTTGGCCTTGTAGGACTCGACGAAGTAGTCCGAGAGCTTCACCCACGTCCTGTCGGCGCGCCGGCCGGCTCCGTCGGTCGTCTCGGAGTGCTGGACCCTGTCGAGGAGGTGGAAGGTGTCGTCGAGGTAGGACTTGGTGCTCTT